>Ga0164241_10005612_pt1 | contig 11670 bp, 12 predicted proteins | sample OricomyardsoilBY_FD_108780 | JGI IMG/M metagenome (GOLD analysis project Ga0164241, IMG submission 108780) | Backyard soil microbial communities from Emeryville, California, USA - Original compost - Back yard soil (BY) | ecosystem: Environmental > Terrestrial > Soil > Unclassified | place: USA... | reverse complement strand
GGATCCCGGGATGTACAGCACGACTGAAGGGACAGCGAAAGCCATCGCCCTTGGTAAGAAACTGGATCAAGCCCGCCGAGATTTGGACAAGGCGGTAGAGGAATGGACTAGGCTGGTTGATAGTGGAGTTGTGCAGTAAGGCTAATTGCAGGCCATGAGTATTTTCATATTTGCCAACAACATAGCGACATTAACTAGCCTATATAGCCACTATTTGGCCTGATGTGGCGAAGGATCTGGATCAGGAAGCTTTATGTGTCAGTTACGCCAATCCGCGATGAAGACGTTTGTCTCGTGAGGATTCTTCGTATGCCGGTTGGAAGCCCAGACAAATTTCTTGCCGTCCGGGCTGAACATCGGGAACCCGTCGAACGTGGTGTTCGTGGTTATCTGTTCGATGTGGGTTCCGTCCGGGTTGATGAGGAATACGTCGAAGTTCCCCAGCTTTGGGTCGGTGTGGTAGTTGGATGAGAAGACGATACGCTTTCCATCCGGGGTCCAGGAGGGCCCAAAACTCGCTCCACCCAAGTGAGTGATCTGCCTCTGATTGGAGCCGTCGGCGTTCATTACCCACAGGTCCATCTTGTTGGGTCGAACAAGACGTTCCGCTAACAGCGTCTTGTAATCGGAAAGATCCTTCACATTCGTAGGGTGGAATGCTCTGTAGACGATTTGTTTGCCGTCCGGTGACCACCATGGACCGCCGTCATATCCGACTTGGTGAGTGAGTTGCTTCACATGGGTACCATCGGCGTTCATCGTGTAGATATCCAGGTCGCCATCCTTGAGCGATGTGAAGACAATGTGCTTGCCGTCCGGAGAAAGGACGCCTTCGGCGGTGTAGACACCGTAGTTGGTTAGTCGGTGTGTATCGGATCCATCAGGACGGGCGGTATAGATGTCATACGGGTCCAGCCGCCAGACATAACCCTTTGATGGGTCAGGGCGCGGCGTACAAGCAGTGTCAACAGCCTGACTCGAGGCGAAGAAGATACGGCGGTCGCCATCCATGAAGTAGCCGCATGTGGTCTTCCCCTTTCCATTCGAGACGCGATGCACGTTTGACCCATCTGCGTTCATGATGTATTGCTGATCGCAGGTACGTCCATCGCGTGTGCTCTGGAAGATGAGTCGCTTGCTGTCGGCGCTGAAATAAGCTTCTGCGTTCTCACCACCGTCGGTGAGCTCGCGGATGTTGCCGAGGTGTTTTTGCTCTCCCGGATCCGCGGAGATCGATCTCGGCACGAAAGTGCTCTGAGCTGCCGCAATCACGGGAACAGCAAGGAGGGCGAAAAGCGAGAAAAGGACGGGAGCGCAACGCCTGAAGTTCGAATTCATGTGTATGAAAATGGGTAGCTGACAGGCAAGGCGGTAGTTGGGCGATCTCCATCTCCATGTCAGCCGGCGTAGGCGTTAGCATTCACATAGTTCCTCTAACGTGGGTGAATTGACATCAATGCCGGAATCCGAGAGGCTTGCGTGGCCGGGGTTGCGAGTCGTTGTACGAATGGTAGGCCGTGCCGCGATTGCACGATGTCCCCACTGTGGTGGGAGACCGGTCCTGAAGGACTGGTTCCATCTGCGCGAGCGGTGCCCGGTTTGTGGCATCGCGCTGGAACGCGGTGAAGAAAGCGACTATTACATCGGTGGGATGCTTTTGAACATCACTCTGTGTTTTGTCATCTTCGCGGTGGGGTTCTGGGGTGTGCTGATTCTTACGTATCCCCGTGTGCCATGGGAGTTTTTGCAGTACGGGTTGGTAGCGGCGATGTTGCTGCTTCCAGTCCTTCTGTATCCAGTCTCTCGGCTAGTCTGGTTGGCGGTAGATCTTGCGGTGCGACCCCAGTCTGAGAAAAGCGACGGTGTCGGAGAATAAAAAAGAATCACCGGATAGCCTGGAGCCATCCGGTGATTCTTGCATCCAGTTCGTACTGGAAACATTATCCAGCGACTGCGCGCCTACACCGGATTCCTAAACCGCGTCAGAGAGCGACGAGAAGGTAAAGTCATTGATCTTCAATGCGGGCATGACGAGTCCCGCTTCGATTGGTTCGGGCTTTCCGATATCCGCCAATCGCGCGAGCGAGAGGAGAGGGCTGTCATTCCAGCGAAAGTTCTTGATGCTCTTACTGATCTTGCCGTTTTCGATTAGGAACGTACCGTCACGCGTCAACCCAGTCAGCAACACGGTTCGCTGATCGAGTGAGCGAATATAGAAGAAGTGTGTGACTAGCACTCCGCGTTGGGTTTCCGCAACAAGTTGATCGACCGATTTGGAACCACCAGTCAGCTTGAGACCGGCTGGATTGCGCCCGAATCCGCCGCCGCCACCGCCGGTCGGTTCCACGCCCTGCTTCTGAGCCCAGAACCGCGAGTATGCGAGGTTCTTGAGAACTCCGTTCTCTATCCAGACGACCCGCTTCAGCGGCAATCCATCAGCGTCGAACGGTTGGCCGAGGAGGTCAGGGTCGAATGGATCGGAAAGGAGGGTGACGCGTTCGTCAACGATCTTTTCTCCGATTTTGGTACCTCCGCCCTTCCTGGAAAAGGCACTGCGACCTTCATCAGCGGACCGAGCGTTGAGTGAGCCGACGAGTCCGGGGATGAAATCGGCAACAGCGCGAGGCTCGAGAATGACTGTGTAGCGACCAGGCTCGATTGCTACCGGATTTCGCGATGCGAGCGCCTTTTGCGCAGCGCGTCTGCCGAGGGCGCTTGGATCAATCGACGTCCAGGATCGGCCGCCAGATGAAGCGTAACCAGAGCCAGTACCATCTGGCGTCCTCGCGGTGCACGAGAGCGAGACATCCGTGCTGGCGTGATACGCGAAGAGGCCTTTGGATGTAGCAACACCGCTTGCGGTGCCGTTCGCTTCGAGAAAACCAGCCACGAACAAGGACGCTGGATCGATGGGCATTGCGCCTCCTGGACTCCGAGCGGCACTGATCAACTGCTCTACAGCGTGTGCGCGTGCAGTCGCATTCAGGCTGGACACGTCGCTGTTACTCGCGCTCACGTCGCGGTACTGCTGAGGGCCCAATTCCGGAACGAGCTCCGGATCTCTGGGTGAGAGCTTTGCGAGTCGAAGCGCTGTATCTACCGCGCGCTTGAGCGAAGCGTCGTCGATCAAGTTGGTAGTGGTCGACGCTCTGCGGCCGTCCACGGTACTCGTGATCGAGATCACCGTGTTATCGGTGTCGCCGCTGGTTGTTATGTCGCCGGCCGCAAATCGCGTGTTGCCGCTTGCGTCGCTGCTGATGTTGACTCGAGTCTCGTCCGCTGTACTCATCGCAAGCACTCGTTTTGCCAGTGCCTGCATGTTTTCACGATTCATCAGAGTATCCGGCATCAGACGCTCCTCGCAGTGTTGATGATGTTCACCTGACGGAATCTTGCGGGGACGCAGCCGTGACTGACGGAGCTCGATTGGCCGGGTTGTCCCTTACCATCGGAGAAGGTTCCACCGAGCCAGTAGGATCTCTTGCCACCGATCATGTCCATGGAACCCCAGAAATCCGGTGTTCGTGCTTGATACGCGACATCTTTCAGCATTCCCGTGATCTTGCCTTTCCTGACTTCGTAGAACACCTGGCCGGAAAACTGGAAGTTGTAGCGTTGCTGGTCGATTGACCACGATCCGCGGTTCTTGATGACGATACCGCGGTCGGTATCGGCGATTATGTCATCGATGGTGGAGTCGCGTTCACCAGGCAGAAGTGACACGTTCGGCATACGCTGGAACTGGACGCTATCCCACGAATCGGCAAAGGAGCAGCCGTGCGAGTGGTTGACACCATTGAGTGATGCGATCGCGGGTGCCTGATCACGCACGGTCTGGTAATCGTGGAAGATACCGTCCTTGATAAGCATCCAGGACTCTGCCGCAACGCCTTCATCGTCCCACGCGCATCGGCTGAGTGAATCGTTCTGGACCCGATCGGCTTGAATATTCATCAATCGCGAACCGTACTTCAGTTTGCCCATCATCTTTTCTGGAGGTGCGACGAAGCTGGTTCCGGCATAGTTCGCCTCGTATCCGCGCGCACGATCGAGCTCAGTCGGGTGTCCGATCGATTCGTGAATTGTCAACCACAGATTGGTCGGGTCGAGAATGAGATCGTATCGACCGACTTCTACCGAACGCGCGGTGAGTTTTTCCGCGGCGAGTGCTGCCCACTTGGGTGCGTTGCCCGGCATATCGAGGGAGGTCACGTATTCCCAGCCTGAACCCCGTGGCGCGAGCTCTTCGGTGTACGATTGAAAATCACCGTCACCAATCGCTGTGACAGTGAACGATGGCCCCACTCGTATGAAAGTCTGCGTGACAAGCGTACCGTCAGTTGTGGCCAGAGTCTTTTCCTCTCGCAGCAATGCAAGTCCGGAATTGGCAAATCGGACGCCGGGTACCTTGAGAGCTGCCTCGTTGGCAGCGAGCAGCAACGCAACCTTGTCTTCGATCGCTATGTCGATGGGATCCTGCTGAACGGGGGTACGCCACGTCCCCGTGACAGCGGGCGTCGGGGCGAGAACAACGGGGGTGCGTTGTACGGAGCGTGCTGCGCGCGCCACCTGTACCGCTTCCTGCGCAACCCTTACAGCACCAGCGCGTGAAACGTCACGTGTTGCAGCGAATCCCCATGCGCCGTTTACCACTGCGCGAACGCCAATACCGAATGACTCGGAGTCACTGACTCCGGTTATCTGGTGCTCGCGAGCAGCTACGAACTGACGGCGGTACCGGCCTACGCGTGCATCGGAATAAGAAGCACCCGCGTCCTTTGCGGCCTGGATTGCGGCCAACGCTAGCTCGTTGGCCATGGGATCACCAGAATCGTTGCTCTTTCGGAGCAACGATTCTGCGCGCGCGGCATGGGCGGTACCTGCGACAGCCACCGCACCGAGCGCGGTGGTCCTGAGGAAGTCACGTCTGCTGGTCATAGGGCCTCGGTAAGCGATGTTCAGAAGGCGAGATGAAACTCGCGGTTAACATTGGACGTTAGAATGGTACGAAAAAAAGGGACGCCCCGTTGGGCGTCCCTGAATGAACAATGATTCGATTGGTGACTCGATCAATAGTTCGAGACGAATTACTGGAACGTAATGAACAGCGGTGACGGCTTCAATTTCACAACTTCTTCGCGTGTGAGCATCGGTCGATCATTCTTGTAGAACAGCTTGAAGCCATCGAACTGCACAGGCTGCATGCGCTCGTACGAGTTGTAGGAGTCCCTTTTAAGATGGGGGCCACCGAATCCATCCATATTCATGACGAATTGCACCTCGGGCACCGGCTTGATTTCGCGATAGTGGGTAACCATTCCCTGAGTGTATCGGTGGACCACGAGCACCTTTGGTGGAAGATGATTCTCCTTGACGAGATCAGCGAGAGTCTTGATGGCGTCGTTGATTTCAGCCGCATCCATGACACCGACTTTCTTCCCCGGAACATAGCCCTCCGATGCGTGATGCATCGAGAATTCAGGATCCAGTGCCAGATGTACGTACGGCCGCTTGAGATATGGTATGAGTGGTTTGAGCTCTGCCTGTACGGTACTCTTTCCGATCTGCACATCTAGGAAGATCAAGTATCCCTTACTCTCTGCCAGGTTGCACCAGTAGGTGATCAAGGAGTCGGTCATCCTCAATCGGTAGAGTCCATTTTTCCCGGGTGCTCCCTGCGCTACAGAAACAATGAGATGAAAACCTGGCTTGACTGGAGTAGATGGATCGGCGAGCTGAAATTTGCGCACCTCATCCTGCAGTTTCGCAATCATCGTCGCCTGGGGGTACTCACCAAGCACGCCCATCTTCTTGGACAGCGGATTTCCGTAGTACACGACGATTCGATTCGATGGAAGCAGCGAATTCGGAAGCGGCGTAACGGTAAATGCGGGTGACGGGGGTGCCTTTTGCGTCGTCGTCGTATCACGAACCGGACGCGCGCGCGAGGAGACGACTTTCTTGCGCGCGGCCTTCTTGTGCGGGACAGTATCGGTAACGGAAGCCTGAAACGGGGCGAGCGCAGCTATTGAAGCGGTTGTTGAAGTTGCTGTTGCTGTTATTGTGGGAGAGACACCCAGAGATACGACGGCAATTAACGTGGTCAGTATCACTCGACGGGCGCTCCCGCCGCTTTCCAGCCGCGCCATCCGCCGGCCATTGACGCGACGTTGGTGTAGCCCATTTTCTGGATTGCATCGGCCGCGAGCACTGACCGGAAACCCCCACCACAGTAGAGGATGATTTCCGCGTTCTTGTCGGGAATCCTGGATTCTATATCTCGCTCGATCACACCCTTACCCAGGTGTGATGCTCCCGCAATGTGGCCAGCTGCCCATTCGGTGTCTTCGCGGACGTCTATCAGTTGTAGAGAAGGGTTTTCACGGAGTCTCTCGCGAGTCTGCTCCACTGTTACATCGCGGACTTTGGGGTGCACCGAGTCAATCAAGCCCAGAAAGGCGGTTGAATGGTCCATATCTGAATATTGTGTGGGTTGGGAAGATCAACATGAAGGATAAACGCTTCTCGAATACATATGTTGGTCAATCATCCAACTGGAACCCGGTACCTTCGACCGCGGGAAGTTTGACAGTGAAAACGCTACCGCCGCCATCTCTAGGCGAATACTCGATGGATCCGCCCTGCGCTTCGACGAGTGATCGGGCTATCGCGAGGCCGAGACCGGTGCCGTGAGCGGAACCGGACGTGGATGCATGGCGGTAGAACGGCTCGAAGATGCGCTCGACGTCGTGCGGGGGCACCCCTGGGCCTCGATCCGCGACGTTCAGTCTTAGCCAGTCGCCGATGCGCGAGGCCGACAGCTCGACGGGCTTCGATTCTGGGGAATAGAGCAGCGCATTATCAATAAGATTGGTAAGGATCCTGATGGTCTCAACGAAGTCGAACATCCCTACCAGCGCCGGCGCGGAGTAGTCGATGGTTACACTGATGCGGTCCGCGCCATTCGTACCCTTCATTTCCATCATGACGGCGCCGGCAAGGTCCTCGACCGTGTTTACCTCAATCGACATGGGAGCCGCTCCCGCATTCACGCGCGACATATCAAGGAGATGCGCTACCATCTTGCTGAGTCGTTCGCTCTGTGCAACGATGATCACCGAATTGGCGTCCCCGGAATCGGCTGCATCCTGAGCGAGCGCCTTGATGCTTGTCAGTGGTGTGCGAAGGTCGTGCGAGACAGAGGCCAGCAGAATATCCTTGAATCGCGCTGCCTCCCTCAATGCGGCAGCATGACTGGCTTCGGCCGATAGGCGCTCGATTTCCGTGGCGCGTGCGCGCGCTTGCGCGGCTTCCTCCTGCGCTCTAACCAGCAGATAAGTAGTCGTCGCGGCAGTCGCCAGGAAAGCGGTGAGTACTATCGCATCGACTGGCTTCGAGAGCGAGAACTTGTCGAACGGATACTGGAAATAGTACGAAACAAGTATTGTAGCTGCAGCTGCGAGTGTGAATCCGAGCGGGCGTCCGCCACTCACACTACCGCCGAGCACGATCAACAGGTATACGAGGACGACGTGTGCCTGACTCTGTTGATTCTCTCTGGCCAGATGCATTACAACCGTAGCAAGTATGAGCAGGCCGTACCACAACGCGACGGACTTCGCCGCGTTCGAACGAAGCTGCGCCATGCGCTGCACGCGAAGCCTTACGCTGATTCTTGGGCCATCGCCATGCCGAAACGATAACCAACGCCTGGTTCGGTGATGATGACGTGCGGATGCGTGGGATCGCGCTCGACCTTGCGCCGAAGATTGGTGATGTGGACGCGAAGATACTGACGGGCGTCGCCGAATTCTCGCGCCCAAACCGCGTCGAATAGTTGCTGATGGGTGTATACGCGTCCGGGATCTGCAGTGAGTGCGCGCAGAATTGCCCATTCAATGGGAGTCAACCGTATCGGTGTACCATCCCGAGTCGCGTGACGCGATGTGAAGTCGATCGAAACTCCATCCGCTTCCACGACTCCGGAAGTTCCGGGGCGTGCGGTTCTGGCTCGACGGATCTGGGCAGAAACGCGCGCGGTAAACTCGGATGTACTGAATGGCTTGGTTACGTAGTCATCGGCTCCCGCGTTCAGGAGAGCGACCTTGTCCGATTCGATATGTCTCGCTGTAAGAACGACGATTGGAGCGAGCGAATATGCCCTGATCGCTCGGCAGAGATCCAGTCCAGATTGATCCGGAAGGCCGAGATCCAGAACAATGAGATCGGGTGCCTGTGTCCTCACCGCGTCCAGGCCTGTTCGGCCGTCAGCTGCATCCAGCACTCGAGCAACTGTCGAGCGGAGCGCAGAGCGAACCACATGACGAATTTCTGGTTCGTCGTCGATTATCAAAACAGTAGCGTCGGTCCTAGTCGAATGCATGACCATAGTGCTGCACACCCCAGCCAAACTGGCTAGTTCAGGTTGCGCCGATTACTTCCGTTCCAGTCCAGGTGGCGCCCGGAGCTAATACCACCGGATCGGATATCCGTGCCGCTTCAACACACAACATGTCCATGTAGTCGTCCGGTTCCATATCAGCGAGAGACAAGGAAAGCTCTCGCCATGGATTCCATACGACCCAGTCGCCGAACCCGTCTGCGCCAATGACAGTGGAGCTCGAGCCCAAAGCAGATGATATGGCAACCTGGCGAGGGCCGGCTAAATAGATCCGATCCGTCTCGCCACGGACCCGAAGCTCTGCATCTTCTTCGACGCAACGCGTGCCGTCCGCCACCTTATCCACGTACACGAGACCAGACAATCCTTCAACCGCTGCCTGTTGGACGTCGGCTACCGCGAAATAGTTATGGAGTGCGGCAGTGAACGAGAAAGTCGAATCGCCCGAGTTTCTGATCAGGAGTGAGACGGTGAGCATTTCCGCGAGCTCTACAGAGAGCTCGGCGGTATACCGGTGTGGCCAGAGTGTGCGGGTTTCGTCGTCGTCCGTTATGCGGAAAGAGGCACTGTCGCCGAGGTTGGCGACCAGAGACCAACGGCGAGTGCGCAGGAACCCGTGTTTGGGGAGTGGTCCTGTGGCAAACTGCGGAAAGATCACCGGTATCCCGCCTCGGATCGCTTCGCCCGGTCCATAGCGAGCTCGCGAGCTGAGATAGAGTCGTTCCTGTCCAGCGGCATCTACCCAGCTGACAACGTGAGCGCCGTGACGCATGATCCTGGCGGTTGCGCCGGAACCATGTACGAGCGTGACGGCGTCTTCACCTGCGCCCGAAACGCTGGGCTGTGCGTCAGTAATTCTCACCTCTCCGAACGGTTGTTCGAAAGGCTAATGTCGCTTGAAATACTGTACGTCGCGTTCATGCTTTTCGGCTGCAGTGCGAGTTCTGAATGTCCCGAGATTTCGACGTTTCCCGGTCTTTGGATTGAGCTTTTTGGAGTATAGCCGGTATTCGCCGGATTTGAGTTTGCGAATCATTGCCTCTCCACTATCAGGCAGGTTGATGAATGCTTCTCCCGATAGCACTTGCAAAACGGAGACCGATGCATTCCGGGACGCATTCCCGGGACGCATTCCCGGCACCCATCCTCAACGCAGTCGCGTGTTCCGCACACCAGCGAAGGATATTGGCGGGCGAGGCTCAATCCGGCTTCGCGTCGAGCAGACGCAGCGCCTGGACGGCGTCTGCATGCTGTACAGCCAATCGCACTCCGTTGGAGAAGGTTAGCGCCGGATAGGCGCCACCAGCGTCGTCTCCGATGATGATTGATCTGATTTCGTTGGCCTCGAGCGCCGCCTGTGCGATATGCGCGGATATCGCGTCGCCGAATGTGCGGATCACGACAATGTCGGCATCGCTATCCATTCCTTCCATCCTTTCCATCAGAATTCCCCGACGAAGGCAATTTCCGGTGTCAGTTCATGGCCCAGCTCACTCTTTACCCGTTGCTGAGCCAAAGCGATGAGTTCGCGCACATCGCGCGCCGTAGCGCCACCCAGATTCACTATGATATTGGCGTGAATGTGCGATATCTGAGCGCCGCCGATGCGGAACCCTTTCATGCCCAGCTGGTCGACCAGGCGGCCCGCTCCAACTCCCTCGATCTTTCTGAAGATGGAGCCAGCAGATGGATGAAACTGAAGCCACGGATGTCTGGCGCCGCGCCAGCTCAGATTCTCCTGGATGATCCGATGCATGTCGGCGGCGTTACCAGGGAACAACTGAAAGGTTACTGCGAGCGCATAGTCGGCGCGGTGATGAAAAATCGAGTCGTCGTATCCAAATTTCAGATACTTTCCATCCACCGCTTCCCGGTTACCGGACTCGCTCAGGATCTCGCATGTATCAACCACTTCAGCGATGAACACTGTACGTTCGCGCTGTGGCGCGGGGCTCAGAAAGTGAAGATTCTGCCAGACGGCGCCGCCAACGGTGCTTGGTATTCCGACGTAGTGTTCAAGACCCGACAATCCGCGCTCAACTGCTTGTGGAATCAGATCGGCCATGACAACGCCGCTCTCTGCTCGGAGGCGACCGTCGCCGAAAAAATTGAAATTGCCAGCGTGGTTACGAATGATCAGGCCGCGAAAGCCAAGATCACCCACCAGAATATTGGCGCCGAGTCCAAGTACGAAGAACGGGATATCGAGACGTCGTGCCGCGGATATCGCATCCGCGAGATCGTCGGCGGAAGTGGCAGAATAGAAAAGGTCCGCCGGCCCACCGATTCGGAAGGTTGTGTAAGGGGCGATAGGCTCATTTCGAATCAATCGAGACGGATCGAGTTCCGACGCGAGTCGGTCATACACGTATTTTTCCATCGACCTCACGCCGTTCGCATCGACATGTTTGGCCCTACCGTATGGGGGGTGCATAATCCATCAAATATACGGTATGCCAGACTCACTCCAATTGGCTTCCTGCCATCCCTGACACTGCAATGAGAACATCCAGAACCGTCACACTCAAACAGCGCACACGAGCGCTACTTGCAGCTCCGCTCATCATCGCCATGGCCGTGTCGGCCCCGCTAAGCGGGCAGATAGCACAGGAGAAAGTGGATCTGTCTGCAATGGCGAGGATACGTGACGAGGGGTTGAATCACTCACAGATTCCGGAACTCGCGCATCATCTGACCGATGTGATCGGTCCGAGGCTGACCGGTTCACCGGGAATGAAGGCCGCGAATGCCTGGACGGCCGACATGCTGCGGTCGTGGGGTCTGAGTGGCGTGGCGATCGAGCCGTGGGGGCGCTTTGGTCGCGGTTGGGAAAACATCAGCTACGAAGGACGCGTTCTCACACCCTACAGTCAGGTAATGCCGGGACAGCCAAGCGCATGGACTGGCAGTACCAAGGGAAGTGTGACGGCACCCGTCATGATCGTAGAAGGTGGGATTGACAGTATCTCGAAGTACGGGAACAGGCTCCGCGGAGCATTCGTGCTCGTGGCGGCTCCTCGCGAGACTCCGCCTGAGTTCAAGGAATACCTGCGCCGCACACCGTTGGACTCACTATTCGCTCCCGTTCGTCAGCGAGCTGGCGCCCAGATCGGTTGGGATACACTCATCGTAAAAATTCAGAAGCAACAGGCGCATCGTGACTCGCTCGTAACCGCCGCTGGTGTAGCGGGAATAATTTCCGGATCGGGCAGTCCCTACGGCACAATTCGCGGAGGAGGTGACTGGGCAGCGACCAACCCTGCCGTTCC
>Ga0164241_10005611_pt1 | contig 11677 bp, 15 predicted proteins | sample OricomyardsoilBY_FD_108780 | JGI IMG/M metagenome (GOLD analysis project Ga0164241, IMG submission 108780) | Backyard soil microbial communities from Emeryville, California, USA - Original compost - Back yard soil (BY) | ecosystem: Environmental > Terrestrial > Soil > Unclassified | place: USA... | reverse complement strand
GGGTGAGATGAAGTTCGCCATGAGGGTGTCGTCCAGCTGTAGTTCACGGGCCTGGAGATCAAGACGAAGAAAATCCAGGATCCAAAGCGTCCGCGGATCCCACGCCGCGTATGGCATTGCAAGGAGAGCTGACGGTGGGGTCACACCAGCGACTGGGAAGACCTCGCCGCTGCGTCGAAGCACATGGTGCACTGCTGCTAGTTCGCTGGTGCGGCGTGCATTCACCTCCGCCCACGGCGTGTCTGCTCGCAGCGTGATCTCGATGTCGCTCTCGTGCTCGCGGAAGTTCAGCTGTGTCTCGCCGGCGGCCTCTCCGGGGTTGACGACGAATGAGCGACTGCGACCCTGGACGAGGAGGCGATCCTCACTGGGCCTTGCGGTCGCGCCGAAAATGAAGAACTGCGCCACCTTGGGCTCGAGATACCGCCCTTCGAGGCTTGCGAAGGCGGCTTGCGCTGCATCGAGATCGGGCGCCTCCTTGAGCGGCAATAGCCGGGTGATCAGACCAAACTCCGGGTTGCCCTTCTCTCGCCCAAGAACGAGACGAGCCACCTGGTCCAGGTCGGCCGCGTACCTATCGCTGAGGGCATCGGCCATCGCCTGCTTGTTAGGGAGATCCTCGAATCCTGCCTCGGACGCGAGTTCGCCAAGGTCCTTTGCTGCCAGCTTCATGAAGGCCGCCTTGGACATCGACCGCCGCTGGACGGAATCGGGGATCTCGTCGTCGTCTCCGGTCTCAGGGATCAAGGACTCGTACGATTCGATCCGCTCTTCGATCAGGCGGCGAGCAAGATTTCCGCCGTCATTCACCGCCGGAAGCGTGACGGCCAGCTCTCCGGACGTGACCACCTCTGCGGCCATATCCTGCCCCGCCTGCACCATCAGGTTCATCATTGCCCCAACTTCGTCTAGCAGCGCCCGGGGCGCAGAGAGTCGTGGCTCAACCGGAATCAACGCCTTCCGCGCATTGAGGTATTGCTCAGCGATGAGCAGCCCGGTCAGGGTGAGTAGCTCGTCCCGCTCGGCCTCGTCGTCAAGCGCCGTGGGCTTACGACTTCGCAGCACGGCGATAGCCTTAGGGTCGTTTCGCACGATGGTTGTTGCGAGCGCTCCCAAGATGTGTCCGTCGTACGGATCGGGAAACTTCAGTGCCTCCATGCTGGCGACGGCCTGATCGAGCGCCGAGTAGACGTGTCTGGCTCGAAGCAACCGATATCGCCGGTTCCTGGGATAGATCGTCGCGCCAATTGCCTTTGCACGATCTCGCTGCTCGACGGTCAACACGGTGGTCTGCTTGGTGCGGGCCATGATTACTCTCCTCGCGCCTGCCAGTTAATGATCGCGGCAAATATCGGCTGAGCCACGATGCCGACGGCTAGCCCGCCGGCACGGAGCATCTCGTTCGTTGTGTCCGGCCAGTCCGGCTGGAATGTCGCCCACCAGGACGCAGCGGCAGACACCGCCACGCAGGTCAACGCCGCCACGATCAGCCAACCAAACCAGGCACCTGTGAAGAAGCGATTCCGCCCACCCTGCTTCGGCTTCGCGAGCTGGTAGCTGACTGAGAAGGCCGCGAACAGCAGTCCCTCAACGGTAAGCGCCGTCGTAAGGGACGCCGATGGCGAGAGACCAGGCGGCGAACTCGGCAATGTAGTCGTTGCGAGTACGAGCGAAATTAGGACGGCGGAACCCCAGAAGACGATGCGGAGCGACGACAATACAACCAAGGGTGGCTATCTAGTCGACAGTGTGTCACCGCGCCGAATTCGGGAGGTCTCGCTTGGGAGAAGCATGTGGTGTCGTGCGCTGCAAATCCGCTGCGCTCGTTGGAGCCAATCACGTACGGTGGGTGATATGGACGCCAAGCAGGCTCGACAACTTCAACAAATCAGTCACGACTGGGAACAGGTTGGAAGCAATCTCCCTCACCCGTCTGGTTTCGTGCGAGCTGGCGATCAGCCTGGCAGTACCTACAACTTCGGTGGCCGCGGCGTCACCCCGTTTCAGCTTCGCGATGGGCTACTCGTGCTGCTCGTTCTCAAGGGCAACAAGAGCACGATTGAGCCCTACTTGCCCGAAATCGGCGCGCGGCTCGTAAGGCTCGGCCACCCTGTCAGCGGAATCGAAGCGGTCGAAGCCGATGACCTCGCGCAGCTGTTCGCCCGCGAACTGATCGATACGGCTCTGCGTAGCGCTACGCCTACGACCGAATAGGTAACGGAGGACCCGATGAAAAACGATAAGAAGTCCACCCGTGACCGAGTGCAGATCATCGCCGACACGGTGCGGGTCGACAAGAACAACACGCCGGTTCTCAATGTCGAGGTCCGCTACTACGCGGGCGGACATCTCTTCCTGCGTGGCTACAACGAGGACGGCACAGTGGCCGGTGCGATCGCTTGCCGAGACCTTGCTGAGGCCGTTGTCTTGACGGGCGACATCGCCCGTCGTGCCAATGCCAAAGCGATGAGACAGCTAAAGGCTGGCCCCAAAGGGAAGTAGCTGCTGCGCCGCAGATCACGGTTAGGCCAGGAGGGGTTACGCCCGTGCGCGGGACGGATCACTACGAAGCACACCTTGACGAGCAGTCGCGCTCACCGGTTAGGTCGGCGGCGTTCGGCCCCGCCCTCGGGGCTCTTCCGCCGAGAGGACTTCACCTATGCCGGTTCAAGTCGACCAGCAGGCCCGGGACATCTTGCTTGGCTTGGTGGCCGCTGAACGTACCGCCGAAGCCGACCTTCCCCTGCTCGACGCCCAGGGCGACCATGCGGCAGCCGGGCGAGTCCATCGCCGCGGTGACCTTCTCCGCCAGCTGACCACCGACCTCGAAGGCCCAGGGGACGGACCGAATGCGGCGTACGAGCTGACGGTCCCCCCGTCCGAGCTCGCGGCCCTCATGCTGCGGATGCGGGACAGTTCGGCGGCCTGGCTGGCGGACATCGTCGTGGAGCTGTTCCAAGACGACGTAGTCCAGGTAGCCCGCGAGGTGCAGACCTGCCAAGCGGTACTGCGACAGCTCGGCGCTGACGCTGCTCCCTCGCAGTCCAGCACGTACCAATGACATCCCGGTAGACCTTTGCATGACATCTAAGTAGAGTCATCTAGATGCTCCGGACACCCGCGCGACTCCAAATAGCGCGCCGCCTCCTCCCCCTCGTCGCGGCCCTGGCCGTCCCGGCAGCCCCCGCCTGGGGCATGGGGTCCTACCCCTACATCCCGCCTGGACTGGTGAATAGCGATCACTCCGGGAGGTCCTGCTCCTCCAAGCATGCTTGGTGGAAGGGGACCACCGGTTCGGACAGCATCGGCCGAGACGGCACCCACGTCAAGGTCAAGCTGCTCCAGGTCGATTGGGATGCCAAGGCCGGCGTTTCCATTCGGGAGTTCCGGTCCTACCCGACCAAGGGTGCCAAGCGCTGCACGGCAACCCTCCGCTTCCTTGGGGGCCGGGACAACCACCTGGTCAAGACCACCCACCCGAAGCTGAAGTGGGATCGTGATATCGGCGCCTACGTCATCCGGTTCGCGCTCGAAGAGCGGTTCACGGGTGTGATCGGCTTCGACACAGCCCGCCGAGTCAGGCCTGCGCGATGACCCGCTGTCTCGTAGTCATCCTGACCGCCGTCCTCGCCGTCTGCGTGGGCTCCGCCGTTGCCTCCAACTATCCGCACATCCCGGCCGGCTACGTCCACAGCGACCACACCGGCAAGGACTGCACCGCCAAGCACGCGTGGTGGCGTGGGACCACCGGCTCCGACACCATCGGCGGGGACGGCAAGCACATCAAGATCAAGCAGTTCCAGGCCGAGTACGACGACGGCCATGGCCCGACCATGGAGTTCCAGTACATCCCGGTCAAGCGCACCAAGCTCTGCAAGGTGGTGATGCGGATGCTCGGCGGGGAGGACAACCACCTCGTCAAGACGGTCTATCCCAAGATGAAATGGGACGACGAGGCCGAGGCCTACACCTACCGTTTCCGCACCGGCGATGGTCGGTACACCGGCGCGGTCAGCTACGCCATCGTGCGGAAGAAATAGAGCGCTACTCCGGCGGCGGCGCCTGGATGCTGCGCAGGTACTCGTCCGAGAAGTCGACGCGGAACTGCGCCCATAGCGGCAGGTGGTCGGACATCTGGTAGGTCTTCCACTTGTCGAACTGGGTCTTGTCGGCCCGGTCGGTGGTCGGCGACTTCGGGCTCTTCTTCCCCGCTGCGTGTTGCGCCGCGATGTAGGCGTCGACGTACGGCCGGTAGGTGGCCCGGTCCCCTGGCGCGAACACGAACGGGTAGTAGTCGAAGACGCCGGCCCGGCCGGTGGCCTCGAAGTGCTGGTCGCGCTGGCGGAACGCGATCTGGTCGTACTTCTTAGAGCGGTCGAGGTTGGAGCCGGGGCCCGCCAGCAGCTGGTCGGGAACGGTGAAGCCGCCCTCCTCCGTCAGCGCCTTCATCGTCTTGTCGCCGGTGGTGAAGATGTTGAAGTCGCCGAGCAGGATGAAGTTGTGGATCGGCTCTAGGGGGTTCTCGGTTCTGGCGCGCAGCGACCGAGCCACCTGAGCGATCTCCTCCACCCGGGCCGCCGGTTCGGCGGTGCTCTCGCCGTAGAGGATGTGCACGGTGGTCAGGACGAACTTGGTCCAGCCGACCTGGAAGGCGGCCATCATGGGCGTGCGGGCGACCTGCTTGCTCGGGACGGTGGTCCCACCTGAGCGCACCGGCGGCAGCACCAGCTCCCCCGCGATACCGAGGAATTGGACCGAGCGGGTGTCGTAGAGGAAGGCCAAGCGCTCGTGGTTGCCCTCGCCCCCCTCGGTGACATCGCTGCCGAGGTAGGACCAGTGCTTGCCCAGACGACTCCGCAGCCGCTCGAGGGCCGTCAGATCGTCACGGACCTCTTGGATGGCGACGAGATCGAACCGGCTGATGATCTCGGCGATGTAGGCGTAGCTCTCCGGCAGACGGTCGCCCCAGGTGCTGGAGTCGAACTCCCGCAGGTTCCAGGTCGCCAGCAGCAGTGTGTCCCGGGTCTTGGGTGGCGGGCCGTCCGGGGCGCTGAGCGCTTGGCGCAGTTTGAGGAGCCCGGAGATGGTGCGCTGGCGGGCGGGTTCATCCCTGGCCCAGTCAGCGCCAAGGCGTCCTAGCGGATTGAGGTCTGCGTAGTAAGGCATGTCCTGCCTCCAGCTCGCCGATGCGGAAGTACGCAGCCTACGGTGTGTCTGTCACTGGCGCTAGGGCAATTTAGCTCGTTCAGTCGCCAGACGTGACAAACCCCCGACGGCGCGGGGGCTGTCGGGGGCTACGTGCCGCTGATACGGCTGGTCTTCGAGCTGGGAGACATGGGGGGGCTAGGCGGGCTCGACCGGGACCGAACCGATCTGGGTGATCTCGCCGCTGTCGCAGAGCCTCGCGAAGGTCTCGACATCCAGCAGGACATCCTCTGCCCGTCGCCCTTCGGGCCAGTATTCGCCGGTGTTCTCCCAGTTGATGTAGCTGTGCACCGGGGTGTCGACGCGACGATTCCCGTGGGTCCAGGTACGGACCTCAACGATGGCAGGCATGCCGAAACCGTCGGGACTATCCCACTTCCAGTAGGTCGTCCTCACTTCTCCTGCAGCTGAGGATGTTGCATTGGCGGCCACAGTAGGCCTCCCCTCTATCGATTGTGGCGCTTGATCCGGACCGACAATCGGCCCAGATAGGTGTCACAATTCGACGCAACGTTCCTGTTATATCATAATTAATAAAAGTCGTCAATGTCCCACCAAAGCGTCAATCGCGCCCTCGCCTCGGGGCGTTCGACTACGGTTCTCCATTCGTCTCGCACGATCGTGGGCTTATCGACTCGCTCAACATCGGCAACCAGTCGATCTTCTCGAATTGGGTTGTCCACTCCGGCCCGGTCTGTTATGCGCCTATATTGGGCGCGAGGCTTCGCGAAACGCGGACGAAATCTCTTCGCGTCGGGGGCTCGAACGAGTAGTTCGACGGTATCTTCCGTACCCCGGCACTCCCACCAAACGCGCTGGGGGGCCCGAAACGCTGAGTCCCCGAAATATGCGTGTCCGCTCATTGAGACCTTCAGGGGTTCTCCTCCGACCAGGAGGCGATCTACTGGAATAACAACCAGTTGTCCCAGTTCCGGCGAGTTCCGTTCGACAGGAAACGTTCCTACTACCGGCGAGCTGAACCAATTCTTGAATCCACCCGACGGCTCCATCGATGCAATGCCCGGAACCGGGAACTCCTCGATAACGGGCACCAAGACCGTACGTTGCCCGTCAGCAACCACCACGCCTTCGACCTGTACGTGGTAGTAGATATCCCGATTGGGTAGAAAATTGACCGAGACCTGAACACGATTCAGGACGAGCCCGTCTGATCCTGTCCAGGACACTGCTGAAGATGCGGTGGTGGCTGTCGCGAGCATGTGAAACAGGGCTTGGGAGAGCCAATAGCTCTCTCTCGCGATCATGTGGCTGCCGCTGAGCTTCTTGCCGTCGTGCAGCGTCTCTCGTCTGGTGCTCAGTACTGGCCCAGGCGTACCGAGGCCCAGCGTCAAGGTGATCTTGCCGTCGACATCGGATCCCAAACTCTTGGCGGCGGCTCGAAACGCAACTCCAAGCTGTTCGTCGGTTGCGTCGCTCCACGCCGTCAGTCGTCGTAGGTCCTCAAGAGCTACGCCAAGGCGAGCGTTGGTCACCTCGACTGGCGGCTTTCTCTGCGCTAGTCCGATGAGACGTAGCACCGTCGTGTGTAGGTCAGGGAGTTGCGCGTTGGAAGGCATAAGTTCGGTAGTCGAATCGGCCTATGGTCCAAATTGGCGGTCAGGGGGTCCTAGTAGGTCCACAAGTGATCTGGGCGCAATTCCTGGGGAGCGACACCCAAGCCGCAAGCGACCCAAGGAGCCCGACCATGCAAGGCCCTCATCAAGGCAGGAAAGCTACAGAACTGTTGCGTGTCCGAATGGATGTCAAGGGCGGGACACCAACCGCATGGTGCACAAGGCACCGCATCGAAGTTCCCTGCCGCCACTGCCAGCTTGAGCGGGGGCAGGCATGACCTCCTCGCTCCCCACCCTCTACGGCATGCCGGGTCTGCCGTCGCGCGTCAGCCGTCAGGTGGCCCGGCAGCATGCCGCCATCGAGGCCCAAGCCGAGCTGGTCCGTCGTCAGGACCAGCTGCGGGTCGAGCGGGTCACGGCGGTGACCGCGCAGTGCGTGGCGTCAGCCAGCCAGATCGCGTCGCTCGAACGAGCCTGCGCTATCGCGAACCCGCACGCCGCAGCCCGCATCAGCGCCATCGCTGACGCCTCGGCCGGAGCGCTACTCGCCATCGTGGTGGACGCCGGAATGAGCCACTGAGATGGACGTCGCCATCGTCGTCTTCGTCGTGCTGGTGGTCGTCATCGCGTTCTGGCCGTTCCTGCTCGCCGCCGCCCTGATCTACGCGGCGTACCGGTTGCTGTGGCCGAGGTGGCTGGAGTACCAGGAGCGCGAGGCGGCTCGGTTGCTTCTTCTGCGCCGTCAGGCGCGGGAGGCGGCCGAGCACCGGCAGCGGCTCGCCAGGGCGAGAGAGATCGAGGCGCTGGCCTCGGCCGCGATGCGCGAGGCCGCCACCTGGCCCGGGGCCGGCGCGTCGACCACCCTCACCCGCCCGCGATGAAGGCCATCGAGCAAGCGGCCCGCATCGTCCTCCTCGCGGTCCTGGCACTCGTGGTCCTAGCGGCCGTCCTGCCCCGGCTGTTCCCGTACCTCATCTCGCTCGCCGTGCTCGCGCTCGTCGGGCGGGCGTTGTGGTTTCGGCTCGGCGACTAACAGATGCGGGGGCCACAAAACCGTTGACAGATTTTCGGTTTCTAGCGCATAGTCGTTTGAGTAATTGGAACCGAACAAAAGGCGAACAAACGTAAGCACTAACAAGGAAAGGAGGTGGTCAGCTATGGCAAAACGCATCACGGTTAAGGGGGTACGGCGAGACGAAGTCGATGTGGATCAGCTCGCGCTCGTCTACTACCTCATGGCGAAGCGACAGGTAGCAGAGAAGCGCCAGAAGGCCGCTGACGTAAGGGACAAGCGGGCAGCGGTCAAAGAGGCTCGCCGTGGGCGCTGAACTGGTCTGGCTCATCGCACCGGGCGCAGCTGGCACCGCCGCTCTTGGCGCCATCGCCCTGCGGGAGCGAGCCAGCCATCGGGCTATGCGGGCGTCGACCGAGACGTTCAGCCTCGTCTTTCCGGCGGGGGCCAGCGAGACCGCAGCCACAAGCGCGCTCCTCGCCCTCTCGGGTCTGAACCAGCGGCAGGAGGTCGCTTTCGAGGTCGTGGCCACCGCAGGCGAGATCGGGCACCGCTTCTACGTGCCGAAGGCGTCCGGCGACCTGGCCCGTGGCCAGCTCTCAGCCGCTCTGCCTGGTCTTCGCATCACGAGCGCGAGCCGAGACGACTCCCCCGCTCGCCTCCGCCTAGCGCTGCGCGTTCCCGGTGGCACGGCGCTTCGGCAGGGAGACGCCGAAGCTAGCGGTCGGGCCTTGCTCGCGAGCCTGCTCCCACTGCGCCGCGGCGAGATGGTGCGCCTTGTCTGGACGCTGCAGACCGGCCGCCCTCGCCTGTCGGCTGATCCCGCCTCCATCTCAGCCGGCGAGCGAACCCGCCTGGCGAGCCCCGGGTTCAGGGTGGCTGGCCGCATTCTCGTTCGGGCGCAGAGCCCGGAGCGGGCCACAGCCCTCGCCGCTCGGGTCCTGGCCGTCCTGCGCAGTCGCCGCACGCCCGGTCCGCAGCTCACCAGCCGTCAGGTCCGAAACGCATCCGATCTCGCCCCGATCCGCTCGCGGGATGGCTGGCTCCCAGCCAGCGAGATTCTGTCCCTCCTTGCCTGGCCGCTGGGTCCGGAGATCAGCGAAGCGGTCACGCTCGCTACCAGCCGGCGCCTGGCGCCCAAGGCGAATGTCGCCACCTCCGGCCGGTTGCTGTTCGTCACCCACGAGCCCGAGCGACCCATCCGGCTCAGCCAGACCGCCGCCACCCACCACGCGGCCTTGCTCGGCCCGACCGGGAGCGGCAAGAGCGCCATCCTGGTCCGCGGCATCCTCGATGAGATCGAGGCCGGACGCGGCGGCGCGCTGCTCGACCCCAAGGGTGACACCGTCACCGAAGTCCTCGACCGACTGCCCGAGGAAGCTGCTGGCCGCGTCGTCGTCATTGATGCCTCCGACCCCGGCGCCATTCCCGGCGTGCGGCTGCTCGGCACCGGCGACCCGAACCTGGCCGCTGATCTCCTCGTCGGCATCTTCGGCGCGCTGTTCGCCGGGAGCTGGGGCGTGAGAAGCGAGCACTACGTGCGCCTGGCGGCCCGGACGCTGGCCGAAGGACCGGACCCGTCTCTGCTTGACCTGCCGCGCATCCTCACCGACAGCGCCTTTCGCCGGCAGGCGGTCGGCCGCGTGCGCGACCCATTGCTGGCTGGAGCCTGGGCCACCTTTGAAGCCCTCAGCGAAGCCGAACGGGCGGCCCATCTGTCCGCCCCGCTATCGCGGCTCTTGGCGCTACTCGGTCGCCCGAGCGTGCGCGCCATCCTGGCCCAGCCCGATCCCAAGCTGGACGTCACCCGATTGCTCGGTGAGGGCAAGTGGCTGCTCGTCTCGACCGCTAGAGGCGTCCTCGGTAAGCCAGCTTCACGCCTCGTCGGGGCGGTGCTGGCTTACGTCATCTGGCAAGCGGTCGAAGCCAGAGCCCAGCTCCCCCAGAGCGCCCGGCGCCCAGTGATGCTGTTCTTCGATGAGGTCCAAGCCCTCGCTGACCTGCCGTTCGGCCTAGAGCAGCTGTTCGAACAGAGCCGTGGCCTCGGGGTTGGCGTGACGGTTGCGACCCAAGCGCTGCGCAGCTTGCCCGGCTCGCTCGATCAGTCGCTGCTGGCCAATGTGGCGACGCTGGTCACCTTCCGGGCCGGGCACGACGAAGCCAGCCGCGTGGCCCGCGAGCTGCCGGGTTTGTCCGGCGCTGACGTGCAGGGCCTCGGCCCGTTTGAAGTCGCCGCTCGCATCGGCGTTGGGGCCGGTGCTGCCAGCGCCGTTGTCACCGGTCACACCCTGCCGCTACCCGAACCATTCGGTCACGCAGCCGCCATCCGGGCGGCATCGAGCCAGAAGTACGGCCGCAGCCGCGAAGAGATCGAGAAAGCGCTCCGGGAGCGCTACGCCGAGACCGGCGACCTCGACGCGTCTCTAGCCGCCGAGCTCGGGCGGACCGGGAGGCAGCCATGACCCCGCGTCCTATCGGTCGTCCGGTCGCGTTGGGTACCGACCTGCGGGATGCCGCTCGGCATGGGAGTTCCCCAGCGCGAGCGACGACGAAAGTGGTGCTCTCCCCCACCCGCGCCCCGCGCATCGCCAGGGCGAAGGCCGAGCAGACCCGCCGCGACATGACCGAGCTGGACCGAGAGGTAGCCGGATTCGTCCAGGACGTGCGGCTGTGCTCGGGCGCCCAACTGGTGCGGCGGTTCTGGCCGAATGGTGAGAACGACCGCAGGCGAGCCAGCCGCGCGCTGCGCCGACTAACCGACTGGCAGGTCTTAGACCGCTTGCCCCGTCAGATCGGCGGGGTGCGAGCCGGTAGTCGGGGCTACCTGTACGGGCTGGGTCCCGTGGGCGTGCGTGTCCTTGATGCTGGTCGCACGGCTCGCAGGCGTGACGTGCCCGGTGAGCGATATATCGCTCATACGGTGGCGACCGCCGAGGTGGTGGTGGCGATGCATGAGGCCCAGGCCACCGGTCGCCTCGACCTCCTCGAAGTGCAAAGCGAGCCGGCCTGCTGGCGCAGCTTCTCGGGCCCGATGGGCGGGCGCCTGGTCCTCAAACCGGACCTGTTCGTGCGCGTCGGGGTCGGCAGCCTCGAAGACCGCTGGCAGATCGAAGTCGATCTAGCCACCGAGTCGACGCCGACCATCCGCGAGAAGGCCCGGCGCTACGTTCAGCACTTCCGGTCGGGAGCCGAGCAAGCTCGCCACGGCGTCTACCCCCGAACGCTGTGGGCCGCCCCGACCGACAAGCGGTGCGAGCAGATCACCCGGGCGCTGGGCGGGTTGCCGCCGGCGACCTGGGAGCTATTCCGCGTCTGCCGCCTGGATCAGGTGACGAGTGTGCTGGCGACGGAGGCGGCATCGTGACGCCGCGCAGAACCGTCCTCGTCGGTGACGCCGTCGCGGTCATGGGCTCGCTGGCTCCGGCCTCGGTCGATGCGGTGGTCACCTCGCCGCCCTACCTCGCCGCCCGCAACTACGGCGCTGGGGAGCTAGAACTCGGCCGCGAAGCCGACGTCGACGGCTGGGTGGAAAACCTGCGCGCCGTTAGCCGGGAGGTTGCCCGGGTGCTGGTTCCGACCGGCTCGTACTGGCTGAACGTCGGCGACCTCTACTCGCGCCACAGCCGATTGGGCGCCCCGCCCAAGTCGCTGCTGCTCGCCCCCGAGCGGTTAGTGCGAGCGCTGTTAGCTGACGGCTGGATCGTGCGCAACAAGGTCGTCTGGGCCAAGACCACCCCGCTGCCGAGCCCGGTGCAGGACCGGCTGACGAGCGGCTGGGAGTACGTCTTCCACCTCGTGCGCCAGCCCCACTACAGCTACGACCTCGACGCCATCCGGATTCCGCTGGTCTCCTCACGCCGCCCGGCTCGCAGCAGACCGGCCCCGG
>Ga0164241_10005610_pt1 | contig 11677 bp, 9 predicted proteins | sample OricomyardsoilBY_FD_108780 | JGI IMG/M metagenome (GOLD analysis project Ga0164241, IMG submission 108780) | Backyard soil microbial communities from Emeryville, California, USA - Original compost - Back yard soil (BY) | ecosystem: Environmental > Terrestrial > Soil > Unclassified | place: USA... | reverse complement strand
GATCGGTCGGAGGCACGACGGTGAGCTCTCCCTTGCTTGTGACGGGCTGCGCGAGGAGTCCGATGACGCGCGTCTGCTCGAACTTGGCGACGAGCGAGCGCATGCCTTCTCGGGCCTTGGCGACGTCGCCGAGCGGGTCGGAGGCTGCGGCCACTTCCGCGACGAAACACGTGGCGAGGACAGCGGCTGCGCCGCGAAGGGCGGCTCTGCGAGAAAGTTGGCTCATGGTGTGCGGCGACGCGGCGGGCCTTGGACGAGGACGATGAGCAGGTTGTTCACACGGACGGCGAGTCAACCGCCGACGAGCAGTTGAAGTAGAGCTTCAGCCGCAGGGCGCTGACCCGCTACGACGATCCCGAGGAAGAAGTCGCCACTCGTGCGGTAGGCGCCCGCCGTCGCGACGCGGCTCACCTCATCGACTCCGATCGCCGCGTCTGCGTGCTTGGCGGGTTGAAAGGTGATGTTCGCGCGGACGCCGTTCTTCTCGGCGACCAGATCGACGATCGAGCCAGCGCCGGCGTTGCGGCGCGCGCGACTGACGATCTTCCAGCCTTCGTCCGTGAGCGCCGCCTCGAGATCCGTGGATGTGGCATCGAGGAGCGCGGCTCCGTGGAGCCCCGCCGGTTTTGCCGTCGCGCTCGCGGCGGGCGACCCGCTGTTCGCCGCCACGTCGCCCGGAGAGAACACGAACGGGTAACTGACCTTGACGATGCCGCCGCCGTCAGGCGCTGGGAACGTCATCTTTTGGAACACGGTCGTGAGGCATTTTCCGACCTCGGTACTCGCAACGTCAGAGCTTCCCACCGACGCCGACGTCACCGCGCCGGTCTTCCCGATGACGAAGCTCATCGAGATCTTTCCCGCGAGCGCCGGGTTCTTCACGAGCTCTTTCTCGTAGCAAAAACGAACTTGCGAGATGCTCTGCCGCACGATCCTGCGAATCACCTCCGGCGGCAGACTGCCAGTCACGACAGGCGGCGTCCCCGTCCCGATTTTCGCGCCGGCGTGAGCCTTCGGGCCGCCACCCAAGCCGTAGCCCGAGCCGCCGCCGGTGCCTGCGCCGTGGCCGAGCGTGCCGATGGTTCCGATGCCGATCGTATCGCTCCCCGTCCCGCCAGCGCCCAGACCGGTGCCGCGGAGACCGAGCCCACCGCCGCTGAATCCGTCGTCGCTCGCGTCGCCCCAGATCGTGTTGGTCGCGCCGTCCGGCGGCACGCCCATCATCGTCCCGTCGCCGATGGCAGAAAACTCTGCGCCTTTCAGCGCGCCGAGCACGCCCGCTTGTTCCGCCATGTCCTTCGCGAGCGTCGCGGCATCGGGTGCGCTCGCCGAGACCGACGGCGCAGGTCCGACATCGACGACCGCCGCCCGGTCGACGGCAGGACTTCCTGCGGAAGCGGCGCCTCCACAAGCCGTGAGTGCCGCCATCGCGAGCCCCACGAACGCCGACCGAAGGTCGGACGGCGACAACTTCCTGGCAAGACAGGGGCTCGACCCGCTCATGATCCGCTTCATGTCATGGCGAAACGAAGGCGTCACGACAGAGCAGGCGCTGGACGCCCGGCCACTTCGAGTCAGCGCGGCTCGAGTCGCTCGTCCGCGAGCGCCCTCGTCAGCGGCCTGCCCCGATCGCCGCCAGGCGCATGACGCGCGGCCACCGTCTGAATCGCGCGCACCCACGCGTTCACCTCGGTCTGCGAAGGCGCATCCGGCGTGGTCGCGCGATCGCAGAAGAAGGTGCGACAGCCAAGCGGACGCGACGCATAGATCGAACACCGTCCGTCGGCTCCGAGCAAGGGGCACACGCGTTCGTCTTTCACGATCGCGAGCGAGGGCGGCCTCTTCTGCGAGAGCCTTCCGCCACGGCGCGCTACGGCGCGAACGACCAACGCAAGCTCTACGCTGGTCACGTAGGGTTCGCGCCCCGTCACGCCGAAGCGGCAGCACTCCGTCGAAGCCGGGCAACCGTGTCCCTCGTGACGCGCGTCGACGTCGCGATAGATCGCCTCGAGCTCGCCGAGGATCGCGGCGGACGCGGCCTTCTCCAGCGCTTCGGGTCGCCGCTTCACATCGCCCCGGTGTGCTTCTCGCCAGCCTTCACCCACGCGTCGTACGAGCCGTCCTTCATCGCGGGGTCTTCGTCGATCGTGTCGAATGGCTCGCCGTCCTTCGGCTCGTACTTCGGGTCGAGGAGCGTCTTCAGATCGAAGCGGATGAATCGACCCATCAGGTGCGGTCCCTCGCTCACCCAGATCTGGCGCGCGGTCGCGTCCATGACGACGGCGTGCGTCGCGATCACGGCGTCGAGAGCGCCGCGATTCCCGAGAGGAAGATCGACGTCGCCTGCGCCCTTCTTGTCGCGCAGGATCGAGACGGCGTCCGTCGCAGACATCGGCGTCGTCCTTTTCGCGAGTAGCTCGTCGAGGCGCGCGCGCCGCGGGAGCGTGGACGTGTGATCGCGTACCCACTGGTTCTTCGGGTCGCTCGCGAACGGACCTTCGAAGTGGTTCGTGAGCGCGAGCGTCGAGCCCTCGATGCGCCTGACGTACGGCTTCTCGCCCGGAGCGCGCTCGACGGCCGCCGCGTCCCCGCTCGCATCGACGAGAAAGAGGATGTGCGAGACCATCGCGTCCTTCGTCTCGAGGAGCGAAATCGCCTCATCCACGGTGTGCGCCTCTTCGAGGAGCGCCCGCGCCGTGTGGACGACAGGCTCGCCGGTGCTTTGCGTGTCGCGCGCTCGACCGCCGTGGACGACGACACCGAGGCCCGCTGCGTTCATGCCCGAGAGCACGCCGACGAGGCCCGGCCACGCGACGGACGCGAAGGGGATCTTCCCGTCCTCGCGGACCAGAAAGACGACCTTGTGCTCGTCGTAGACGCTGCCCGCCTCGAAGTCGAAATTGCGCGCGAGGATGGCGTGACCGTCGACCGACGCGTCGCCACGCGCGACGAAGCTCGTGCATCCGAGCAGCGGCGAATGCTCGAAGCCGAGCGCGATGTCGTAGAGCGAGTTCAGGTAGATGAAACGCTGATACGTCGGAAAGTGATTCGCGAACGGGTCCGGTTGAAATGCGTCGGCCTGCGACGCGATCTCGCGGAGGCGTTCGCTCGACATCGCGTGGTCGGTTCCGGCATGGAGCACGCGCGCGACGTCGAAGATGAGCCAGCGAAGCGGCGCGAACGGGACCAGCCGCTCGAGCATCGAGTAGAGCTGACCCTCGCTCAGGATCATCTCGTCGTAGAGCAGGCGCGCGTGCTCGTGGCCGATCTCTTCCGGCGAACCGACGAGACGCACCTCGAGGATTTTGCCTCGGTGGCGCGCGTAGGCTTCGCCAATCCGGCGCAAGTCGCCTGTCTTCTCGGGCTCGCCGGTCACCTTCGCGAACTCGGGCGGGCTCATCCCCGTGGACCAGACGATCCCGAGGTGTACGAAGATGGGTAGAAAAAGGAAGACCGCGAGCGCGATCAGCTTCTTCCGGTGCCGTCGATGGAATGGCAGCGGCGCCGTCGATGACGCCTTCGTACTCATGCGCGCTCGATGGCCGCGCGCGGGGAACGCGTGATGCCTCGCGTCGAGACGAGCGTCTTCACCACGCGACGGACGACCCGCATCGGGTCGCGCACACTGTCGAAATGCGTCGTTCGACCTTCGGGGTAGAGCACCTCGATCGGCACCTCGACGATCGGAAGGTCGGCCGCGACCGCGAGCAGGATGATCTCCGCCTCGAACGCGTACCCATCGTCGCGTCCACCGATCTCGAGGACGCGCGGAAGCGGGTAACGACGCAGACCGCACTGCGTATCCGCCAGCAATCGTCGCGAGAACATCGACAGGAAGCCATTCGAGATCGCGTTGGAGATTCGGTTCGGACGCGGCGCGCCCGCTCCCCGGAGATCTCGAACGCCTAGAACGAGCGCGCTCGCCGGCGCGTCGAAGTCGGCGAGTCTGCGCGCCTCTGCCGGTGGATGCTGTCCGTCCGCGTCGAGCGTGACCGCGGCGACGGCGCCGTCGGCGGCGGCGCGGGCGAGCCCCGTGCGCAAGGCCGAGCCTTTTCCTCGATTCGCGCCGTGTCGCACGACGATCGCCCCCGCCTCTTCCGCGCGAGCCGCGGTCTCGTCGGAGGACCCGTCGTCGACCACGTACACCGCGCCCAGACCTTCGAACAGCGCGCGCGTCTCGGTCACGACAGCCGCGACGGTCCGCTCGGCTTGATACGCGGGAATGATGGCGGCGGCGTTCACGCGATGCGCGGTCTAGCACGTCGTCGAGCGGACGGTGGTAGGGTCGGCAGATGACCCGCGGCGAAGAGCCCGACGCTTCGCTCGAGCTCGATCCGGACGCCTTTCGCGAGCTCTCACGCCGCGCAAAGGACATGCTCCGGAAGCGCGGACGCAGCGTGCGCAAGTCGCTCTCCGTCACGGCTGCAGCCGAGCGGTCGCGGAAAATTTGCGAGCGACTCCTCGCGCTGCCGTTCATCGCCTCGGCGAAGACGGTCGGTCTCTACCACCCCATCTCGGCGCGCAACGAGGTCGACGTCCTCGCGCTCGACGCCGCGATCCGCGGTCGAGGTGGCATCGTCGCCTATCCGTGCACGCATCCGGAGAGCGGCACGATGACGTTCCGCGATCCAGAATCGCTCGCGAACATGACAGACCGCGGCCTCAAAATCCTCGAGCCCGCTCCGACCGCGCCGCTCGCGACGTCGCTCGACGTGGTCGTCGTCCCCGCGCTCTGGGTCGATCTTCAGGGCCGACGCATCGGCTACGGCGGCGGCTATTACGATCGCGCGCTCCCGGGACTTCGACCCCCAGCCATCGCGGTCGCGGCGGTGTTCCATTTTCAGCTCGGCGCCGATTTGCCCGAGATGCCGGGCGACGAGCGTGTCGACTGGATCGTCACAGACGAAAAGGTCTACGAAGTCGCCGCTTCCGACTGAGAACACTCGCGGTCGTCGCGCCCATACCACCTTTTCGCACTTCTCTTTCACCCAACGCGTCTGACTCGGCCCCAGGGAACAGAGGGCCTGATAAGATGCGCGCGAATGCCGACCTGTTCCGTGTGCAAAGAAGAAGCCGCCGAGCTCACCATGGTGTCCGTCGGCGACGGCAAGAAAAAGAAAATGTGTGAGGACTGCGCCGACCGCGCGAAAGAAAGCGAAGCCGTCGCCGAAGAGAGCGAGGCTGTAGTCCAGGGAATGATGGGGTTCAAAGGACGTCGCTGACCCTCCGCTCCGCGGGCGGAACGAGACGCCGCGACAAGGATGATCGAGGCGTCGCCGGGCTCATCGACGATCGGCAGCATTGCCGTTCCCCGCGCACCGATCGCGCTTGCGTTCGCATGTGTCGGCGCCACGAATCTCTCGCAGATCGCAGGCGACACGCTGTTCGTCGCCGCGTTCTCCCTCGGCGACCTCTCCAAGCTCGTCGGCGCCTCTGCGGTCGTGCGCGTCGTGGCGTCGGTCGCGTACGCCTTCGCCGCCGAGCGAGCCGGCGGCGGGCACGGCAATCCTCGCCGCGTCGCGCGCTTCGACGCGGGGCTCCTGGGCGCGGCCGCCGCGCTCTCGCTCGGGTCGGCGGTCCTCGCGCGCTCCGGTTCTCGCGCGGCGATCCTGGTCGCGTGCCTGCTTCAGCTCGTATTGCCGCCGCTCCTGCCGCTCATCGCGTTCAACGCGGCGACGGCGACGCTGGCCGCGCGGCACGCGAAGCGCGTCCTCCCGCTCGTGGCGGCGGCGGCGACGGTCGGCTCGATCGGCGCCGGCGCCACGTCGACGTTGCTCGCGCGGACGACCGGCGTGCCCTCGATCCTCGGGGTCGCCGCGCTCCTCGCGCTGGCGGCGATCCCGCTCGTGCTCGTTCTGGGCAAAGGAGAGGTCGAAGCTCCGCCGCCAGTGACGGCTCGCGCAGAAAAGGGCTTCCTCTCGACGCTTCGCGCGACGCTCCACGATGTCCGCGATGTCCCGAGTGTTCGCGTCGTCGTCCTCTGGGGCGCGCTCGGCATGATGGCGACGACGTTCATCGACTACGCGTTCAAGGCCTCGCTGAAGGCCTCTTATGATCGAGACGGCATCGCTTCGTTCCTCGGCGTCTTCAACGTCGCGTCGAACGCCATCGTGCTCCTGGTTCAGGTCACCGTCGCGGGGCGCGTCGTCTCGCGGCTCGGCGTGGGCCGCTCGCTCGTCGCGAGCCCCGCGTCGCTCGCCGCCGTCGCGGGCGCCTCGCTCGCGCTCCCCGCAGTGATCGGCTCATCGGTGCTCCGCTCGTGGGAGACGCTCGTGCGCTACGGCGTCGCGAGCTCGGCGGCGGACGTCCTGCTCGTACCGCTCGCGCGCGGCGTCCGGACGCGCGCCAAGGTGGTCGTGAAGGGGACCGCCACGCCGATCGGAGCCCTCATCGCCGGCGCGATCCTCTCTTGCTTCGGCGACGCGGGCCCCGGGCGCTTCGCGCTCCTCGGCCTCGTGGTCGGGACATGCGTCCTGGCGACGTTCGCGCTCCGCGAGGCTCCCCGCGCCTACGGCTCCGCGCTCGCGGACGCGCTCGCTCGCGGACGAGCGCCCGCCGACCTCGGTCCGCAAGCGACGGCGCTCTTTCGAACCGAGCTGAAGCGCCTCCTCGGCGACGCAGTTCGAACCGGAAGCGTCACAGACGCCGAGCGGACGCTGTCGCTCATGACCGAACGCCTCTTCGGAGCGGACGACGTCCGCGTAGCGCTCCAGTCGAGCGATCGTGATCTCCGGCGCCTCGCGACGCACGCCGCCGCCCGGCTCACCGGCGAAGGACGCGGCGCCGCGCTGCTCGCGCTCGTAAAACGCGATCTCGATCCCGAGATCGAGCGCGAGGTCCTCGTCGCGGCGCGGCTCCACGGCGGCCTCGCGGATTCCGTCCGATGCGGCGCAGACCTCGAAGCGACCGAAGCGACCTCCCAAGTCGACGCTGAGCACGCCGATCTCTGGGCAGAGGCCACGCTTCACGAAGCGCTCGGCGCAAAGCGCGAGCGCGACGGCGGTGCCGGGCCCCCCGCGCAAGCGCGGGTCGACGCCGCGTTGAAGCGCCTGCGCAAGGCGGCGAAAGAGGCCGACGGCCCGAAGAAAGCCTCTGCTCTTCGCGCCATCGGCCTGCTCGGTGACAAGCGCGCCGAGCGCGAGGTCCTGCTCGCGACAGGCTCGAAAGATCCGCTCGTCTACAAAGAGGCGGCGATCGCTTCCGTCGAGCTCGAGTTGCCGGGGGTGGTCACGAACCTCGTCGCGCGTCTCGTCGCCGGTCCACACGCCGCGATCGCCGCCCGCGCCCTCGCGCTCGTCGGTCCTCGCGCCGTTCGAGAGCTCGTACAAGCGCTCCCAGTCACGCGCGGAGAAGGCGCCGTCGCGCCGACCGCAGTCGCCGAGTCTCGCATTTTCTCGGGCACCGTCCGAGCCGCACGGGCGCTCGCGCGGCTGGGACCCGAGGCCTCGACCGAGGTCTTGCCGCTCTTCGGATCGATCGGTCATCGCGCCCGGATCGCGCTCGCGCGCGCGTTCTCTTCGCCGCGTCTCGTCCTCGGAGAGCGTGCCCGTCCGCTCTTGATCGGCGCGCTCGAGACGCTCGTGGTCAGTGGTGAATCGGTGGGCGTGCAGCTGCGAGCGCACGCAGCCACGGACGGCAAGGCGGGCCTGCTCGTCTACGAGCTCGAGCGTCGCCTCGACGACACCCGCGAAGCGATCGTCGATCTCGTCACTCAGCTCGGGGACCGCACGACCATCCTCCGCGCGCAGACGGCGATCGCTCTCGGAGGTCGACACCGCGACGACGCGCTCGAGCTCGTCGAGACCCTGCTGCCTCCGAGCATCGGACCGCGCGTGACGAAGATCTTCTTGGGCGAGTTCGCGAGAGACGAAGCGCCTCGCGCGCTCGACGGTTGGCTCGAGAAGTGTCGATGTTTCGATCGTCGAGAGTTACCGTTCTCGGACCCGATGGCCTCCGTGATCGACAGAGTGCTGCTCCTACGCGACGTGACCCTCTTCACTGGGCTCTCGGGTGAAGAGCTGTTTCCCGTCGCAGAGATCGCGGCCATGGAAGAGATCGCCGACGGGAAGGAGATCGTCCGCCAGGGAGATCCCTCCGACGACCTCTTCGTCCTGGCCGAGGGCGCGCTGCGCGTCGTCAAAGACGGCGTCGAGGTCGGTCGAATCCTCGCCGGCCAGGCCTTCGGTGAGCTCGGCGTGCTCGACGGCGAGGCCCGCGCCGCGAGCGTGTTCGCCGATGGACCAGCGCGGCTCGTCCGCATCCCGCGCGTCGAGCTCGAGGCGCTGCTCGATGAATCTCCCGAGCTCGCGAGGGGCATCATCAAGACCCTCCTAGGATACGTTCGGCGCGCAGGGCGACCGAGCCTGGCGAACCCAGAGCCTGTCCGCACCCCCACCCGCACCGAGGAGTGAAACGCGCGATGTTCGAGTCCGCCGAGCTGGGTCACAAGATCACGAAAGCCGCCTTCGCAGAGGAAGAGCCCAAGCTGCGCGAAGAGCTCCTCGAGCTGCAGTACGAGTTGATCGAGAAAGCTCCGTTCAGCGTCGTCGTCGTAATCGGCGGCGTCGACGGCGCCGGCAAGGGCGAGCTCGTGAACCTCCTCTACGAGTGGATGGACCCGCGTCACTTGACGACGCACGCGATCGAAGAGCCCACGGACGAAGAGGGCCAACGTCCGGAGATGTACCGCTTCTGGCATCGTCTCCCAGCGCGAGGGAAGATCGCGCTCTTCTTGGGCTCTTGGTACACCGATCCGATCATCGACCGTACCTACGGTCGGACGCGCGTGGCTGATCTCGACCGCAGCCTCGACGAGATCAACCGGTTCGAACGCATGCTGTCGAGCGAGCGCGTGCTCGTCTTGAAGTTCTGGCTTCACATGTCGAAGAAGGCCCAGAAGAAGCGCCTTCGAGAGCTCGAAGAGGATCCGAGCACGTCGTGGCGCGTGACGCCGCTCGACTGGGAGCGCTTCGATCTCTACGAAAAGTTTCGCAAGAACAGCGAGCGCTCGCTCCGCATGACGAGCACGGGCCCCGCGCCTTGGTTCGTCGTCGAGTCCGTCGACGAAGAGTATCGCTCGCTCACGGTCGGTCGCATCCTGCGCGACGCGATCAAGAAGCGCCTCGCCGAGCGTACGCAGAACGCCGTCATCCCCACCGCGCCGCTGCCGCGCTCGATCGACGGTCGTGACGTCATCAGCAACCTCGACCTGGGCGCGACGATTCGAAAGGAACACTACGAAGAGCAGCTGCCGATCCTCCAGGGTCGCCTGGCGCAGGTCGTCCGCGACAAGGCGTGGCGGAAGCGCAACGCCGTCATCGTATTCGAGGGCTCGGACGCCGCGGGCAAGGGCGGCGCGATTCGGCGAATCACGGGTGCGCTCGACGCACGCGACTACCGCGTGGTCCCGATCGCCGCGCCGACCGACGAAGAGAAGGCCCGGCCGTACCTCTGGCGCTTTTGGCGGAACCTTCCACGGAAGGGCAAGCTCGCGATCTTCGATCGCAGCTGGTACGGCCGCGTGCTCGTCGAGAAGGTCGAGGGCTTCTGCGACGAAGACGATTGGATGCGCGCCTACGGCGAGATCAACGACTTCGAGGAGAACCTCGCAGAGGCGGGCACCGTCGTGGTGAAGTTCTGGATCCAGATCAGCCCCGACGAGCAGCTCCGCCGCTTCGAGGAGCGCAAGTCGACTGCCTTCAAGCGCTTCAAGCTCGGCCCCGACGACTGGCGCAACCGAGACAAGTGGGACGCTTACCAAGCCGCCGCGAGCGAGATGGTCGATCGAACGAGCACCGAGTACGCGCCCTGGACGCTCGTCGAAGGCGACGACAAGCGCTACTCACGCATCAAGATCCTCGGCACGCTCTGCGATCGCCTCGAGGCCGCGCTTCGCTGATCGACTCTCTCGGATGGCCGGGTGTCGCGCCGTAGGCGGACTCGGGGGGTGGCGCCGCGATCCAACGTAGGATCAGAGCGGATCCATCCCCGCCATCCCACACGCGGCGCAGTTTCGTGAGGTTACAGCTGCCCACGATGTAGGCAGGAGTGGCACCGACCTTGCTCAAGGGCGAGCAACCACTCGGAGGCCTCCCATGAACGCTCGCTTCGCCACCATCGCCCTCGCCGCATTCCTCGGACTCGCCACGGTCGGTGCGACCGGCTGCACCGATTCGGATCCCTCGACTGGCGACGAGCAGGACGTCACGGCGAACGCCGGGCACTTCGAGACGTTCAAGGGCGAGGACGGTCAGTATTACTTCCACCTCATCGCTGGAAACTACGAGCGCCTCCTGAGCTCCGAGGGCTACACGACGAAGCAGTCGGCGACGAAGGGCATCGCGAGCGTCAAGACGAACGGCGTCGACTCGAAGAACTTCAAGGTCCTGAAGGCCTCGAACGGCCAGTACTACTTCAACCTCGTAGCAGGCAACGGCCAGATCGTCGGCACGAGCGAGCTCTACTCGACGAAGTCGAACGCGACGAAGGGCGTCAACGCGGTGAAGGCCCTCATCGTAAAGCAGCTTCGCACCGAAGCAGCCGAGACCGGCGGCGCAGAGTTCGCCGTCTACGAAGGCAAAGACGGCGACTCGTATTTTCACCTGCGCGCCGCGAACGGCGAGATCGTCCTCGCGAGCGAGGGCTACGTCGACGAGGACGGCGCGATGGGCGGCATCGAGACTGTCCGCACAAACGGCCGCGACGCGAAGCAGGTCGAGGTCCTCGCGGCGTCGAACGGCCAGTACTTCTTCCACGTGAAGGCGAAGAACGGCGAGATCGTCGGCACGAGCGAGATCTACGCCTCGAAGAGCAACGCCGAGCGTGGTCGCGACTCCCTCGTGGCGCTCATCGCGAGCGAGAAGATCGCCGACCCCGAATGATTCACTGCCTCGGCGACGAGGTGACTCGCACCTAGCTTCTCTTCTCTCTTTCTTTCTTTCTTCTGTCCCTGCTGCTTAGCGCGCGAGCGCGTTCGGGTCTGCTTCGAGCGACACGAACGCGCTCGAGCTGTTTTGTCGGCAGCGCGGACGTCAGTGATGCGCGAGCGAGCGCACGCGCTCGGCGTTCGGGCTGTTCGGATGCGCCACGAGGAACGCGTCGGCGCGACGCGACGCCTCTTCACGCTGACCGTTCGCGCTGAGCGCGAGGATCGCGTAGAGCGCGCGCTCTTCGCCCAGCACGCCACGCGGAACGTCGCCATCCAGCGCTTGCAGCGTCGTGAGCGCGCCGCTCGCGTTTCCCTGAGATAGTTGTGTTCGCGCCTTGGCGACGCCTTCGGACTCGCGGAGCAGCTGCGTCGCGCGATCGTCGTCCGAGTGTGCAGGTGCTTCCGAGGGCGTGGCTCCGGACGTCTGGGTCGCATTCGGAGGATCTTCGCCGCGTGGGCTCGTCGAAGCGCGCGGCGCAGACTGCTCGGGCACGGCCTCTGCGCGCTCGCGTGGCGGGTCGAGAAAGAAGGACGTCTCGGCGCCATCAGGCGTCGTCGCGCTGAGCGGCACCGTCGCCTCGCTCGTGAACGCTGCGGTCGTCGTCGCCGGGCGCGTCGCGACGACGCCTGCGGTGACGGCACCTCCCGCGATCAGGGTCGCGATTCCGAGCTTCGCGGCGAGGACCAACCCCTTCCCGACCGCGAGATTCGCGGCACCGGACGCGGCGCTCGTGGTCGCCGCCGTGCCCG
>Ga0164241_10005609_pt1 | contig 11678 bp, 11 predicted proteins | sample OricomyardsoilBY_FD_108780 | JGI IMG/M metagenome (GOLD analysis project Ga0164241, IMG submission 108780) | Backyard soil microbial communities from Emeryville, California, USA - Original compost - Back yard soil (BY) | ecosystem: Environmental > Terrestrial > Soil > Unclassified | place: USA... | reverse complement strand
GATCTGGATCAGCGATTACGGCTATGACGAGACGCTGCACGCCTTCGACAAGAGCGCGGGCAAGCTCGGGGTCGAGCGGATCGACCTCCTGCTGCTGCATCAGGCGCTGCCCTCGGCCTTCGAGCGCACGCTCGGCGCGTACCGCGCGCTCGAGATGCTGCTCGCCGACGGAAAGGTGCGAGCGATCGGCGTCAGCAACTTCATGCCGGAGCACTTCGACCGCCTGCTCGCCGAGGCTTCGGTGGTGCCGGCGGTGAACCAGATCGAGCTCCATCCCTACTTCCAGCAGCAGGCGCTGCAGCGGGTCCATGCCGAACACGGTATCCTGACCCAGGCCTGGTCGCCGATCGGCGGCATCACCTCCTATCGCGGCGGTTCGCGAAGCACCTTCGACGACCCGGGGCTCAAGGAGATCGCCGATCGGCACGGCAAGACGCCGGCGCAGGTCATGCTGCGCTGGCACCTCGACGAGGGCCGCTCCGCGATCCCCAAATCGGTGCGGCCGGAGCGCATCGCCGAGAACTTTGCCCTCTTCGACTTCGCGCTCTCGCCCGAGGAGCGCACCGCCATCGACGCGCTCGACACCGGCGTCCGCGGCGGGCCCGGGCCCGAGAGCATCACTCTCGAAGCCTACGGCCGGGCGATCCCCGAGGCGTGACGACAGCAGCACCGCACCCGCGGGGAGGGAACCCGACCATGACCACCGGAGAGAAGCTCGACATCGGACGCCGCGGCCTGCTGGCCGCAGCCAGCACCCTCGCCGCGTCACCGCTGCTCCTCGGCGCAACCCCGGCCGCCGCCCAGACGAACGGGGCGGCCCCGGCGCAGGTGAGCGGACGGCGCAGGCTCGGCGCGCTGGAGGTCTCTGCCGTTGGCATCGGCGCCCAGAACATGAGCCGGACCTACCAGACGACGGTGCCGTTCCGGCCGGAGATGCTGAACATCATCCGCGCCGCCTTCGACAACGGCGTCACCTTCTACGACTCCGCGGAGGCCTACGGTCCCTTCGAGGTCGAGCGCATCCTCGGCGAAGGCGTGGCGCCATTCCGCGATCAGGTGGTGATCGCCACCAAGTTCGGCTGGAACATCGACCAGGAGACCGGCGAGCGCCTGCCCGGCCTCAACAGCAAGCCCGATCACATCAAGCTGGTGGTCGAGGGGATGCTGAAGCGCCTGCGCACCGACCGCATCGATCTCCTCTACCAGCACCGGGTCGACCCGGAGGTGCCGATCGAGGATGTCGCCGGCGCCGTGCAGGAGTTGATGGCGGAGGGCAAGGTCCTGCACTGGGGCCTGTCGGAGATGGGCCTCGGGACCCTCCGCCGGGCGCACGCCGCGCTCCCCGTCACCGCCGTGCAGAACGAGTACTCGATGCTGTGGCGTGGCCCGGAGGCCGAGGTCCTGCCGGTCTGCGAGGAGCTCGGCATCGGCTTCGTGCCCTGGAGCCCGCTCGGGGTCGGATTCCTGACCGGCGCGGTCGACGCCGAGACGCGCTTCGCCGAAGGCGACATCCGCGGCGTCGAGACCCGCTTCGCGCCGGAGAACCTTCCCGACAACCTGGCGCTCGTCGCGCTGGTGGCGGACTGGGCCGCGCGAAAGCAGACCACCCCCGCCCGCATCGCGCTCGCCTGGCTGATGGCGCAGCGGCCGTGGATCGTGCCGATCCCGGGCTCGACGCAGATGGCCCACATGCTCGACAACATCGGCGCTTCGCAAGTGAGCTTCACGCCCGAGGAGATCGACGAACTGAACCGGGCGGTCGCGGAGATCGAGATCCGTGGGCAGCGCCTCCCGGACCAGGTCCTCGCCTTCTCGGGAGTGGAGGCGCCGGCGCGCTGACCGACACGTGGCTCATGACCGAAATCCTCGGCGACGCCGGGAAAGGAAGAGCCGATTTGCGACCGTGCCGGGATCGCCGCGGAGAAAGAGATGAGATCGGCTCGCCGGAGAATCGTCTCGCCGTCATCGGGCGCGGATTCGGTTCGTCTTCCTGACCTACCCACGGGTGGACACCGGGTCAGCTGCCTCTTTCCCAGATGTCACGGGAAATGTCCCGAAGCTGCAACGATTCCCCCCACCGATCGGTCGTGTCGTTGCCGTCTCGGCCGATGATTGCATAGGGCTTCGGGCCGAGTTCGCAGGTGAAGGCGAGCGAAGCATCGGGGGCGGCGCGGGGGCGCCAGCTTTCGAAGCCGCGCTGCCACCAGCCCTCGAAAAGTTCCACCCACATGCGATGTGGAGGGAAGGAAATCTCGATCTGAACCTGCTCGCGCGAGGCGACGCGGCCGTGGAACGCCCAGGAGTTTTCAAGGATCCGGTCGATCATCGCGTGGTTCTCGTCATCGACCGGCCAGGCGAATTCACGGCCCACGAGAAAATGCGGGAGGTCGGCGAGAAGTGGCAGGTCGGGGATCGCGTCGAGCAGATCGAGCACGAAGAAGAGGTCGGTCGTCATTCGATCGCGGTGGGTCTCGAAGTAGACCGGGAAGCCCACCTCCTCCGCGAGGCGCATCCAGCCTTCAAGAAGCGGCAGGCAGTCCTCGATCCGCCGGGGACGGATGTCCGGCTGGATGTCGAGGTGATGGAGCGGAAATTCGGAGGCGATCTCAAGCACGGGTTTGAGATCGTCGACGGTCTTCGGGAAGCACTGGCCCTCAGCGGTCAGGCCGCGTTCGCTTAGCCGAAGAGACTGAACCCGTGCTGCTCGGTGCGGCGATGCCAGAAGCAGTCCTTGATGCCGGCGATGGCGCGGGCCTGTTCCGATGACGGACTGAAGGTCATGCCCGGGCTCCGCCCGTTCGCCGCTGAAACGCTCCCCCGGAGCGTTTCCGGGACGCGGCTCACCCCAGCAGCGCTGCGACCAGGCGCACATGCGGCAGAGATAGAAGTCGGGGGCGGAGGCCATCCGCGGCGGCAGATCTTCCGCATCGGCGGCGCGAATGATCGCGACGGCCCGGCCGGAGAGCGCCTGCGCCTCGGCCGGCTCGAAGGGGACGATTTCGTGGTGGAGCGCCTGGCTGTCCTTGTTGAGCGCGGTGAAGAGGGCGACCCCGAGCTGCATGTAGACCATGTAGAGCTGCACCTGCGCGAAGTAGACCGGCTTCGACATCCGGAGCCCGCGCTTGACCACGTCGGTCCACGACTTCGCGTTCAGCGCCTTGACCAAGCGCGGACGTCTCAACGCTGATATACGGCTCTATCGCCTTTTTTTGCCACGCCCAATTTCGCTGTCCTTCCCCGCAGATCAACCTGATTACCGAACGAGCGCCATGGCTTCCTCGGAAGCCTGAGACCAGCGGCTGTGCTCCGCCGGCCTCAAGCATCGGTCGCTACCGCCCCGGACGGCCGTTCTCAGCATGCTTTCCGCGTCGAGCCGAGCGGCGTCCCGGCCTCGGGGCCGTACGTGCTACGCCGGGTTCCCGGTAAACCTGATTTGGAGCCGCACCCCGTACCCGTCGCTCATGCCGAGCAGCGTCTGGCGGATTTCGGCTGGCGCCGCGGCGTAGTCGCCGGTGCCGCCGGTGACGGCCCGCACGACCTCGACTTCCGTCTCCGCCAACTCGGGCCCCTGGGTGATGAGCACGTCGCCGTCCTCGAAGACGATGACCTGGCGCGTGACGACGATGGTGCCGGTCTTGGTTCGGAACCCGTCGCCGACGTAGTAGCCGTCGCAGGTCCACGTGCCGATCACCTTGTCCGGGAAGGCCGGGCTGCCGTCCGCTAGCGTGCCCTCGACGCCGCCGTCGAGCGTGCCGGCCGGGTAGACGTAGCCCTGGGTGATGAAGGCGTTGCCGTAGGCCGGCATGTCGTCCTCGAAGCGCGGCGCCTCGTCGTAGACGAAGCGGCTGAGGTCCTCGGCCACGTCGAAGGTCGGGAGGGCGCCGTCCGCCATCGCGGCCGCAGGGATCGCCGCGGTGAATGCGGCGAAGAGGATTTGGATCGGTTTCATGGTGTTGGTCCTTTCTCTCGGGTTGATGCTGCTGAAGGGATGCCGGCGCGTCTTCCGACGCGGAATCGCTTCGGCGCGGCCTGTGGCGACCGCGGGGCCGGGGACGTCGGAGCGGACGCCGCGGCGCAGCGGCCGGTCAGAAGTACTGGCAGTGGTCTGCGGGCTGCGCCTTCTCGCGCAGGAACCAGCCGGGATCGACGATGCCCTCGGCGTCCGGCAGCAGGGCCTCGGGGACGACGCCAAACGTGGCTGCGGCGTAGCGGCAGCCGTAGAGCCGCCCCCGGCCGGTCTCGCGGAGCATCGCGAGCCAGTCGGCGATCTCGGTCGGCTCGCCGTCCTCGGCGAGACGGCCGCGCAGCCAGTCGGCATCGCCGGCGTGGCCGGGATCGACCTTCAGCGCGGCTGCGCCCTCGGCGGTGAGCGCCCGCACGGCCCAGATTACGAAGAGCATGTCGACCTCCGTCCCGGCCCGCGCCTGGGTGTAGGCGAAGGTGAGCGGCGTCAGGATGCGGTCGTAGGCGTCGTCCCGGACGACGATGGCAAGATGGTTCATGGTCCTCTCCTCGCTCGGCGTCGCGCCGCCTTCATTGCGTCTGCAGGAAAGGGCGTGAGGTCGGGCCTCACGACGTGAGGACGCAGCGCCGGGCCGGGAGAAGGCGCGGCCCGGAAGGTGCCACCGTCAGGCGGTGGTTACCGTCGAGGCCGCCGGCTCCGGGGCGAGCCGCCACGCCACCGCGTGCTCGGGGCTGTAGCTGCAAAACGTGCCGGTCCGCAGGCTGTGCGCGAAGTGCCGGCCGAGTTCGGGATGCGCGACCTCGACCCGTCTCATCGCGTGGCGGATGCGCCAGGTCACCGTCGTGCGTGCGCGCTCGGCGAGGCTGCCGAGGCGACGGCTCCGGCCGCCTAGGCCGAGCGCCCGAGAGAGCGTCTCGACCAGCGTGTCGAACTCGGCCCCGAGCCGCTCGGTGCGGCCGATGTCGTTGCGGTCCTCCGCCTCGGCGATCTCGTCCTGGAGATCGCGGATCCGCGCCTTGATCGCGGCGCGCGCCCGGTCGTCCAGCATCTCGTCGCCGCCATGCATGGTGGGCAGGCGCTCGGCGAGGTCGAGGCAGTGGATCTCCTCGCCGGGACGCTCGAGCAGGCGCTGGATGTCGCTGAAGCCCTTCAGATCGGGCAGGAGAACCTGCCGGCCCCCGTAGTCCGCGGCCCAGCCCTCGCCGAGTCGCGCGAAGAGCGCGTGGCCATCCAGCTTCGCGACAGGTGCCGAAATAGGTTGCGGCAGCGGGGCCTCGATCCGGCGGAAGCCCTCGACCAGGAGCTCGACGTGCTCTTCCCGGCGGAAGGGGTTGTGCTTGAAGAACCACGCGACCGCCTCTCCCAGCTGCGGTTCGCGTCCGAAGAGGATCCTCTCGCGAAAATCCGCTTCATAGCGTGCGAAGTACGCCTGCGCCTCGTCGATCTTCCCCAGGTGCGCGCAGGCGATCGCCCAAAAGGCTGGAATGTCGATCGTCGCGACGCCGGCCGAGCGGTTCCCAAGCTCGACCGCGGTGGCGAAGTCGCCGGCGATCAGATGCACGAGGGCGGCGAGGCCGGGGTAGTGGCCGGGGTAGGCTGGGTTGAGTTCCATCGCCCGCTCGGCGCGCTTGATGCCGACCTCCGGCCGGCCGAGATACGCGTCATGGAGCGACTGCTGTATCAGCAACTCCGGATCGTTCGGACAGAGCTTGAGCGCCCGGTCGAGGTACCAGGACGCCCGCTCCCAATCCCGCCAGTAAAGGTGCAGCTTTCCCAGCACCTGATGGAGGTGGGCATCCCGGTCATCGAGCGCGAGCGCGCGGTGCGCGCTCGTGTACGCCTTCCGGGTGCTTTCTTCGAACCGGTCCCAGAACTGGCAGCTCCATTCGTTGAACCAGCTCAGCGCCATGCCGACATGGGCGCGAGCGTAGGCCGGATCGATCTCGATCGCGCTCCGAAAATGCTCGCGCGCGGCATCGTCGGCTTCGAGCGTGCCCTCGCGAAGCCGGGCAAAGCCTTCGAGCGTCAGAGTGTACGCCGCAATGTCGGCAGGTCGCCGTCGCGCGGCGGCGAGGATCGATTGCTCCAGTCGCGGCACCAGCGTCGCCGCGATCCGGGCAACGATCTCGTCCTGGACAGAAAAGATGTCCTCGAGGGCAACGTCGAAACGCTCGCTCCAGGTCTGCGTGCCGCTCGCGCAGTCGACGAGTCGAACGGTGACGCGCAGCCGTTCGTCCGCCCGCCGCAGGCTTCCCTGCAGGACATGGGTGACGCCGAGGCGCTCGCCGATCTCCGCATGGCCGAGGTCAGCTACGGCACGCCCGGCGCTCGACGCGAGCATCTCCAGCGTCGCGAAGCGGCTGAGCTCGCTCGAAATGTCCTCGACCAGTCCCTCGGCGATCAGCGCCTCGTCCCCCGTGTTGCCAGGGGTCTGGAATGGCAGGACGACCAGGACCGCGTTCCCACGCCGCATCGGGTTGACCAATGGAGATTACGGGATGCCGGAGTCTGCACCCGCAGTGGCGGAGACTCAAGCGTCACGGGTGCCGACAGCCCGGCGGGTCGACGCTGTGAAGCACTGCCACCTCACGCCGTGAGGCCCGTCCTCACGCCTTCCCGGACAAAGCCAGAAGAAGGACGCCTCCCGATGACCACCACACTTGCCGCTGTCCCGCGCAGCTCGCTTTTGCGGACCGCGCTGCATCGCTTCGCCGAACGGAGCCGCGAGGACCGGGCCGCGCGCGCCCGTTCCGCACGGCGTAGATGCGCGGGGGCTCGCCCGGCTCTCGGACCATCTCCTGCGCGACCTCGGCTTCGTCCGGGAGCCCGCCGCGCGCACCCATTCCTCCTTTCCATACATCTGAAGCCTGGGGAGAACGAAGATGACCACGCCCAAGTACCGCAACCTCCTGCCGCAGCTCTCGGGACGGCGCATGCTGACCGACAGCGGCCTCGAGACGACCCTGATCTATCTCGAGGGGATCGACCTGCCGTGCTTCGCCTCGTTCCAGCTCTTCGCGAGCGAGACTGGCCGCGCCACGCTGCGCCGCTACTTCGACCGCCACGCCGAGCTCGCGGTCTCGCGCGGCGTTGGCTTCATCGCCGACACGCCGACCTGGCGCGCGAACCGCGACTGGGGCGCGCTGCTCGGCTTTGACGAGCGTGCGCTCGCGAGGATCAACCGAGCGGCCGTGGCGATGATGTTCGCCGTTCGCGACGCCTGGCAGCAGCCCGGCGCGCCGATCGTCGTCAGCGGCAACCTTGGGCCGCGCGGCGACGGCTACGCGCCCGACCGGGTGATGGCGGCGAACGAGGCCGAGGACTACCACACGGCCCAGGTGCGCCTCTTGGCTGAGGCTGGCGTCGACATGGTCACCGACATGACCATGACCCACAGCGGCGAGGCAATCGGCATCGCGCGGGCCGCCGCGGCGGCCGGCGTGCCGGTCTCGATGGGTCTGACCGTGGAGACCGACGGTCGACTGCCGACCGGCCAGCCGCTCAGTGACGCCATTGCCGAGATCGACGCGTCGGGGGCGCCGCCGGCCTACTATATGATCAACTGCGCACACCCCGAACACTTCCGCCATGTCCTCGCCGCGGGCGAAGCGTGGCGGACGCGCATCCGCGCCGTCCGCGCCAATGCGTCGCGCCTTAGCCATGCCGAGCTCGACGCCGCGACGGAGCTGGACCCCGGCGATCCCGTGGGGCTCGCGGACGACCATGCGGAGCTTCTGGCGCTGCTGCCCAACCTCTGCGTGTTCGGCGGCTGCTGCGGGACCGACCATCGGCACATCGCCGCGATTGCCGACGCCTGCGAGGCCCGCGTCGGCGCCTGAGAATAACGGACCGGGCCGCCGACGCCCGGCCGCACAGACCCAGACAGCACAACCGAGACATGCCATGAATCGACCCGACCTCAATTGGAACGCGCCGGAAACGGCCTCCGAGGCCTCCCGCGCATTCAGCTTCCTCAGCTCGTCGGGCGCCCGGATCGGGTATGACGTCCATGGCGAAGGCCCGCCGCTCCTCCTCGTCCACGGCGCCTTAAGCGATCACCGGACGAACTGGACCTACGTGAAACCGTTCCTCGCGCAACGCTTCACCGTCTACGCCATGGCCCGGCGCGGGCGCGGCTCCAGTGATGCGACCGCCGGACACGCCCTCGAAGACGAGATCAACGACGCCGCGTCGCTGCTCCGCCGCATCGGTGCGCCGGCCTTCGTGATCGGCCACTCCTACGGTGCACACGTGGCGCTCGGAGCCGCATTCGCAGTGCCAGCGCTGGTGCGCCGGCTCGTACTCTACGAGCCGCCCTGGCCGCATCTGATCGATGCGGCGGCGTTGGCGACGCTAGAGGTTCTTGCCGCCGCCAGTGACTGGGACGGCTTCGCGACCGCGTTCTTCCGCGACGTGCTGGCGGTCCCCGAGGGTGTGCTGTCCGCGCTGCGCCGCACGCCGGACTGGCCTTCGATCGTCGCCGATGCGCCGGCATCGCTCGGCGATCTTCGGGCGACAGCGCGCTACACGTTCACGCCCGAGCGGTTCCAGACCTTGCCGATGCCCGTCCTGCTGCAGATCGGCAGCGAGAGCCCCGCCGACTTCTACGTGACCGACGCGCTCGCCGCGGTGCTTCCCGATGTCGCGCTCGGCCGGCTCGAGGGCCAGGCGCATGAGGGCATGACAACAGCGCCGGAGCAGTACGCCCGGGCGGTGTGCCGCTTCCTGACGGTGAGCGGGCACGGGGCATCGTAGACGGCCGGATGGGCCCCGCGGCCGCAATGGTCAAGGCGCTGGCGCGGGCGCTCCGGTGGCGAAAGATTCTGGAAAACGGCGTGTACGCGACGCTGCAGGGTCTCGGTCGGACAAAGGGCGTCGCGCCGTCCTACGTGAGCGCAATCCTCCGGCTGACCCTGTTGGCGCCGGAGATCGTGGAAGCGATCTTGAACGGGCGGCAGCCCGGCGTAGCTGCAGCCCGATGATCTGCTGGCGGGGTTCCCACTTGAGTGGGAGGGGCAGCGGCGGTTGGGATCGAGCGTTTCCAAGCCCGAGCGTTGACCGGAGGCACAAAGGGCGTGATGGTCCGCCGTCAATCGTCGGGGTCCGCCCGCCCAGAAGGAAGCCGTGCGCCTTGTCCAGAAAGCATCCGCCCCCGGCAGAAGAATAGGCGGTGCCGCGATAGGCCGGCGTGCTGGCCGCCCATCTTCGCGGCGATGAACGGATCGGCGGTCTGCGCCTCGTCGCCGGGATACCAGCGCCAGGTGACGCCGGAGAGATCCATCGGCTTGCCGTCGGCCCAGATGCGGCCGATGCCGGTGATCGGGCCTTCGCAGAGCGCCACGGCGAAGGACGCGTAGTAGAGACTCGGTCGTCTTGACCTTGCCGCCCCCGCCGCCCTGCGTGGTGGTCCTGGTCTCCTCGCGGAAATCCGTCGCCCAGATGATGTTGCCGCCCATCCGCATGCGGCCGTAGAGCCGCGGGATGACCGCGCCTTCGGTAGCCGAGGTGATGCGCAGCGTGTCGAGCCGCGCGCCCTCGATGCGCTGGGTGGGCGCCAGCGACAAGATGATCCAGCTGTCGACGACCGAGCGGATGGTCGAGCCGATGAAGCCGCCGATGGTCGCGGCGCTGACGCCGAGGATCGCGCCGCCGATCGAACCGCCAATGGCGGCGCCGGCGGCACCGAGAACGAGGGTGGCCATGCGTGGAACTCAGCGTTGCGGGAAGAGGAAGGCGAAGGCGATGCGCCGCCGCCAGGGTTGCGTGAGCCGTTCCTCGATCACGCCGAGCCGCTCGTAGGCGTGGAGGAAGCTGTCGGGCGTGGTCAGGATCCCGACATGCTTGGCGATGGCGCGGGGCTTCATGCGGAACAGCACCAGCGAGCCCGGACCGGCTGCCGCGGGTTCCACCTCGATCATCATGCGCCGCGCGCCTTCGGCCACCACCTCGCGCGGGCCGGTCTCGCCCCAGTCCCGGCTATAGGGCGGGATCGGGAACGGCTCGGGGCCGACAACCTCGCGCCAGACGCCCCGCGCGAGACCGAGGCAGTCGCAGCCGACGCCCTTGAGGCTCGCCTGGTCGTGGTACGGCGTGCCGAGCCAGGAGCGCGCAATGGCGATGACGCGGGTGGGATCGGCGGAGGTCACAGCACGGACCCCTCGTGCCCGCCGTCCTTCGTGGCATAGCGCAGCACCGCGTCCTGGCCGGGGATGTGCGGGAAGCCGCGGAAGTTGACGGTGTTGGCAAACTTCGCGCCACAGGTCTCCATACGCTTGTCGCAGCCAGCACGGATGGTGAAGGCGTCGTCCTCGGCGATCGCGCGCACCGGCGCTTCGAGCAGCGTCAGGATCGCCACGTCGTCCGTGACGTCATGGCCCAGCACCTCGGTGTACCGCCCCGCATTCGCGCCGCTCGTCCAGTCCAGTGTGCCGAAGGTGAACCAGCCGGAGCCGAAGCCGCCGAGGCCCGAGGCGGTGAAGGCCCGGTCGCGCAGGAGATCGATGACGGCACCCGCGCCCTTGTAGGCGGAGTCCTCCAGATCGACGCCGCAGCGCGCATCGCCGAGCGCGGCATCGCAGGTCGCCTGAAAGGTCCGCCCGACCGTCTGGCCCAGCACATGGGCCAGCGAACGGACCTCGGCCATGAACGCCAGCCGCCCGCGCCGTATCTGACCGATGGCGCCCCGGCGCATCAGCAAACGCTGCGAGGTGTCCTGCCAGTTCACGCGCCAGACCTCGACCTCGGCATTGTCCCAGCGGCCGTCGAGGATATCGGTTTCGGTGATCCGGTCCGAGGTCAGCACGCCCTCGGCATCCTGCGCGTCGACCGACAGGTCCGATCCTGAGCGGACCTCCGAGGCCGTGAGCCCGCTCTCGGGCTCGAAGTCCGTGCCTACGAAGACGAGCGTCCGGTCATGATCGGTGAAGCCGAAGGTGACGCTGTCGGCTCGGGCGATCCGCCAGCACCAGGCCAGCGTCGTCGTGCCCTCGTCGAGATGAGACTGAAGGTCGGGGGCCAGCATCTTCATACGTTGCCGCCCTTCACCGCGGCGCCTAGAGTGCGCGCAATCGCAAAGGCGAGGGTGGAATCGAAGTTCGCGACGAACGGCCGGGCGATGACGCTGAGATCGGCGCGCTGATTACCAAAGCGTTCCTTACCTCCGCGCATGCGAGCGGAACAGAAGCTCAAATCGTCGCGGGCCTGCGCACGGCAGGGGCTCTGACGCACAGCCTCGTGGCAGTCGAGGGCGGAGCGATCGTTGGTCACATCGCCTTTTCCGAGGTTCTGATCGATGGCGAGGCCTGCGGCTGGTTTGCGCTCGGGCCTGTTGCGGTAATTCCGGAACGCCAAGGCGACGGCATCGGTGGCGCGCTTGTCCGCGCAGGTCTCGCGCGGCTTCGGGCGCAGGGTGCAGCGGGCCGCGTGCTGGTGGGCGATCCGGGCTATTACGGCCGTTTCGGCTTCGCTGCGGACCCTGCCTTGCGCGTCGACGGAGTGCCCGGCGAGTATGTAATCGCGCTGCCTCTCGCGGGTCCACGCGTGCCGGGCGCGCGGTAACCCATCATCGGGCATTCGGTCTTGAGGACTGGGCACATCATCGACGAAGTTCCAGAAGCGGGATGGAGGTGATCGAGCCGAGCCTCTCGAGGTCGAGCGTCACGTCGAGCGCGTCGGTGTCGAAGCGGACCGGCACGTCGAACTCGAACCCCGCGGT
>Ga0164241_10005608_pt1 | contig 11680 bp, 9 predicted proteins | sample OricomyardsoilBY_FD_108780 | JGI IMG/M metagenome (GOLD analysis project Ga0164241, IMG submission 108780) | Backyard soil microbial communities from Emeryville, California, USA - Original compost - Back yard soil (BY) | ecosystem: Environmental > Terrestrial > Soil > Unclassified | place: USA... | reverse complement strand
CTCGCCGGCGCGCTGCTGACCGGGTCTGGAATTGGCATCCTGGCGTATGAGCTGTCGCGTCCGGTGCTGCCGGCGGTCAGCAGTGTGTGGCTGGCGGGCGCTGCCACGTTTGGCGCGGCCGTGCTCTTGGCGGCCGGGCTTGTGGCCGAGCGCATGTGCACGCTACCGCCGCCCCGCGACGACGATGCGGTGCACGCGCACGACCACGCGTAGCGGGCAACCCCAATGCCGGGCCGAAGCTGCCGTCGCGCTAACTCCAATCCCGTTTCAGCGATTTTGCCCACTCAAAGGGGGTGGAATCGCTGAAACGGGATTGGAACGCCCGCTGCCCGACCGCGTCCACAACGTCCATGGGGAGAACAGCTAGCGCTTGGCGCGGGCGTCGAGTGCGCGCACGGCCTTCCACGCGGTTGGAAGCAGCGCCGCCGCGATCGCCCACTTGACGATGCCGCCGAGAATGAACGGGTAGAAGCCCGCGACCAGCACGCTGTTGACGTCATTGGGCAGTCCGAGCGTTCCGAGCGCGAAGGCGAGGTAGGGCAGGCCGATGACGAACGGCACGATGCTCGCGCCGAGGAAGGCCAGAAGTGACCGAACCGGCCGCTTGTCCCAATTGCGTTCGGACAGCCATCCGATCAGTGCTGCGGCGAACACGAACCCGATGATGAATCCGAAGTCTGGTTTGGCTACCGAGGCGATGCCGCCGGCGAATCCGGCGAACAGCGGAACTCCCGCGAGCCCGGCAACCATGTACAGCGCGAGTGCGGATGCCCCTCGCCACGCCCCGAGAGTCGCCCCGACGAGCATGACGGCGAGAGTTTGTCCGGTGACCGGAACCGGCCACAGCGGAATCTGCAACTGAGCGAACGCGCCGACAACGACGGTGCCACCGGTGATCAACAGTGCGTTGTTGACGGCGCTGCGCGGAATGAAGCGGTCGGCCAGCGTCGGCCGAGTCAGTGTCTGTCCGGATGGTGCGATCGCCGCTGAAGACATGCAAACCCCTTGGTCATCGAGAGCGTACGGGCATTCCGCGCGCACCCTTCACATTACGGCGTGCCGGCGGCTCGCGCAGGTGCACGGTCGTCACATCAAAATCCGCGCGTGTTTGTGCGAATGCGACAGACATCCATCACGAACGACCACAGACCAGCCGCAGCCACCGACTCGTGTGAGATCCGCCTTTTGGGACGAGATGCGGCGCAAAATCGGCGCATCTCGTCCCAAAAGGCGAATCTCACAGGCCACAGGCCACAGGCCAACCGCAGGGGTGCCGACTACGATAGACGGCGACAAACAGCCGCAGAATCCGCGACAGCAACCGCGCCAGCAACCGCGCCCACGCGGAACCCACCGGTTCACCACCCAGGAGCACCGTGACGCAACGCCTCGACATCACAGCCGACTTCAAGCGCGTGTCGCCCAAGTACGTGCTCGTGGTCATCGTCAGCTCGCTGCTCGGCGGTGCGATTTTCAGCGCTGCCGCGCTTTTCCTCTGGCTTGTCGCCAACGCATGGTGGGGATGGATCGCGTTGATCATCATCCTCGTCGTCACCCTCGTGCAGTTGATCATCGCGCCCCGCCGCGCCCGCGCGATCGGCTACCAGCTGCGTCAGGACGACCTTCTGATGCGCCGCGGCATCATGTTCCAGCGTTTCGTCGCCGTGCCATACGGCCGGATGCAGCTGGTTGACGTTACGCGCGGCCCCGTTTCGCGCGTGCTCGGCCTGGCCGAGCTGAGGTTCGTCACCGCCGCCGCATCCACCAACGTGACGATCCCCGGGCTGCCGGAGTCTGACGCGGCCGAACTGCGCGACCGGTTGGTCGAATTGGCTGAAAGCCGCCGGGCGGGCCTGTGACCTCGCAACAGCCGCGCGCCACCTCCGGTGTGCCGCCGCAGCGCGCACTCACCCGATACGCCGATGGTGAGTGGCATCGGCTGCACCCGGCGACCCCGCTGCTGAAAGGCGGGATCGCGCTGATCGCCGTGCTCGGCGTTATCATCGCCAACCTGCGCGAACGACTCATCGACTTCTTTTTCCACACACCGAATTACGGTGGCGACCCCATCGACGCCATTTACGATCGGGGACTGGCCGGATGGGCGCTGCTCGCGGTCGCCGTTGCGATCCTCTTGGCCATCGGCGGCTTCTACCTGTCGTGGCGCATGCACAGTTTTCGAATCGGCGACGAGGCGGTCGAAGTGCGCAGTGGCATCCTGTCGCGGTCGCATCGCAAGGCACGACTCGACCGCATTCAGGGCATCAACGTGCAGCGGCCGCTGTTCGCCCGCCTGTTCGGCGCGGCCAAGCTCGAGATCGTCGTCGCGGGCAACGACGCGAATGTGCACCTGTCTTATCTCGGCTCGAGCCTGGCAGAAGATCTGCGGCGCGACATCCTGCGGCTGGCTTCCGGCGCGCGGGCCACGGAGTCTGTTGCGACGACGGATGCCGCACAGCCGGCTGAGCTGGCTGCGGGCCGGCGGCTCACCGTCTCAGGGGTGGTCGGCAACCGGGTCGACGAATTCTTGAAGCCGGCCGACCTCGACCACGACGCGGCACCGCCGGCATCCGTCGTGAACATGCACGTGGGCCGCCTCGCGGGATCGCTCGTGCTCAGCGGATTCACCGTGTTTCTGCTGATCGTCGCGGCGGCGGTCGTGGCCGGTGTGCTGAGCGGGCGCTATTGGATCTTGTTCGTGATCGTGCCCGGCATGCTCGGTGCACTCGGCTTTTACACCCGTCGGTTCGGCAAGTCGCTGCGCTATTCGATCTCGGGCACCGCCGACGGAGTGCGCATCGGATTCGGCCTGTTGGCCACCAGCAGCGAGACGATACCGCCCGGACGCATCCATGCCGTCGAAGTGTTGCAGCCGCTGCTGTGGCGCCCGTTCGGTTGGTGGCAGATTCGCATCAATACCGCCGGTCACTCCCGGCAGAAGGGTGCTGCGGGCGAATCGAACACGACCACGCTGCCGGTCGGAAGTGTCGATGACGTGCAGAAGGTGTTGCCGCTGCTGCTGCCGGCGATCGACGATGAGCAACGCGGCAGGATCGCCATGGCAGGCATGACGCGCACGGCCGATCAATCGGTGTTCGCCGACGCACCCAAGCGGGCGCGCTGGCTGCGTCCGTTCTCGTGGCGGCGCACCGGTTACACGATCGTTGACGGCGTTGTCGTTGTTCGCCACGGGGTGGTCTGGCGGCGGATCATTTTCGTTCCGCTGGCTCGGATGCAAAGCGTCGAGGTCGAGCAGGGGCCGGTGCGGCGGATGCTGCGGCTGGCTGAGGCGAAATTGCATACGGTCGATGGGCCGGTGCATCCGCGGTTGTCGGTGATCGACACGGATGCTGCGCTCGAGCTATTTGACACGGTCGCGACCGGCGCCATCCGCTGGGCTGCGATCGACACCAGTCATCGCTGGAACGCCGCCGCCGAAGGTGGGGCCGCGGGGGAGACGAGTGGAGGCGAAGCACTGTGAAACAGCAGCGTTCAGGGCGACTTGGTGTCGGCATCATCGGCGCCGGGCGGGTTGGGCCGGTGCTCGGGGCGGCGCTGGCCGGAGCCGGGCATGCGATCGTCGGCATCACCGCCGTGTCGGAGGCGAGCCGAGAGCGGGCGGCGGCGATTCTGCCGAACGTGCCGGTGTTGGAGATTCCCGAGGTGATTGAACGCAGCGAGCTCGTGCTATTGGCTGTGCCCGATGGCGAGCTGGAAGCATTGGTCGCCGGGCTTGCGTCAACCGGAGCATGGCAAGCGGGCCAGCTGGTTGTGCACACCGCCCCCGGCTTCGGGGTGGGAGTGTTGGCGCCGGCGCGTGAGGCGGGGGCGATTCCGTTGGCCATCCATCCGGCGATGTCGTTCACCGGCACGAGCCTTGACCTGTCGCGCTTGGCGGAGAGCTGGTTTGCCGTTACGGCGCCGACGCCCGTGCAACCCATCGGTCAGGCGTTGGTCGTGGAGATGGGCGGGGAGCCCGTGATCGTCGACGAGGATGATCGGGCCGCATACGGCGAGGCGATCGGCACCGCCACGACGTTTTCGCGCGCGATCATCGAGCAGGCTGCGGACATCCTCGCAGGAATCGGCATGGAAGAGCCGGGACGCTACCTCAGTTCGTTGGTGCGCTCCAGTGTGGAGGATGCGCTCGCGCAGGCCGGCAGCGGCCCGGAGCCGACATTGCCCGATCTCGCCCCCTGAGCCCCCATCGCTGAGTTGCGCCAAATGACCCTTCCCGTGGCCCGGGAAGGGTCATTTGGCGCAACTCAGCGATGGGGGACAGGATGGGGAAGAATGTCACAGTGACCGCATCTGCCCCACTCGTCCTCGACGAGATCACCTCACTGCGCGCCAAACTCGACGAATATCGTGCTGCAGGCCGAACCATTGCCCTGGTTCCCACCATGGGTGCACTGCACGCGGGGCATCTTCGGCTCACCCGACGGGCGCGGGAACTCGCCGATGTGGTCATCGTGTCGATCTTCGTCAATCCACTGCAGTTCGCTCCGACGGAGGACCTCAGCCGGTATCCGCGCACATTCGATGCCGATGTCGCCGCGCTGGACGGCCTCGTCGACGTTGTCTTCGCGCCACCGGTCGAGCAGATATACCCGGACGGCCCCACCCCGACCCGGGTCAACGCCGGCGACATCGGTGACCTCTACGAAGGAGCCGCTCGCCCCGGGCACTTCGATGGCATGCTGACGGTCGTCGCCAAGCTGCTGAACATTGTGCAGCCGCAGGTTGCGTTGTTCGGCCAGAAGGATGCGCAGCAGGTCTTCTTGGTGCGGCGCATGGTGCGCGACCTCAACATACCCGTGTCGATCGAGGCCACGCCGACGGTGCGGGAACCGGACGGGTTGGCGTTGTCCAGCCGCAACCGCTACCTCGACGTTGCCGCACGGCCGGCGGCACTGACGCTCTCGGCATCCCTGCGCGCCGCCGCGGATGCGTCATCGCAGGGACTGGATGCTGCGCTCGAGGCCGCGAACCGGCGCATACACAGCGAACCAGCCGTTAAGCTGGACTATCTCGTCGCCGTCGACCCGACCACGTTCCTGCAGGTGGACGCCCACTACCGCGGGCCAGTGACCTTGCTCGTGGCTGCGCACGTGGGAGGTGCGCGGCTCATCGACAACACGCAGTTCACGCTCGGATAAGACGTGGCTTGGGCCGCACCGCCCTGACACAACCCGCACCGAATAGAACACAGAAAGACTCGCTATGGCCACCGATGACAACGCACCAACCGAGCTCACTGACGCCGAGGTCAGCGAACAGAAGGCCGTGCGTCTGTCCAAGCGACAGCAGCTGATTGACGCCGCCGACAACCCCGGTGGCGGCGCATACCCGGTGACACTTCCGATCACCGACACGATCCCAGAGCTGCGTGCGCGCTTTGGCAACCTCACGGCAGACGACACGACAGGCGTTATCGTCGGGATCGCCGGCCGTGTCGTGTTCGCGCGCAACACCGGCAAGCTCTGTTTCGCGAGCCTGCAGTCTGGCGACGGCAGTCGCATCCAGGCGATGGTGTCGCTGGCGTCCGTCGGCGAAGAGTCGCTGGCCAAGTGGAAGGAACTCGTCGACCTGGGCGATCACGTTTTCGTGTCGGGCGAAGTGATCTCCTCGCGCCGTGGCGAGCTGTCGGTCATGGTCACCGAGTGGCAGATCGCGGCGAAGGCCATCCAGCCGCTGCCCAACCTGTACACCGAGCTGAGCGAGGAAACGCGGGTGCGCAGCCGCTACCTCGATCTGATCGCGCGTGAGCAGGCGCGCACAAACGTGGTCAACAGATCGAAGGCGGTCGCGAGCCTGCGTTCGACATTCACCGGTCGCGGCTTCATCGAGGTCGAGACGCCGATGCTGCAGACCATGCACGGCGGCGCATCTGCCCGACCGTTCGTGACGCACTCGAACGCGTTCGACACCGAACTGTATCTGCGCATCGCGCCGGAACTGTTCCTCAAGCGCGCTGTGGTGGGCGGCATCGAGCGCGTGTACGAGATCAACCGCAACTTCCGCAATGAGGGCGCCGACTCAACCCATTCGCCCGAGTTCGCGATGCTCGAAGCGTATGAGGCGTACGGCGACTACAACACGATGGCCACGCTCACCCAGACGCTGATTCAGGATGCGGCGTACGCCATCTCAGGCAGCCACACCGTGACGTGGGCCGACGGAACCGAGTATGACCTCGGCGGCGAGTGGGACCGAATCTCCATGTTCGAAAGCCTCTCGCAAGCCACTGACACCGAGATCACGCCGCAGACGCCGATCGCGCAGCTGAAGGCGATTGCGGATGCAGAAGGCATCGAGGTGCCGCATCCGATCGCCGGAAAGTACATCGAAGAGCTCTGGGAGCACTTCGTGAAGGGCTCGCTGCACGCGCCGACGTTCGTGATGGACTTTCCCGTGGACACGAGCCCGCTGGTGCGCGCCCACCGATCGATGGATGGCGCCGTCGAGAAGTGGGACCTTTACATCCGCGGGTTCGAGTTGGCCACCGGATACTCCGAGCTGGTCGACCCGGTCGTTCAGCGCGAGCGTTTCGTTGAGCAGGCGCGGTTGGCCGCTGCCGGAGACGACGAGGCGATGCGTCTCGACGAGGAGTTTTTGCGTGCGCTTGAATTCGGCATGCCGCCGTCGGGAGGCATGGGAATGGGCATTGACCGGTTGTTGATGGCGCTGACCGGGCTCGGCATTCGCGAGACCATCCTGTTCCCGCTGGTGAAGTAGCAGGCGCTACTCGCGGTCCTGCTGCTGGTAACCGCGCAAGTGCTGCTGGGTGAGCGCATCCATCTCTTCGTCGCTGAGCGCATCCATCGCTGTGGCTTCGTGGTGGTCGCTTCTGATCCAGCGCATGAACAGGATGATGAGCACCGGCACATCGGCGATCTCGGCGATGAACCACAGGAAGTCGCCGGACAAATGCTGGTCGTGCAACGGATTGGGAAACCAGCCGGGTACCGCAGTGGAGACCGCCGTGGCTCCGTCGAGGACGGCTCCGTTCAGTCGCAGCAGGATGCCGGGGATGGCATCCATCACCAGCTCGACGAACGCCAGCAGGAACTCGGCGGTGATGAACAGGCTCGTGCGCACCACTGAACTGCCCATGATGGGAAGCACCATGAGCAGGCCAGCGAGGGGCACGAACACGGTGATCAGCATCTCGGCGGTTGGGCTGGCCCGCAGCACGTAGGCAAACGGCGTGAGAAAGACCATGAATGCGCCCAGCGCCAGCAGCGGCGCGAACACGGCATTTCCCAGAAGTTTCACCGGCCACGATCGCAGGATGCGCTCGACGACGCGAAGTGGTGCGCCGCTCAAAGCGGCCCTGGCCAACTCGATCGGTCGACCGAGCGCGATCAGCCCGGGTACGGCGAACAGCAAGAGGGCGATGCGCGTCGTGAACGCCCAACGGATCTCGGTGCTGTATGCGCCAAGGAACCCGAATGCCACCCAGGCGTACGAGCCCAAACCGAGAAAATAGAAGCCGAGCGTCGGCAGCACCGGCCAACGTACGCCGGCGCGCCGGGCGAGCCGGATCCCCGCCGCGTACAGGCCGCCGAATACGACAATGACGCCGAGCGCGACCGGATCCAGCTGGAAGGTCGTGAGGAACGTGTAGACGGGAGGCGTGGTGGTGTCTTCTTTTCGTGTGACGGGTTCGCCCTATTATCAACCACACAACTGTGAATGGTTGTCGCCTCTGGCAGACCAGCTCATTGCCACACCGCAACCGGCGCGACCACCCCGAGCTGACGTGGCGCGAGCACCTTTTGCATGATCAGGGTCGCACCGCCGACGGCGGCCGCATCGGTGAGCTGCGGCGACAGCTGAACACGGATGCCGTGCTTGGCTCGAGCGACGAATTCGGCGTCCACGCGCTGCCGGATGACGCTCACGTACAGAGATCCGACGACCGAGAACGAGGGGCCACTGAGCACAATCGAATCGAGGTCGAGCAGGTTGGCCATGGCTACGACCGCATCGGCCAGGCTTTCGGCGGATTCTGTGATGAGCTCGCGCGCCAACTCGTCATTTCGAACGGCCGCGGCGGCTACGGCAGCAAAATCGCCGAATGGATCACCGTCGTCGGTCAGCGCGATCGTACTCGAGCGGCCGGCGGCGAGCGCGGCGCGCGCGTTCGCCGCGATCGCTTTGGGCCCTGCGGTCTCCTCGATGGTGGCCGACGTTCCCGCCGAACCGGCCCCGTACAACCGGATCTGACCCAGTTCGCCTGCGTTCGAACTTGCCCCGCGATACACCGTGCCGCCGAGCACGAATCCCGCGCCAAGGCCCGCCCCCATGTAGATGCTGCAGTGCGCTGCCGCATTTGCAACCGCACCACTCCAGAAGTCCCCGACCGCCGCAGCGGTCGCATCGTTGTCCAAAACGATAGGCAGCGACGTGACGTCTGCCAGTGCGCTCTCGATCGGGAAATCGCTCCAGGATTGCAGGGTCGGCGGCGCGAGAACGCTGCCCGAATCGACGTCCAGGGGCCCCGGTGCAACGACCCCGATGCCAACGATCAGGTCTGTATCAATCCCGAGGCTGGAAACGAAAGACGTGATCTGGGATCCGATGGCGCGCACCGCGTCGGCGGGTGCGGCGTCGCCCGCGCCCTTGGTGCGCAACCGGCCGACGATTGCACCGCCGAGATTCGTCACGACATACGTGATGGTGTCTGCACCCAGCTGAATTCCGATGGCGAATCGTGATGCGGGATTGATGCCCAGCAACACACGCGGCTTTCCTCCGGTGGATTCACCCCGTCCTGCTTCGAGAACGAGGCCGTCTATTAGCAGTTGCCGCACCACGTTGGACATGGTGGCCTGAGTCAATCCGGTGCGTTCAGCGAGCTCGACGCGGCTGATCGGTCCATGCATCCTGATCAGGTCGAGAACGAGCCCTCGGCTGGTTGCCGTAGCAAGTGACATCCGTTGCCTAGCCATGTTGCTCCCCTCGTTGCCTATCCGTTATCTTAGGATTGCCATGCTTTATAAAGTTATCTAACAAAGTCATCGAACGCGTTGGACCACCGATGTCCTACCGCGTGTCGCACGCAATCACGCACGAAGGGTCACCGTTGTCTCTGCGCCTCACCGAACCGATTTCGCCCGATTCAACCGCATCCGTGAGCCACATGCCCGGCGTGGTCTCGCAGTTGCTGGACGCACGACCGTGGACGGTCAGCGCTGTCACCGGGCCGGTGCCGACCGGCAGTAATCTTCAGAACATTCCTGCGGTCGTTCCCGGTTGCGTGCACACCGACCTGCTGTCGGCCGCCCTCATCCCCGATCCGTTCGAAGGATCTAACGAAGCCGACATCCAGTGGATCGGAAGAACGGTTTGGCGGTACGACGTCGAATTCACCTGGCACGACTCCGGTGCGACGCGCCACGACCTCGTAGCGGCCGGCCTCGACACGTTCGCAACGATCGAACTCAACGGCCACACCATCGGTCGCACGCGCAACCAGCACCGTTCGTACCGGTTCGACATCCGTGCGGCGCTCAGGGACGGCAGCAACCGGCTCAGCGTGACATTCGATGCGCCGGTCGAGGTCGCTGAAGCGCGCAGCGCAGAACACGGCGAGCTGCCGCACACCAATCATCATCCGTATAACGCCGTTCGCAAGATGGCGAGCAACTTCGGCTGGGACTGGGGGATCGATGTCGCCACCAGTGGCATCTGGAAGTCGTTGTCGATCGAGAGCTGGTCAGGTGCGCGAATTGCAGCCGTTCGCCCCCTTGTCGATGTGCACGGCACGTCAGGTGTTCTGACGGCGCACGTGGATCTCGAGCGTGACGGCGTCGGCGCTGGCGGTGCCATCCTTGTCACCGCAGCGGTGGGCGGCGTCAGCGTCGGGGCCGAGATCGATGCCGACCAGAGTGCTGCGTCGATCGTTGTGCGCGTGCCGGAGGTGGACGTGTGGTGGCCCGTCGGCCACGGCGAGCATCCGCTCTACGACGTGCAGGTGACAGCAGAGTCGGATGCTGGTGCAGACAGCTGGTACGGCAGGGTCGGGTTCCGCACGGTCGAGGTGAATACGTCGGCCGACGAGGCAGGCACACCGTTCATCCTCCAGATCAACGGGCATCCTGTTCAGGTGCGCGGCGCGAACTGGATTCCCGACCACGCTTTCCTCACCGAGATCGACCGTGACCGATATGGCCGCCGTGTCACGGATGCTGTCGAAGCGAACATGAACCTGTTGCGGGTGTGGGGCGGTGGCATCTATGAGGACGATGACTTTTACGCCGAATGCGATGAACGCGGCGTGCTCGTCTGGCAGGACTTCCTGTTCGCGTGCGCTGCATACGCAGAAGAAGAGTGGCTGGCTCACGAGGTCGAGGCCGAGGCGCGACAGGCGATCACACGACTGAGCGCTCATCCGTCGCTGGTGATCTGGAACGGCAACAACGAGAACATCTGGGGATACGTCGAGTGGGGGTGGCGTCAACAGCTCGGCGATCGCACGTGGGGCAACGGGTACTACCGCGACCTCTTGCCCGGGCTCATCGCAGAGCTCGACCCGACGCGTGCATACTCGCCGGCGAGCCCATACTCGTTCAGCGAATACCTGTATCCGAACGACCCCGCCAACGGCACGATGCATATCTGGGATGTGTGGAACACCCGGGATTACACCATCTATCGCGACTACACCCCGCGCTTCGTCTCCGAGTTCGGATTTCAAGGTCCACCGGCGTGGTCGACGCTGACGCGGGTCGTTCACGACGAACCGCTCGATCCGTATGGTGCCCAGATGCTGGTTCACCAGAAGGCCCACGACGGAAACCTCAAGCTCGAGCGCGGGATGGCCGGGCACCTGCCCGCGCCGAACACGATCGAAGACTGGCACTGGGCGACCCAGCTCAATCAAGCGCACGCCCTGCGCTTCGGCATCGAGCACTTCCGCTCGCTCGCGCCGTACAACACCGGAACCATCGTGTGGCAACTCAACGACAACTGGCCGGTGGTGTCATGGGCGGCCGTGGACTTCGACGAACATCGAAAGCCGCTGTGGTACGCACTACGGGACGCATACCGCCCACGCCTGGCGACGATTCAGCCACGAGATGGCGGACTGGAGGTGGTCTTGCTGAACGACACCGACAGCGCGTGGACGGGTCGGATTCGAGTATCGCGGCAGTCATTCGACGGCACCGTTGTGGGCGAGGTGACGGTTGACGCATCCGTCTCGGCGCGTGGGGCGAGCACGACGCGCATCGCCGAAGACGTCGCCGGTGGTGCAAACCCCAACCGGGAGATCCTTGTCGCCGAACCGGTCGCCGACGGCAGTGGATTCGCGCGCGCCATCTGGAACTACGCCGACGTGGTCGATCAGGAGCTTGATCCGGCAGCGATCGACGTGAACGCAGCGGTCGTCGACGGCGGATACGTGCTGCAGGTGGCGGCGCGCAGCTACGTACGGGACATCTTTGTTCACGGTGATCGCGTCGACCCGGATGCGACTGCGAGCGACGGCATGATCACTTTGCTCGCCGGCGAGCGAGCGGCCATCCGACTCTCGAGCGATCACACGGTCGACCCGGCAGAGTATGCCTCACGCCAGGTCGTGCGAACGGCGAACGACCTGCTTGGCCGACCGCGGGAAGCCGGACGGAACCTCCGTTCCGCCGGTGCATAACGATGGTGACGCAGTCTGCTG
>Ga0164241_10005607_pt1 | contig 11681 bp, 12 predicted proteins | sample OricomyardsoilBY_FD_108780 | JGI IMG/M metagenome (GOLD analysis project Ga0164241, IMG submission 108780) | Backyard soil microbial communities from Emeryville, California, USA - Original compost - Back yard soil (BY) | ecosystem: Environmental > Terrestrial > Soil > Unclassified | place: USA... | reverse complement strand
TCCCGGAACTGGACGGAGGGCGAAGTGCCACCCGGCCGGACACCAGGGCGATGGGATTCCCGAAGTAACAACACCTAGCGTCCTGGTGGCCGGGGTCGGTTGAGACAGACCATGACTTCCTCCGACGCCACCCCGAAGAGTTGTCTCCCGCCGGGCCGAGACCGGGAGGCATAGTGACGACGGCGGGGAGCGAGGCGCCTCCCTTTGAGTGGGAAGCACTCGTTCCCCACCTCGTCCACCCGATAAAGGTGGCGGTGATCGAAGCGCTGCTGTGGGTCGACCAGCCGCTTTCCTCGACCGACCTGATGAAACTGTTCTGCAGGGAGGACATGGGGCTCTCCCATATCTCCTACCACGTGCGGGCGCTGGCCAAGATGCGGGTCTTGAAGAAGGTGCGCGAGCGGCGGGTGCGCGGTTCGATCGAGACCTTCTACCGGCTGCGATGACGCCGACGATCAGCGCCGCGCAACGTGATGCGCTCTATGACCAGATTCTTGATCGGCTCAGCGGGATCGGCGATATCGAGGTAGCGATCCATGCCCACAACTACGAGGACGCCGAGCGCATCGGGCGCGAGTACTCCGATGATCTACGGCTGCTGCTCGATGACCTCGGGATCGGAGACGGCAATGGTGAGCCGGTCGAGTTGACGACGCCGCCGGAGGTGTTGCGGCGCGTGCTGCCGCGGCTGCGGGACCGGGCCGCCGGGCACACCGTCAGCTTGGAACCGGAATGGGTCGAAGCCGAAGAGATCAAAGAGCGGAACCGCCTTGTAGCCGAGACGTGCGAAGCCGTTCTCGCTGGACTCGACGCCTGAGAGCGGCCTCTACGGCTAGGGGCTTTGCCGGCTAGCGGGAAGCGGTTCCGCCCTGCACGACCGATCACTGCAGTGGCGGTTCCTTAGGTCTTCCTCCGGCGATCCAGTGTGTGAATCCAGGCGGAGGCAGCGCATCTCCGCTGGCGTCCGGAAGGACCATCACCTGACCGTGATCGCTGGGCTCGAAGGCCACCCGAAGCGTCTGCGTCTCCGCCGAGACTCCCGTGAGAAGCTCCCCCTGCTCGAGCCTCTCCTCGATCTCTTTCACCTGTCGCCAGGGAACCTCGACGCTCGTCTCGAAGGGCTGCTCGCCTTCCGGCAGCACCCTGACCCTCACATCCCAGATCCGCATCGGCCCTCCGAGCTCATCCTCAAACGTGAAGTCGGTGGGGGTCGCTTGGAGGATCTCCGCCGAGGCCTCTCTCGCCTCCGCGAGGAACTGCTGCAGTTCCACACTGGCATCGTCGCCCCTGTCGGAATCCACGCTTGCCACTCCCAAGATCCTGAGCCGAGCCAGACTTCCTGCATCGGGCCCTTCACCCACCTCGCTGCTGCCGCGCCACGCGACCCGAATCGAGACGCCCTCGGCGACAAGGAAGTCGAGACCGTGATCGCGGAGTCGGATGGTGCCGGCCATCGGAGGAAACGGGTACGCCTCTGACGCCGCTGAGCCGAACGCGTAGTACCCGACATCGGGATCGAGCCGAGGCGGGTCGTGCGCGAGCGGATTCGATAGGCGGCCGTGCGTCTCGACAAAGCTGACTACCCGGTCCTTAGAAGCCCCTTCGGCGAGAGCCACACGGATCCCCAAATAGGCCTTCTCGCCGAGCCGCTCATCGATCAAGCGCAGCGCCTCCGCATGGGAGACCGACACGGGTTCCGGTGCCACGTTGCGATTGTCGCGCATCGAACGGCGCTGGCTTGAAGAGCGTCAGGGACCTAGACACCGACAAGGGACGCGGGAACGACAGCGATGCCGTCAGGGCGCCGGTACGCCTCTGCACCCGCGGTGATGATCACCGCGTCGAGCAGCGAATCGCCCAGTTGCTCGGCGAGCCAGTTCAGATGGCGAGCGTCATCGCCGCCGACGTCGCGGGCGAGCTTGAACTCGACCGCTAGAACGCGCCCGTCTTCTCGCTCGATGATGAGGTCGACCTCGTGCTCCCCTCCACTCGTCCTCAGATGAAAGACCCGGGCCTCTGACGCCTGGGCGCTCACGCGCAGCGACAGAGTGCAAAGGGACTCGAATAGGGCACCGAGCAGGGAGCCGTCCCGGGGAATCGGAGGTCCCACGTCTCCTCCCGAAAGGAGTGCGTCAGCATCGAGCCCGAGGAGACGCGCCGCCAGCGCCGGATCGGCGAGCTGGTGCTTCGGAGGGCTCGAGAGACGCCGGATGTGATTCCGAGTCGGCGTCCACGCGGGCACGGAGTCCACGACCCAGAGTCGCTCGAGCACATCGCGATAGGGCTGAGTGGTGGTCTTGGCCGGCTTCTCGCCTTCACCCCCGGTTGCGGCGTCTCGGATCGTCTCGAAAGACGCGGTGGTAGACGAGGCGGCCGCGTAAGCAGTCATCCAGCGCCGTAGCGCAGCGGGGTTACGGATCTGGTGCCCCAGCTCGGGGAAGTCGCGGTCGATTATCCGATCGAGATACCCATCGAGCTGGGCTCGCAGCGGGCGGCCCGAAAGGTGGCGCAAACCAGGGAAGCCCGAACGCAAGATCTCCTCGACATAGTCGGCAGCCCTCAGACCCGTGCGCCCCTCAACCGGTGGACGCTGGCCGCCCAGCAACTCGCGCAGACTCACGGAAGGGCGCTGGAGCCCGCGCTCGAACAGGGCCAACGGCCGCATTCGGACGCTGACGATTCGACCCGCACCAGAATGGGTCTCGACTCCGGCCGGGGACGCAGAGCCGGTCAGAAGGAAGCGACCTGGATCCGCGCCCGCGTCTACTGCGCGGCGCACCAGGTCCCAGCACTCGGGCAAGTACTGCCACTCGTCAATGAGGATCGGAGGAGCGGAGTCCAGTAGCCGGGCAGGGTCGGCCCGAGCAACGCTGCGCTGCGCAGGGTCGTCGAGAGCGTGGACGGTGGTAGCTCGTCGGCTCGCAGTCGCGGTCTTCCCAACACCTTTCGCGCCGACAATCGCCACCGCGGGCAAGGAGCTCACCAGCTCCCCAAGTTCTTCGTCTACGACCCTTTCCAGGTATCGCTGCGGCGTTCCGGTCGCGTCAGTCATCTGTCAAGACTACCATTTTGACGGCTTCTACGCTACCGTTTTGACGCCTCTTGCGCTACCGCTTCGACGCGGCCTTTCGCTCATCCGAGAGAGGACTCGGCCAGATACACCGAGCCCATGCCACCGCGGCCGAACTCTTCGAGGATCTCTAAGTCGCCCAGGCGCTAGCCCAGTTTGATCTGGTCCTGGCCTAACGACACAGGAGCTCTCCTCCTGCAAATTCCATCCGGGTAACTCAGGTCGGTTGAGTCGGCGCCCTTAGCGACTCGGCACCTTCTGCAACGAAGTCCTCGCTTGTTGCAGTCTCCTCCCCGGCGAGGTTCTGACTCTGCCGATATTCGAGGGCCTCAGGAGTGTCCTCGTAAGAGAGCAGGTCCCCCGCTACCTCAAGCAGATGGGCTTTGACCTCCTCGGGGGTCGCGTAGAAGAACTCACGGCGGGTGTTAATCCGGTTGACCCGGCGATCAGCCAATCGCTGGTGCAGGCTCGCCTCGATGCCGACCGCGTCCTTCGAGAACAGAAGAGCGTGGGTGTCGAAGCGAAAGGGAACCGATGCATCACCGAGCTCGCGCACGCGTACCTCGGGGTCGAGGCGCCGAGTGAGGCCAATCTTGACTACACCGTCCCCAAAAGAGCCGATGTTCGAGATCACGTAGACGTAGCCGGCACGGATATTGGCGGCGCGATAGTCGACATCCTCAATCGCTCGCTGAATTTTCTCGAGCTCAGCCTCATGCCGAGCGACCGCTTCATCGTCCCCCTTCGCCCGCAGGGCCTCCATGGTGTTCAAATAGTGCTGGCGCTCCTTTTCCAGTCGCGCTCGCTCCCGCTCCATTTCCTGCTGCGCTTTTCGCTCTTCACGAAGCCTCTCCCGTTCTTCGCGTTCAAGCTCCTTCTCATCGGCGAGCTTCTGGCGATAGTCGGCAGTGAGTGCCAGCTCACGATCTCGAAGCTGGCGATAAGAGGAGGAGATGCGAATGTCCATCACCCGCCCAAGGCGCTCAACGGTCGCGGCGACTTTGGCAAGCCGCTCTTGCGCCGCGTCGAGTTTGTGAGGTTTCAGGCCCCGCACGAGATTGTCGGCCTCGGCGTTGTAGGCCCGCAGCAGTAGTTTCGAGAAGTCCCGAACCAGTTTCCGGCCCTGCGCCAAGGAACCGTTGACAGACCAATCGGTGCTACCGGTGACAGCGCCGCCATCACGTTTGGCCATGGCTTTGATCTGCTCGCGAAGCGACTTCAGCGCATCTTGGTATTCGACCGATTCTTCGAGCGGGTGCTGGTACTCGTAGACGCCTGCCTCCTGAAGAAGCGCGACCTCCTCGGTGACGACGACCTCTGCTCGCAGGGCGACGAGCTGCTGGTCCAGTGAGGCCTTCTCCTCGGTCGCGGTCACGAGTTCGGCCTGCAGCGCGGCGCCCGCCTCAGCGGCCTGCTGTTCGAGCGCAGCGGTGGCCTCAGACCTCTCAGCCTCGATCTGCTCGCGCTGTGCGGTGGTCTCAGCCTGCAGCGCATCGCGTTTGTCTTCGAGCTCGATCACCGTCAGCCCACCAAGCCGGTCGAGCTGCGCTCGCAACTCGGTGACTTCCGCCGCAAGTGCGCGCGCCTTCCTGCGAGCGCCGAACACCGGCACGCTCGGGACCTCTGCCGTTGCGGCTGCGCCGCCCTCCCCATCCATCAACGCCTCCAGTGCTTAGAACGGTCCGCGGATCCTAACTACTTGAAGGCGCAAGAAGGTTCGGGACCGTCATCAGACAGAGCGAGCTGCCGGCACAGAAGACGGAACGCAGTACACCCGACGGGGTCGAACCCACGACCTTCGGCTTGAAAGGCCGAGGGGCGTTCGCGTGACTAGCGGGATTGCGGCGGCGATGTGACCCGGGTGCGACCTAGAGACTCGGAGAATGCCTAGCGCGCGGCACGTCGCTTCGGCTGCGGCGGCGGGCCCGACGCCGAGGTCGCACTCGCCCCCAGCCGCCGCTCCTCGGCGATCCACCGCGGCGGCGGCGGGTCGTCCGCCGCCGGCGTCCCGCTGCGGTCGTCGAATGGGATCGGGACGAGCCCGAAGCGGATGCCGACCGCACGTCCGAGCGCCGCGACTACCGAAAGCTTCAGGTTCTCGCTGTCGTGGAGGAGGCGGCTGACCCGCGCCTCGGAAACGCCGAGACGGCGCGCCAGTTCACGCTGGCTGATCTGCCCCGCCTCCATCATCCCCTTGACGACGTGGACCACCGAGCTCGCCAGCAGGTCGGCCTCGTATAGCGCCTCCGGTGAGCTCGACTGCGGCTCAGGGCGGGGCTTTCCCCCCTTTCCGTCCTTTGGCGCCGCGCTCACGCTCGTCCCCCAGGTAGGAGCTCGCGGTCTTGTCGGCCCGCCGCACGTCGGCGGGCCGCAGCTTCGGCTGCCGCTTGTCGACTCCGCGCAGGCAGACGATCTTGCGGCCGTCGACGAGGCAGAGGACGCGCGGCTGCGGCCCCTTGCTCCCGGGCGGGGCGATTTTCAACTCGTACATCTTGTTCGAGGCGCCCTTTACCTTCTCGATCCGGTCGAGCGCCGGGGCGCCCGTCAGCAAGAGCATGGTCAGCCTCTTCACTACCCCGGCGAACCGGTCCCAGTCGCGGCGCGAGAGGTCCGCCAGGAAGTCGTAGACCTGGTTGTTGTGTGAGTAGACGGTGAATGAGTCGCATTCGAATAGCTCGGTGCACATTGCCCGACCTCCTTCGGAAGAGAGGAAGACGGGCTCGTTGCATTATCAGGCCACGTTCCCGCCAAGAACAGTCAGATGTCCCGGCGGGAGAGAAGGCGCGTTCGGTGCCTGCACCTCAATCAGCCGCTCGAGCAGCCGCGGCAGAGTGACCTGAAAGTCGAGGTAGAAGCGCGCCGCGGCCCATCCCGGCGGCGCCTTCAGCAGCGCCAACAGCACCTTCGGCCCGCTGTCGCCACGTAGCCTTTCCGCGACCCGCTCCAGCAGCGCGTCGCCGAGCCGTCGCAGCCAGGCACGCACGGTGCGCTTCGACCAGCGGGCCCAGCGCGTCCCCCGCTCCATCCCCCGCAACTGCCGGCGGTGAAGGAAGGTCTTGAGGTCAAAGAGGCCCACGACCGGGGTCCTCTGCAGCTCGATGGCGAGCCAGTTAGAGGCGTTAGCGATGTAGTTCGACCAGTCGCGGACCCCCTTGGCCAGCCAGCCCCGCTGCCCTTGGCTGAGGGTCAAGAACGCACTCTCGCAGTTGCCGTTGTACGTCGACGCCCAATTCACAACGGACCGGTGCCAGCCGCGGGTCATCATCCGATCGATCTTTTCGAAGTGCGAATCCATCAGGTCGAACTTCGCGGAGTCGACGTACCCCGCCAGCTTGTCGGCCGCCGTCGGGCCGGCGACCGAGTCGAGCATCCCTTCCCAGCGATCTGTCCCACCAGATTTGTTCATGGTCCTAACTTAACAGTGCTGTCAAACCCCGCAGGAGGCGCGCCTTCCTGGGGAGGCGCTCAGGCGCAGGGCTCAACGCCATCGGCGGCGTAGAACTCTCCGACGAAGCGGCGTGCTGGACTCGACGCGGCCGCTGCCGGGGTTGATGGTGAACTCGATCGCCGTAGACGGCCGCCGGGCGAGTACAAGAAGGACCTGCGCAGCGAGCGGATCCTCTTTCACGAACTTCAGACGCTGCCGAAGCGCTGCTTGAGGACTGGAAACGCGGCTTGCCTCGAAGCTACCGCCCGTATCTGAAAAGGTACGCGGGTGGCTATGAGCGTAAGGCTGCGGCCAAGGGGCGGCTTTTGAATCCGAGGATTCTTTGGGGTCAAGTTGTCGCGGCCCTACCGGTGATCATCGCTGCCGGACTCAGCCCGGCGTGCATCACCACCCTCGGACTTTCCGGCCTCTTCCTCGGATGGTGGTGCTTTCTCAATTGGGGATACGCAACGGCCTTGGGAGTCCGCAAGCGTTCGGCGAGGCGGCGCAGTCACGATCGGCAGGTCGCAATCCAGTCATTCCTAATCTGTGCGACCGGCATCGCCGCCGGCCTGGTCGGACTTCTCGACCACGGCCTCTGGATCACCCAAGGCGTTCCACTCAGCGTCTGCTTCGCCGTGCTAGCGCTACTGGGCTACTCCGTCTTCGGCTCCAGCCTCGTCGACTGGTACTACATCCGCCCCCTTCTGGATGGAGTCGTCCGCGAGCCCCCGTGTCGCTCCTCGCGTCAGGAGATCTGGATGACCGTGACGAGGCGCTGGTACCGGCACCGATCGATCGCCGAGCTGATTGCCGTCGCAGCGATCGCCGTCTCGTTCACGGCCCTGATGGCTGCAATATTCGTGCGGGGACACCCGGGAATCGAAACGATCGTCACCGTCGTCGGCGTCCCGATCGCCGTGCTCGCTGGCCTTCAGGCACAGGCGCTCGAAACGCTGCGTCGATACGGGATCGATCCCCCTCGCCTCTGGCTCGGCGACCTGCTTCAGGATCCGGAAGCCTCAGAAAGCGCCTACCTCATCCATGTCACCGTCCGCGGACTTGTTCTCCGGGAAAGGAATCCGCAGACAGGAACCTGGAATGGTCTGACCGATGTCACCTTCGATGAGGTCGCCGAACGCCGCTACCACGCTGAGCCTTTCGCCCACTGTCAGGAATGCAGTCAGATCAACCCTGAATGCGAATGGTCGCTGACCCTTCCGAAAGGCGGTCGGCGGCGGCGCTTCATCGTCTGAGCGATGACGTCTACGGGGGAGATAAGCCCCTTCAGAACCAGTTCGGATTAAAAGGACGGGGGACGTTCGCATGACGCGCGAGATTGCGGTCGCAATGGAGCCAAGATGCGACAGTCGCCCCCGTGGCTTCTTACTCGCCCTCGCGCACCTGTGCTGTAGATACTTTGAATCCATAGCCCAGTAGTCGAGAAGCCGCAGAGCGCAAACTAATCACGCTGAAGAAGGGAAGCGTCAGGGGGGTTGAGCGGCTACTCCGAGTGATGACGGCAAAGGTGATCTCCCAATTACCGGGCTCAATTCGATCCTCGGGGAGAACGTCCGAATAGGCGGGGTCGGCTTTCTCTGCGACCGCTCGAGCCTTGGATCTAAATTCTTTGTCGAACAACAGCCGCTCAGCGCTGTTTAGGCCCTGAGTAAAGAGGTGGCTAAGCGTCGAGGAGCTGCCTCTTTGCTTGACATGAATTAAGCCACCGCTACGAGTCAGGATGTCGCAGATCTCCTGCTTATCGTGGCCAGCCTCGAAAACGAACTTCTGGTCGAGGCAAAGCGCATCAAGAGCCTCTGCCGCCTTTACGTTGTAAGTGGGCTCATCGGTTCCAGCGTCGGCGCTTGGAAGACCGTCGTACGAATCGAGGCCACGAACCTCTTCTTCGACTTCAACTCGATAGTTCTTGTCTATCCAAAACCAATCGCCGGTCGACAGTACGTACAAACGGTCGTCAACGTCCACCTGGTATACGAGAGATTCATATATAGACCAGCGATCAGCTATTGCGCCATCAGAAGTTCGAATAGCCACCAGCTTGTCGCTCTTAAGCATCTCAACGCCTATATCTGCGTCCTTTCGAGTCTCTAGATAGACGCTAATTCTCGGGTCGTTGTCCAGCGGCGCATCTGGATCGCCGGGTTCGTACCGAAAGCCATCGTTGTCAAGCCAGTCAAGGGCTTCAGGAACGGCGAGGTGAACGTCATCCATCGATTCGTTCTGGAGCGCTTCGACTAACTTACCGTTGAGCTCATTAATAACTTTTTGGCTCTTCTCCGGACGCAGATGATCTATGAAGTCGAAGTTCTCTTTGTACGTTTCGTCTTCGTAGGCGTCGAGCAGTCGCTCAACTAGGGCGGGAAGTTCCGGCAGTTGTACTCGCGTGTGTATTCCAAGTGCGTCCGCGCCAGTGAGCTGCCCACTGAACGTCTCGTCTTCCGGCCGACCCGTGACGGCCCTCAGAAGATCGCGGCTGACGTCAAGGCCAAATGCTGAGAACGACGATTCGTGGCTCAACGCTCGCCGAGTGTGCACCGTCGTATCGTCGATGGTCTTTGCGTCAACGCTTTTTAGCTGGTCCGGCGCAACCTTATTGAGAACCACCCTTAGGCCGAAGTCTTGAACGAATGCATCGCGTTCCAGAAGGTGCCTACCGCCCCCGAACGTGAATGCCCAAACCCTGTCTTTCGCTTCAAATAAAAGAGCCGCCGACGCCGACGCGGTCAACAATGCGCCCAATCCGCCCGAGACGTGAGGCTCCACGTACTTACTCCAGCCTGGGGGGTGCGGCGGATTTGAAAGCGTGAAAAGGCTGTCGCGCTCAGAGTCAAGTGCCTCGACCTTGTATCCAGTTAGCTCTTTGTCGTCACGCAAAGCCTGGTCGAGAGAAACCTCCTCCTTGAGCAGCAGAACGGTGAGCTTGTGCTGTTTGGGCTTTCTCGGCATCAGCAGTCCTCTCGGTTACTCAGACGCAGGGTGGCGAGCAGAGAAACCTAACTGGTAGATAGCCCTGGTGCAATCAGAGTCTCGTATGCCTGCCCGCATCCGTATCGATGACGGAAAGCCTGGGTCAGCCCTATGGCTCACCAGGCTCGTGCTGGCCGTGCTCTCGGGCGCGCGCCCTAATCCTTAGGAGATCGCCGGTGGTCGCCCCAAAAAGAGCCTCCAACGTGTCCAGTCCGAAGACGCATTGGATTTGGAGAAGGGAGTCAAGGCGAAGGCCAGCTTCGCCTTTCTCGATCCGTATCCACTGGCGGCGATTGAGCCCAGCCTTGGAAGAAGCTTCCGCCTGTGACATTTTTTCCTCATGCCTGAGAGCGGCAATCCGCCTGCCTAGAGCGGCGCGCACGACAGCCATATCCTGCTCCGAAAGAGGCTTTTTGGTCAGCATGTCCGAGCATTCTCCTAGGATTCACCTCTGGTTTCGCCTATCCAGGCCGGTTGAAATTGAGACTTCAATGTCACCTTCGCCTTTGAGCTTCCTCCAGCGCCGAAACTCCGAGCCTGCAATCGCGGGAGAAATGCTTATGAGGAAGACGGAAACACCGGTTTTTAGAGATCGCCCACCCGTTCGCAATTTGCGTTGTAGGGCCAGATTTTCGGTGGGAGCTTCAAATATGGATACCGACCACGAGCAAGCGAGCGACTTAGCAAGCTAGACCCTTGACACGAACATATGTTCGTGTGACCATGGCGGAAACGAGGAGGAGATTTGATGCGGGATCCAGATCAGTACGGCCGACACCTCCGAGAGGTCGTTGAGCGCCATCAGTCGCTCCCAGCGAGAGAGCAGCGCTCGCAGTTTCGCCGCGCTAATGCGGATCGCCCTTCCGCAAGTGACCAGGGACGCTCCCAGAGAAAACCCCGCGGATAGCTTCGTCGTAAGCGCTTGGCCGCCCGTGGGCGGCTCAATGAGTAGCTCTCAAATGAGCGCACGATTGCTTGCGCTCTATTGATCATTTTGTCTTAGTTGCCGAAAAGGCCGGTATGACAGCCAAGCTCGATAAGTCCTTCGACTCTCCGCCTCAGACGGAGCTGATCATTGGTTTGGTCGGCGCCGTTGGAATCGACCTCGACTCATTCGTAGGAGAGCTGAGGGCGGTGCTGAGCGGATTTGACTATCGAAGTCACAATCTCCATCTCACCGATCAGCTTCCAGCACTCGAACGCTGGAAGTCGAAGCTAATTTCGGATCCATACGACGAGCGGGTCTGGTCATATATGTCGGCCGGAAATCGTCTCTGTAAGGCATGGGGTCGCCGTGACGCATTTGGCTTACTCGCAATCAACGCCATCACGCTTGAGCGGAAGAAACTAAGTGGCGACGACAAGCTTCCGGTTGATCGATGTGCCTACGTCCTGAGATCGCTAAAACGCTATGAGGAGGTAGAGCTACTTCGCCAGGTCTACGGCCCGAGATTCGTCCTCATCTCCATATACGCACCCGAGAAGACCCGGCGGCGCTACCTAAAACGAAAGATTCGACAATCGCGTGTTTTCCCTGTTAGGTCGCGGCCCGCTCATCGTGCTAAGGACCTTATCCGTCGTGATCACTCGGAGGCGAAGAAATACGGGCAAGACGTGGAGGGAACCTTTCACCACGGGGACTTTTTTATCGATGCCACCACAGACGTCGACGCGCAGCTACGCAGAACTTTGGAGATCCTGTTTGGTCATCCAAACCGCACTCCAACTCGCGATGAGTTTGGAATGTTTCAGGCGGTCGCTGCCAGCAAGCGGTCTGCCGAGCTAGGGCGCCAAGTAGGGGCTTCGATCTGTACGACCGATGGCGCCGTAATTGCCGTTGGTGCCAATGAGGTCCCGAGGGCCGGCGGGGGGCTTTACTGGGAGGGTGACTCAGACGATGCACGGGAGTTCACTTTGGGAGCCGACACGAGTGACAAAAGGAAGGAACGCCTCGTACGCGGCATCTTCAAGCGCCTAAAACGTGAAGGCAGATTAAAAAGGGGCGTGAAGAAGAAGCAGATTAGACGCGATCTAATGCGCACGAATATTGCCGATCTTATTGAGTTCGTGCGAGCGGTTCACGCCGAGATGGCTGCGCTCATGGACGCCGCGCGAAGAGGGATATCGGTCGCCGATTCCGTCCTCTATGCCACTACTTTTCCCTGCCACCATTGCGCTCGACACATCGTCGCATCG
>Ga0164241_10005606_pt1 | contig 11682 bp, 13 predicted proteins | sample OricomyardsoilBY_FD_108780 | JGI IMG/M metagenome (GOLD analysis project Ga0164241, IMG submission 108780) | Backyard soil microbial communities from Emeryville, California, USA - Original compost - Back yard soil (BY) | ecosystem: Environmental > Terrestrial > Soil > Unclassified | place: USA... | reverse complement strand
GTCGTTCATCAGCGGATCACCGTGATCTCGGGGTGCGTGGCCAGCAGGGTCTGCGTGAAGACGTAGTTGAAGGCGAAGACGCCCAGGAAGGCGATGACGACCGCCTGGTTGACCGCGCGCCCCACCCCCTCGGCGCCGCCCGACGCCGTCATGCCCTTGTAGCAGCAGACGATCGAGACGATCGCGCCGTAGCACGTGCACTTCAGGACGCTGCCCCACAGCTCGGTCGTCGAGGCGTTGGTGAAGAACGTCGCCCAGAACGGCCCGAGCGGCGCGCCGTTGACGAGCGTCGCGATCACGCCGCCGAAGATCCCGAAGAAGATCGCGTAGACGTCGAGCACCGAGGTCACGAAGACCAGCGCGAGGAAGCGCGGGACGACGAGGTTCTTGACGGGGTCGACGCCAAGCACCTGCAGCGCGTCGAGCTCCTCGCGGATCTTGCGGGCGCCGAGGTCGGCGGTGATCGCCGTGCCGGCCACGCCGGCGACGAGGATCGCGGTCACGAACGGCGCGAACTCGCGCACGGCCGCGAGCACGAAGAACCCGCCGAGGCGGTCGAGCGCGCCGAAGAGCGTGAGGAAGTTCGCGGCCTGCAGCCCGGGCGCGCCGTAGGCCACGGCGACCGACGAGACGAGCAGCGGGAACCACGTCAGCCGCAGCGCGAAGATGACCTGCGAGACCAGCTCACCGCCGTACGGGAACGGCGGCGTGACGCTCGCCACGATCGTCTTCCCCGTCAGGATCATCATGTCCCCGACCTCTTCGAGCAGGTTTCGCGTCCCTGTCCACATCTGTGCCATTGTGCTGGCACACTATGCCGTATGCATGACTCCGGTCAAGTTCGGCGTGACGCTGCGGTCATACTCCCCGAGGCCATGGACCTCGGGCTCGACCGCAAAGGCGATGTGCCGCTGGGCGTCCAGCTCGCGTGGGCGCTGCGCTCGCGGATCGTCGCCGGCGAGCTGCGCCGTGGCGAACGGCTCCCCGGCGTGCGCGAGCTCGCGGCCGAGACGGGCGTGAACGTCAACACCGTGCGCACGGTCTACGCGCGGCTCGAGGCCGACGGCCTCGTCGTCGCCGAGCAGGGCCGCGGCACGTTCGTGAGCGAGAGCGCCCGCGTCGACGACCGCCTCGCCGGGATCCGCCGTCGCGCCCTCGACGACATCCGGGCCGCCGGCCTCGACCCGCGCGAGCTCGCCGCGGCGCTGTGGGCCGGAGAGAGCGCCGAGCGCGCCGCGTCGTCGCCCCCAACCGGGCGTGCGGCCCTGCGCGCCGAGATCGGCTCGCTCGAGCGGGCGCTGTCGGACCTGCGGCTCGTGCGCGCGCTCGCCGCCCAGCGCGAGGATCCCCTCGCGGTGTCGCCGCGGCCGAGCGGTGGCCGGATCCTCGGCGAGGACGAGCTGCGCGCGATCCGCGACGACCTCGTCGCCCAGCTCGAGGCGCTGCGCGCGGAGCCCTCGCCCGCGGCCGAGGAGCCCGCGACCGAGGCCGCGCCGCAACCGGCGCCCCGCGGGCGCCCCGCGCGCTGGACCCCGTCGCTCGGGACCTAGCTAGCGCCGCTCGATCCGGATCCGGACCGAGGAGCCCTGCTCGAGCGAGACGCCCGGGCCGGGGTCCTGGGAGACGACCTCCCAGTTGGACTCCTTGATCACGCCGAACGTGCCGCCGCCGTCGACGTCGACGTCGAAGCCCGCGCGGCGCAGCCGGTTCTTGGCGGTGTCGAGCCGCTCGCCCACCACCGGCGGGACCTGGGTCTTGACGATCACCGTGCCGCCGTTGGTCACCGCGGCCGGCGGGGCCTGCACGGTCACGGTGCGCGCGACCGTCTCGGTCTCGGTCAGCGTCGTCGAGCCGCCCGCGAGCAGGACCGCGACGATCACGCCGGCCAGGAACCCGCAGGCGACGCCGAGGCCGACGTGGAGCCTGCTCACGGCTGCGGCGCCCGGTTGCGGTCGGGTTCCCAGCGAACCAGCTCCGGCTCTCCGCGGCCGTCGAACGGGACCTCGACCGCGTCGAAGTCGCGCGGGACGACCGTGTTCTCGAACACCGCGCGCGCCTCGTCGCGGATCTCGCGGCCGCCGTAGCGGCTCGACAGGTGCGTGAGCGCGAGCAGCCGGACCTCGGCCTCGGCCGCCACCTCGGCGGCCTGGCGCGCGGTGCTGTGCAGCGTCTGCGCGGCGCGGTCGCGCTCCTCGTCGGTGAACGTCGCCTCGTGGACGAGGACGTCGGCCTCGTGCGCGGCGGCGCGGACGGCGTCGCACGGCGCGGTGTCCCCGGTCAGGACGACCTTGCGGCCGGGCCGCTCCTCGCCGATCACGCGCTCGGGCGCGACGCCGTTGACGGTCTCGCCGCGCTGCAGGCGCCCGAAGTCCGGGCCGGGCGCGACGCCGAGCTCCGCGGCCAGCGCGGCGTCGAAGCGGCCGGGCCGCGGGTCCTCGACGATCGCGTAGCCGTAGGCGACCGGGCCGCGGTGGCGGACGTTGAACGGCGTGACGCCCCAGTCGTCGAAGCGCACGGTCTCCCACGGCTCGAGCTCGCGGATGCTGAACGGGTAGCGGAGCTTCCCGTAGACGCCCTTCACGGACTCCATCAGCGCGCGCGTCCCGGGCGGGCCGAGCAGCGTCAGCGGCCGTTCGCGGTCGCGGAGGTCGAACGACTTCAGCATCCCCGGGAGGCCGAGCCAGTGGTCGGCGTGGAAGTGCGTGAGGAAGACGTGGCTCATGTCCGCGAGGCCGGCGCTGCGCACGAGCTGGCGCTGCGTGCCCTCGCCGCAGTCGAACAGGACGCGGTCGCCGCCGCGACGCAGCAGCGTCGCGGGCAGACCGCGGCGCGCCGAGGGAACCGAGCCGGCGGTGCCCGCGAAGAAGAGCGAGAGATCCATCGCAGAGCGAGGGTATCCGTGCCTGCCCACCGGTAGGCCGTCTAGCATCGCGCCCTAGGGGGAACCGGAATGGGGAACGAAACAGTGAGCGACGTCCGTTCGCGCCTGCTCGGCGCGCTGCTCGAGGTCGTCGGGGCGCATCGCCTCCACGACGCCAACCGCACCGAGAAGCTGGTCGCGCTCTCGGGCGAGCTCGCCTACCGGATGGGGCTCGAGGGCGAGGCGGCCGAGCAGGTCGAGCTGCTCGCGCGCCTGCGTGACCTCGGCAAGCTCGCGCTCCCCGGCGAGCTGCTCGACAAGACCGGCGAGCTGACCGCCGACGAGCGCGCCGAGCTCACCGAGCATCCGATCCTCGCGGCGAACATCGTCGCCGGGGTGCCGGAGCTCGCGCACCTCGCGCCGCTGCTCGAGGCCCAGGCCGAGCGCTGGGACGGGCTCGGCTACCCGTCGGGGATCGAGGGCGAGCGGATCCCGCTGTCCTGCCGGATCGTCTTCGTCTGCGACGCCTACCTGGCGATGACGAGCGATCGCCCGTACCGCCCGGCGGTCCTGCACGGCGTCGCGCTCGCGGCGATCCGCGCCAACGCCGGCAGCCAGTTCTGCCCGCGGTCGGCTGCCGCGCTGCTGGAGATCCTCGACGTGCCGCTCGTCGACGAGGCCGCTCCGGAGGCGCCCGACGAGCGCGCGCCGTCCGCCGCGCCGGAGCTCGAGCCGGAGGAGCCGGAGCCCGCCGCCGACGAGCCGCCGCGGAGCGCGTCGCTGCGCGCCGAGTGGGAGTCCGCCGGCCTGCTCGTCCCCGACGAGGACACGCGTCCGCCGCTGCCCGAGCCGGTCAGCGAGCATGGCCCGCGCCACCTCGATCGCGACACGTTCGACGAGGAGGGCGACGAGGACGCCGCCCACCGCGCCGCCGACGCCGACACGGGAACCGACGGCGAGCGCTACGACGACGAGCCCCGCTTCTCCACCGAGCCGCGCGCCCCGGGCGCCGACGGGCTCCTCGACCGCCCCGCTCCCGCGCGCGGCACCGCCGCGGCCGCGATCCTCGCCTCCTCGACCTCGGTGGCCGCGCCGCCCGCGCTCCCGGTCCGCACCTCGGCGCCCGCGCGGCGCCGGTGGGTCAGCAAGCGCCGCCGGCGGCTCTCGAAGTGGCGCGACCTCGCCGCGATCGGCGTCGGCGCCGCGGCCGGCCTGCTGTGGGCCCTGCCGCTCAAGGACGTCCAGGACCAGTGCCCCGCCTCCGGCGAGGGCCTGAACTCGTGCGTCCTGCAGAAGTCGATCGCGCCCGCCTTCGTCGAGATCGCGGCGTGCATGCTCGTCGCGTTCCTGCTCGTGCGGTTCCTGTTCGACACGCTGCCGACGGTCCCCGACCGGATGGCGCGCGGCGAGATCCTCCCGCGCGGCAAGGCCGAGGGCCCGGACTTCTCCGACGACCCGACGCTCGTCGCCGCGAACTGGGGCCTCACCTACTCCGACGCCCACCCGCAGCGCCGCGTGCGCAAGGGCCGCGAGTGGGGAACCGGCGTCGACGGGGAAGACCCGAAGCCATGAACGTCCAAGAGATCCTGAAGGAGTTCCGCGCCTTCATCCTGCGCGGGAACCTGATCGACCTGGCCATCGCGGTCGTCATCGGCGCCGCGTTCACCGCCGTCGTGCAGGCGATCGTCAAGGGGCTGATCACGCCGCTGATCGCGATGATCGTCGGGAAGTCGTCCGTCGCCGGGCTGCACTTCACGATCAACAGCGCGGTCTTCGGCTACGGCGCGGTCCTCGACGCGCTGATCTACTTCGTGGCCGTCGCCGCGGTCGTGTTCTTCTTCGTCCTCAAGCCGGTCAACGTGCTGCAGGCGCGGTTCCGGACGGAGCCCGACGTCGAGAACCCGACGCGCGCGTGCCCGGAGTGCCTGTCGCAGATCCCGGTCGCGGCGAAGCGGTGCGCGTTCTGCACCGCCGAGGTCGCGCCGGGCTCAGCCGCGCTCTAGGGCGCCGCGAGCGGGGCGCTCCGCCGCGCCGGGATCCGCCCCACCGCGCCGGGATCCGCCCCACCGCGTGTGGCGCTCCGCCGCGCCGGGCGAGGCGGCCTAGTGCTTCTTCTTCGGCGCGCGGACCTTCACCCAGCGCCCCGGGTTCCCGGCCTTGTCGATCGCGCGGACGTACTTGCCGTCCGCGGCGGCGACCCGGATCGTCTTCTTGTAGGGCACGTTGGCGATCCGCTTGGACTTCGGCGTCGCGGCGAGCTGCAGCGAGGAGACGCCCGAGAGCGCGTCCTTGGCCGTGACCCTGATCGCGACCTGCTTGGCGGCCGCGGTCGTGGCGCGGGCCGTGGCCGCGGCGGGCGCGAACGTCGCGCTGCTGACCGTCGGCGCGGTCTCGTCGAGCACGATGTCGTCGGTGAACGTCTTCGTGTCGTCGACCCCGCCGCCGCTGAAGCGGACGTAGACGGTCTTCGGGAGGCGCTCGGCGCCGCTCGACGCGAGCGTCCACGTGTAGCGGTTGTCGCCGGAGAGACCGCGCTCGGTCGCGCCGCCGAAGCCGCCGTCGTTGCTGAGCACGACCCCGGTCGCGCCGGGGAGCGGCGTGATCGTCAGCGTCACGGTCTTCGAGCCGGTGAACGCCGACGCGTCGTTGACGGTCACGCCGACCCGCGCGCTGGGCGGCGGCGGGGGCGGCGGAGGCGGAGGCGGCGTGGTCGCGCCACCGCCGTCGTCGGCGCGCGCGAAGTACGTGTAGCCGTAGGAGTTCCAGCGCTGGACGCGCTTGTTGCCGTAGTCGGCGACGAAGATGTCGCCGGCGAAGCTCGTGCCCTGCGCGGCGACGTCGAACGACCACGGGTCGTTGAGGTCGCCGGGGTTCGCGCCCGGGCGGCCGAGCGTGCGGAACTCGACGCCGTCGGAGCCGAACATGTGGATCACGTCGTGCGAGACGTCGCTGACGTGGAGCACGTTGTAGGTGTCGACGTAGACGTCGCCCGGCTGGCCGCCGACCGGCTGCGTGCCGAGGGCGTTGCCGGCGAGGTCGAAGATCGCGACGTCGAGGCCGTTCCAGCGCGCCACGTAGAGCTTGTCGGCCGTCGCGTAGACGCCGCGCGGCGAGAGGACCGCGAACTGGCTGTTCGCGCTGAGGTCGGGGTTGCGGCGGTAGACGACATCGCTGCACGGCGAGGCCACGAACGTGAACTGCGGCGTGACGTCGAGCCCGCCGAGCCCGGGCGCGCTCGGCGCCGAGCCGCGGGTGCAGGCCGGCAGCGCGGTCCCGGTGACGTACGCGCCTGCGGCGGTGAACTCCTGGACGCGGTTGTACGTGTCGAGGACGTAGACGTTGCCCGCGGCGTCGAGGTCCATCGCGATGACGCCGCCGAGCTGGCCGGCCGCCTGCCCGGGCGTGCCCCACGCGGCGACGAACGCGCCGGTCGAGTCGTAGACCTTGATCTGCCCGCTGTCGCCGTCGCCGACGTAGCTCGTCCCGTTCCCGTCGACGGCGATCGCGGTCGGCGCGTGCGGCGTGTCGGCCTGCGCGGCGGAGGCGAGGAGCCCGGCCGCGAGGAGGGCGGCGAGGACGACGACGCTGCGAACGGACCGGATTCCCATGCATCGAAGCCTAGGGATGCGGTTCCGCGGGTGCCGCAGAAGCGCGCGAGGAGGGATTCGAACCCCCGACTTCCGCCTCCGGAGGGCGGCGCTCTATCCACTGAGCTACTCGCGCGGGAGCGGACAAGCCTAGCCCACCCGCCCGGTCAGTCCGCGGCTGGCCGGTGCCGGCGATCGGCGGCGCACTGGGTCAGTCCGCGTCGGGGCGGCGGCGCGCCTGCTTCTTCGACGCCTGCTTGCGCTTGGACTCGACGCGGCGGACGCGCGAGGCCTTGGTCGGGCGGGTGGCGCGGCGGGGGCGCTGGACCGCGAGCGCGTGCGCGAGCCGCTCGCGCAGGCGCTCGAGCGCGAGCTCGCGGTTGCGCAGCTGGCTGCGGGCGTCCTGGGCGATCGCGGTCACGCGCGGGCCGTAGCGGGCGCGCAGGCGGGCCTTCTGCTCGGGCGACAGCGCCTCGGAGGCGTCGACGTCGAAGACCGCCTCGATCCGCGAGGCGGTGACGTTGGCGTGCTGCCCGCCGGGGCCCGAGGAGCGGCTCGCGCGCAGCTCGATCTCGCGCAGCGGGATCGCCACGGAGCGGGTCACCACGAGCGGATCCTCGACCGTCATCCGCCACAAGCTCGCAGACGTGTCGGATTCCCGGCGTCGGGTACGCCTTCTCGTATGCCCGCCGACGTCCTCGAGCTCGACCTGTCGCCGGAGCCCGACAGCGTCATGCGAGCGCGACTGGCGGTCGAGAGCTTCGCCGCCGAGCACGGGATCTGCGCGGGCTCGCTCCAGGGGCTGAAGCTCGCGGTGAGCGAGGCCTGCACCAACGTCGTGCTGCACGCGTTCCGCGGCCGCGAGCCCGGCCGGCTGGTGGTTCGCGCGACGATCGAGGACGGCCGCCGCCTGCGGGTGACGGTGTCCGACGACGGCCTCGGGATGACCCCGCGGGTCGACAGCCCCGGGCTTGGCCTCGGGCTCTCACTGATCGCCTCGGCGGCCGACGACTTCAGCGTCGACCGCGACGGCGGCGGCCTCGGCACGCGCCTGTGCATGCTCTTCCGGCTCGACCAGCCGGCCAAGGCCTTCGCGAGCCTGCCGGCGACGACCTAGAGCTTCGGCAGCCGCTGCGTCAGGGCGAGCGCCGGCGCGAACAGGTCGCCCTCGGAGGCGACGCGCCGGACCACATCGTCGATCGTGAACACGAGGTCCTCGGGGTCGCCGCTCTCCGCGCACCCGCGGACCTCGTCCCAGGTGACCGGCGTCGAGACCGTCGGCCGGTCGCGCGCCCGCGGCGAGTAGACGTTGACGGTCGTCTTGTGCTCGTCGTTCTGGCTCCAGTCGACCAGTACCTTGCCGCCGCGGAGGTCGCGCTTCTGGCGCGAGACCACGCGCTCGGGAGCCTCGCCCTCGAGCAGCTCCGCGACCGCCTTGGCGAACGGCTTCGTGTCGTCGTAGGTGATGTCGGGGTCGTTGAGCGGCACGTAGATCTGCATGCCCTTCGACCCGGAGGTCTTCGCCAGGCTCTCGAGGCCGAGGTTCTCGAACATGCCCTGCAGCCAGAGCCCGACCTCGCAGCACTCGACGATCGTCGCCGGCTCGCCGGGATCGAGGTCGAAGACGAGCATCGTCGGATGCGCGGGCCGCTTCGCGGGCGCCAGCGAGGTGTGCAGCTCGACGTCGGCGAGCTGGCCGAGCCAGACGAGCGTCGGGAGGTCGTCGGCGACCGTGAAGTCGATCGTCTTGCTGCCCATCTTCACGGGCTCGGTGGTCACCCACTCGGGCCGGTGCTTGGGCGACTGCTTCTCGTAGAAGTGCTTCTCCTCGACGCCGTTGGGATACCGCTTCAGCGTCAGCATCCGGCCCTGCAGGTGTGGGACCAGGACGGGCGCGATCGCCGCCAGGTAGTCGATCAGGTCCGACTTCGTGGTCTGCGTCTTCGGCCACAGGACCTTGTCCGGGTTGGTGATCCGGACCCGGCGGCCCTCGACCTCGACCTCGTTGCCCGCGGCGGTGGCCATCACCGAGCCCGTACCCGCCACGAGCCCCTTGTACGACGGCGCACGCAGGCGCCCCTCGCCCGTCCACTCCACGAACTCGACCGTGCACTGCAGCGTCGGCCGCACGAAGGTGACCGCCTTGCGCGGCACGCCGGTGCCGGAGAACGGGCTCTTGTCGGCCTTCAGCGGCGCCAGCAGCGCGGCCAGCCGGTCGAGCTCGTCGTCGCTGAACCCGGTCCCGACCTTGCCCGCGTAGCGGATCCCGCCTTGGCCGTCCGGGATGCCGACGAGCAGCGCGCCGACCCCGCCCTCGCGGCGGCCCTCCCCCGCCTGCCAGCCGCCGACGTAGACGTCCTCGCGGCGCACGTTCTTGACCTTGACCCACGTGCGCGCGCGGCGCCCGGGCTCGTAGATCGCGTCCAGCCGCTTGGCGACGATGCCCTCGAGGCCCTGCTCGCGGCTGGCGGCGAGCACCGCGGCCCCGTTGCCGACGACGTGCTCGGGCGTCTGCCAGCGCTCGCCGTCGAGCGCGAGGTCGGCGAGCAGCGAGCGGCGGTCCTCGTAGGGCAGCCGCAGCAGCGAGTGGCCGTCGAGCCACAGCAGGTCGAAGACCAGGTACGTCACCGGATTGGCCTTCGCGAGCCGCCGGATCTGGCTCTCCGAGGTCAGGTGCATGCGGCCCTGGAGCGCCTCGAAGCTCGGCCGGCCTTCGGCGTCGAACGCCACGACCTCGCCGTCGAGGATCGCGCGGTGCGAGCTCAGCGCGCGGTTGAGCTTCGCCAGCTCTGGATAGCGCGGCGTGATCTCGTTGTGGTTGCGGCTGAAGAGCCGCAGCCGCCCCGGCTCCGAGCGGGCGATCGCGCGGACGCCGTCCCACTTGATCTCGAACGCCCAGCCGTCGCCGCCCGGGAGCGCCCCGAGCGTCGCGAGCATCGGCGCGATCTGCTCGGGCATCGGCTCGGCCGCGGGATCCTCGGCCGGGTCCATGCGGTGGATCATCCAGTCCTTCGGCGGATCGGCGCTCTTGTCGATCGGGAACATCCCGTAGCGCCCGCGCAGCCGCTCGCCGTGGAACGTCACCTCGACCTTCTTGCGGTCGTCCCACTCGTGCAGCTCGTAGGTCCCGACGTCCCAGATCGTCATCGACCCGGCGCCGTAGCTGCCCTTCGGGATCTCGCCGTGGAAGTCGAGGTACTCGAGCGGATGGTCCTCGGTCCGCACCGCGAGCCGGTTGCTCTTCGGCTCCTCCGGGATCCCGTTGGGGATCGCCCACGAGGCGAGCGTGCCCTCGCGCTCGAGGCGCAGGTCCCAGTGCAGGCGCGTCGCGTGGTGCTCCTGGACGACGAACCGCGCGCGGCCCTCGTCGTCGCTCGCGCCGCCGCCGCCCGCGGGCTCCGGCGTCTCGCCGAAGTCGCGCTTGCCGCGGTAGGACGCGAGGCGATCGCTCACGCGCCCGCGGCGACCTCGACGATCACGCGCCGCAGCTCCTCGAACTGCGCCGACTTGTGGACGTGCGCCTCGGCCGCCTCGCCCTGGCGCTCGGGCATGCCGCTGTAGACGACGAAGCGCGCGCCCGGCGCGGAGTCGCGCAGCTGCGCGACCAGCTCGTCCTCGTGCTCGCGGTCGAGGAGGTCGAGGAGCACGACCTGGGCGTCGGAGCCGGGCAGGCCCGCCCGGGCCTCCTCGATCGTCGACGCCTCCCCCACGACCTCGATCTCGCCGGTCTCACGCAGCATCTCGCGCACCAGCAGGCGGAAGGAGGCGGAGTCGTCGCAGAGGTAGACGCGGACGGGAGTCATCGCTCTCCTCCGGATGATCCCACGCCGAGCGCCCGGATCGGTCGCGCCGGCGTCCCGCCCGCCAGCCAGCCCGGCTCGACGGCGAGCCCGCCGGCCACCGCACCCGCCGCGAGCGCCGACCCGTCGCCCATCCGCGTGCCCTTGAGGATCACGCAGTTGGCGCCCACCGCGACGCCGTCGCCGAGCACGATCGGCGCGGCCCGCAGCGGCGCCTCGAGGTAGTTGCCGCCGTCGCCGGCGAGCGTGTGGTCGGAGTCGATCAGGCTCGTGCGCTCGCCGATGCCGCAGTCGGCGCCGATCGTCACGCCGGCCGTCGCGTGGACGATCACGTTCCGGCTCAGGACCGTGCGCGGGCCGACGTCGACGGCGCTCTTGGTCTTCAGCTGTGAGGAGTCCCTGAGATGCACGTCGTCGCCGAGGGTGATGGCGCCTCCGTGCAGCTGTACGCGGCACCACGACTGGCAGACGACCCGATCCCCGAGGACCAGACGGTTGTCGGTTCCCGCGCGGACGTCGAGCGTGAGCCCGCGCCCGAGCCGCACGTCGCGCCCGAGCGCGATCGTCAGCGTGCCGCCGCGGCCCGGCGAGTACGGGTCGAGCTCCACGAACGGGAGCGTCGCGAACCGCAGCCCCGGGCCGGCGGAGATCTCGACCGCGATCCCCTGGCGCCGCAGCCGCACGCGGACGCCCGCCGCCCACAGGGCGAAGCGGGCGCGGCGGTACCGAGCGGCGAGCCCCGAGAGCATCGGGGCCTGATGCTAGGTCAGTCGATCCTCGACGGTCTCGCCGCCCCTGGCGGCGTCCTCGCGCCTCTCACGTGCTGGCGCACGCAGCGAGGGCTGCGTCCTGGCCAGGAACGCCGATCGGCGTCGAGGTGTCGACTAACCTCCCGCGACCGCCGGGAGCACCTGGACCTCGCCGCCGTCGGCGACCGGGGTCGCGAGGCCGTCGAGGTAGCGGATGTCCTCGCCCGCGACGTAGACGTTGACGAAGCGGCGCAGCTCGCCGGACTCGTCGGCGATCCGGTCGCGGAGCTCGGGGTGCTGGGCGTAGACGCCCTCGAGCACCTCGCCGACCGTCGCGCCCGAGGACTCGACGGCGGCGGCGCCGCCGACCATCGCGCGCAGCTGCGTGGGGAGCTTGACCTTGATCGCCATCAGACCGCCACCGCTTCCGTGACCTGGGCTTCGAAGTCGTCGTAGCTCGGCTCGATCTCGAACGCCTCGAACGTGCCGCGGACCGCGTCGAGGGTCTTCAGGCCCTCGCCGGTGATCACGAGCACGACGCGCTCGTCGGCCCCGATGTCGCCGCGCTCGGCGAGCTTCTTGAGCACCGCCGTCGTGACGCCGCCGGCGGTCTCGGTGAAGATGCCGGTCGTCTCGGCCAGGAGCTTGATGCCGTAGCGGATCTCATCGTCGGTGACGGCGTCGAT
>Ga0164241_10005605_pt1 | contig 11682 bp, 8 predicted proteins | sample OricomyardsoilBY_FD_108780 | JGI IMG/M metagenome (GOLD analysis project Ga0164241, IMG submission 108780) | Backyard soil microbial communities from Emeryville, California, USA - Original compost - Back yard soil (BY) | ecosystem: Environmental > Terrestrial > Soil > Unclassified | place: USA... | reverse complement strand
GACAACCAGATGCTGGCCCAGATTTTCTGGCACGGATTCACGATCGGCGAAGTCAGTTGTCCCACGAAGTATTTTGCCGACGCCTCCTCCATCAATTTCCGGCGCAGCGTAAAATACGGCTTCGGCTGCCTCGGCACCGGCGCAAAATTCCGTCTGGCGAAAATGGGGCTGATGAAATCAAAGCTGTTTCCGAAGTGAACCGCCTGAACACGTTACCTTGGGAGAAAATTTTACCTTTACAATCTATTACTAAGTTGGGCTGCGGTGCCATGTGAATCTCTAAAAACCTCGGGCTATGTTCTGGCTGTCGAATAACTGAAGGTCAACCCTGTTTGTCGAACCATCCATCGCAAGCTCAACTCTGGCCTGAATGTCGCCATGTCCGAATCCCTGCTGCGCAACCCAAAGCCAATGACCCGACACAAACTGCGCTGGCTGGCCAGCTACAAAAGGCTGGTGTTGATAAAGTGTGGATGCCTTGTCGTTGGCTAATCGCACGGCAATCGTTGTGGCCTGTTCTGTGGTCAGTGATGCACTCTGCCGTGAACTCTCGCAGCCGACAAGAATGAACGCCAAAATGACAACGAGTGATGCTTTCATAAAATGTGCGCGAGCAGCCTAACGATACCCAGCTATTAGGTTTTGTAGCCCATCTTGATTCACGATTTCGAGATTGCGCCGAACTTAAATAACTGTCGAGGAAATTTTTTTAGGAAAAGTTGCGGGCGCGCGTAAAAGCATGGGCGGCGCGGCCGCGCCGCCCTGCCAAAATTGGTAGGGCTGACCTGCCGGTCAGCCCAAACTTTCCGGCGGGGTAAACGCATGACGAAAAATCCTTGATTGCGCCGCGCTTCCGTTAAAAATCCCGGCATGTCCGAAATTCCTTTCCGCGAACCGGGACGCCGCACGCCGGCCAAGGGCGTTCACATTTCCGTTGGCGGGTCGAACTGGGTTTTTCTCACTGTCTGCACCGACAAGCGGGAACGCTGGCTGGCGCAGGCACCGGTTCAACGGAGGTTGCACGAGATTTGGGAACACAGGGCCGCCGCCTGGCTCGTCGGCGATTATCTGTTGATGCCCGACCATCTGCACCTGTTCTGCGCGCCGCACGATTTGCGTTTCACCATCGAACGCTGGATGAGCTTTTGGAAAGATTGTCTGGCCAAGGCGCGCCCGGATGCCGGCAAATTTCAGGCCGGTGGTTTTCATCATCGCCTGCGCGACGGCGAAAGCTATGCACAGAAATGGCAATACGTCCGGGAAAATCCCGTCCGGCACAAGCTGGTGGAACGGGTGGAAGACTGGCCTTATTTTGGCCGCGTGCATGAAATCCGCTGGTCGGCTGATTAAAGATTGGGGCGGCGCGGCAGCGCCGCCCTACCAAAATTGGTAGGGCTGACCTGCTGGTCAGCCCAGACTTTCCGCCACGCGCTGGATGCTCACCGCTTTGCCGCTTTCATCATCCACGCGGATAAGCGCGCCATGCAGCTTCACGCCGTTCCGGGCCACTTCAAAACGCTGCGGCATTCCGGTCAGAAATTTTTTCAGCACCGGCTCGATTTCCCGGCCCAGGCAGCCGTCGTGCGGGCCGGTGAAACCGGCGTCGCTCAAATACGCCGTGCCGTTGGGCAGAATCTGTTCATCCGCCGTCTGCACGTGCGTATGCGTGCCGATCACCGCGCTGACGCGGCCGTCCAAAAATCGCGCGAAGGCGATCTTCTCCGAGGTAGCCTCAGCGTGGAAATCAGCGAAAATGATTTTCGCCTGTTCGCGCAGCCGGTTCACCTCGGCGTCGGCGGTGGTGAAGGGATTTTCCATTGGCGGCATGAAGACGCGGCCTTGAACATTCATCACGCCGATGGGCGGCAGATTGCGAATCTTATAGATGTTCGCGCCGCGTCCGGGCACGTTGCCGGGGTAGTTCAGCGGACGCAAAAAGCGCGGCTCACTGTAAAGCAGTTCGGCTACGGTTTTCTGATCCCACAAATGATCGCCGCTCGTGATGACATCCACCCCGGCGGAAAAAAGTTCGCCCGCAATCGGCGGCGTGATGCCGTTGCCGCCGGCGGAGTTCTCGCCGTTGGCGATGACAAAATCCAGCGCGTGTTCATCGCGCAAACGGGGCAGAACGGCCTCGACGGCCTTGCGTCCCGGTTCGCCGACAACGTCACCAATGAACAAAATTTTCACACGGAGATTTAACCACGAATCCCATGAAACACACGAACAGAAATCAGAGCCGGCACGCGAGCGCGCCGCCGGCCGCGGCCAGCAGCCAGAGAATTAAAACCGCCGTGGTGCGGCTCAAGCCCGCGCGCACGAGCCGGTGGGAAAGATGGTTCGTGTCGCCCAGCCAGAACGGCTTCTTGTTCAGCGTGCGGAAGATCGTGACCTGCGCGAGATCAAGCAGGGGAACCGCCAGCACCAGCAGCGGCGCCAGCACGGCGAGCGGACGCGGATTCTGCCTCGTGTAAAAATGCGGCAGAATCGCCATCACCGCGAGCAGGTAGCCAACCAGGTGGCTGCCGGCGTCGCCGAGAAACGCGCGGGCGTTTGGAAAATTCCACGGCAGAAATCCCGCCAGCGCGCCGCACATCAGAAAACCCGTGATGGCCACAAGATATTCGCCGTTCGCCATCGCCAGAACCGCGAAAAAAAATGCGCCAATCGCGCCGACTCCCGCGCACAGGCCGTTCATGTTGTCCATGAAGTTGAACGCGTTGATGACCGTGAGCAGCCACAAAATTGTGACGGCGTAGCTGAAGATTTCGCTGGGAACAAAGAGCGTGATGCGTTTGCACGCGGCGGCCACGGCGGCGGCGACGAGCATCTGCCCGATGAATTTTGGCAGCGCCCTGAGTTCGTGCTTGTCATCCAGCCAGCCGAGAATCGTGATGGCCACCGCGCCGAGCGCGAGCACGCCGAGTTCCACGGCGCGGCGGTTGACGCCGTGCGTGATGAGCGCGGCGGTCGCGAGCCTGACGATTTCCAGTTTCAGCAGAACCGCGCCGGCGGCGAGCGGCAGGAGAATGCCCGTCAGCACGGCGAATCCGCCGGCGAGCGGAACCGGCGCGGTGTGGATTTTCCGATGGCCGGGATCATCCACCAGATTGGTGCGCTGGCACCACTTGCGCCAGAGCGGCAGCGCGAGCAACGAAGTAATGCAAGCGCCGGCAAAGGCGGCGGCGTAAAAATTGAAGGGGAAATTCACGCGTGAAGGCCGCGTTCGGCGGCGAGCTTTTGATAAACAGCGTATTGGTCAGCCACCATTTTTTCGACGGAGAAGTTTTCCCGAACAAATTGCTGGCCGCGCTTTCCAAACTGCTTGCACAACGCGGCATCGTTGGCGAGTTGAACCAGTCGTTTTGCGGCCGTCTCCGTGTCGCCGATGCGGACGATAAAGCCGGTTTCATTTTCGAGGCAGGCTTCATCCGCCCCGTCGAAGTCGTAGGCGACCACCGGTTTGCCAGCGGCGAGCGCCTGCGGCAGCGCGCGTGACAAAGCCTCGCGGTAAGACAGATGCGCGAGGCAATCCATGATGCCAACGTAACGCGCAACTGCGCCGGGCGGAACGAGGCCGGTGAAAACCACCTTGCCGCCGAGGCCGAGCGCGCGGGCCTGATTTTCAATTTCACCGCGCAATGCGCCGTCGCCGACGAACAGCAGCCGGGCGTGCGGAACTTGCGGGAGCGCCCTGGCAAAAGCGGCGAGCAAATCAATGTGGCCTTTCAGTTTGAACAGGCGTCCGATTTTGCCGATGACAAAGGCTTCGGCGGGAATTTGTAATTTGTCGCGCAAGGACAAATCATTTTCCGCCTCGAGAAACGGTTGCAAATTAAAACCGCTGAAAATGCGCGTGAACATTTCGGGCTTTCCAATGCCGGCGGCGAGGTAGCGCTTCGTCATCGCGTTCGCGGAACAGAAGAAATGACCGGTGGCTTGGGCGGCGCGGCGTTCGGCGGCGGTGAAAATAAAATTGGCCGGCGCGCCTTGAAACGGGCCGAACGACGGGCCGTGGATATGATGAACGATGACCGGCACGTCCGCGCGTCTCGCCGCGAGACGGCCGAGGATGCCCGCCTTGCCGCTGTGCGTGTGGACGAGGTCAGGTTTTTGTTCGCACAGAATTTTTTCCAATTGGCGGAGCGCGGTGAAATCTTTCCACGGGTGCACCGGCCGGACGAGCCGGGGCACAATGACGAAATCTTTTTCCGCCGCCCCGGAGAAAATTTCCCGCGCCGTATTTTCCAGCGATCCTTCCGGGCCAACGGTCGGGCCGGAAATCAACTTCACCTCCATGCCCGGCATCTGGCGCAGGCCCTTGATGGTCGCCAGGGTGTTTTCCTGCGCGCCGCCGATGACGAGCCGCGTGATGATGTGGGTGACGCGCATGACGCGCTATTTTTTCTGGAGCGCCTTCAGACGTTCGCCGACGGTTTGGTATTCGACGGAATTGGTCGGCGCGTGGGCGAGATAAAGTTCGTAGTTGCGGATGGCCTCGTTGGTTTCGTGCTGGCGCCAGGCGACCTCGGCCAGGCCAAAGGCGACCTGAAACGAGTTGGTGTAGGTGGATTGCAGCGTGGCGTAGTCGGCGCGGGCGTCGTTCAGCCGGTCGCTGTCGAGGTAGGCGAGGGCGCGGTTGAAACGGGCGGTCGGATCGTTGGTGGCGATTTCCAGCACGCGGGTGAAGGCGGTGACGGCCTGGTCATAACGGTGCAACTGGAGATTGGCGTAGCCCTTGCCGAAAATCCATTGCGGATTGTCCGGGGTTTTGACGAGCTGATGGTTGATCACGCGCAGGGCGTTCGTGTAAAGCCCGTGCATCATGTAGGCCTGGGCGGCAGAGGTGACGAGCGATTCATTGTCCGGGTGCCGGGACATTTCCAAATCCAGCAGTTCGCCGCCCGGCGCCGTTTCACCCTTTTGAAAATAAGCGGCGGCCGCCAGCACGTTCAGATCCACGGAATTGCTTTCGGAGAGGCCGAAGCGCAGCGGTTCGGCCAGCGGATCGTGCAAGGCTTCAAGCGCCGGATCGGCCAGATGGTTGAACAGGTAAAGCTGCGCGAGCTTGAGCCGGGTGACGAGGCTGTCGGGCACCAGTTGGCGGACGCGGTGGAACTCGGCCAGCGCCTGCCGCATCAGGGGCATCGGCTGGTCATGGAACGTGTTCGCCATGCAAATTATGCCGTCCTGAAAGCAAAAGTTCGGGTCGTCAAACGGGCCGTTGGCGCTCAAGAGCGAATTCCAATCGCGATACTTGCCATACCGGTCGGAGTTGATCCAGTTCGGATCCAGGCTGGGAGTCTTGCCGGCCTGAAGCGACTGGTTGAATTTCCAGTTGATCTCGGCCACTTGGTTGTCGGGATTGATTTTCAAGGCGTTGGTAAAACAGTTGGCGGCGGCGGGAAGCCGGCTGGCACGTTGAAGCTGGACGCCCCAGTAATTTAACGAACGTGAATAAAGATTGGCGGCCAACAACGCATTCGGGTTCGGTTCGGCCCGGCTGCGCAGCCGTCGGATAAGCCAGGCCACGGGATTTTTGCCGGACGGCTGGCGGGCGATGGATTCTTTTTCAACCCTGGGAAATTCCTGTTCGATGGTCTGATCCCAGAAATTTTGATTTTCCGTGATCACATCAGCGGTCAACGGCGGCGGCAGCAGCGTGGTTTCCGGCAGCGTTTTCAGCCGGTAAACCAGCCCGTGCGGTTCGAGGTAGAAAATTTCAAAATAGTAGCCGTAGCTCGGGTTGAGGTAGCAGACGTTGTTGCTTTTCGCGAGCAGGTTCAACGTGCCCACCAGGCCGATGGGGTTGACGGCGCCCATGTCATTGTCATGTACAAGCTGGGGTCATTTGTCCGGTGCTTTCCGGTGCAGAAAACGAAGATAGGGCGCCCAGTTCAAGGACTGCGTGTCCACCACGAGAAAATCCTTGGCCTGCCTGGTGCGGGCGAGTTCCGTTTCGATGAGCAGCGTGCGCGCCATGGGAATGCCCAGACCGTCGCCGTCGCTCAACAGGATGCCGCCGTCCTTGGGGAGCGATTGCACGGTTCGCTCCGCATATTGTTTCAGCGTGTCGTCGTTGCAACTGCGGATGAGCGGCAGATTTTTGCAGGCGAGCGAAACCGCCACCAGTGCGGCGGCCGCGTAAGTTCCCCAATAAATGACCGGTGAAAAGACGTTGAACGCACCGGGCAATGCTGGCTCCAGTCTCGAACTGCGGCGCGAGCTTTTGTTTTTATAGCCAAAGATCAGCAGGAAGTAACCGCAGTAATAGCCGATGGCCAGCGCGGCCAGGTAATAAAACGTCAGGGCCGGCGAACCGGACGCCAACTGGCCGGGGCTGAACGGCGGGTCGAACACGATCCATACGCACGCGCCAAAAATCACCAGATGAATCAGATGAAACATCTGGCTGGCGAGCGCCGTGCCCATGCGGCTGGAATCGCCCAGCGTCCGGCTCCAGCGGATGGACATGACCAGCACCGGCACCAGCGTCGTCACCGACATCAGCAGCAGATTGTGCCGCACGGTGCTGACGGTGACGGCATGGATCACCTGCCAGTCCAGCTTCAAGGCCGGCTTTAACAGATCCCAAAATCCCGCTGAAATATTGTTTGAAAATATGCCGACGAGGGGCAGCAGGAGAAGGAGCAGCAGTCCCGCCAGCCCGCACACCAACATGCGGGAAATGAACTGTAGGTTGAAAAATTCCCGCCCTTTGAGCCAGATGACCGCCGCGATGAACACCGGGAGAAAGCCGATCAACGCCCAGTTGTCCGTCATGCCCGCGCCACAAACCAGGGCCGCGAGCGTCAGCCGGCCGGGCCGTTCATCCAGCCGGTATTCCAGCAGCAGCCAGATGATGAACGAGAAAATCATCAGGTTCAGCATTTCGCCGGTGAAGCTGGTCGCGTTCTCCCAGAAGCCGGACTGCAATCCCAGCAAAACCACCGCCAATGTCGGCGGAAACCAGGCGCTGTTCGCGGTCAGGAAGGCGAGCGGGTTCCGTTCCCGCATGCGCTGCGCCGTCGTGCGATCACGCGGCAGGACCGCCACCGACCGCGCCAGCAGGGCCAGCGTCACCGCCGCGCACACGGCGGCGAAAAGATTCAAGGCCAGCGGGATCGCCGCGACCGGCAGCAGGCGGAACGGCAGGGTGGCCAGAAACAGCAGCGGGTTGGAAACCTCCGGCTGCCATAAAAAGCCGGACAGTTGCGCCACGGGCAGAATGTTCGCCAGCGTCACCCAGCGGTTCAGCGTGATGACATAGACGATCAGCATCGCCGCGCCCAGCAGCCAGGGCATGACGCGCGGCGCCAGTTGTTTTCTCGGGTCGGTCTGATTTAGATTGGACATTGGACTTGTTCAGTTGAGAGCAATAATCGCGCGTTGGCAAGTTCAGTTTCGTCGGCGCAGGCCGGCCACACACTCGACATGCTGGGTTTGCGGGAACATGTCCAGCGGTTGCACTCGTTGCAGTTCAAAGACACCGTCCGCGCATAAAATGTTCAAATCCCGCGCCATCGTCGCCGGGTGGCAGGACACATAAATCACCTGCGCCGGCCGCGTCTGGCGCAATAATGCCAGCGTCGCCGGCCAGCAGCCTTTGCGCGGCGGGTCGAGGATGACGGCCGTGTTTTCCGCCGAAAATTTTTGCAACAGCTCCGGCAATATGTCTTCAACCTGGGCCGCGATGAATTCGCCGTTCGTGATATTGCGCGCCGCCGCATTTTTACGCGCCGCCGCGATGGCCAGTTTGTCGTATTCCACGCCGACAAAGGATTTCACCGTGCTCGCCGCCTCGATGCCGAAATAGCCCACGCCGCAATACAGGTCAATCAGGTGCCGCGCCCCGCCGGCCGTCAACATTTCCCGCACCGTCTCGACCAGTTTGGGCAGCAGGAAAAAATTATTCTGAAAAAACGAATCGCGCGGCACCTCCCAGCCTTCCGGCTGCACGCGCAACACCACCTTGATGCCGCCTTTGTGCGGCGGATGCGCGCGGACTTCCGTGATCTGCCTGTTCAACGCCGGCTCGGCGATTTTGCATTCCGTGATGTCCTCCACGAACTTGTTGTCCGTGCGGATGAAGCCGATCTCCAGTTTCTGCGCCGGGCCGTTCCATTGGCTGCGGATCATGATGCGGTTGCGGTAGCCATAAGGCTGCGGACAACCGATGACCGGCGCGACAACTTCGGGCGAAATTTTTCCGACGCGCGCGAACAAATCCGCGATCTGTTTCCGCTTCATCCGCAACTGTTCCGGGTAGGTGATGTGCTGATGCTGGCAGCCGCCGCACGCGCCATAGTAACGGCACGCCGGCTCCGCGCGTTCCGGCGCCGGCGTGAGGACGCGCAGCAATTTCGCGCGGGCAAAATTCTTTTTCACCTCCGTGATTTCCGCTTCCACGATTTCGCCCGTGATGACGAACGGAACGAACACGACCAATGCTTCAATACGGCCGACGCCTTCGCCGCCGAACGCGACATCGTGAATGGTCAGGTTGATTTTATCGCCAAGTTTGAGAGACACGTTGGCAGGTTAAGAATTTTGCCGGGCTGAAAAAAGATTTTTCAACGTGAAGCCGCCGGCTGCATGAATCGGAAAACTTCCCGCAAATCGGCAACGGGGCTTTTGACGTTTCCAAAATTCAGCCGACCGGATGGCTCTTTTCAGCGATGGCCTCGGAAAATGTGGCCAGTATCTGGGCGCGCGACAATGAGCCGACCAGCCGGTTTTCCGCCCGCGTGTTGACGACCGGAATGTTGCGCAGTTCGCTGGCCAGCACGACGGGCAGGGCATCAAGCAGCCGCTGCCCGGGCGTGAGGCATTTCGGCGGCGGGCGCATCAGATCCAGGGCGATCACGCCGGCGAGCGCCTGGTTGTCATGCAGAAACAGTTTCAAATCCTGCAAGGCGACGACGCCCATGAACTGCCGTTGCGCGTCCACCACCGGGAGAAAATTATTGGCGTTGGCGAGAAAACGGTCGGCGATCTCCTGGAGCGAGGCCGTTTCGCGCAATGGCGGAATGGGCGCGTTCATCAGGTCGCCCACGGTCTTGTCCATCGCCGCGCCGGCCTGTTCATTTTCACGCAGGAACAGCAGCCCTTTGAGCCGCAGGTGGTCGGTGTAGATGGATTCGTTGTGCAATTGTCGCGAGACCAGCACGGCCACCACGCACGCCAGCATCAGCGGCGGCATCAGCGCGTAGTTGAGCGAGATTTCAAATGCCATGATGATCGCGAGCAGCGGCGACTTCGTGGTGCCCGCCAGCGTCGCGCCCATGCCGACGAGCGCAAACGCTCCCGCCGGCACGCCGACCGCGCAGCCGACATGATGCAAGGTCATCCCGAACAGCGCGCCCGCGTCCGCGCCCAGAAACATCGTGGGCGTGAACACCCCGCCAACCGTGCCGGCCCCGACGGTGACGGCCGTGGCCAGCAGCTTGGCGAAGAACAATCCGCCCAGTTGCGGGAACGCGCCGGCGGAAGCCTCGAAATCGCCGTGCAAAATGGCGTTCGTCACGAAATAGCCGTTGCCGCACACACCGGGAAAACCGCCCGTGGCGACAAGTCCCACCGCCAGCCCGGCCAGCCCCAGCTTGGCGTAAAGCGGCAGTTTCAACCGGTTGAAATGCTGCTTGGCCGCGCGTAGAAATTTCAGGAACACCGCGCTCACGCCGCCGCATAAAATGCCCATCACAACGAACCACGGCAGTTGCGCGGTGGCGATGGGCGGAAACAGCGGGACGTGATACCACGGTTCCATGCCGAACACGCTGCGCGACATCATCGTCGCCACCACCGACGCGCACACAAGCGGCGCGAACAGGTTCATGGAAAAATTTCCCAGCACGATCAGCGACGCGAACACCGCGCCCGCAATCGGCGCGTTGTAGGCGGAGGCGATGCCCGCCGCCGCGCCGCAGCCGACCAGCAGCCGCAACCGGTAAGGCGGCCACTTGGCGATCTGCCCCAGCTTGGATGCGAGCGTCGCCGACAGTTGCGTGATGCCGCCTTCGCGCCCGATGGACGCGCCCGAAGCGATGCTCACCAGCGCCGAGGCGGTTTTCACCGATTCCGTGCGGAAAGGCAGGCGGCCGTCGCCGGCGACCACGGCCTCCAGCATGTCGCTCGAACCTTGCGGCCCGATCAGGCGGTAGCCCCAGTAGAGGATCAGCCCCGCCACCAGCCCGCCGGCCGTGGGCACCAGCAACCGCTGCCACGGCGCGAACATCTCGGCGGCTTGGACGGGATCAATCGGCTGCGGCAGGAAAAGCCGCTGCACCAGCTCGCCCGCGTAATAAAAGAAAAGATTGACCGAACCGCCGATGACGCCGACGAGGCCGGCCAGCAGCAGGTGAAACGCCTCCTCGCGAAAGACCAGCTTCTCGCGCCAGCGCAACGCGCCCTGCCAGTGGCGGCGGAAAAAATTCCGCGCCCGCGCCGCGATCCGGCTGTTCGCCCAGGGCTTCATGGCGGTAATTTAGCGCCGGAAAATAATTTTGACGAGCCGCGACTTTTTGGGAAACGCGAAGTTCGAGCCGTTTGAAAAACGTCCGCCTGTTATTATTATCGGCGGAGACGATGTTGCCAAAAGTTTTTCAATTCCCACTTTTGCGCCGGATTGGTTAGCTTGGCGGCGTGACTAGCTCAACCAACTCCCATCCAAGCCGACAAATTCCGCCCACCACGCGCGGTTTCTGGGCGCTCATCGTGACGCAGTTCCAAGGCGCGTTCAGCGACAACGTGGTGAAAAACCTCGTCGTGTTCGTCGCGCTTTTCGGAACGGGCCTGACGCTCGCTGAAAAAAACAGCTATGGCGAATCCATCGCCGCGCTGTTTTCGCTGCCGTTCATTTTGTTTTCCATGGCCGGCGGATTTCTCGCCGACCATTTCAGCAAGCGTTCCGTCATGCTCGGCGTGAAAATTTTTGAATTGCTCATCATGTCATTTGTGCTGGCCGGCTTGATGACGTGGAACAAACATCTGCTGCTTGCCAGCGTATTTTTGATGGGCACGCACAGCGCCATTTTCGGTCCTTCAAAATATGGTTCGCTGCCGGAATTATTGCCGGACAAAAAGCTTTCCTGGGGCAATGGGATTTTGGAACTGGGCACGTTCATGGCCATCATTCTTGGCACGGTTGCCGCCGCCGAAATGTCGCAGAAGTTTCACGGACGCCAATGGCTTTCCGGCTTCATTTTAATCGGATTGGCCATTGTCGGCTTCATCGCCTGCCTTGGCATATCAAAAATCCCGGCTGCCAATCCACGAAAAAAGTTCAATGCTAATTTCCCCGTTGAAATCTGGCGGTCGCTTCGTGCCATGCGCGGCGACCGGCCGCTCTGGCTCGCGCTGATCGGCAACACCTACTTCAATTTTCTCGGCATGTTGCTGCTGTTAAACCTGTTTTTTTACGGCGCGGAAACGCTGCATGTGGATGAAACCCATATCGGCCTGCTGAATGTCGCGCTGGCGCTTGGCATCGGTCTGGGCAGCGTGTCGGCGGGGTATCTTTCCGGCGGCAAAATCGAATATGGCCTCGTGCCGCTCGGCGCCTTCGGACTTTCCATTTGGGCGGCGTTGCTGGCGCTGCCCGGCGTTTCAACGCATGAATCATTCGTGCTGCTGGCGCTGCTTGGTTTTTCCGGCGGTTTTTTCATCGTGCCGATCGCCGCG
>Ga0164241_10005604_pt1 | contig 11683 bp, 8 predicted proteins | sample OricomyardsoilBY_FD_108780 | JGI IMG/M metagenome (GOLD analysis project Ga0164241, IMG submission 108780) | Backyard soil microbial communities from Emeryville, California, USA - Original compost - Back yard soil (BY) | ecosystem: Environmental > Terrestrial > Soil > Unclassified | place: USA... | reverse complement strand
CGGGCCAGCGTGCGCTGGCGGGCCGCTTCCTCGCGGTTTTCCTGCTCCATGCGTTTGGCTTTTTTCTCGAGATAGGCCGAGTAATTGCCTTCGTACGGGTAGCCGGTGCCGCGATCCATTTCGAGGATCCAGCCGGTGACGTTGTCGAGGAAGTAGCGATCGTGCGTGATCATGATGACCGTGCCCGTATAATCCGTCAGGAAGCGCTGCAGCCACGCGACGCTTTCGGCATCAAGGTGGTTGGTCGGTTCGTCGAGAAGAAGCAAATTCGGGGCTTCGAGCAGCAGGCGGCACAGCGCAACGCGGCGCTTTTCACCGCCAGAGAGGTTCGTGACCGCCGATTCGCCGGGCGGGCAGCGCAGGGCCTCCATGGCGACCTCGGCCTTGTTGTCGAGGTCCCAGCCCTCGGCGATCAGCTTGACTTCGCCGAGGACCGGATCCTGCGCGGCGGCGAAGAAGAACGGCGCGCGCGGGTCGAAGCCCGAGCCGTTCTGCCGGCCGTGCACGGTCGCGAGGTCGAAGCGGAACCCGTCGACCTTCATTTCGTCGGCGAAGTAGCGCAGGGAGTCGAGCACCAGCCGCAGGGCGGGCTCGCTTCCGAAGTTCACCGTGTTGCCGCAGCCGGTGAAGTTGTGATAGTAGCGCTTCGGACTGTCTTCGGGCCCGGTCAGCGAGTAGTAGGAGAGGTTGTCGAGGCCGCGCAACGACAGGGTGGGGCCGAGTTCGCTGCCCTCCGCCGTGTGGTTGTAGACCACGTCGAGAATGACCTCGATGCCCGCGCGATGCAGCTCGCGCACCATGAGCTTGAACTCCTGGATCTCGCAGCCCGGCGCCCGCCCGCTGCCCAGCGAAGGCTCCAGCGCGAAGAACGACGCGCTGTTGTAGCCCCAATAATTCGACAGGCCCTTTTCGAGCAGCACGTCTTCCGAGGATTTCGCATGCACGGGCAGCAGTTCCACCGCGTTGATGCCGAGCGATTTGAGGTACGGGATTTTTTCGATCAGGCCGAGGAAGGTGCCGGGTTCGGTGACGCCCGAGGAGGCGTCGGCGGTGAAGCCCTTCACATGCACTTCGTAGATCACGAGTTTTTCGCGGGCATGCCGCGGGGGCTCGACCCCTTCCCAGTCGAATCCGTCGTCGGACGCGCCGCGGGTGATGACGCCCTTGGGCATGAAGTCGCGGCTGGCGCGATGGTCGCGCAGAAGGTCGGCGTCCTGACCCGCGCCCGGCACATGGCCGCACAGCACGCCTTTGGCGTTGTTGAAGGCTCCGTCGAGCGCGCGCGCGTACGGGTCGATCAGAAACTTGCGCGGGTTGAAGCGATGGCCGTTGCGGGGGTCGAAGGGGCCTTCGGCGTAAAAGCCGTAGGTCCAGCCCGGGCCGATGCCCGGCACGAACCCCTGGAACACATGGCCGTGGCAGGATGGTAAGGTGAGAATTTCTTCCCGTTTTCCTTCGGCGGCGTCGCCGGGCGGAAACAGCGCGAGATGGATGCGATGCGCGTTGCGGGAGTAGACCGCGAACTCGACGCCGCCGTTCACGACGCGTGCGCCGAGATGGCTGACGCGGCAGGGTTCGATTTTGAGCGACGAGGCCGGCGGGGTCAGAATCTCCGGCGCAGTCTCTTGAACAGCCGCCTCAGGGGGGCGCGTGCGGTGCGGATCGGGTTCGACGGTTAATTCCATGAAAAATTCTGTCTGTTGGGCCCGGGCGGGTGGGGCCGGATGCCGTCTTGAATGGACTTAGCATTTGCGCGGGACATGGGCAACCTTTGGATCGATGAAATTCCGTCAATTTTGAGTAGCGACAATGGGCAAGAAGCCGGTTGTTTTGCTAAGTTTGCGACCCCGAGCGATCCGGAGGGGTGGCCGAGTGGTTTAAGGCATCAGTCTCGAAAACTGAAGTACGGGCAACTGTACCGTGAGTTCAAATCTCACCTCCTCCGCCATCGCCGGGAATATGCGCCGCCTCAGCGGGCCCCCCGCTGTTACAACCTCCCGCCTCTACTCTTTCCCGGTCGTCGCCTCGTTCCTGAGAACGAGCCCATGGTTTTTGAATTCTCCCCGAATTTCGATCACATGCTTCTCATGCTTCGTCCTTCGACAGGCTCAGGATGAGCTCAGCATGAGCGGGTTTGAGGTTGTTTTCCGCACAGGCTCGGGATGAATCAGCCTGAGTGGAATCGAGGTTGCTTTCCACCCTCCACCCTCCACCTTCTACCTTCCGCTCATTCCTCTCCATCCTCCAACCTGTTATCTTAAAAACCGTGACCCGATTTTTCTCCGCCCTCATTCTCGCCTCCGTCCTGACCGCCTGCGCGCAGGGGCTCAACTCCGAAGCGGGCAACCTGCTCGCCCGCGCGCGCGAAAACCAGGTGACGGGCGACCGCGCCTACGACGTGCTCTGCGTGCGCGACTCCTACCTGCGCGGCGAGGATTCGCTGTACGGGTGGCTGGACCTGCGCGACGCCCTGGGCGAGCGCCGCTTGTCGCTCACCGGCGGCGCGGAATCGTTCGAGTGGTGGAGCCGCCAGTTCGGCGCGGAGCAATGGCGACGCGACGACGCGACCGAGCGCCTGCGCCGCATCCCTCCGCACTCCCTGAAGAAACCCGCGCTCGCCGCCTCGCCCCTGAGCTATGAGGACCTCGTCCGCTTCCCGCTCGGGTACTTCGACCGCTTCGTTTCCTGCAAGCGGCTGCAGGAGACCGACTCGACCTACGAGCTGACGCTCGCGCTCTCGTCGCTGGTCTCTTCGCGCTATCCCTTGGCCGAAGTCTCGATCGGCAAGCGGCCTCTGCTCTTGCGCAAGGTCGTGTTCTCAGGCCCCGCCAAGCCGCCCAAGTCCTTCGAGGTCGCGGCCTGGCGGTTCGAGAACGGGAAGTACGCGCCCTCGGACCTGAGGTTCGAGGATGAAGGAGGCCTGGTTTCGGTGCGCCTGCTCCTCACGCCCCGCGCGAGCGCCCCCGTGCAGGACAAGACGTGGGCGCCCGACGCGGGCGTGCCCTCCGTGCGTCCGCGCGCGCCGAAGTTCGAGGCCCGGGATGTGGAGGACATGGGGAGCGAGTGACGGAGGCTATCCGCCGAACGGGCAGCGTGTGGTTTGTGGTATTAGTGTGATGAGATGAAAATTATGAATGATGAGTCATGAATGATGAATGAAGGCGCGGGGGAGAGGCTTACGGGAAGATCGCTCGATGCATACTCCGCTTCATAACTCATCATTCATCATTCATAACTCTCCCTAATCCGCCACATTCAATATCTGGATGTTCCAGGTCCACAGCAGGCTGAGGTTGACCTTCCGCCACCAGTCGCGTCCCTCGAGCTGGGAATGATCGGTCCAGTAGCCGACCCATCCATCGAGACCGCGGTAGAGGCGGCCGTTGTTCCATCCGCGGCGCAGCCCGATGAATCCGGTCGACACCAGGTTTTGGGACAGTCCCGTTTGAACGGTCCACCAATATTGATCGCGCAGCGCCCACCCTCTCGCGGTAAACCCCAGGAAGGAGGACTCGGCATCCGGCACCATCATGGTCTGGGCGTACACCGACCCGATGCGGTCCTTCTTGTGGATGAGCATTCCCGTGTGGTATTCCAGCACGAGGTCCGAGGACTCCGCGGCGTCCACGTCCCAAAGGCTGTAGAAGCCCCCGCCATGCAATTGCACCGGACCCGCGTCGAACGTGAGGTTGGCCTGATACGTGAAGATGTCGGTTCCCGCCGTCTGCAAATGATCGGCCCCCAGGATTTCGGAAGGCTGCCATTCGTGCTTCGGGGGCATCCAGTCCGCCGGAGCGCTGTCCGGCGCCGTGAATCCCGCCAGGGTTCCGGGGTACACCAGGCGATTGTAGGCCAGGCCGAATTCAAAAAAACGGATGGGCTTCAGGTTGAAGGCGATGCCGAAATCGATCTGGTAGGGCGAAGCGGTGGCGTTGCCTTGCGCCTCGATATAGCTGCCCTTGAACAGGGGCCAGGGCAGGATCGCGATGGGCTCGAGCCAGCCGGCCTGCAGGTTATAGTCGGCGAACGGATAGACGTAATCCGACCCGGCCGGGTTTCCCTGAAAGGCCATGCTCTGCTGGAGAAAGGGGCCGAACTTTTGCGGGCGCACTCCGTCGGCCCGGCTGAACGTCGCCAAGGCCACGAAGGCCGTCAAGGCGAGGGCGACGGTTCGGGCGACGATCGCCCGCGGGGCATGTGAAGTGAGGAAACGATTCATGGAGTCCCGAGAGAGCCGCATCTATATTGTGGGTTCCTTCAATAATAGCAAGTGCGCACCTCTTGAATTCACCCCGTAAACCCCGGAAAGACAAGGCCGAACCGGCTCCGCTCGTCCGGGCCGGACTTTCTGAAGAATTCGTGACGGAGGTTTTCCGGCAGGCGCGTCCGCTTCTGCTCCGCTGGTTCGCCCGCAACGCGCGGGCGTTGCCCTGGCGGCCGCCCGATCCTCTCGCCGTTCCCGCGGCCTCGGATCCTCTCCTGTCGGGCTCACAAACCCGTCCGTCGCACGCACAGCCCGAGCGGTCGCCTTATGCGGTCTGGATCTCGGAGATCATGCTGCAGCAAACGCAGGTGGCGACCGTGATCGCTTACTTTCGCAACTGGATGGCCGCGTTTCCGGATGTCTCCGCGCTGGCGGGGGCGTCGGAGGAAAAGGTGTTGCGGGCATGGGCGGGCCTGGGTTACTACTCGCGCGCGCGCAATATTCACAAGGCCGCGCAGGCCTTGGTCGAACGCGGAGCCTGGCCGGTGAACGCGGAGGAATGGAAGGCGCTGCCGGGCGTGGGCGATTACACCGCCGGTGCGGTGTCGTCTCTCGCCTTCGCGCGCCGCGCGCCCATCGTGGACGGCAATGTGGTGCGCCTCTTCAGCCGGTTGCTGGGATTGAACTTCCTGCCCGGTGAGGGCCGCGCCGAAAGGGATGCCTACTGGGACCTCGCGACGCTCTGGGCCGGGCATGCGCAACCGGGCACGGTGAACGAGGCGATGATGGAACTCGGAGCGCTGGTCTGCGTACCGTCGACTCCGCGCTGCGAAGCGTGTCCCTTGTCGGAACACTGCGTGGCCTTCCGCACGGGGCGCGTGGGAGAATTCCCGCCTGTGAAAAAGCGGGCGGCCATCGAGGGGGTTTCGGGGGTCGCCGTTCGGGTTCGCCTCGGCAGGAAAGTCCTTGCCGAACGGCGCGGCCCCGGCGCCTTTTTGGCCGGCCACGAGATGTTTCCCTTGTTCCTCGGCCCCGGCGCCGGGGACTGGCGCGCGCTGTTCGAGACCCGGTTTCCATCGCTTCGCATCGCGCGCGCGGCCGCGGCGGGGCGGGTGCGGCACTCCATCATGTCAAAACGTTACGACTTGGAAATTTGGGATTGCACGGCGGTCTCTTCCCGCCCCGCACCCGCCGACCTTGCCGCGCCGGAGATGCTGTGGATTCCGGAACCGGAGGTGGAAGAGCGGCTGACCAACGCGCTCGCGCGCAAGATCTGGACAGCCGCCGAGTCGGCGCATTCTACTTCTTGAGGAGAAGACGCCGCTTGCCCAGCGACGCGGGGACGGGATTCGAGCAGCACCGGAACCCGATGACCTTGTTGGAGTAGTACTGGCGCGCGGGAATCACTTGCGAGGTCGAATAGGAGTACAGGTACTGGATCTGGTACTGGCCGTTTACCTGTTTCACCGACCATGGCGGCGCGGCCTCGCGCGTGAAGATCGCCGTCAGGTTCGCGCTTGAGGCCTGCAGGAGCTCGTTGGCATCCAGCGTATCGACGACGGATTCGGAGGTCTGGGAGTTCACGAAGGTGACCACGGCCAATGCCAGGGGGGTCATCAGGGCTGCAGCCGGCCTTTGCTGGCGATAGTTGGTGTCCAGGGGCATCGTAAACACCACCGGATTGGTTTGCTTCGGCACCAGGATAAAGATCTGGTTGGTGTCGCGACCCGGTTGCGCGGTCAGTCCGGCCTTGTCTTTCAGGGAGTCGGGCAAGTCGAAGCAACGCGGGGGTTTGGCTCCGTAGGTCACCACCAGCTTGGGGCTCGAAGCGCTGGTGCAGCCGGCGTAGGGCAGAGGGCGGGACTGCTGGGGGAAATCGCGGTTCGAGCAGCGTCCCGAACTCTGCATGATCGCGGGGGTGCGGCCCGTGTTGAGATAGCTCGTGCCGCGGAAACCGCGCTGCGTCGACGAGGTGGTCGGGTTGAACGGCTGGCCCACGATCGCCGTGTCGCCGTCCGGATAGCCGTTGCTGGTATACGGATCGAGCACCCATTCGGCGAGGTTTCCCGACATGTCGAACACGCCGTCATAGCTGAGACAGGCCGGGTAGCGCAGGTTGATGTTGTTCGCCATCGCCGAATCGTTGGTGCCGATGTTGCAGGCATACCGCACGTTTTGCGGGTCGCGCAGCTCCGACTGGATGCCGTAAACCAGGGGCGTGGAGCTGGTCCCCTCGCAGGCGCGCTCCCACTCGGCTTCGGTGCAGAGGTGCGTTCCATTGCCCGGAGAGATCGCCGCGCACGCATCGCGCGCCTGTTCCCATGTCACCTTGGTCTGGAAGGAGCCGGTGGTCGTCCCCGTCCGGTGTTCGTAGGGCTCGATGCAATAGGATCCGATGCCGCGTTTTCCATCAGTGGCCGTGGAGTTCGGCAACTCATCCGGACTCACGGTCGGGTTGCTGCCCATCTGGAATCGCCCCGAGGGGATCGGAATGAATCCTGCCGGGCAGGTGGCCAGCGTGTCGGAACCCGTGAAGGTCACCGCCGGAGTCGAGACATCGATCGACCCCGTATTCGACGTATTGCCGGTGGAGTCCACCGCGTAAATGGACAGGTGATAGGACGCGCCCGGCGGGAGATAGCGCACGGTGTCGGTGAATAATCCCACCCCGCGCAACGAAGCCGGGACGGTGAAGGTGCTGTCGACGCTGGACACGAATCCGGTGCTGTCGGTGCGACGGCGGCTGATCCGGTATTCGAGGATGTTGGCGTTGGGGTTCGGTGCGGGAGCGAGCCCGGATCCGGTCTCGTAAAGGTCACGGCTTGCCGTGAACGTGTAGGCAAATCCGTTACGGTTCACGCTGCCGGCGACCAGTTGAACCTGGGGCGTCGTGGGCTGGGTCGTGTCGGTGAGCGAGATCTGGTTGCTGATGCCGCTTTCGGTGGTGTTGCCGGCGAGGTCGACCGCCCACAGGGTGACATCCACCTTGTCCTGGGGCGCAAGCCCCTCGACGGTAGCGCGGAGGCTGTCACGGGGATCCTGCCCCAGACGGTTGAAGACATGCTGCGAATCAGGCAACCAGAAAAGGCGGCCCTCAAATCCCTTCACGGTCTTGAACCACGTGGAGTCTACGCGGCTCGTGCGATCCACCCCGTTCACGGTGAACGAGGTGATGTGCGCATTGAAAGGGATCGCGGCGTTGGCGATCACGCTGCGCACGACGCGCAGGTAATAGCCCTTGATGAAGCCGGAATCGGCTCCGGGATCGAAGAAGCTCGTGGGGTCGCCCGGGCGGCTCCAGGAGACGTCCACCGAGCGGGCCTTGGGCTTGTAAAGCGGCTGCAGGGGGTAGGGGGAGAAGCGGTCGTTGGTGATCACATAGGTATAACGGGGCTGCCCATCGATGCCCGATTTGGCGTAGCGCGTCGTGATCGCGAACACGAGTCTTCCCGTCGTGTCCGTGCGGCCCGTGGTGTCGATCCGGATGATGCGCGGCGAGTTCCGCGACACGGACTGGGGCGCCCCGTTTCCGGAGCCGAGCACGAAGATCAGGCTGTCCACGGAGGAGGCGGCGCCGGGCATGCGGATGGCCGCGAAGGTGGAGTCCTTCTGCACGGTGGGCCACGTCTGGGCGGGTGCGTTGGGAGGAGTCGTATCGACGTAAATGCGATACCCCGAAAAGCCGACGGTGTCTTCGGGGCTTTCCCACCGAAGCCGGTACTTGCGGGTGGCCTGGCATTCCGCCTGGGTGGCGAACACGCCGCGTGTCTCCGCGTTATTGCAGAAGGAATGGTTGTCATCCACCGGATCGATCTGGAAGGTGACGGGCGAGCGCAGGTAGTCGAAGTTATCGCTGCCCGTATTGGTCGTGCAGCTCCCAAGGAGCAGGCCGCAGAGGCCGACAGGGATGAGAGCGAGGCGGGATAACGTCATGAATTCACCTGAAACCCACAAAGATCAAGAGGGCGCACACGGGGATTCCTCACGGAGGATCCGCCGAGGGATACCCCAGAGGATACCAAAGAAAAGCGCCGGAATCCATTGGACCCGGCGCTTGAAGACGAACAGTGACGTCGGATTTAGGCCGCGGCGGTAACCGGCGACACTTCGACGCGGGGCTTGGCCTTGCCGCGTCCGACGTAGGACACGATGCCATCCGTCAGGGCGAACAGGGTGTGGTCGCGGCCGATGCCGACGTTGACGCCGGCATGCCACTGCGTGCCACGCTGACGCACGATGATGTTGCCGGCGATCACGGCCTCGCCGCCGTACTTCTTGATGCCGAGATATTTCGGGTTCGAGTCGCGGCCGTTACTGGTCGATCCGCCACCTTTTTTGTGTGCCATGGTCGGTAGCCTTTCTTAGCCTTTGGCCTGCGCTGCGATTTTCTCGGCGCGGGTGGGTTTTTTGATCTGAAGCTTTGCTTTTTCAAGGGCGGCGGCGCGGGTGCGGGCCTGCTTGATCACGAGGTCTTCCGCCTTGACGGTTTCGCCGCCGGCCGAGATCTCGGTCACGATCACTTCGGTGAAGTGCTGACGATGACCCTGGGTCTTGCGATAGCGCTTGCGGCGCTTCTTCTTGAAGACCTTGATCTTTTCGCCGCGATCATGCTGAAGCACTTCAAGCTTGACGGTCGCGCCTTCCACCTTGGGGGTTCCCACCAAAACCGTGGAACCGGTGGAGACAAGCAGAACGTCCGAAACGGTCAAAACATCGCCGACGGTGGCGTTGATTTTGGACACTTTAACCCGTTCACCGGGGGTGACTTTATGCTGAAAGCCACCGGATGCAATCACGGAATACATGGAAATACCTTGGTTAAGAGCGGGTGCAAATGTACCAACCGGGGGGGCAAATTTAAAGGGATGGGATCAAGAACGGGCCTTTTTCAGTAAATTCCCGTTTCCGAGGCGTCCCGGTAGGACGGTTGCACGAATTTGACGGGGTGTTTTTCAGCCAGTTTTTTGAGGAAAACCCGCATTTCCTCGCCCAATTGCTGGTTTCGCTGGGCCATCAGGTTCTGAAGGCTCTGCAGGCGGTAGCTTTCGAACTTTCCGTCATACTTCTCGATCAAAAGCACGAGGTGGTAGCCGAGGGGGGTGCGGAAAACGGGGGAGAGCTGGCCCACCTTCAGATTCATGACCTGTTTTTTGAATTCGGGGTTGAAGTCGCCGGGATCGAAGCGGTGCAGGTCGCCGCCGATCTGGGCTTCGGGTCCCTCGCCGTTGCGCGCGGCCTCCGACATGAAGTGACGGATCAGGACCGAGACCTCGTCGGTGTCCTTCACCAGTTCGCGACGGATCACCTCGAGCTTGCGCTTTTTCTCGGCGGCATCGTCCGCGGAAACCTTCGAGTCCGCCAGCATCAGGATCTGGATGGCGCGCAGGGAATCGTTGATGGGGAACTCTTTTTTGTTCTTCTCCCAGAACGCATGAAGTTCGGATTCGGTCGGCATGGACGGTTGCTTCACGTTCGCGGCCAGCACCTGGTCAGCGCGGATCTGGCGCGCGATCTTGGCGCGCACGGCGGTCTCGGTCTCGCCGCTCGCCCGCATCGCCTTTTGATAGGCCGCCGCATCCGGGAACTGGCTGCGCAGCATGCGGAAGGCGGAGTCGACCTGTTGCGGCGAGGCCTTGATGCCTTGGGCCTTGGCTTCGAGCTCGAGGAGTTCCTGGCCGATCAGGTTGGTGGCGATCATGCGTTTCATCTGGGCCAGTTGCTGCGGGGGCACTTCCGAGAGTTCGGCGCCGCGGGCATGCACCATGTAGGTCACCAAGGTGTCGATCTTGTTTTTGGAAATCGCCACCGGGCCCACGGTCACGGCCGTACCCGAGGAGGAAGAGGACGAGACAGAGGCGCCCGGCTTGAGGGGACCGTTGTAGGGCGCGGGCTTGGGAGGCTTCGCGGCGGGCTTGGTTTGCGCGAAGGCGCCGGGCGCGGCGAGCGTCAGGACCAACAAGCCGGGAATCAGGGCGCGAAGACGGAAAGGAACGGTCATGGAGGCTTCCGGGAAGACGTGAGAGCGGATAATGTAGGAAGGAGTGGCGAGGGACGGTAGACGGTCGTAGGGGTGCCGGAAGGTCTTAAAACAGGGCGTAGAAGGAGCGGCGCAGGTCGAGGAGCCGCACGCGGGTGGCGAACGAAACGGTCAAGGCTCCGTCGGGAAACTGGTGGGTGACATCCTCCCCGTCGATTTGCAGGGGGGTCCCGTGGGGCAGAAACAGCTCCAGTCGGCGGGCGTGGTACCGCGGCTGTCCGCCGCGCATCCAGTGCGCGAGGCGGGGCAGGATGCGGGAACCCGCCGTGATCGCCATGTATTTCCACAGGCTCTCGTACACGGCCACCTCGAGCACCCCGTCGTCGAAGCGGCTGCCGGGGAAGGGGTGCGCGCCTGCAGCGTAGGAATTGATGTTGGCCGCCAGCAGGACCCGCTTGCCCGCAAGCGGGATGTCGATCCATCCGGCATCGGTTTCGACGCGCGCCCGCGCGCCGGCGGGAAGCCGGTAGCGCAAGCGCGAAAGCAGGGCCCGCAGGTAGTAGAGCTTGTTGCCGACCGCGCCCCCGAAGACCTTGCCGCGCTTGCGCGCGCGGTCGAAGGCGCGCAGCACGCCGGCGTCGAGACCGGTGCTGAGGTACGAGACCACGGTGGACTTCCCGTCGCCGGCGTCCCACAAGTCGAACGGAAGGCTGGGGGCCTTCAGCAGCCGCTTCAGGCAGGCGACAAGGCCCTTGCTGTCGTAGATGCGGTAGACCCCAAGGGCGCGCCCGAGGTCATTGCCCGTGCCGAGGGGGATGAGGCCGATGGCGGTGCCCGGCCGCATGCGCCGGACGCGGTCCAGCACGATTCCCAGGGTGCCGTCGCCCCCGACGGCGATGAGCGTGCGCGCCGAACGGATCAACGCGTCCGTCTGTTCTTCGAGGCGGTTCGCCTCGGTCAATTCGGCCGTCCACGACTCGCGGGGGACTCCGAAACTGTCGAGGATTTCCTCAAGGCGCGTGAACACCTGGTTGCCCACGCCGCCGCCCGAGACCGGGTTGATCAAAAAGGCAAGCTTGAACATCGGAGGCCGGGAGTTCGCGAGGGTCCGTTAGTGGAAATACCGGTACACGCGCACGAGGGTAAAGTCCTTGATCCGGCTGAACCATTCGCGCGCGGTGGCTCCCGAAGGGTGCGCCGCGCTCGTCTCGACGCGCAGGCCGTATCCGGTCATGCCCAGGCGGCGGGCGATGTACAAGGCGCGCGGCAAGTGGTATCCCTGGCTCACGAGCGCGACGCGCCGCAGGCCGAACTTCCGCTGGCAGTTGAAGAGCGTGAGGAAGGTGCTGCGGCCATCTTCGTCGAGAATCACGTTGCGCGCGGGAAATCCGCTCTTGACGGCGAAGTCGCGCATCGCCTTGGTTTCGCTGTAGCCTTGGGGCACGGTGTGGCCCGAGAGCACCATCTTGATGTCGGGGCGGCGCGCGGCCAGTTCCAGGGCG
>Ga0164241_10005603_pt1 | contig 11684 bp, 9 predicted proteins | sample OricomyardsoilBY_FD_108780 | JGI IMG/M metagenome (GOLD analysis project Ga0164241, IMG submission 108780) | Backyard soil microbial communities from Emeryville, California, USA - Original compost - Back yard soil (BY) | ecosystem: Environmental > Terrestrial > Soil > Unclassified | place: USA... | reverse complement strand
TTATTTTAGCTATCTTCATCTTTAAACTAAAAATCATTTTATGAAAAAAGTAATCAACACTTTTATATTTTGCGCCGCTTTCGCGATTCCCGGTTTTTCGCAAGTAAGTATGCCGCAGCCTTCACCCACTCAATACATGAAACAAAATTTCGGCCTTTCGTTCGTTGAGCTAACCTACAGCAGACCGGGATTGAAAGGGAGAAATGTTTTTGGAACCGTGGTGCAATACGATTCGCTCTGGCGCACGGGAGCCAATGGAGCCACCAAAATTAAGTTCAACGATCCGGTTGAAATCCTTGGTCATCAAGTGGATTCCGGCAGTTATGCCATTTATACCATCCCTCATAAAAATGGCGAATGGACTTTCATTCTGAATAAAGGATTTAATAATTCCGGAGTAAGCGGCTATAAAGAAAGCGACGATATTTTCAGGGAAACAGTAAAAAGCGTTAAAACAAAGAACAAGGTGGAAACTTTTACGATGCAGTTTACGGATATAAAATCTGAAAGCTGCGTGCTCTCTATCTCGTGGGATAATGTAGTTTTAAATATCCCCATAAAAGAAAACATCAAAGACAAGATCAGAACGGAATTAGAAGCTGCACTTCAAACTGACAAGAAGCCTTATTGGCAGGCAGCACAATTTTACCATGAGTATGATAATAACCAACCCAAAGCGCTGGAAATGATCAACGCCGCGATTGCGGAAAATGAAAAACCACCTTTTTACTTCGTTTATTACAAAGCAAAAATTCAACAGGAAATGGGCGATAAAAAAGGAGCTATGGCTTCCTCACAGCAATCACTCGAATTGGCCAAAGAAGCAGGCAGCAGCGATTATGTAATATTGAATGAAAAATTAATGAAAGAATTGAAATAACAATCATGTAGGCACAAGGCATGCCTTGTGCCTACATTTATTTTATCGTGTATGTTTCTTTCCAGTTTTCAAAAAAGGCTGCAACAGATAACCAATCACAATTACCAGAATCGCACCGATCACATTAAGCCATAAAAAGGAAATTATTTTTTCGTTGTAAATAATAATGATGAATATTTCTGAAATAATCGCCGACAAGAAAAGCGCATTTGCCTTTATATATTTAAACCAGAATGCAATCAGGAAAATCCCAAGGATGACACCATAAAAAAGAGAGCCAAGGATATTTACTGTTTCAATTAAACTATTCCCCAGGTTGCTCGCAAACTCGGCTACCAGGATGCAAAAGACTCCCCAACAAAACGTATAGAATTTAGATATTCGGTAATCTTCACTTTCGGAAAGATCTTTCTTAAAATATTTTTTATGAATGTCAACCACCGTGCACGAAGCCAGGGAATTCAACGCAGCCGCAATGCTTCCCCACGCTGCAAGAAATATGACTGCTATCAGTAGACCCACCAAACCTTTCGGTAAATAATCAATCACAAAACGGAGAAAAATATAATTGGTATCGTTGACATCCTCTCCAGGCAAAGCTTTTGACAAAATCGCGCTATACTCATTTTTGATCTCACTTTTTCCGGCATTATTATCGGGAGCAAGGGATGCATATTCAGATTCGAGTTGATTTAACTGATTTTTATAACTGGTTTCCTTTGCACGTTCCACCTGCGTTTCGTTAAAATGGATGGGTGCTTTGTTGTATTGATAAAAAGAAAACACCAGCACGCCAAGCATTAATATTAAAAATTGCATGGGCACTTTTACGACTCCATTCATCAGCAATCCAAGTTTGCCTTGTTTATTATTCTTTGCTGTCAGGTAGCGTCCCACCTGGCTTTGGTCGGTTCCGAAGTAAGAAAGCGCCAGGAAAAAACCACCGATAACACCGCTCCAAATATTGTATTTATCTTTCCAATCAAACCCGCTTGCAGTTCTTCCAGAAGTGATAATATTCATTTTTCCGTTTTTGCCGCCAAGGTGCAACGCATCTAAGAACCCTACTCCTGATGGCATAAGATGCACCACTAAATATCCTGCTATGATCATTCCGGTAAAAACAATTACCAACTGCAATTTTTGCGTATGTGCCACAGCTTTTGCTCCGCCCGTAACGGTATATATAATCAGCATACCACCCATGATAATGTTGGTGTAATAGATATTCCAACCCAAAAGCGAACTCAAAATTAAAGAAGGTGCGTAGATACTGATACCGGTAGACAATCCTCTTGAAATTTGAAAAAGAAAAGAAGTAAGCGTCCTGGCTTTTAAATCAAATCTCTTTTCGAGAAACTCATAAGCGGTATAAACCTTTAATTTATTAAAAACCGGAACGAACACGATGCATATAACGATCATGGCTAACGGCAAACCAAAATAATATTGCACGAAGCGCATGCCGTCTGTGTAAGCCTGGCCTGGCGCACTTATAAAGGTGATGGCGCTGGCCTGCGTACCCATGATGCTTAACAGCACAAGGTACCAGGGCATATCGCGATTGCTCAAAAAATATCCGTCAAGATTTTTGGTTGTCTTGCTTTTATATACACCGTAAATAATAATACCGCTCAGCGTTATAATAAGCACGATCCAATCCTGGTAACTCATGGTTGCTGATATTTATGAAAGAATTTTCCCGGGAAAAATTATTTAAATACTCAAAGAATTATTGAAAACGTTTTGTAATGAAGTAATAGAAAATAATCTGCAACACCAAAAAAAGAAATACGGCAAAATACAGAAGATTCCAATTGGTTTCCTTCTCTTTGGGCTCATATTCTTCTATGTTGTGCTTGCTACTCATTGCTCATTCTATTTTGAATTCATCATATCCGCGAGATTAAACTTACGGTAAATAAACAAAAACTCTATTTCTTATTCATCGGACCACCCAATGTTGATATCTATCGCACCTTCAGGGGTATAGATTTGTTGAACAGAAATATTCATCGGGCTTCGCCCAATGTTGACGTATATCATCCCCGTCCGCGGTCCATCCCCGCCTGAATGATCAGATCGGGCAGGCGGGCAGGCTTTCAGGGCTGAAAACAGCAAGTGAAAATCTTGTCTATTCCCATTTCTGTCGACAAGGCAGCCTTGTTTATTGTTCGATCTTCACTTTCTGATTCCTTATTTCTTATTCTTTATTTCTTATTCTCTTACTTCTTATTCTCTATTTCTTATTCCTTATTTCTTATTCCTTACTTCTTATTCTTTATTTCTTATTTCTTATTCCTTACTTCTTATTCCTTACTTCTTATTCTTTATTTCTTATTCTTTATTTCTTATTTCCCTCCGGCTTTGCGATCAAATTAGCAAACAAGCGATACGCACCTGGATTACCTGCAGGCAATTCCCTAAAGAAAACCAAACCTGAATAAACAAACCTTCCTTTTCCGTAATCATTATAGATCAGGCTTCCCTCCGATGGCGATGTGTTGGCATCATGCATGGAAAAAAGTGTTTGATAATGGTCTTGATAATTCTCGGCCTGATACGTACTACGCTCCTGTATCCAATCTTTAAAATCACTTTGCGTTATTTTATTGGGATAATTCATCAAACTATTTTCAGGATGCATAAATTTCACGTCGGCAGTTTCGTCAGTAATTCTTGTTCGCGAAATATTAAATGGATAAGGCCCGATCTTCGCTTTCACAGGCCCAATGTTGTTATTAGTATTGTATTGCACCAACAAAACACCACCATTTTTTACATAGTCCATCAAAGTATTATAAGCATCATTAAGCCATCCATAAATATTATAAGCCCTCACCCCGGTGATAATAGCATCAAACTTTTCCAGGTTGTTTGGGGTGATATCATTCGATGACAGAATAGTGACTTCATATCCCATCTTTTGTAGTGCGTCAGGGATTTTATCACCAGCCCCAGGAATATAGCCTACTTTTTTTCCGGAAGTTTTCAGATCGATGTCAACTAATTTCGATTCAGCCTTATGGAAATAAATAATGTTCGGTATGTGCGGATATTCAATGATCGTTTTGTACGAATCATAAACTACATCTCCGTCTTTTGCGCTCCAGTCAATCATCTCAGTGTTTGATTGGCCAGGATTTTTTATTGAATAAAAAGAGCCGCTTGTTTTTTTATCCCCGGTCACATTTGATGAAGAAGATTCCTTCATGGCAAAATGATCCGCTTCGTTGCTATTCAAGATAGTATCTAACTTAATATTGACAGGTTCTTTATTAATGGATATGGCCAGTTCAGGATTCGATTTCAATTCTACCCTCGGAATAATAAACAAGGGCTCATATTCTTCGCCTTTTACAGGATCATTGGATTTGTATTGAACAGGAATATCATATTCCAAATCTTCTCCATTAATTTTTAAAGACACCGCCGCTGTCTGTGGAACATTCTGTGGATTGCCAATCAACTCCTGGTCTGCGACATTAAAAGACCCCTTGTTCATCGGCGCTACCAGCCAATAGGGCTGAGAAATCTTTGCATTTGCCGGTATTAAAATATTAAAACGGTGCGAAACATTTTCATCGGCTGGTAAATTATCATTTAAGTCAAATTTTTTATTTTCAATCGTTACTGAAGACATACTAACGGTGGCGCCCAGACGATTATCGGCCACGAAATTTACTTCCAACGGATCACCCTGAACGGCAAACATCGTGTTGGTGGTAGCTTCCATATAAAGGCCCGCGCATTCCTTTATAATTTCTTTTAGTTCTTTGAGCTTTTCAGTGCGCCAATAATTGTCTTCGGAATTTTTCAGGGACTGATACGTTTTTATCAAAGCGGGCAAAGAGTTCCGGGGATTTTGAAAAGAAAATTCACGGATTAAATTTTGAACCTCCGTTTCAATGCTTTGCTGATTTATTCTTAACCAGTTGGTCGGTACACCATCCATCAACGTTTCGACAGGCGCGGAACCTTTGATCGTTTTAAAATATTCAAGGGAAGTACCTCTCGATGCCGGCACCCCAAAACCTTGTGTCTTATGCTGGCTGCGACTTTGCGCCGCTATTTCGCCATAGCTCTTTCCCAGCAACGCATTATAACCACCGGCATCAATTTTAAACTGATCAGGTCTTTCTGTGTTCACACTTCCAAAATTAAATGTATTCCACAGCAGTCTTTTTGCCTGCCACGGTTTAACGCCGTATTTAAATTGTTCGGGGAATTTTGTTGGATCGGCAGCGGCTTCAAATGCTTCTCCCGCAAGGATCGCCGACGTAGTATGATGCCCGTGCCCCCCTTCTCCTGTTGTAGGAAAACGGGTAATAATAACATCAGGCTGAAATTTCCGGATCACCCAAACCACGTCGCTTAATATTTTATCGTGGTTCCAAAATTGAAGTGTTTCTTCAGGGCTTGTCGTGTAACCAAAATCAAAAGCCCTCGTAAAAAACTGCTCGGCTCCGTCAATTCTTCTTGCAGCCAATAGTTCCTGAGTTCTTATCAATCCCAGTTCTACCCCCTGTTCATCGCCAATCAGGTTTTGTCCACCATCGCCACGCGTCATGCTTAGATAAGCGGTTCTATATAATTTACCATCGGCCAGGTAAGCAAGCAGCCTTGTATTTTCGTCATCCGGATGAGCGGCGACATACAACACCGATCCAAGCACATCTAATTTTTTTATTTGTTCAAAGATCTGTGATGAACTATATGTTTTTGGAGACTGGCAGAAAGCTATCTGGGTAAAGCAACAAAAAAATAGAACTACAAAATATTTATGCATCTTCTTACTGATTTTGTTACGAAAGTAAGTTAATGTTGATTTTTAACATGAGAGTTTTATATAAAAGGGCATTAAAGTTTATTAAAAGAACAGGCAATATCAATGATATGCAATCTTATACCGGACTACTTTGTTTCTTCACCACTTTTTATTTCGCTGAGAAAATGAACAAGTTTTTGATTTATTAATTTTGGAGAAGGCAAGAAGGATTTGTATTCTGAAGGCAACGAAGTAGTTGTTTTATACGTGGCCACTCCTATAGGCAACGTTGCGGTTTCAAGAGAATATTCAACGATGGTCCGGTCCTTGCTTTTACAAATAATTATACCGACGGCAGAATTTTCATGAGGTAGTTTTACTTTTTTATTTAGCAAAGTGAGATAAAATTCCATCTTGCCTTTATGTTCCGGTTCAAATTCACCTATCTTCAAATCAATAGCGATAAGGCTTAGCAATTTTCTATGGAAAAGCAATAAGTCCACGCGAAATTCCTTTTTGTTTACATACAATTTATATTGATTGCCAACGAACGTAAAATCTGAACCCATTTCCAATAAAAATTGACGGATATTTTTAATAAGCGCCTGCTCGAGTTCGCTCTCCGAATGCTTTTCCGCAAGATTCAGAAAGTCAAAAGTGTAATCATCTTTAACGGCCAGATAAGCCTGTTTCTTTATATTCTCCGGCAAGACTGCATCAAAATTGGTCTGATTGAGTAAGTACTTTTCGAAAGTCTTATTCTCTACCTGGTGTATTAAAACATTTTTTGTCCAGCCAAATTTTTTCGTTGCAATAATATAAAACTGGCGTTCCTCGTTGTTTTTACATTTTGATAAAATGACTAAATGTTTAGCCCAGCTAATTTCTCCAACCAATGGTTGGAGATTTGAGGCTTCATGATATTCGCTGTAAAACTGAACCATATACCATAGATTAGTGGTGGACAATCCACTCATTGCCGGAAATTCATCTTGCAGTTCTCTTGATAAAGTTGGTACAATTGCTTTTCCCCAGCCAACTACCTGCTTTTCAGAAATCGCTTTTCCTAATTCCCAATAAAGATTTATCAATTGAACATTGACCGCTTTGAGCGCTTCATACTGAGCCGCCCTTACTTTTTCTTTTATGTCGGCGATAAACTGAATCTGGCTTTTTTCGATTTCTGTCATATCGTTATTTCACCCAAATCTAATACAAACGTATTTGTGATCACATGTTTGTTCTTTTTTAAATCTCAATTCTTGACTTTATTGCATAACCCCTAAATTTGAAAAAAAACCGCTATGGCTAAATTGAATATTTTCATTGTTATTACCGGATGTTTCGTAATCATTTCGTCGTGTAAACAGCAACCATCATTTGATGCTTTTAATTTTAAGACTGTCAAAAACATTGATGTTAAAAACGGAGCAGTTGTTTCAGCCAGTCCGATCGCGAGTGAAGTAGGCGTTTCTATTTTAAAACAAGGTGGCAATGCGGTGGACGCAGCCATTGCTACACAATTGGCTTTGGCAGTAGTACATCCGAGCGCAGGAAATATTGGTGGTGGTGGTTTTACCATTATTCACTTAAAAGATGGCCGTAATATTTCATTGGATTATCGCGAAATGGCGCCCGGAAAAGCTTCCAGGGACATGTACCTTGATTCCCTCGGAAATCCACAAATGGATTTATCGCAGAACAGCCCGTTATCTTCAGGTGTGCCCGGTGCTGTGGCCGGTATGTTTGAATGCATGCAATATGCCAAGCTCCCTTTTAAAACATTAATTCAGCCAGCTATTGATCTTGCAGAAAAGGGTTTTGTTCTTGCTCCGGGCGAGGCTTCGGGACTGAATTATCACCGCAAACAATTTTTAAGGATGAACAAGGTAACTCCTGCTTTTGTAAGAGATACACCATGGAAAACCGGCGATACGTTAATTCAAAAAGACCTTGCTAATACACTCAAAAGAATCAGGGACTTGGGCGCTAAAGGATTTTATGAAGGAGAGACTGCAAAATTAATTTCGCAACAAATGAAAAGCGATAATGGAATTATTACCGAAGAAGACCTAAAAAATTATAAAGCGAAAGACCGCACACCCATTGTTTTTGATTATAAAGGAACCAGCGTGGTTTCCATGCCGTTGCCCAGCAGCGGTGGCATTATCCTGGAACAAATGCTGAAGATGGGCGCGATGAAAAATATTGACACGATGAAATACGGAACGCTGGCTTCGGTGCAATTGATGAGCGAAATAGAAAGACGTGCTTTTGCAGACAGGGCAAAGTTTTTGGGCGATCCTGATTTTGTAAAAGTGCCGGTGAAGACGTTGGTTAGTGATGAATATCTTAAAAAAAAAATGAGTGATTATGACCCGAAAAAAGCGGGAAACAGTAAGGATATCAAAGAAGGTTATATCCAGGAAGGAGAAGAAACGACTCATTTTGATGTGTTGGATAACGATGGAAACGCTGTGTCAACTACTACCACTTTAAACGGAAGTTTTGGAAGTGGAATCGTTGTAGCAGGCGCGGGTTTTTTATTGAACAATGAAATGGATGACTTTAGTGTGAAGCCCGGAGTGCCCAATATGTTTGGCGCAGTGGGCCAGGAAGCCAATGCCATTGCACCGGGAAAAAGAATGTTAAGCAGCATGACGCCAACGATCGTCTTAAAGGACAACGAACCATATATTATAGTTGGAACGCCAGGTGGCACTACCATTCCTACCAGTGTGTATCAAACCATCGTCGATATTATTGATTTCAAACTCTCGCCGATAGATGCTGTCAACTTTCCAAAGTTTCATCAGCAATGGCTGCCGGATGTAATTTATGTAGAAAAAGATTTTAATAAAGAGGTGGTGGCACAATTGGAAGCCATGGGTTACAAAATAGAAGAAAGAGAATCTATCGGCAGAACGGAAGTGATCATGGTGAAAGACGGGACTATAACCGCTGTTGCGGATAAAAGAGGTGATGATGGCGCAGTGGGATATTAACCCGTTGATAATTTTATAAAAATAAAAAATAAGAATTTCACCTATTTGATTTGTTTACTGAAATACCTGTTTTGCAACTATTAATTCTCAAAAAAAAGTAAATTAGATACGCGGGAACTTATTGTCCCGATAGATCCTTCACTCGTATGTTTTTAAAACGTACGATAGATCCATGCCCCAGAAAACCGATATGGCCACTGTCTCTTTTCAAACCAGGATGTGCCTTGCCATCCAATGTACCATTTTCCCGTGCGTCTGTAATATCGGCATCTGTAATCACCGTACCGTTTAAAATCACTTTGATTTTCGGGCCTTTAGCAATCACCTCTTCATAATTCCATTGGCCGACGGGTTTCAGAGATCCACGCTTCGCAGGTACAACACCATAAATTGAACCGTGATATTGATATGGATGCAGGTCTTTGTAAATGTCTGCACTATCATCCAGTATCTGCAGTTCCATTCCTACGTATGCGGCATCACCTTCAAGCGGAGCCCTGATGCCTAAACCATTATTAGCACCGGGCGTAAGCTGAAATTCAAAACGGAAATCGAAATCACTATATTCTTTTTTAGTGAATAAATTGCCACCGCTCCCCAATTCAGGATGAATAGCGATAGTGCCATCATCTACAATGTAGCCTTTGGTATCTCCCGTCCAATGATCCATCGTTTTACCATTAAATAGCAACACGTAGCCTTCCTTTTTTTCCTGTTTTGACAGTTGATTGTCCCCACTGCTTTTAGAACTGTATTTCGCAAAGGAGCATAATATAAAAATCGCAACTGCTATTCCAAGGCAAAAAATAATATTCTTTTTCATAAACAATTTATTTATCAGAATGGTTTTAATTTTAAAAAAAGTGTCAATCAAATTCCTGACAATCTACAACTTTTTGGGATTCGATATTCATTCGTTTGAAATTCGATAGACAAAAAATATCAAAAAACTACAATGGTTTTTATAATTTAAAGAATATCTTTTTTCGATATAGCCAGTAACACAAATACCATTGAAACATGAATAAAACAAGTACAGCAATAATTATTACTACATTTTCAGATAACCCAATTGGCGAAAGCACACCTGTAACAATTGTATTGGAATATGCATACAGCCAACGATGTACCACTATCTCGAAAAAAAGATAAATAAAAATAGAATTCATTCCAACGATTGTGAAAAACTTAAGGTATCGTTTATGGTTCAACACATCAATCCAGTAATAGAGAAATGCCAGGGCAAGTAAACACCATCCGCCTGTGACCAGCGTAAAAGAAGATGTTGCAATGCGTTTGATAATAGGCGTAATTCCTGCCATATCCAAACCATAACCTACCAACAATGTCAATACGCCGAGCACAACGATATGGCCGATTTTACTTTTACTATCAGGCTTGCTTAGTAACCACTTACCCGCGACAACGCCCCATATCGTGTGTGCAGCAGTGGGAATACAGTTAATGGCAACCCAGCCGCCACCATTTATTTTATTCATCAATAATAAGTCAACGTAATTGCCGAAATTATGTTGATCGGTAAAAGGCTGATTAAACCCTGGCACATTGGTGAAACGATAGAGACATTCAGTAAGAATCAACAACCCAATACTGAAGAGTACCTGGTAGCCTGGCTTCCATCGAAAAATAAGAAAAGCTACGAGCATGGTAAAAGACAACTGTGTCAATACATCCCATAGCTCAAAAGATAAATGATCTCCTCTGACCGCATAGTCAAACACACCCCAAAAGAAAAGCCACCCGCTTCTCTTTAATGCGTGTTTAGCCTGTTCATTCCATGTGCTTCCTTTGGCTGTCTGCCTGGTAAGCGAGAACGCCATGGCTGTGCCGGCAATAAACATGAACGCAGGTTGAATCATATCCCAAAGATGTAATCCATGCCAGGGATAATGTGTAAATTGATTCGCAATGGAATAACTAAAAGAATTCGGCTTGAGCATGTCAAGAACATGATCGTAGAGACCGGACGCTTCAAACATCAAAAGCACCATGACAAGCCCCCTGTAAAAATCCAGGGAAGCAAGCCGGATACCTTTTCCAATAACACTTTTCAATTCATTGCTGCCTGGTAAAGTGGTGAATGTATTACCGGAAAGAACGGGAGGATTGCCGCTCTCATTACCGGGTTTTGGTATATTGGCCATAGTTATAGTTTTAAAATTTAAACAGTTTCAAATTAATTTGTTTGCCAATAATTAGCGTTAAAGTAAAGCAACCTACAAGCAGGCAAACAAAAACCTAAATTTTCTATTTTATTTTTTTACTTGACAGGAGAAAATGAAACTTTATATCTTCAATCGCAATCTTCTTTTTTCCATCCAACCGGTTATCAAAACAATAATTAACGCAAACATCAATGATTTAATAATACCGGCTACACCTGTTCTCAATATCAGTGGCAAATGTATCCCGATAAGTGATATAAAAATAGCTTCATGAAAATAAGGAAGCAGGTAACAGGTAAGCGTACTCGTACCAGCAGGTTTTATAAGTCTAAACCAATTTTCTTTTCCTTTTATATCTACCAAAAATACTAACAACCCAAACGAAAGAATGCTGATCGCTGCGCAAATTGTTGTCCATGAAGGCGTAGCTCTTATTTTTGAAATACCCCACAATGGCCTGGTAGAAAAACCAAAAATAAAAAGAGCCATCGCCACAACAATAAAAATAATTTCAATCTTCATTGGCTTCTCCTGAAACTTTCGATATAAAACGGCCGTGATCACACCGATCATTGTAATAGATGAGTTGGATGCATTACCAAGGCCCAAAGAACGAATCAAATGCCTGAAAGGTCCGGTAAATGCCGGCGCATCAAGCATTACAGAAGAATTAAAGAAAACAAAGAATACAAAGAAAGCCAACAAGACAAGTAATCTTTCATCCGCAAATAATGTAATCGTTGCGCAGGAAAAATAAGCCCATCCAATCAAACCTAATATTCCCCACCAATGCGGTCGCAACCAAATAATACCTTGAGGCGAATTTCCTTTATAAATTATTGCCA
>Ga0164241_10005602_pt1 | contig 11684 bp, 8 predicted proteins | sample OricomyardsoilBY_FD_108780 | JGI IMG/M metagenome (GOLD analysis project Ga0164241, IMG submission 108780) | Backyard soil microbial communities from Emeryville, California, USA - Original compost - Back yard soil (BY) | ecosystem: Environmental > Terrestrial > Soil > Unclassified | place: USA... | reverse complement strand
TTATATATAAAATCATTGCACCACGAAGAAAGTGAAATGTGCCATCTACGCCAGAATTCAGAGATGTTTCTCGCAAGAAAAGGCCGGTTGAAATTATCAATCAGATTGATTCCAAAGATTTTCGATATTCCTAACGCCATGTCTGTATATCCGGAAAAATCGCAGTAGATGTAAATTGTTTGGATGACAAATACTATCACTAACGGTGCTCTTTCAAAATGATACACATCGTCATAAACAGCTACAACTGCAACATACAAACTATCAGCAATGACCACTTTTTTAAATAACCCCAGCAAAAATAATCGCACACCTGATTCAATATTGCGACTATCAAATTTTACCTGGTTATTTAGTTGAGGCAAGAAATGATTAGACCGCTCTACAGGCCCCGACAAAAACTTGGGAAAAAACAGAAGATAGGTGGCAAAAACGAAAAAATTATTTTCAGCTTTTTCACTACCACGATCAATCCTTATCAGGTAGCCAAGTGCCTGGAAACTGTAATAAGAAATTCCGACAGGAATCATAATTGATCCGTAGGGAATTGCAGAATAAATTCCAGATGAAAAAAAGATGAAATTTAGATTTCCAAAATACGAAAAGAAATATTTGAAGAAGACTAAAATGCCTACATCAATAAAAATGCTTAACCAAAACAATCTGTTTTTGAGTGCTTGTTTATTGCCATATTTCTCAAGCATTATCCCTAAATAATAATTGAGAATGGTAAATACAATCGAGAATAATGCAATGCTGACAGAAAAGGCAACAATAAATATAAAGCTGGAGGCAAATAAAATAAAAGGCTGATTTTGTCTTTTAATGGAATAATAAAGAACGACGGTAAGAATAAAAAGGATACACAAATAATACATAACCCGGAAATAAAATTTTAATAGAAAGCTGTAAATGTATTAGTTCCTTTGCGAAATCTAAAGCTCTTTAAAGACTAATTTTCAAATTCCGTAACAGAATCTCAAAAAATAAACACGATAAAAAATTTATTTCAAATAAAATTTTCAATCCTAAAAAGCGAATTATTTAATTAATGGAAACTACAACAGATATCAAGAATAAGATCAGGCAATACATCATAGAAGCCAGCTATTCTAATCCTGAACAGGTAAAAGATGAATCACTAATCTTCGGCGAGGGTCTTTTGGACTCAATGGGATTTATAATGCTTATCAATTTTATTGAAGACACTTTTGGAATAAAAGCAAAAGATTCAGAATTACTGGAAGATAATTTTGAATCAATAAATGCGATGACCAATTTTGTAGAAAGAAAATTAAACTAACCAAGGGATGTGCGGCATTGCCGGGATTTTTAATTATCGTTCGCCTACGGAACATTCGATGGAACTAAGCGTTAGAAAAATGCTTTCTGTAATCCGACACAGAGGGCCAGATGAAAGCGGCATGTATCTCGGAGAAAACGTAGGGCTAGGAAATGTTCGGTTAAGTATCATCGATTTAAAATCGGGTCAGCAGCCTGTTTCGGACGAATCTGAAAATTACTGGATTGTTTATAATGGGGAAATATTCAACTATAAAGAATTAAGAACCCAAATTGAGAATAAAGGAATTCGACTTAAAACCCAGTGCGACACAGAAGTGGTGGTTCAAATGTATGCAATGTATGGGGCCAGTTGCCTACATCAGTTTAATGGGCAATTTGCATTTTGTATTTGGGATAAAAAAAATAAACAACTTTTTCTTGCGCGCGACCGGGTTGGAATTCGCCCCTTATTTTATTGGAACCAAAATAATTCTTTCGCGTTTTGCTCAGAAATAAAAGGATTGTTTACATTAGATAGAATTGACAAAAAGATTTCTACAGAAAGCCTCTCGCAAGTGTTTACTTACTGGACTACTATTTCTCCAAACACACCATTTGAAAATGTATATGAATTGCCACCGGGGCATTACATGACAGTAAACGAACCTGACTACCGTACAGGCAGGCAAAAAACCGAAATTAAAAAATACTGGAGTCTCGATTTCCCGGTTAAACGAAATAATTATTCCTACAGTTTATCGGATTCCATAGAGGAACTCAATGATCTATTAAAAGACGCAGTACGAATCAGGCTCAGGGCCGATGTGCCGGTGGCAGCCTATCTTAGTGGTGGCCTCGATTCCAGCCTGACCACTTCCCTGATCAAAGAGATCAATCCGGAAATTCTTAATACTTTTTCAATTGGTTTTAAAGAAAAAGAATTTGATGAAACATCTTACCAACAGGAGGCGGCGAAATATTTCAATACCAACCATACCGCTTTTGAATGTACCTCAGATGAAATAGCAGAACAGTTCTTAAACACCATCTGGCATACCGAATTCCCGGTTTTAAGAACATCGCCAACTCCGATGCTAATGCTTTCTAAAAAAGTTCGCGAAAGAAATATCAAAGTAGTGGTGACAGGAGAAGGCGCCGATGAATTTTTTGCGGGCTACAATATTTTTAAAGAATCGAAAATCAGAAATTTTTGGGCTAAGGAACCAGATTCTAAAATCAGGTATAAATTATTATCCCGGTTGTATCCTTATTTGCCCATGTTGAAGGACTCCAACAGTATGGCATCCAAAATGTTTTTTGGATATAAACTCACCGACACAAATAATCCTTTTTATTCGCATTTGCTTCGGTGGCACAACACATCCCGCATTACAAATTTCTTTTCAAACGATATTGCTGATCATATTAATAAACCAAATACTGGTAAAACCCTTCATCCTCAAGTGCCGGAAAATTTCATGAGTTGGAGTGAGCTTGCACGATCCCAATTTCTTGAATCATCTATCTTCATGTCAGGATATCTCCTTTCTTCACAAGGCGACAGAGTAGCAATGGCAAATTCTGTAGAAGGTCGCTACCCATTTCTCGACTATAGAGTTATTGAATTTTCCAATCAACTTCCGGATCATTTTAAATTAAACTGTCTCCAGGAAAAATTCCTGTTGAAAAAAATGAGTATCGGAAAAATACCTTCGTCAATTACGAACAGATCAAAGCAGCCATATCGTGCGCCCATATCGAGCGCCTTTATCAGCGCTAAACAACCTGCCTATATTTCTGAAATGCTTTCGGGCTCGTGCCTCCAATCCTATGGCCTATTTAATCCAAAAAAAGTAGCGCTCCTCTTCAACAAAATGACTCAACAGGAGAATAATTCCGAAGTTGATCAAATGGCGCTTGCCGGTATACTTTCTACGCAATTGCTATACATGTTGTTTATAAAAAATCCAATAATCCCATCCATTGAAAATTTAAGCAATTTTAAAATAATTACGGAGTCGACAATCTAATTATCGGGTAAACAATTATAAATCCAACTACAATTATTTGAAGTGATATATTTACAACTTTCTTAATAGAAAAATTTATGTGCGGCATCGTAGGAATTATAAATAAAACAGGGCATGAGGTTAATTACCATCTTCTCAGGAAAATGGCGGATACCATTCACCATCGGGGACCCGATGAAGATGGTTTTATAATTGATGGACCCGTTGGTTTTTTCCACAAAAGACTCTCAATTATTGATCTCCTCTCAGGTCAGCAACCAATGACCTTTGACGAAAATATCATTGTCTTCAACGGTGAGATTTATAATTATATAGAGCTTCGTGAAAGTTTAAAGAAAAAAGGCCATACTTTTCAAACGACTTCTGATACAGAAGTAATTCTTCACCTATATGCGGAATATGGCGATGAATTTGTGAATATGCTAAACGGCATGTTCGCTTTTATCATTTATAATAAAACTAAAAATCAAGTTTTCATCGCCAGGGATCATTTTGGTATCAAACCATTATATTGGTATCACGATAATAATATGATCGCGTTTGGTAGCGAAATCAAAGCATTGCTTGCCCATCCGGAAATAAGGGCTGAAGCCGATACCGATCATTTATATGAATACCTCACTTTTCAATTCATAATGGGCGAGGGAACCATGTTCAAAAATATCTATAAAATTCTTCCCGGCCATTCCATGACAATAAATTTGAAGAATTGGAATATTAAAACTTTAAAATATTGGCAACCAAATTTTAAAGTAGATACTTTTCATAAGGAGGAGTATTTTATCACGAAACTCCAGGACATCCTCGAAGAAACCGTTAACCAACAACTAAGAAGTGATGTGCCCCTTGGCACCTATTTAAGCGGGGGCATCGATTCATCGTTGGTGACGATTATGGCGTCTAAACTGCTCAATAAATCTATAAAATCTTTTAGCGGCGCTTTTAAAGAAGGCCCTGAATTTAACGAACTGGCATACGCCAGGATAGCGGCTAAAACTGCTAACGCCGAACTGTTTGAAATTTTTGCTACGGAACAGGAATTTATAGACTTAATACCAAAACTTATCTATCACCTTGATGAGCCGGTTGCAGGCCCTGGGCTCTTTCCACAATATATAGTTTCGAGGCTTGCTTCAAAACACGTAAAAGTAATATTGGGCGGGCAAGGTGGCGACGAAATTTTTGGCGGCTATACGCGTTACATTGTAGCTTACCTGGAGCAAGCGCTAAAAGGAGCCATCTTTGAATCGAACGAAGAAGCCGAACATATCGTCTCCCTGGAATCAATACTACCCAACCTTCCCTCTCTGAAACAATACATTCCAATGATGAAAAGTTTTTGGAAAGAAGGAGCGTTCGAAGGAATGGGGCATCGGTACTTTCATTTGATCAACAGAATGGGATCTACAAGCGAATTTTTTCAACCTGATTTTGTAAAAAGTTGTAATCACGAGAAAATATTTGATAAGTTTTCCACCCATTTTAATGATCCTCAAACTAAAAGCTATTTTAATAAAATGACGCATTTCGACATGGTTGCCAGCCTGCCAGGTTTATTGCAGGTAGAAGATCGTGTAAGCATGTCTGTATCTATCGAATCGAGAGTGCCTTTACTTGACAAAAGAATTGTTGATCTGATCTCTACTATGCCGGCAGGTATGAAATTTAAAGGTGGAGAGATGAAATATCTTCTGAAAAAAACAATAAAAGATATTATGCCTCCGGAAATAATGAATCGCAAAGATAAAATGGGCTTTCCGGTGCCGCTTCATATCTGGTCTAAGAATAAAGCGAAATCATTTATCATGGATACACTGCTGTCAAAAAAAGCAAAAGAAAGAAACATGATCAATACGAAATATCTGGAAGACCTGATTAATGCTGAACAGCCATTTAGCCGGGGCTTGTGGGGGCTTTTATCACTGGAATTGTGGTATGGACAGTTCATTGACCAATAGGTATTGATACCCCCCAAAAGAACAATTCTGAGAAAATAAAATTCTTAACTATTTCTTCATTTACTGTGACTTCCAGTCAAATATTCAAGTCACAGATTTCAATGGAGGTTTCAGTCTGACCGAAAATGTATGGCTAATCAAATAGCTTTTACAACTGAATAAAAGTCGCTTTATTTGTTTGCCTGCCTGTAAGCACTTCACCGTCGAATATTTAACCGATGAATTAGGATGGTCGTTAAAAAAATCCCAAAGACCCGGCAAAGACTTGTTTTATCAATCTTTAATCTATAATATTGCGTCTTCTTAAAACTGCTTTCTAATCCCTTTCTAAGTAAACCATTTTGAATTATTCAATAGCTAACGTTTTAGTTTTAGCTATGAATAGCATTTGATTTTAATAGACCAATTCTAAATAAAAACAATAACCATGGAATTAAATTCAGCACCTATTACAGTTGAAAACTGGAAAATAAAAAAAATCGGCGTAATCGGCCCCGGTATCGTAGGTATGCCAATGGCTGCTATGCTTGCAAATGCAAAAATAAAAATAGGTACCGAAGAACCGGCCAAAGTGATTATCATTCAGAGAAATTCAAAAAACTCCGGTTGGAAAGTGGATACGATCAACAGCGGTAAGTCTGTTATCGGTGGAATCGAACCCGAATTAGACGATATAACGCGTGAAGCGGTAGAGGCCGGAGTTCTTTCTGCGAGTGCCGATTTTTCGATTCTCTCAGATGCTGATGTAATATTAGTATCTATTCAAACCGATAAAAATGAAAGCGGCTTTGAACCGGACTATGGACCGATGTTTGGCGGACTCGAAAAATTAGCGGAGGCTTTACAGAAAAAACCTGCCGATAAAATTCCTTTAGTAATTTTTGAATCAACCCTCGCTCCTACCACTATGGATACGTTGTTTCGCGAGCATTTTAAAAAATACGGTTTGGAAGAAGGCAAGAATATTCTGTTAGGAAATAGCCCTAATCGCGTGATGCCAGGAAGGCTTGTAGAGAGAATACGTGATGCTGATAAACTGGCCGGAGGTCTTCATCCGGAAACCCCTAAACTCATTTCGACACTTTACAATCACATTGTAACCAATGGTGAAGTTTATGAAACAAACAGCCTCACTGCGGAAATTGTAAAGACACTTGAGAATGCGTACCGGGATGTAAGGATCGCTTTTTCTACAGAGATTGTAAGATACTGTGACGAAAACAATATTGATTTTTATGAAGTAAGAGACCAGGTAAATTCGATGCTTTCGCAAACTGACGAGGCAACCGGCGATCCAAATGCTGTACCCAGTGGCGGCTTACTCATTCCCATGCTGGGCGTTGGCGGACATTGTTTACCAAAAGATGGAATTCTGCTCTGGTGGAGAAATTTTCAAAAAGGAAGCGACACCAGCAAAAGCCTGATACTTGAATCGAGATTGATAAACGATGCATCTCCGGTTCACACTTTTAAACAAGCGGAAAAAGCATTTGGAAGTTTACAAGACAAAAAAATTGCGCTCTTAGGCGTAGCATATCGCTTTAATTCCGAAGACACGCGCAACTCTCCTACCCTTGCGCTGGCCAATTATCTAAGGGACAACAACGTAGACTATATCATGCATGATCCTTACGTGAAAGAGGATGACCAAAATCTTTTGAGGTTCGATCAGCAAGACCATTTAACGCACGATTTGAATAAAGCGCTTAAATATGCTGACTACGTATTTATTTGTTCTGCACATAAAGAATACATTGATCATTTTGAAACCATTTATTCATATAAAAATATTAAAGGCATCATGGATGCTTCCAACATTTATAATAGGAAACAATTTATAGAAACTCCTGAACGGTATGCCGGCATCGGTAAAGGCACAGAAAGCCCGACTGAAAATTTTGTTCAATTTGTCTATGAAAGTTTCCGTGCAATGGAAAAGGGGTTGGGACATGAACTTATCGGCCTTATTAATTTCTATAATGAAAATTATGCTTTTGACGAATACAACAAAGTAAAATTTGAAGATGTTCAACGGTTAGCGAAAACCTGTTCCACAGGCTGCGAAATTGCTGATCCTGATCCGATAGAAAGAATTCCGGTCTACAATGGCTTCTCAAGCATTCTTTCTGAAAAGGGATTTTTAAATGGTAAAAAATAAGGTGCTGCTAATGTTATGCATTTTCATAAAGTCTCAAAACAACTAGCTTGAAGATTTTTTCCATCGTTGGCGCGCGCCCTCAATTCATTAAGCTAGCTCCTTTATCAAAGGGGCTCAAAGGAATTCATGAAGAAATAATCGTACACACCGGTCAGCACTACGACTATGCCATGTCTGAAAAAATCTTTATCGATTTGGGCATCCGGGAACCTGATATTCTTCTCGAAATAAATGCAGGCAGTGTCATGTCCCAAATTACGCAGATGATGATGATGTTAGACTCTGCAATGGTAAAATTCAAACCGGATTTGATCATTGTATTCGGCGATACAAACTCCACCTTTGCAGGCGCTATGGCAGCAGCAAAACTAAACATCCCTATCCTGCATATTGAAGCCGGTTTGCGGAGCTACAACAGAAGCATGCCGGAAGAAATTAACCGGATCACTACCGATCATGTTTCTAAATATCTTTTCGCTCCCACCCAAACCGCCGTCAATATTTTGCAAAAAGAAGGCCTGGGAAGAAATAGTTTTTTTACCGGCGATATCATGGTGGACACGATGAAAAACAATCTTGAAATTGCACTCAGTAAATCAACAATCATTAAGGATTTCAAATTAGAAAACACCGCTTACAACTTGCTCACCCTCCATCGAAATTATAATGTAGATGATACAAAAATTCTTGAGCACATTTTAAATGAATTGGGACATTTAAACGAGAAAATAATTTTTCCTGTACATCCGCGTACACAAAAAATGTTGGCAGACAATTACAAGGTGCCTTCTAACATAACGATGATCGACCCGCAGGGTTATGTCGATTTCATAGTGCTCGAAAATTTTTCAAAAAAAATTATTACTGATTCCGGGGGGATCCAAAAAGAGGCCTACATTCTAAAAAAGCCATGTATCACTTTGCGTACAGAGACTGAATGGGTCGAAACAGTTGAAGAAAAATGGAATCTGCTTATAAATCCTACAGAGAAACATTTCGCGGGCAAAATAAATTCTTTTGAGCCCCCGGAAAAACAAAACGAAGTATTTGGAAAAAATGTTGCAGAGAAAATGATAAAAATAATTAATCACATCTGACAAATAATGACTGAACAAAAATCATGGGGAATCATTGGAGGCGGCATATTGGGAATGACGTTGGCGTTAAGGCTTTCGCAAAAAGGCTATAAAGTAACTATTTACGAATCTGCTGAAAAAGTTGGTGGACTCACCAGTTCGTGGAAATTGCTTGCCCCGACTGGCACAGACGGGGGTGACGTTGTTTGGGATCGCTTTTACCACGTGATCCTCATGTCGGATCTTAATACCAGGAAAATATTAAAAGAAATAGGATTAGAAAATGATTTAAGATGGGTAGAAACTAAAACCGGTTTTTATTCTGATGGAAAATTATATTCGATGTCGAACCTGGTTGAATTTTTTAAATTTCCACCAATCAACCTTATTGATAAATTCCGGTTAGGGCTTACCATTTTTGCGGCTTCAAAAATAACAGACTGGCAGCGCCTGGAAAATATTTCAGTGGCAGATTGGCTCACAAAATGGTCGGGCAAAAGAGTTTTTGAAAAAATATGGTTGCCATTGCTAAAAGCAAAACTGGGTGATAATTATAAAAATACATCCGCGGCGTTCATCTGGGCTACCATACAGCGAATGTATGCCGCACGCAAAAGCGGTTTAAAAAAAGAAATGTTCGGTTATGTTACCGGGGGTTATGACAAAATCAATAATCGGTTTGCAGAATATCTGTTGGAAAGCGGAATTAGTATTCAGTACAATGCTAAAGTAAACAGCATAAAGAAGGATCCTTCCGGTAAGATGGAAGTGATAACCGAAAATTCAACCCGTTTTTTTGATAAAGTAATCTCAACGCTTACTTCGAAAGAATCTGTAAGAATAGTAGAAGGCCTCACCGATGCGGAGAAACAAAGGCATAACGATTTAAAATATCTCGGCGTTATTTGTCCATCTGTTTTATTAAAAAAATCGATTTCTCCATATTACGTTACGAACATCACCGATAGCTGGCCGCCTTTCACAGGCATTATAGAAATGACGGCCTTGATTGATTCAGAAGAAACAAAAGGAAATCACCTTGTTTATCTTCCGAAATATGTTGATCCCGATGATGAATTGTTTGGCAAAGAAGAACAAGAAGTGAGGGATCTGTTTTTAGGATCATTGTACAAAATGTATCCGGAACTTTCTGACAATGACTTAATTTTTTGGGGAGTTTCAAAAGCACGTGTCGTTTTCGCATTGCCCACAATTAATTATTCAAAAAAAGTACCGGCAATTACCACATCATTGGGAAATTATTACATTATCAATTCTGCACAAATCATTAACGGTACGTTGAATGTAAATGAAACCATACAGGTGGCAGAAAATAAATTAGAAGAAATTTTAAACGAAAATGAGTAAGAAGAAGCCTTTAGCAAATATCTCACTTGATCTCGATAATCAATGGACGTACATGAAAATCCATGGTGACGAAGGTTGGGATAAATACCCGTCTTATTTCAACATTTTTGTACCTCATGTTCTTGATGTTTTGGATGAGCTTAATTTAAAAGTCACTTTTTTCATTGTAGGAAAAGATACTGAATCGGAAGAAAACAGGAAATACCTGGGAATGATCACTGAAAGAGGACATGAAGTGGGGAATCACTCTTATCACCATGAATCGTGGCTGCAAACCTACAGTTATGAAAAAATAGAGAAAGAAATAAGAGAAGCTGAGGAGGCAATAGAAAAAGCAACCGGGCAGCGCACAATAGGGTTCAGAGGTCCTGGTTTTAGCTGGAGCAAAGATTTATTGAAAGTGCTGGAAAGCAGGGGATATAAATTTGATGCATCAACATTGCCTACTTATTTAGGGCCACTTGCAAGAATGTATTATTTTAAAAAATCCGATTTAAGCAAAGAAGAAAAGAAAGCACGTAAGGAACTTTTTGGGAAATTCAGCGAAGGATTTAGAAAACTCAAACCTTATAAATGGAATCTTGGAGAAGGAAAAAGTATAACAGAAATTCCGGTAACTACCATGCCAGTCTTTAAAATGCCTTTCCACTTAAGTTACTTGATTTATCTGGGAAATATTTCCATGCCTTTAATGAGGCTATATCTGAACACCGCAATAAAAATGTGTAAAATAACTAAAACGCCCATTAGTTTTTTACTACATCCTCTTGATCTTATTGGTGGCGATCAGATTACAGAACTTGCTTTTTTTCCAGGGATGAACGTGACCAGTGATAAGAAAGTAAAGATATTTGAAGCTTCAATCAAAAAATTGCAAAAAGAATATGAATTAGTTCCCATGTTGGCGTTTTCAAACAGTTTGCCTTCAAATTTAAATTCAAAAGAACTAAAATAACATAGCTGTAAACCAGGAGTAAATATTTTTCGATTTATAAAAATGCAAGACATGTTAAGTAAAATAATGGCCAGGCTTCATAAACCAGTATACAAAAGTAGGATGGCGTGTCTTGGTAATGCTATTATTCCTTATTTGTCTGCAAATGATAAAATATTGGATGTTGGTTGCGGATTTGGCGAATTTTCTGCTTTTATTTCCCGAAATGAAAAAACGCCAAAGGGGGTTAATATTACTGGAGTTGAAAAATTTATCAGGCCTGATACTTTAATAGAAATTAAGGAAATCACCAATGGTAATATCCCTTTTGATGATAATTATTTCGACGTTGTGATGATACTTGATGTGCTTCATCACGAACGAAACTGGAGTCATCTTTTAGACGAATGTATTCGTGTCTCTAAAAAATTAGTTATTATAAAAGATCACCGGGTTACAACCAAACTGAGCTATTACCGTATTTGCTTGCTGGATTGGCTGGCCAATAAGCCTTATGGCATAGAATGCCTTTATAGATATTTTACTGTAAATAAATGGAGGGAGATTTTCATAGAGAAAAAAATGGAAATTATTAAGGAAGAATTATCCTTGAAAATATATCCCAATATATATCAGGTAATATTTCCCGGGAAACTCCAATATTTCTCAGTATTAAAAAAGTCTAATAAAGTAATATAATATTAGTGACCTTTTCGAAACAGATCGGTTATCAATACTTGTTTTAACTAAGGCTAAAACAAGTTTCAAAAATTAATAAAAAATGGCGTTCTCGTCTAAAGAATTGTCAGTCTATTTACGAAGTGCACACAATAATGCTTCAACACTCGATAAATTAAAAATTATCTATAGGCCTTA
>Ga0164241_10005601_pt1 | contig 11686 bp, 13 predicted proteins | sample OricomyardsoilBY_FD_108780 | JGI IMG/M metagenome (GOLD analysis project Ga0164241, IMG submission 108780) | Backyard soil microbial communities from Emeryville, California, USA - Original compost - Back yard soil (BY) | ecosystem: Environmental > Terrestrial > Soil > Unclassified | place: USA... | reverse complement strand
TAAAATTAGCAATCAATTTTTTTTCTCTCGCAAATGGCGCATCATCTTCCACTCCAAAATCAGGAATGCTCATCAATTCTTTTTGTACTGCCATAGCCGGGGCCATCAGATCCAATCTTCCCTGCATGGCGCGTTTCAATGTCATGTCGAGCGTGAGCAATCGATTGATTTCGTTTGTCCCTTCATATATCCTGTTAATGCGGCTATCGCGGTAAGCGCGTGAAATATTATATTCCGCACTAAAGCCATTACCTCCATGTATCTGTACGCCTTCATCCACTACATAGTCAAGCGTTTCGCTTCCAAATACTTTCAGCATTGCACATTCTATTGCGTATTCTTCTGCACCACCTAACAATGCTTCATTCGATGGTTTACCGGCTGCTAATAATTCTTCTTCTTTTTCATCAATCCATTTTGCTGTTCTGTACAATGCAGACTCTGCTACGAACATACGGATGGCCATCTCTGCGAGCTTATGTTTGATAGCACCAAAATTTGAAATAGGCTGCTTGAATTGTTCTCTTGTCTTTGCGTATTCAATCGTACTATTCAATGCCCTTCTTGCGCCACCAGTAGCAGCCGCACAAAGTTTTAAGCGGCCAATATTCAGAATATTAAAAGCAATTTTATGCCCCTTGCCAATTTCTCCCAATACATTTTCAACCGGCACTTTAGCATCCTGGAAATATAATTGTACAGTGGAAGAACCCTTAATACCCATCTTATGTTCTTCAGGGCCTTGTGTAAAGCCTTCTGTACCGCGTTCTACTATAAATGCAGTGAACTTATCTCCATCAATTTTTGCAAACACTGTATATATCTGCGCAAAGCCGCCGTTTGTAATCCAGCATTTCTGGCCATTCAATAAATAATATTTTCCATCATCACTCAGCTTCGCTGTTGTCTTCGCTCCCAACGCATCACTACCGCTGTTTGGCTCTGTCAATCCATAAGCACCCGCCCATTCGCCACTGATTAGTTTGGGTAAATATTTTTGCTTTTGTTCAGGTGTACCGAAATATAAAATGGGTAACGTACCTATACCTGTATGCGCTGCAATAGCAACAGAAAATGAGTGGCCCGCACCCAGGTATTCATTAACAATAGTCGCTGTTACAAAATCTTTTCCCAGGCCACCATACTCTTCGGGAAATGATACTGACAATAAACCCTGCTCTCCCGTTTTTGTCAATAAAGACTTCATTAGTCCGGGCTCAAGGTTATCAATGCGGTCAAGAATCGGATATACTTCAGCATCGAGAAACTGATCGCACATATCACGGATCATTTTCTGTTCTTCACTAAAATCTTCCGGAGTAAATGTATTTGCGGGTGAAGATTCTTTTACAAGCCATTCGCCGCCTTTCAATAAATGTTTTGTTTCTGTAGTAGTACTCATAAAATAAATTTTAGGCTTATTTCAGATTGTCATACACTATTTGTAACACTTCTTTACATACTTCAATTTTTTCCGGCGATACAGTACGCAATGCTTCATTCAATGTCTGGTCGGCAATCATCATCGTTTCTTCTTCCATTTTTTGCGCCTGTTTGGTTAAATAAATCAGGTTAATGCGCCGGTCACTTTCTGACGGAACCCTTTTTACAAGATTGAGTTTTTCGAGGTTGTCTACCAACCGTGTAATGCTTGGTTTGTCGCGGAAAGTAGCATTACATAATTGCTGTTGGCTCTGCCCATCCTCTTTCCATAAATGATATAATACGCTCCATTGCTCAATAGTCAGGTTCAATCCTGCAGAATTGAATTTCTTCTGCAACCTCCTGGCAATAGCAGTTGATGCCTTGCCTGTAATAAAACTATAGAGCTCGCCTTTCTTGAATTGTAAACTTAACATTTTGGTTGTTTATGCAACTATTCAAAACTACAAAAATTTCCCAATAAAAATATATTTGCCCTTTTCTTAATTTCTGTATATTTCCTGTCCCTATCTGCTCCTCTATGGAATCATTTTTTTATTGATTTTAAACTACCTGGAGCACCATGCACGCTTTACGAACCACACTGATTGCATCAGCTATATTGCTATGCCTGCCTCTTTTATCAATTTCACAAAAAAAAGTCGTTGTACTCGGGTCTTCCACCGCCTTTGGTGCGGCAGTTGACCAGGGAGATTCGGCTTGGGTTAACCGATTAAAGAATTATTATAACCGAAATAATTCCGATAATGCTGATACAAGTTTTTATGTAGTAGGTGGCTATGGCTTCATCACTTATTGGGTGATGCCAACTAACTACACACCTCCTGCCGGAGTAACATATATGCCCAATCCAGATAATAATGTAGATAAAGCACTTTCCTTTTCTCCTGATGTAATTATTATCAATCTGCCTACAAATGATATTAAGGCTGGTATCAGTAAAAAGGCAATGATGAATAATCTACGTTATCTGCGTACGTATATTGAAAGCAAAAACGTTGCATGTTTTATAGCAACTACACAACCGCGTAATGATATGGGCGCAGATCAAAAAGATTCACTTCGTACACTTGTAGATTCTATCACTATCAATTTTGGACTTCATTCTATTAACTTCTGGGATGATCTTGTTACCAATGATGGAACAAATAGTTTGAAAGATGAAGTACGCCATCTCGGATATCCTGATCAGGATTACCACCTTAATAATGTTGGCCACCGTTATTTGTTCTTCAGGGCGAGAGATAGAAATATATTCGCATTTAGCTCTAACATAGCATTGCCCGTAACAATTACTAATTTGATTGCCGCATACAAAAACAATGAAGTACGAATAAGCTGGAATACTGAGCTCGAAGAGCTGAATACTGTATATAGTATACAAAGAAGTACTGATGGAATTACTTTTAATGATATCGCAACTATACCCGGAAGAGGAGCGCAGACTAGTCAATCTTATAGCTGGGCAGATCAACGGCCTTTACAAAGCAAAAGCTATTACCGTATAAAAGTAAGAGAGGGGAGTAAAGATATCTATACAAAAATACTTGTAGTAAATTCTATATCACAAAGCCTGCAGCTCGTATCTATATTTAAAGATGGAACCTCCTCTACCGTTTCAGGAAAGTTAAGTATTGATAAAACACAAACTCTTACCGTCAATATTATAGATATGGCCGGCGCTATTGTTGACAAAAAACTAATAGCGATTGCCGCGCCTTTGGATTTATTTCAAATTCCAATTGCGCAACTTTCTTCAGGAAAATATTTTTTGCAATTCATTTCAAAGGACAATAAAACTACCACCGGAGGATTTATAAAATGATGGCGAATTGCTAGCTTTACAAAGCAGCTATGCAATCCTGTTTTATTCATTACCGCTCATCTGTTATTCACTACCTCACCATCGGCTCTGGAGATATCCCTGTCGTATGCCTGCATGGATATGGAGAAAGCAGCCAGGCTTTCAATTTTCTGGAGGAAAATAAAAACCAATATCAGTTTATAGCTATTGACCTTCCTTATCATGGACAAACAATATGGAATGAACAGGAAGATTTTACACCGGCACACTTAGCTGCTATAATAGAAAGTATAATTAAAGAGAGAAGTTTTCTTGTACTGGGATTTAGCCTTGGCGCAAGGATGGCTTTGCATCTCTACCAATATATTGCACATAAAATCAGTAAGGTTATTTTACTTGCACCCGATGGATTAAAATTAAATTTCTGGTATTGGTTAGCTACTCAAACAGCAGTAGGAATACTACTTTTCAGGTTTACTATTCAGCATATTCAATGGTTCCTGATTTTTTTAAAAATACTAAACAGGTTTAAGCTAGTCAATGCCAGTATTTACAAATTCACATTTCACTATATAAAAGATAAAAAAAGTCGCGACCTGCTCTATCAACGCTGGATTGGCTTGCGAAAATTTCGCCCCAACCTGAAAGAAATAAAAAAGCAAATAGTATTGCAGAAAACAATAGTTCATTTACTATACGGGAAACATGATCGTATTATTTTACCTGCAAGAGGAGAACAATTCCGCAAGGGTATTGAAACGTATTGTACAATTGAAATATTAGATTGCGGCCACCAGGTATTGCATGAAAAAAATCTGAATGAGATAATGCAAGCGATACAAAACTAATCCCACTTCTTTTTAATCGTAGATTTGCCCACGACTAATATGGTTATCTTTTTATCTGCTATACTATTTCTTTTTTCCGGCTACAGCCTGCTCATATTCTATTATTATAAAAACTGGAAAAAAATTCCGGAATACATTCTTCCGGAAAAAAAATATACAGAGAAAATTTCAGTTATCATTCCTGCACGTAATGAAGAAAAAAACATTGGCGCTTTATTAAAAAAATTATCAGAACAAACATACCCTCAAGAGCTCACAGAAATCATTGTAATCGACGATCATTCTGAAGACCATACTGCAGCTATAGTAGCCGGCTTCAACTATGTAAAATTAATTTCACTACACCAGGATATTCATAATTCGTATAAAAAGAAAGCGCTTGAAATAGGAATTATGGCGGCTTCAGGAACATTAATCGTAACAACAGATGCCGATTGCCTGCCGGAAACAAACTGGTTGGAAACGCTTGTTTCTTTTAAAATCAATAATGATTCAGTTTTTATAGCCGCCCCCGTATCTTTTACCAACAACTCATCACTACTTGAAATCTTCCAGGCATTAGATTTCTTAGTATTACAAGGTATTACTGCCGCTTCAGTACACAGCAAGAGCCATTCGATGTGTAATGGCGCTAACCTTGCTTATACACGTACAGCTTTTTTTCAAGTAAAAGGCTTTGCAGAGATTGACCATATCGCTTCTGGGGATGATATGTTGCTTATGCATAAAATATGGAAACAATATCCTGGTAAAGTACATTATGTAAAATCGAAACAGGCAATTGTTAGTACAGCACCCATGACAACATGGAAAACATTTTTCAATCAACGGATCCGTTGGGCAAGCAAAGCCGGCAGTTATAGTGACAAAAGAATAATTATAGTATTACTGTTAGTCTATTTTTTCAATCTATCTTTTCCGGTGCTCTTCATTGCTGCTTTTTTTACTCCGGTATATTGGTATTGGCTGGCTGGTTTATGGGTTGCTAAAACCTTGATAGAATTTCCTTTTGTGTCTTCTGTATCCAGCTTTTATAATAAACAGAACTTGATGCGTTACTTTTTCTTTTTTCAACCATTACATATTCTTTATACAATAATGGCTGGTTTTCTTGGGCAGACGGGTAGTTACGAATGGAAAGGAAGAAAAGTAAAATGAATTATCGCTATCTTACTTTATTGTAATGCTATCTTCATTTTTTCAAACCGCTGCATGGAAAAGGTTCCGTAAAAACAAAGGCGCTGTCTTTGGAATAGTAATTATTATTATAGCCGCCTTTGTATCTTTCTTTGCTTATTTTATTAGCCCCGATAGCTCCCCGTATGCAAACAGAATCATATTGGAAACAGGGTCAAAGAAGCCTGGTTACACACAAACTTTTTTACAAGTAAAAAAAGATACTGTAATAGAAACAGGATTTTTCAGGCGGTTATTGTATGGTAAAGAAGATATCTATTATTATATCCCTATTGAAAAATATGAACAACGAAATGATAGCTTTATTGTACAAAAACTCATTGACGAAGGTTTAAGTGAAACGCAAGCGTATTCAATCAGTCAGCTAGCTGCAAAGCCCATTACAAAAAAAACATTCCTGGCGGGTACTGATAAATTTGGGCGTGATATCCTTAGCCGCTTATTGATCGGCACAAGAGTAAGCCTCAGTGTAGGAGTTATCACTGTTATTATATCTCTTTCTATTGGTTTGGTTTTAGGTTCATTGGCTGGATATTACAGAGGTAAAACTGATACTATCATCATGTGGTTTATCAATGTGATCTGGAGTATTCCAACGATTCTGTTAGTATTTGCCATTACACTTGCATTGGGAAAAGGTTTCTGGCAGGTATTTATTGCCATCGGCCTTACCATGTGGGTAAATGTAGCGAGGCTTGTTCGGGGACAGGTATTGGCTGCACGTGAAATGGAATATGTAGAAGCTGCACGTGCATTAGGATTATCGCAATTGCGAATAATTGTAAAACATATCTGGCCAAATATTATGGGGCCAATAGCTGTAATTGCTGCATCTAACTTTGCTTCTGCTATTATCATCGAAGCAGGCCTTAGTTTTTTAGGAATAGGAGTACAGGCACCTCAACCCAGTTGGGGATTGATGATAAAAGAGAATTATAATTTTATCATTACACAAAATCCAATGCCTGCATTGATACCGGGAGTAGCTATCATGTTGCTTGTATTAGCATTTAATCTTGTTGGCAATGGCTTGCGTGATGCATTACATGTAAAAGGAAAATTATAATCAACCTGTTACTTTTACACTGCGGCTAAAACTCTCTTCTAATGATATAAATGTTTCTGTCCGCTCGATGCCTTTTATTTTTTGCAATTCATCGTGCAATACAAACCGGAGCTGGCTGATATCTTTGCAAACAATTTCTGCAAACATGCTATAATTGCCTGTTGTATAATTTAAGCGTACGATCTCTGGTATCTTTTGTAACTCTTTAGCCACGCCATCATATAATGAACTTTCTTTTAAATAAATACCGATAAAAGCAATTACATCGTAGCCGAGTAATTTCATATCTGCATTTAACTTTGTACCTTTTACTACGCCGGCTTCCTGAAGCTTTTTAATACGTACATGAATTGTACCGCCGGAAACAAAGAGTTTTTTACCAAGATCTGCGTAAGAAATCGCTGCATCTTCCATCATATGATGAATGATGTCCATATCGAGCTTGTCGAGATTTAATTTCCCAGTCATTTGAGTGTGTGATTTTGAAATTTATTCAGCAATATACTCATTAATTTGAATTATTTCTAAAATTTTAAAATATTTGTTGGAAAACTTGGAAGAAAAGGGGGATTGCTTTTAAATTTGTCTCATCAAGTTCTTTAAGATACTTTTTAATACACTGTGGGGTGATGAAATCTTTGGCAGACATGCCCTCTCGTCTCGGGGGTGGGGATTACAGGATAAACGCAGCATAGAGCCGACGTTACCGTTGGTAAGGCCGACCAGGGTTGACCACTAAAACTTTGTGACGCAGCTAACTGCCCCGTGGAGGTTCGACTCCTCCCCCTACAGCTAATTTTTCTCATGTGAGTGTGATCGCCTGTAATCTTTATTACGGGCTTTTTTTTGCCCATTCCTTTCTTCTTTTAAAAATCATCGAATAATCCCCTCACAGGTTTTACATTTGCGCCTTTAAAAATCGGAACTATGAGAAAATTATTAGCCCTCGCTTTTACCTTATCTGCTATTACTTCGTTTGCACAAGACCAAACTGTTACTAATCTGAAAAATGATGCGGCACGTGGCATAAAAAAAGATGAGAATGATACTTTACAAAAAACATGGAAGACGGGTGGTATCTATAATATCAACTTATCACAGGGCACGCTGAACAACTGGGCTGCAGGTGGCGATGAATTTTCTTTATCGCTCAATTCATTGTTAAGCGTATATGCATTCTACAAAGAAGGACGTAACAGCTGGGATAATACACTCGACTTTAATCTTGGTTATGTAAAAACGAGTAGCCTGGGCAGCCGCAAAAATGATGACCGAATTGATATCCTTTCCAAATATGGGTATGCCTTAAATCCTAAATTGAACTTAAGTGGGTTATTCAACTTTCGTTCACAACTATTCAAAGGATATACTTATCCTGATAGTAAGAAAACATTTTCTTCTGCATTTCTTTCACCAGCATATATTTTACTAAGCCCGGGCCTTGATTTTAAACCCGTAGAAAATTTATCCATTTTTGTTTCACCTGCTACTGTTCGCTGGGTAATTGTAAAAGATGATTCACTTTCTGCAAAGGGATTGTATGGTGTAGATTCAGGCAAACATTCTATTTCGGAAGTGGGCGCTTTTGCTTCTATTAATTATCGTAAAGACTTCAATAAAATATTAAGCTATAAAGGCAAGCTTGACTTGTTTTCCAATTACAGGCACAATCCACAGAATATAGATATCTATTTTACGAATGCATTAAATATTAAATTATCAAAAGTGCTTTCTGCCACATGGAGCGTAGATATGATTTATGATGATGATGTACGCCTTTTTGGCCCGACCGGCAAAGGAGCAGCGCTGCAGTTGAAGTCGATTATAGGGATAGGGCTGCTTGTCAAATTTTAATGTATTACTATAAGAAAACATTGCCTTCTTTTTTTGATTCAGCTAATTTTGCTACATGGGTCAAAAGAAGCTGGTTCGTTTTGAAGAATTAAAAACATTTCCCAACGTTTTAGAATTTCCGAAAGATATTTCGGGATCATGGCATTCATTTTTTAAAAATGAATGCCCTATTATATTGGAGCTTGCCTGTGGCAAAGGGGAATATGCATTAGGCCTTGGCCAACTCTATCCATCTAAAAATTTTATTGGTGTCGATTTAAAAGGCAACCGTATATGGGTAGGCGCTAAAAAAGCATTGCAACAAGGTTTATCCAATGTTGCTTTTCTCCGTACACAGATAGATAACATCACCAATTATTTTGCTAATGCTGAAGTAGCAGAAATATGGATTACTTTTCCTGATCCACAACTCCGAACATCGAAAGCAAAGAAACGGTTAACACATCCTAAGTTTTTACGGCTGTACCAGCAGATACTTTCTGCTACTGGTGTTATTCATTTAAAAACAGACAGCCCCGATTTATATCAGTTTACTAAGCTGGTAATAGAATTATATAACTGTCCCCTGCATGCAGACAAAGACAATGTATATAAAGATGAACCGGTGAGTGATGATTTAAAAATAAAAACGCATTACGAATCATTGGATATTGCGGGTAGCAACCGTATCCATTATCTCTGCTTTTCATTACCGGCAGAATTACCGGTTGAAAAAGATATTCAACTGAAAGAATTATTAAGCCATGCAGGAACTGATTGAAGGCATTCATTATTATATGAATGAAGATGGTTTAGTAGTATTGACAGAAAAATATCATTCACTGCGCGGTTATTGTTGCGGAAACGGATGTAAGCATTGCCCCTTTGATTACGAAAGCGTACCTGAACCAAAAAAATCGCAGTTATTACAAAACAGAAATAAAGGCAATCAAAACAATGCCGAAACAAACACCTAAAAAAATACAGGAAAAGCCAAAAAGCATTCAGCCATCAGGTAAAAAAGAAGAAAGCTTTTTTGAACTGGTATATGAAGTAGCACGCCAGATACCGAAAGGAAAAGTAACATCCTATGGCGCTATTGCTGCATGTTTAGGTACAAAACTTTCTGCACGCATGGTAGGCTGGGCGATGAATGGCGCCGGCAAAGTAAAACCTAAAGTACCTGCACACAGAGTAGTAAACCGTATTGGTATGCTAAGTGGCAAACATCATTTTGGTACCCCTGATGCTATGGAAAAATTATTGAAGAAAGAAGGTATTAAAGTGAAGGATGACCAGGTACAGGATTTTGCAAAACATTTCTGGGATCCTGTAAAAGAACTTAGTTTTTAAACCATTAAATATTCCATGATTCATTCTACACTTACAAGCGGGCAAAAAAATCTTTGCGAATATGGAGGAGTCATCGGTATATTATTATCATTGACTTGTTTGATACAACATTTGATATTAGCCATACCAAGTGCCGTCACCAATCCGATGATACCTGCCTATGTTTTTGCTGTTGTTTCATTTTTACTCCTTAGCCTGCAAAAGCAAATAGCAAGCATACTACTTATCATCAGTTTTGTTTTCATGTTTATCATCAATGCTGTATGGGCCATGTATTTTTCTTTTTCGCTTGCAGTATTGTTGTTATTAGTGTATCACCTGGTAGCGATTATTATTCTTTTTGTAGAAAAAATACCTATGAAATTAAAATTAAAAGCTGCTGCAGAAAAAGCAGAAAAAGATAACTGGGCAGATAAGATATAGTAACATACTAAACAATTACTACATTTTTAAAATTGGGAAGCTATATGAGAATTTTTTTTACAGGAGGATCCGGCAAAGCAGGCAGGCATGTAATTCCTTATCTTCTTGAGCAAGGACATAGAGTAGTGAATGTTGACCTTGTTCCATTGCAACACAAAGGCGTAGATAATCTTATAGCAGACATTACAGACTCCGGGCAGATGTTTAATGCAATGAGTTCTTATGCTGCATTAGATGAGTTAGAGCCGGGCAATGGCGTACCTCGTTTTGATGCTGTAGTACATTTTGCTGCAGTCCCAAGAATATTAATCAAACCGGATAATGAAACATTCCGTGTGAATACGATTGGCACTTACAATGTAATAGAAGCTGCTGTAAAACTCGGCATTAAAAAAATTATCATCGCTTCTTCCGAAACCACCTATGGAATTTGTTTTTCCGATGGCCCTACTGATCCGCATTCCTTACCATTGGAAGAAGATTATGATGTAGACCCCATGGATAGTTACGGTTTATCTAAAGTGGTGAATGAAAAAACAGCACGTACGTTTCAGCGCCGTTCCGGTTTTGATATCTATGCGTTGCGTATCGGTAATGTTATTGAGCCGCATGAATATGCAGAACTCTTTCCCTATTATTTTCAGCATCCGGAAGTAAGAAGAAGAAATGCATTTTGCTATATCGATGCCCGCGACCTTGGGCAGATCGTTGACTTATGTATTAAAAAAGATGGATTAGGTTACCAGGTATTCAATGCTGGTAATGATCATAATGGTGCGATTATTCCCAGCAAAGAATTAGCTGCACAGTTTTTCGCGGGTGTACCACTTACACGTGAGTTAGAAGAGCATGAAGCGTTATTCTCTAATAGAAAGATAAAGGAAGTCTTAGGTTTTAAAGAGCAACACAACTGGCGGAAGTATGTGAAATGATTTATGATGTGAACTGCATTGCTACTATCAGCTTTTGTTGCGTCGCACTCTTGTACTTTTGAATTTCTATTGGGCATTTGCGAAGAGAGTTATACTATAAGTAAATTCTTATGATTGCGGCGAGTCCGGCAGCTAAACTCAGGGCCTATGCAACCGAGACGTCGCCTTAGAAGCGTATAGGGGAACACTCGGCGTGTAAGAAAAAACAATAATTCTAAACATAGTTCGCTCCATTTTGCTATCCATTATAAAATGGATCTGAAAATTTATCTATAAGATTTTCTAAATATAATCCAAAATTGTTCGGTTCATCATTATCTCTAAGGCCTGATTGAATAAGCTTATTACTTAAAAAATCTAAAATTTTTTCGCACAAATATTCGTCAATCAACAAGTGAAATGATGTGAACTTTTGCTCAGAATCCTTTTTAATACTCTCGACAATTTCTTTATCTGTGATATTTGCTATTAAATATTCATAATCTGAACTATTGATAATAATATCTTTCATATAGTTACTCCCTTTACCTGTGTTAATTTAATACTTTTAAATTAATCCTTACGATATAAGGATTTAAAAACAACTATTCTTCCTTTTACGCCGTTGTTGGTGTAACAATTTAAAGCTATTTCGTCAATAGTTCACCACACCAACAACACATCTATTATTCACTCATTGTAATGAGTAAGAAAACCAAAGTTGTAAATACTTACTGGGTTTTAAGAGCTTCTTCCATTCCAGGTTTGTAGCAGTGAAGAACTGTGGATATTCAGTTATGATTTCTGG
>Ga0164241_10005600_pt1 | contig 11687 bp, 7 predicted proteins | sample OricomyardsoilBY_FD_108780 | JGI IMG/M metagenome (GOLD analysis project Ga0164241, IMG submission 108780) | Backyard soil microbial communities from Emeryville, California, USA - Original compost - Back yard soil (BY) | ecosystem: Environmental > Terrestrial > Soil > Unclassified | place: USA... | reverse complement strand
AGTTCATCACGCGCGGTGCGATCGATGTGGTGCAGATCGATGCCTGCCGGATCGGCGGGCTTAACGAAGTCCTGTCGGTGCTGCTGATGGCGGCGAAGTATAGGCTGCCGGTGTGGCCGCACGCCGGCGGCGTCGGGCTATGCGAGTATGTGCAGCATCTGTCGATGATCGACTATGTCGCGGTCAGCGGCACGAAGGATGGACGGGTGATCGAGTATGTCGATCATTTGCACGAACACTTCATTGACCCGTGCGTGATCCGCAACGCGGCTTACATGGCGCCGGAGCGGCCGGGTTTTTCGATCGAGATGAAGCCGGAATCGATCGCGGGCAACCGGTTCCGCGGTTAGAGCGTCGCCAGCACGCCCAGCATGCGCTCGAAGTTGAGCTCGGCGTATCCGACATAGTCGACGTCGCGCTCGTGGATGTGCAATTTGCTGACGAGCGACCACAGCCCCTCGCGGAGGAGCGAGGCGGCTTCCATCGCGCGGTGGGCAGCGACGAGGGCGTCGTCCGGTTCGCGGCCGAAATAGGTGGCAAGCAGATCGCGCGACTGCGATTGCGAGAGCTGCGCGTTGGACGAGAGGTTCCCGAGGTCGAAGAGGGCGTCGCCCGTGCCCGCATACTCGAAGTCGATCAACCACAGGCGCTTGCCGTCATCGAGCAGGTTGGCGGGCAGCAGGTCGTGGTGGGCGAAGACCGGGGGCAGGGCCGGGACGAAGTCCGCGAGACGGTCGTTGATTGCGGCCCATTCGGAGATGCGCGCGGGCCAGTGCACGTCGAGCTCGCGGAAGTAGCGACGGTTCACCTCGAAGACGTCGAAGCGGTAGTCGTGCTGCGAGACCATCTCGCGGTGGAAGCGGGCGACGAGATCGGCGATGCGCGCGAGATCGGCGCGAACACCGTTGGTGTCGAGGGTGCGAGCCTCGACATAGCGCGAGATCATGACGCCGGGGGCGGCGTAGACGATCTCGGGCGAGAAGCCGGCGGCGTAGGCGGCGCGGGCGACGGCGATTTCGCGGTCGCGGTAGACGTTGTGGAACGGGAAATCGCGAGTGAGGCGCACGACGTATTTGCTGCGCCTGTCGATCGCTACATAGCTGACGTTGGAAATGCCGCCAGGCAAGAGGTCGAAGCGCGGCGGCCCGTCCCATAGGGGCAGGGCAGCTATCTCGGTGAGTGGGTCGGGCCGGGCGTTCACGCGGCGGCTTGTCAGTCAAACGAGAGGGGACGTCAATCCTCCGACGCGGCTTCGCCGCCAGCTTGCCCTTATCCAACCATTGTGGTGCGTTACGGGCCCGGAACCTCGGGGATTTGGGACATGCGCTGGCTGCTCGGTCTGGTCGTTGCAATTGCGTTGGCGGCACCTGCTGCGGCGCAGGACACGTTGCGCGGCGTGGCGCTCGTGATCGGGCAATCCGACTACGCAAATCTTCCCGACCTCAAGAACCCGGTCAATGATTCAGGAGACATGACCCGCCTGCTGACGAAACTGGGGTTTGCCGTCACGCAGATCGTGGACGGGGACAGCGAGGCGCTGGCGAAAGCAGCCGCGCTATTCGTCGAGGATGCGGCCGAGGCCGACGTGGCGCTGCTCTACTATTCCGGCCATGGGATCGAGGCGGGCGGACAGAACTACCTCGTGCCGACCGATGGCGATCTGTCGACGCCCGAGATTGCGGGGGAGACGCTGCTGCCGGTCTCGCAGCTCCTGGACGAGCTGGCGAAGACCGTGCCGGTGACGATTCTCCTCCTCGATGCGTGCCGGTCCGATGCGTTCCCGCCGGGGACGATGATCCAGCCGCCGGACGGCAGCGCGCCTGTCGAGGCGCAGGAGACGGGCCTCGGCGAGTTGCGCGGGCCGACCGTACTGGCGCAGCCGGACGTTTCGCCCGACAGTCTCGGCATGGTCATCGGCTTTGCCGCGTCGCCCGGGCAGCCGGCGCTCGATGGTGCCCCCGGCGAGGCGAACTCGCCCTATGCAGCGGCGCTGCTGAAGCATCTGACGGCGGGCGGATACTCGTTCGGCGATGTCATGACGATGGTGACCGAGGAGGTCTATCTCGAGACCAAGGCGCGGCAGTTGCCATGGGTGAACTCGTCGCTGAGGCGCATCCTGTCGTTCGGCACGCCGATCGTCGAAGGCGATGTGGATGAGACGGCGATCAAGAGCGGGCGCCGGTCGTTGCTCCTCACGATGGCGAGCACGCCCGCGAGCAATCGCAATCTCGTCGAGACGGTTGCAACGCAGGAGGACGTGCCGCTCGATGCGCTCTACGGCATGCTTGATGCGCTTGGCATCGATACGTCCGATCCATCGCAGTTGCGACAGCAACTGGAAGAGGGTGCGCTCCGCGTCAAGAAGATGAACGCGAGCCCCGAGGTAAGTGTCGATCTCGGTGGCGAGGTCGACCGGCTCGTGGCCCTGGCCGGCGAGGCGGAGGCCGAGGGTGCGTTCCGCCAGGCGCTCGAGTTCGTGTGCGCGCGGTAGAGGCCGGCACCGCAAGTGCCTCGAGCGACGAGCAGAAGCTACAGCTCGCGGCGTTGCATGTGGAGGCGGGCAATGCGTCGTGGACGCTGTTCGAGCTCGACAAGGCGGTCGAGCATTTCGACCAGGCGGCGCAACTCGCCGAAGGGATCGACGAAGCCAAGACGTGGGAGTACCGCAAGCTTCAGGCGGACGCGCTTGCCGCGATCGGCGAGTACAAGGGCGATAACGACGCCTACGATCGCGCGTTCGCGCTCTACGACCAGGTGATGGGCTATCTCAACGAGCAGCCCGATGATGATGCGTGGGCCAATGCCTACAACGACTTCGCCAACGGCCTCGCGGTGTATGGCGAACGCAACGGCAATCTCGAATATCTCGACGATGCACGCTACGCCTACAACGAGGTGCTGGAGATCTGGACGCGCGACAGGATGCCGATCGACTGGGCGCGCGTGCAGAACAATCTGGGCGGCGTGCTGGCCGCGATGGCCGAGCGCCAGAGCGACGAGCTCAACCTCTACTACATGGCGCGCTCGGCCTATCGGTCGGCGCTGGAGGAGTGGACGCGCGACAAGGTTCCGCTGAACTGGGCTGAGGCGCAGAGCAATCTGGGCACGGTGCTGCGCGTCGTCGGCAAAGTTGAAAAGGACACGGAGTCGCTGAGCGGTGCGGTCGAGGCGTTCAATCTTGCGCTCGAGGAATGGACGCAGGACCGCGCGCCCTTCGACTGGGCGATGGCCAACAACAATCTGGGCAACGCGCTGACCGATCTCGGCACGTTGACGGATGATCGTGCGAAGGTCGAAGCGGGCATCTCGGCCTATGAGAAGGCGCTCGAGGAATGGACACGCGAACGTGTGCCGCTGCTCTGGGCGGCGACGCAGAACAATATCGGCGCCACCTATGCGACGCTGGGCCGGGGACTCGATCGGAACGAAGCGCGCGATGCGTTCGACCGCGCCGTTGCCGCCTACGAGCTCTGCCTCGAAGAGCGCACCCAGAGCAACGAGCCCTGGGACTGGGCCGGGACGAACTACAATCTCGCGACGGTGCTCATGGACATCGCCGACCGCAGCGAGGGCGTCGCGGAACTGGAGCGCGCGGTCGCGGCATATGAGGCAACGCTGCTGGTCTACGACGCGGATTCGAGCCCCGAGAACTGGGCCGACGTGCAGGACCGGATGGGGTGGGCCAAGGGTGTGCTGGGCTTTCGAACCAAGGATACCGGGCTCCTGAACGCGGCGAAGGAACACATCGAGGCGTCGTATGATTATTTCCGCGGGCAGGAAGGCGCACGCGCCTATTTCGAGGAGCGGCTGGGCCAGATCGATCAGTGGCTGGCTGCGGTATCGTGACTTGGCGCGGCTTGGTGCGAACGATATGACCCAAGACATGAGCGCCCGAGGGCGTCCTAGTCACAGCGTAACCATCAGCCCAGTCCTTTCCATGCTTCGCCTTGCCGCCATCGCCGCCGCCCTCCTGCTCAGTGTTCCGGCCTGGGCCGAGGAGCTAAAGGGGGTCGCGCTCGTCATCGGCGAGAGCAAGTACGAGACGCTCGGCGAGCTGGTGAATCCGAACCAGGATGCGCGCGATATCGACGATCTGCTGGGCGATCTCGGCTTCGACGTTGACCGTGTGCTGAACGCGGATGCCGAAGAGCTACGCGAGGCGATCGAGGATTTCATCGACGACGCGGAAGCTGCCGATGTGGCGCTCGTCTATTACTCCGGCCACGGCATCGAGGTCGGTGGCCAGAACTATCTCGTGCCGGTGGATGCGACGTTCGATACGCCCGAGGCGGCCGGCGACGCGCTGGTCGCGGTGCAGCCGATGCTGGATGAACTTGCGAAGGTCGTGCCGGTGACGATCGTGCTGCTCGACGCGTGCCGCTCCGATCCGTTCCCCGCCGGGACCGTGATCAAGCTGCCCGACAGCGACAAGACCGTGACGGTGACGGCCGAGCCGGGGCTGGTCGCGGTGCGCGGTCCGACGCCAACCGCGCGGCCCGACCTGCCGCCGGAGAGCCTCGGCTCGGTGATCGGCTTTGCGGCCGAGCCGGGCCAGCCGGCGCTCGACGGACCGGCGGGCGAGAATTCGCCCTATGCCGCCGCGCTGCTCAAACACTTGAGCGCGGGTGGGTTTTCGTTCGGCGACGTGATGACGATGGTGACCGAGGAGGTCTACCTCAAGACCAAAGCGCAGCAGTTGCCCTGGACGAACTCTTCGCTGCGGCGCGTCCTGACCTTTGCCGCGCCCGACGAGGGCGATCCGGACGAGACGGCAATCCAGTCGGAACGGCGGAAGCTCCTGCTGACGATCGCCGGAACACCAGAGGAGACGCGCAAATACGTCGAGTCCCTGGCCGGCCAGGAGGAGGTGCCGCTCGATGCGCTTTACGGCATGCTCAACGTGCTGGGCGTCAAGGCCGACGCGGCCGCGGGCGATCTCGAGGCACAGCTCACGGCGGGCGCCGAGAAACTGAAGCAGCTGATGGCGGAGCGGGCAGGCAACGCCAAAGCCGACCCTGAACTGGAACGGCTTTCTGGCCTCGCGGTCAAGGCTGAGGATGAAGGCGCCATTGCGCTGGCCCTGCAGTATCGCGACCAGGCCTCCGCCCGTGCCGATCAGCTCCTCGAGACGCGGCAGGACGAAGCGGCGCGGCTCAAGCAGGATATGATCGATATCGCGCAGACCTACGCCGACAATGCGGCGACGGCATTGCTCAATTTCGATCACCTGCATGCGGCGGACCTTTACGGCAAAGCCGCCGAGGCGGTGGCGGACTGGGACGACGCGCAAGCGCTCGACTACACGATCAAGCAGGGTGACGCGTTCACCGACCGCGGCTACTATTCCATCGACAACGATGCGCTGGTCCGGGCGATGGAAATTTACACGGCTGCGCTGGACGACGCGCCGCGCGACACGGCGCCGAAAGACTGGGCGAAGCTCCAGAGCCGCATGGGCCAGACCATGCAGCAGATGGGCGCGCGCATGGGCGATATCTCCATCATGGAAGCGTCCGTCGATGCCTTCAACGAAGCACTGAGCGTGCAGACCAAGACGGCCCAGCCTTATGACTGGGCGGCGCTGCAGAACAATCTGGGCAACGTGCTTTACAGTCTCGGCTTTCGCACCGGCGACCAGAAGACCCTGCAGCAGTCCATCGACGCGTTCAACGCATCGCTCGAGGTTTACACGCCGGACTCCGAGCCGGTGCGATGGGCCACGGTGATCAGCAACCGCGGCGCGTCGATGATGTCGCTGGCCGATGCGATCTATGCCGCAACCGATGCGATCCAGGTCAAGGCGCTGCAGGCCGGCGATCCGAATGTCGACAATCTGCCGGAAGTGATTGCGGCGCGCGACCAGGCCGTCGCGGTGCTGACCGAGGTGGTGACGTCGCTCGAAGGCGCGATCGCTACGCGGCCGAAGGCGGAGAATCCGCTCGAGTGGTCGATGATGGAGCATACGCGGGCCTCGGCGCTTGCGGATCGGGGCAAGCTCACGAACTCGCCCGAGGATTTTGCCGCCGCTGTTGCGGCCTATCGCGAGATCCTCACCATCCATGACAAGGTCCGCACGCCGGTCCAATGGACGACGAGCGCGACCAACCTCGCGGGGACGCTAAGGCTCTACGCGGTACTCACCAAGGACATCGCGTCGCTCGACGAAGCGGCAGATCTGCTTGAGCAGAGCATCGAGCTCACGCCGAAGGATCTGTCGCCGCCGGACTGGGCGTTGATGCACACCAAGCTCGGCAGCGTGCTGTCGGACAAGCTTGCGCTCGACGGCAAAGCCGAGACGGCGGATGCATCGCTCGCGGCTTACACCGCTGCCGAGGATGTGGTGACGCCTCAGAGCGACCCCGGCGAGTGGGAGCGGTTGCAGCTGTTCAAGGTCCAGGTGCTGTTCGCGATCGGGACGCCGACGATGGACCGGGCGCGGCTGCTCGCGGCGCGCGAGATCGCGATACAGGCGAACGAAAAGCTGGCGGCCGCGGGGGCGCCGAACTCGGGATTCTTCGACCAGATGCTGCCGACGCTCGACCAGATCCTGGCGATGCTGCCGGAGTAGTTGCACCGCGCCCCCCAACCGCTAAGGTCCGCCGGGTCAGCGGAGGAATTGACGTGCATATTCTTGTTATCGGCGCGGCCGGGATGGTCGGGCGAAAGCTCATCGAAGCCCTCGTCAGAGAGGGCGGTCTCGGCGGCAAGCCGATTGAGCGCTTCACGCTCACCGATGTCGTCGCGCCGACGGCTCCGGCGGGCTTTGCGGGCAAGGTCGAGACGCTGGCGGCCGACCTGTCGACGCCCGGGATCGCAGCCAAGCTGATCGCGAACCGGCCGGATGTGATTTTCCACCTTGCTGCGATCGTTTCGGGAGAGGCCGAGGCCGACTTCGAGAAGGGCTATCGGATCAACCTCGACGGCACGCGCTACCTGCTCGAAGCGATCCGGCTCGCGGGCGGCTACATGCCGCGGCTGGTGTTCACGTCGTCGATCGCGGTGTTCGGCGCGCCGTTCCCCGAAGCCATCGGGGACGAGTATTTCTCGACGCCGCTGACCAGCTACGGCACGCAGAAGGCGATCAGCGAGCTGCTGCTCAACGACTATTCGCGGAAGGGCTTCGTCGACGGCGTCGGGGTGCGGCTGCCGACGATCGTCGTGCGGCCGGGGAAGCCCAACGCGGCGGCATCCGGGTTTTTCTCCAACATCCTCCGCGAACCGCTGGTGGGGCAGGAGGCGGTGCTGCCGGTTAGCCGCGAGGTGCGGCACTGGTTCGCCAGTCCGCGTGCTGCCGTCGGGTTCCTCAAGCACGCGGCGACGATGGATTCGGCAGCGCTGGGGTGGCGGCGGACCGTCACCGCGCCGGGCCTGTCGGCGACGGTTGCGGACGAGATCGAGGCCCTGCGCCGGGTTGCGGGGGAGAAAGCCGTCCGGCTGATCCGAGAAGAGCCCAACGAGACCATCATTGGGATCGTCGCGGGATGGCCGCGCAATTTCGACGCCCGGCGAGCCGAGGCGGTCGGCTTTGTGGCCGACAGGAGCTTCGACGACATTCTCAGGGCTCATATCGACGACGAACTTCGCGGGAAAATTTCCGTCTGAGTGTAATCGTTTACATCTCTGGCTTTTCCGGCATCTAAGTAGAGTCCAAGTACTGCGGAAAACTTTCCGCGCTGACGTACGTGCCTCTTTTTCGGTTGCGTGCGCTGTCAATCGGCTATTAGTCTCAAAATGTTCGATAACGGCCCCCCGTCTGTGGAGGGCCGAGGGGAGGAATACATGACGCTCAAGAACTGGGCGGCGCTTGGCGCCGCCATGACTGTTGTTGGCTTCTGTGGGGCCGCAGCAGCACAGGGCATCGACCAAGCGGTCGGTGGTTACAGCTGGGCCGATGCGGCGAAAGAAGCCGACGGCACCAAGAACTTCCATTCAAACGACGGCGTTCTGACTTTCGCCATCGTAACGCATACTGCCGGTAACGGCTTCTTCGATCCTGTCTATGTTGGCGCGACCGTCGCCGGCAACATGATCGGCGCCAAGATCCTGCTTCTCGGTTCCGAATCTCCGGCCGACGATCCGGCTCGCGAGCTCGAAATCCTGAACCAGATCATCCAGGATCCGACCATCGACGGCCTGATCATGACCACGCCGCAGGTTGGCGCGTACGACGACATCGTCAAGACCGCCGAGGCCAACGGCATCCCGGTCGCGACGACGAACTCGTTCGACCCCAACATCCTGCACCGCAATGCGATCAGCCACACCGGTCAGGACGCTTCGGCGGCCGCGATCGCGGGCGACGCTCTGGTGGCGTGCCTCATGGACAAGGGCATCACCGGTGGCTCGATCATCCTGCCGAACTCGACCGCGCTGGGTAACATCGAAGTCAACAACCGCGTGACCTCGGCGTACAACGCCATCGTCAAGGGCCTGACCGCTGCGGGCAAGCTCGACGCGTTCAAGGTCGATGCGGGTCCCGAAGGCGTCGGCGTCGATGCGGACATGAACGACCCGGTCAACTCGATCGTCTCGCTCATCGAGTCGCGCGGCGACGTGGTCGGCGCGTTTGCCGGCAACAACGTGTTCACCCCGGCGCTCGCCAAGGCCGTGGCCCAGACGGGCAACACGGGCAAGATGTGCGCCTATGGCTTCGACCTCGGCCCTGCCCAGCAGGAAGCTCTGGCCGCGGGCGACCTCACCGGTGCGCTCGGCCAGCAGCCGTTCCTCCAGGGCTTCTGGCCCGTCATGCAGCTCTACCTGCAGATCGACCGCGGCATCTCCGGTGCCAACCTCGACACGCGCGCTCAGCTCGTGACGAAGGACACGGTGGGCAATGTCGGCAAGCGCTTCGAAAACTAAGCGCCTGACGACCTGACACGCAGGTCTTGCTATACCCAGCAGCGGGGACACCCCCCGCTGCTGTCTTTCCGGAGACACGAATGGCCTTAACCGCCGAAGCGGCCGCTCCTGCGGCCCAGCGCCGGCCTGCCCAGCTCACTGGCGGCTGGGAAGTCAGCCTGCTGATCCTGCTCGTCGCGCTCTATGCCGTGGGCTCGCTGCTTAACCCGACCTTCTTCGGCGGCGCGGATGCCTTCCATGCGTTGCTGCGCGACACTGCGCGCTACGGCGTGATGGCTGTGGGGATGACGTTCGTCATCGTCAACAAGGATCTCGATCTGTCGGTCGGCTCGACCTACGGGCTGATCTGCGTGGTCTTCGCCAAGGTTTTTGCGCCCGGCCATTTCGACCTGGGCATCACCGAGGCGCTGCTGGCATGCCTCGCGCTCGGTGTCTTCATCGGCGGCGTAAACGGCGTTCTGGTCACCTTCCTCAAGGTGCCGGCGTTCATCGCGACGCTCACCACGCTGCTCATCGGCCGCGGCTTCGTGCTCGGCCTCACCGGCGGCAAGAACATCGCGTTTGCACCCAAGGCCCGCGACTATCCCGCGATCTTCCAGCTCGGCGAAACCAACGTGCTGGGCTTCAACAACCAGATCATCCTCTTCATCATCGTTGCCATCATCGGCGCGATTGTGCTCGCCAAGACCCGCTGGGGCTATGAGACGATGGCGACGGGCGGCAACGAGCAGGCGGCAGGTTACGCCGGCATCAACACCAATTGGGTGCGTATCCGCGCGTACCTGATGTCCTCGCTCTGCGCGACGCTTGCGGGGCTGATGGCGATCTTCCAGGACAAGGGCGTCACCGCGCAATACGGGCTCAATGCGGAGCTCATCGTCATCGCAGCCGTCATCATCGGCGGTGCCTCGATTATGGGCGGCCGAGGGCGCGTCATCGGCTCGTGCCTCGGTGCGCTGCTCACCGTGCTCATCAACAAGGTGCTGCGTGAGGGCTGGCCGGTCACGCGCACGATCCTGATCGATGGGCAGGAGACGCATGTGAACGCGGTGGCGACGCTGCCGGCCGGCGCGATCCCGGCGTTCATCGGCCTCCTGCTGATCGTCGCGGTGCTGATCGAGCCCAATATCCTGCGCAAGCGCATCCCCGAGCGGATTTGGGCGCGGCTTCGCGGCCTGCCGCCACCGCCGTTGCCCGACAGTGGCGGCGTCGCCATCGAGGGCGCGCAGACCAAGGGCACGATGGCCGGCGATATGGCGGTCAGCGCGCGCGGCGTGTTCAAGTTCCTGTTCCGGCGCGATGCGTTCGCGATCATCCTCGCGGTGCTGCTGTGGCTGGTCGGGCTGTGGCTCAGGCCCGACTATTGGTGGAACCTCCAGAACAGCTTCGCGATCCTGCTCAACTACACCGAGATCGCGCTGCTCTCGCTTGGCGTCACTTATGTCATCGCCAATGCCGACATCGACCTCTCGGTGGGCGCGGTGCTGGCGCTGGCGGCATCGGCGACGGCGTTTGCCCTCAAGGTGCTCGGCTACGATCCGATGCTGGCCGTGTTCGTGGGGCTGCTGGCCGGCACGGCGGCTGGCGTGATCAACGCGCTGCTCACGGTCGGGCTTGGCCTGTCGGCGTTCATTTCGACGCTCGGCATGTACTACATGGCGCGCGGTGTCGCGGCATGGCTCGTCAGCGGGCAACAGCTCACGGGATTCCCCGAAGGCTTCAACCTATTGGGCCGCAAGATCATAGACATCCTGGGCTACTTCAAAATCCCGGTGCCAAACGGCATCCTCAATGCGATCACACAGGCGGTGAGCGTCCAGACGGTCTGGATGTTCGTCATCGCTCTGATCGGCGGCATCATTCTCGCCAAGACCCCGTTCGGCCAGCAGATCTATGCGACCGGCGGCAACCGCCGCGCTGCGGAGTATGCGGGCATCAATACCAACCGCGTGCGATTCATCTCACTCGTGTTCTCGGGCCTCTGCGCCGCGATGGCGGGCGTGATCTATGTCGCTTATTTCCGCAGCTTCAATCCAGCGGCGGGGCAGTTCCGCGAGCTCGATGCGATCGCGGCCGTCATCATCGGCGGCGGGTCGATCTTCGGCGGCTACGGCACGATCATCGGGGCGTTAGCAGGTGCGGCAGTCATCACGCTGATCCGCTCGCTGCTGTCGCTGCAGATCATCACCGGGCCGGGGCAGTCGTTCGTCATGCCGCAGCACTGGGTGAATGTGATCGTCGGCTCCATTCTCATCATCGCCGTGCTGGCCGACATCTGGATCCGGCAGCAGGGCATTCTGGGCGAGTTTATGCGGCGGCTGATGCCGGCCGCCAGAAGGAGAGCCACCAATGGCTGAGGCAGCTTTGGCGCAGGAGCCGGTGCGCAACGTCATCGAGATGCGCCACATCAGCAAGGCGTTCGGCGCCGTGCAGGCGCTAAACAACGTCAATCTCCATCTCGCGCCGGGTGAGGTTCTTGGCCTTGTGGGCGACAACTCGGCCGGCAAGTCGACGCTGATGAAGGTGCTCACCGGTGCCTATCACCGCGACTCGGGCGATGTGATGGTCGACGACCAGCCGACCAATTTCCGCTCGCCGCAGAGTAGCCGCGATGTGGGCATCGAGATGATCTACCAGGATTTCGCGCTCTGCGGAAACATGGACGTCGCGCAGAACATATTCCTTGGGCGCTGGCCGACCAAGGGGTTGTTCGTCGACCGCAAGAAGATGTACGAGGAAGCGAACGGCGTTCTACAGCGGCTCAAGGTGAACGTAAACTCGGTCTATCAGAAGGTCGAGAGCCTCTCGGGCGGGCGGCAGCAATCGGT
>Ga0164241_10005599_pt1 | contig 11690 bp, 13 predicted proteins | sample OricomyardsoilBY_FD_108780 | JGI IMG/M metagenome (GOLD analysis project Ga0164241, IMG submission 108780) | Backyard soil microbial communities from Emeryville, California, USA - Original compost - Back yard soil (BY) | ecosystem: Environmental > Terrestrial > Soil > Unclassified | place: USA... | reverse complement strand
GTTGGAGCAGTGGTGCGGCATTTGGCGAGAAGTCCATGGATGCCGGACAGCAAACGCTGCAATTGTTCGCGTTCTGTGGCCTGCTGCTTGCGGAATTTATCCCACTCGGACGAGTTCATTCTCCGTGCGAAGGTGGCGGGTGAACGGCGTGTTGATGTCCAAGTCAATCAGATCCACCGAGCGGCCAATCAAATCGCTGACCCGCGCGCCCACGCGATAGAACCCAGATGGGGGCAAACCGGAAACCGCCAAGTCGAGGTCGGAAGCGGCATCACCCGTCCCATGTGCAGCAGAACCAAAGACATAAATCTCCCGTGCGCCGGCGGTCCTGAGTTCGGCGGCGGCGCGCTGGATTAAAATGTTTGTCTCGGTGCTCACGCTGTATTTGATTCTGCGTCTTTTGAGTTTGAAAGTCAAAAGTTTAAGGGAAATGCACCTTCAATTCCAAATAATTGGATTCGCGCACACAGTCGCTGGCATGAATTTTCATAGGGCACGCGTTACCCCTTATCAGAACAAGGTTTTTATGGCTTGCTTATGTCTCGCCGAAAGTGGCGCGGAGTCCCGCAAGATGGAACGTGCGACGTCTGACCAGACATCTTGCGAAATGCTTCGCTGGTGTTAACCACATTGCGAACTTGTTGCTTCGGATGTTGCCTCGCGTGATTACCACCCTGTTGCGAAGCCGGTGCTAACCCTGTTGCCAACCAAAAATTTGCTTCTAGGGTGGCGTTACTGGCTTGTCGGAGCGGCGTCCGAACCTTTGCGGCTGGTGTATGGCTGGCGGTCATCGCTGGCTGCTTATTAGGCGCTCTGGCTGCCGCGCCGGGCAGCGTGGCGATACTGGCGCATTGCCGGATTGCATTAGCTCGCTGGCGGTTTTGGTTTCAGGCTGTCATTGAATTCTTTGGCTTCCTCTGGACTCAATAATTCCACTTTGGCAATGCGCGGCCCGTGCGATGTGTAAGCGGAATTTTCTTTTGCCAGCGGCGGAACATTGTTCGCCGGCGCTGCCGTGGGCTTCACGGTCACGGTTGGCGCACTTTGAAACGTGGCCGCAGGATTGACGACGGGCATGGTGTGAGCGCGTTTGCGTCGTTTGCGTGATTTCCCACCTTGAGCGAGACGCTCATTTCTTCGCCGGTGTAGGCGCACCGGGGCGAACTTCTCGTCCGCGCGTTTCCACCTTTTGAACCACCACCATCCCTGGCTGTCTGGTCGCGATTAAATTTGCCGTCAGACTGCACCGCGCCATCTTTGCAGAAGAGGTTTCAAATCCGGCACCATCAAAAAAAGTTCAACGCGAAAGAAATGGTCTGGATGAGCGGCATAATTAGCCGCGACCTGAAATTTATTTTTTCTCGCGCATCAAACCGAAAACAGTTAAATCATCTCTATTACCGCGATATTTTCCACATCCTGCGCGGGTGTGTCGTGAACGAATCATGAGAAAGATCAGCATATTTGAACACATCTCGCTGGACGGCATAATCTCGCCGCCCGGAGATGACGATTACGCAAATGGCGGATGGACGGCACCGTATCGAAGCGCGGCCGGGGCAGCGGCCGTCGCCGAAGCACAGGGCAAGAATTTCGATCTGCTGCTTGGCCGCCGCACCTACGATCTCTGGGCCGACTTCTGGCCGAAGGTTAAGGAAGGACTATTCGCGGAGAGCATCAACGCCGCGACAAAATACGTCGTGACCCACAGACCGGGCAGTCTCGGATGGGGTCCGGTCAAGGACCTCGGCACGGACATCGCGCAAGGTGTTCGCCGCGTCAAGTCGCAGGACGGCCCCGACTTGATTGTCTGGGGAAGTTCGACACTGACCTCCGCGTTATTTGAGCAAGGATTGATGGACGAAGTTCTGTTAATTATTTATCCGCTCTTGCTGGGCCGGGGCAAACGCTTCTTTCCGGACAATACCGACTCGCGCGAACTCGCCCTCGTCAGCACGCAGGCCATGCCCTCGGGCGTGCTCATCAATACGTATCGCCACATTGGCTCGCTGCGAAGCAAAACTGCGGTGGCTCGTGGATAGCACCAAGAGGCATGGTAATAATCGGTGCCTGAAATATCTGGACAAAATTCGGCCAGGGACCTATTCAACAAAGAGGACATGAATCAAAGTGAAACAAACGGCCCTACAAAGGAGTAATTGCTTGATGCTCTCGATAATGAAATTAAAAGGGGGCTTAATTACAAGATAACATTGCAATTATGTCCCAAACCAAATTAATTTGAAAATTTATGAACCCCGAAATCATCCTTGAAGTGGCGGCCAAGACGTTGTCAGGCGCGATGTCTTTCCCTGATGCCGTCGGCAAGTTGCTGGGCGCGGGCGTGGAATATTATTTCGTGGATTATGTGCGGTTGCAAACGACGTTCTACGGCGCGGACGGCCAATCGGTGATAATGCCCATCGCTTACGATGGCTTGCCTGCCGTAGCGCCGGATTTGGATGTGACGGCGTTACGCGCAAACATTTTGGACAGTCAGCGCAACAATCAGCCGTATCGGGAGTTCACGCGGCGCGCGATGGCCGGCGGTGTGGCGGGGTATATCGCATTTCTGCGCGGCAAGCGGGTGTTATATTTCGGGCGCAACGGCGAGCAGCATGTGGAATGGTTTCCCGGCGCAAGGCCATGACGCGACAGCATTAAGTCACGCCACTTCCAACAAAACTTCCGGGCGTTTCAGAGCAATCTTGAGCAGCGCTTTGCCGGGCCAGTCGGCGAGCGGCGGCCTTGCCCAGCCCAGCTTTCTTGGTGTTTCGACTTGTTGCAGGCGGGAACCCAGCGCCGCGTTCCATGTGAATGGCTGGGGGGCATGACCGTTTGCAATACGTCTCCGCTCTTTTTGAAAGCGGACGGCTCAATTTTTAAGAAGATGTTTCCTGGTTGGGATGCAGGCCGAACTGAATCAATTTTTCCCGCAGGGTCAGCCGCGAGATGCCCAGCCAGCGGGCGGCTTTGGCCTGGTTGCCCTGAGCCAGGTCAATCGCCCGGCTGAGGAGAATGCGGTCGGCGGTTTCATGCAGGCGCGCGTGGGCGTCCACGAACTCACCGCGCTGGGCGGCGGCGATCAATTCATCCGCATACGCTGCCAGTGGTTTGTCCGCCGCCGCCGGTGGAAGACTGGTTTTAATGAGAACGGCGCGGACGTGTTCGACGCTGATAGTGTAGCTCTGCGCCTGCAACAGCATCTTGCGCGTGACGTTTTCCAGTTCCCGCACATTGCCGGGCCACGGCTGGGCTTGGAGAAATTCCAGCGCGGCGGGATGGATGGCGGGATTCTCGACGCCAAATTCGGCGGCGTATTTATGCAGGAAAAACCCGACCAGATCCGGGATGTCTTCCTTGCGCTCGCGCAACGGCGGCAGGTTGAGCACGACAACGCTGATGCGATAAAATAAATCCTCCCGGAATTGATTCGTCTGGATGGCCGTCTCCAGGTCGCGGTGCGTGGCGGCGATCACGCGCACGTCCACGGGAATGGTTTCCTTGCCGCCGAGCCGTTGCAGGTTTTTTTCCTGCAACACCCGCATCAGTTTGACCTGCGTGCCGGGCGTCATGTCGCCGATTTCATCGAGAAAAATAGTGCCTTTGTCCGCCTGCTCAAACCGGCCGATGCGCCTGGTTTCCGCCCCGGTGAAGGCGCCGCGTTCGTGGCCGAACAGTTCGCTCTCCAGCAGGGTTTCGGGAATGGCCGCGCAGTTGATGGCGACAAACGGCGCGCCGGCCCGGTCGCTATATTGATAAATGGCGCGGGCGATGAGTTCCTTGCCCGTGCCGGTTTCGCCACGAATCAAAACGCTGACGGGCTTGGAGGCGATGCGTCCGATTTCCTTGTAGATGGCCTGCATGGCCCGGCTGCGGCCGACGATGGCGTCGCGCGACGGACCGCGTTCACCGATCTGCACCGGCTCGGACATGAGCCGGCTGGCGGCAACGGCCTGCTCGACCAGCTTCAAAAGCTCCGGCACGTCAAACGGCTTGAGCAAATAATCATAGGCGCCGGACTGCGTCGCCTCGATGGCGGTCTCGGTCGTGCCGTGCGCCGTGATCATGAGAATCGGCAGGCGCGGCCGCACGCCATGCAGTTCGCGCACCAGTTCCAGTCCGGTCAATCCGGGCATTTTCAAATCCGTGATCACCAGGTCAAACGCATCCGCCCGGGCGCGGGCCAGCCCGGTGTCGCCCCGGTTCTCGACGGTGACTTCATAGCCTTCGTCGGCCAGCACCCGGCGCAGAGTGGCCACGATGGCGGCATCGTCTTCAACGAGCAAAATTTTTGCCGACGAATTCATTCGGTGTGCAAGGGCAGGATTATCCCAAAAGTTGCGCCATAGTCAGCCTGTTTTTGATATTGGAGCGCGCCCCGATGTTTTTCCACGATGCGCGCGGCGATGGAAAGGCCCAGCCCGGTGCCGGTGTCTTTCGTGGTGAAGAAGGGATCAAACAGTCTTTTTTCGACTTCGGGCGGAATGCCCTTGCCCGTGTCGCTGACTTCCAGGATGACCGCATCCATCGAATGGTCGTTGATCCGTTTTTCGTCGCGGCGCGCCCGCAGCGTCACCAAGCCGTTCCGGCCGATGCTGTCTGCGGCGTTTTGAACCAGGTTGAGCAAAACCTGTTTGATCTGCTGCGGATCAATTTTGATGTTCGCATCGGCGACCTCGGCCACCACGAGCGCGATGCCGTTTTTTTCCAGCCCCGGCTGCATCAGCGTCTGCACTTCGCGCAAAGGCTGCTCCGCCCGCACCACGACGAACTGCGGCGGGGACGGGCGCGCGAACTGCAAAAAATCCCGCACAATGCGTTCCAGCCGGTTGATCTCGCCGCCGATGAGTTCGGCGTCCGCAAATTCCGGCGTGCCGCGTATCAGGTGTTTTTGTTGGAGGTAGAGCCAGGCTTTGATGGCGGTGAGCGGATTGCGGATCTCGTGCGCCACCCCGGCGGCCAGCATCCCGAGCGAGGCGAGTTTTTCCTGCTGTTCCACGAGCTGGCGGCTCTCCACCAACTGCACTTGCAGCGGCGCGATCATGTCGCGATAAACCACCACCGACAGCCAGCCGCCGGCCACCAGCAGCAGCACCAGCGAGACCAGCAGGGTGAACCGCAGGCTGCCCAGCGACTTGGTCGTTTCCCGTTGAAATGAATCCAGGGCGGCTTGGCGGACTTTGACCAGCTGGCCGCCGAGGCTCAAAACGTTTTTGGACTGCTTTTCAAAATCGGCGAATTCGACCAGCCGGAAGTAGTGTGTGCGGTTGCCGTAAATCTTGGTGTGAATGACCGCCGCCGCCGCGAGGTAATTGGTGTAGATCACCTTGATTTGATCGAGCAAGGGCCGCTCTTCTTTCAAGGAGACAATCGGCTGCTGGGCATCAATCCAATTTTTCAACTCCAGGCTGGCGGCTTGAAAATCATCCCAGTCTTGCGTCTCGCGGTCTGCCGCGTAGCGCAATAGCAGGATGTTCAAACCCAGGACGGTTTGCGGCAAATGATCGGCGATCTGAAAACTTTTCCATTGCTGCGCCGAGAGATGCTCCTGAAGCTCACCCGTCCGCCGCCAGGAAGTGTGCGCCGTCCAGCCGATCAGCACGGCGAGCAGCGTGATGGTCGTAAAAAAAACGATGACTCGAAAAAAAATGCTGGGTTTCATGGCGAAAATTCCCGCCGCGCGACGGCCACCTTCAAAACTGTGGCACCATACACTTTACCCTTTGAACTGCCAAAAACTTTCCACCAAGACCGGTGGTCAACGATTTGTCAGCCCTGAAAAGAAAATTACCGGCCGTTCATCCCGTTGAAACTTAAACCACGAAAATCGCGCAATAATCAACGATTTCACCCAGTTTTCCACGCGTTTAATCGCTGGCACGGTTTGCGCTAGGATCAGCGGATGGAGATTAATTTGCGGATGCCAGCGGGGCGTCCCACCGAAAACAAACCATCAATCTTGTGAATACCGGAGGAAACACCATGAATGTGATGCTTGATATGACCGCCACCGCCGCCGACGAGTCGGATTACACCACGCCGGCGCCGCAAAAAATCCTGCTCGTGGACGATGACCCCGCCATCCGGCAAATCCTGTGCCGCCTCCTGATCGAGGAAGGTTATCTGGTGGAGACGGCCGCCAACGGTTTGGAGGCTTTGGAAACCATTGACGCCTCGGTTGACCTGGTGCTGCTGGACTTGAACATGCCGGTCAAGGACGGCTGGGAGACGTTTGAGGCGTTGTCATTCAAATATCCGTGGCTGCCAATCATCCTGATCACCGCCCGGCCCAATCAATTTTTCCCCGCGCTGGCCTCCGGCGTCGGCGCGCTGCTGGAAAAACCGCTTGATTTTGTGAAGCTGTTCGACACCGTTCGCACGCTGCTGGAAGAACCGGCGGAAACGCGGCGCGCGCGGATGATCGGCCAGCCTTCCGTGTTTCAGTATGTCCAGCCCAGCCTGACCAGCCGCCGGGGCTGCTAAAAACATGATGTCGCCGACAGCCGGCAATGCTGCCCCGCCATCGTCAAAAATAAATGAATGCCCGCGAGGCCGGTTCAAAAAATTCCGCGTGCATTCAAAAGGCGAACCGGATGCTCCCGGGAGGAAACGCATCAACGTCCGGTTCGCCATCGCTTTGCCGGTTGAAATTGAAATCAAGCCATTCCCGAAAATCGGGCTGGTCAGATTTACAGAATTAACCGGGGTCAGGGCGGATTCCTCCAAAGAATTATGCGAAAAATAATGACAAAAACGTGTCGCCGGGCGTTCTTGCTGACGGCTCTGTTCGGGGCGTGCGCCCACGCCGAGGAAACGCCGGCGCTGACCCAGAAAACCAGCCAGAATAATTTTGCCACCAGCCCGTCCGGAAAATTTGGCGTGGGCATCATCCTGGGCGAACCCACCGGCGCTTCGGCGAAGTATTGGCTGAACGACACGCTGGCAATTGATGGCGCGGCAGGGTGGTCCGCCCATGACCACACGGATTTTTACCTGCACAGCGACCTGCTCTGGCATAAATTGGATTTGATTCCGGTGGATCAAGGCCGGTTGGCCGGTTACATCGGGGCCGGCGGACTGGTGCGTTTTCGCGACGATCACCAAGACAACCAGTTCGGCCTCCGCGTGCCGGTAGGCGTTTCATATATGTTCGACAATGCGCCCGTGGATGTTTTTGCCGAGATTGCGCCGGCGGTGGACGTATCACCCAATGTCCGGGGCGAAATCACCGGCGGCATTGGCATCCGTTATTGGTTTTGAAAGACTGCGAGCAGCGCTCAAAAAATCCACATGAAGACAGAGCAGGCACAGTTTGAGACGGCTCAAAAATCCCGTTCCGGAACCGGCACCGAATCGGTGGAAACGCAGTTTTCCCGTCGCCGCCAGCAGACGTTACAACGCGATCTTGCCGGCCAGGTGGCGACGGCGTCTCCAGAAACTAAATCACGCTCCGTTTCAAGTTGCGCCCCACCCGGTTTGATTACCGTTGCGCCTCCTAAAAAATAATTCAATGATCAAATCCTTCATCAAAATTGGACTGACCGTCGGCATGGCAGTTTTGGCATTCATGGCAACATTGCCCGCGCTGGCCGGCCAGCCGGACGCGCCGGCGCCGGCGCCCGGCCCTGAAAAAATTTACACCGGCACGATCATTTCCGTGGATGCCAATGAACACACCTTGCGGGTGAAATGGTGGGCGATGTTCGACAAGTCGTTCAATCTCGGCGATGCGTGCGTGGTTTCCCAACTGGGCAACAGCCGTGCGGCGGTCAGCGACCTGCGCGTGGGCGAGAAAGTGACCGTGGGTTACGTGAAGGTGCATGGCGTGCTGATCGCCAACCGCATTGAGCAGGAAGCCATGCGTTACGAAGGCACAGTCAAGGCGTTCGATGCGGCCCAAGGCACATTGACGCTGGCCGGGCCGACTTTTGAACGGCAACTGCAGCTGGCGGCCGATTGCAAAGTCGGCCTGCGCAACGGACGAACCGGCACGTTCGCCGACATCCGCACCGGCAATTACGTGACGGTGACTTACGAGCGTCCCGCCGGAGCGCCGGTCGTGCGGCAGATTGACCAGACCAGCATCGCTTTCACCGGCACGCTGACGGCAATTGATCTGAGCGAAAAAACCGTGAAAGCGAAAACGGCGTTTGGTTCAAAAAAATTCAACGTGGGTGACGACTGCGCCATTGTCATCAATGGCAAAACCGGCGGGCGGCTGGCCGATCTGCGGCTTAATGAATCAGTGGACATCAATTACGATGAAATCAACGGGGTGAAAGTGGCGGACCGGATTGCGCCCGTGGCGGCGGAAAAACCGGAAAATTTGCCCGCGAACTCCGCCACCGGCAGCCCGGCCGTGACGGGCAGTTGAAATCCTCGCTTGAAAATTTGGCGGGTGATTCGGTTTGCCCGGCCTGACGGATTTTCCTTTGGTGCTTGAACTTTTTCGCCGGTGCGGCAGCTTTTGAGCATGAACCCATCACGGCGATTATTCAAATCCGCCCGCGCCATTTTTCGGCTGGCCATCTGCTGTTGTCTCGGGACGCAGATGATTTCCAATCTTGCCGCCGCAGAATCCGCGAAGGGACTTTTGCTCGTCGCCAACAAAGGCAATCACACCTTGTCCATCGTTGATCCCGTCTCCGGCGTCACGCAGGCGGTCGTGCCGGAAAACGGGGTGACGGGACATGAAGTGGTGGCGTCGCCGGACGGACGGCGCGCGTTCGTTCCCATTTACGGCAATTCCGGCGTGGGCCATCCCGGCACGGACGGCAGCTTGATCCGCGTGATTGACCTGACGAAACACGAGATTGTGGGAACGGTGGATCTGGGTCGGGGCCTGCGTCCGCACTGTGCGGCAATCGGCCCCAAAAACGGCCTGCTATATGTGACGACTGAAATTGAAAATTCCATCACGGTGATTGATCCCGCCACCTTGAAAATTGTGGCCACGATTCCCACCGGCCAGCCCGAGTCCCATATGCTCGCCATCGCCCACGATGGCCGGCGCGGCTACACCGCCAATGTCGGGCCGGGAACAGTTTCGGTGCTGGATCTGGAGGCAAAAAAAGTTCTCGCCATCATTCCCATCTCCGGCGAGGTGCAGCGAATTTCAGTGTCCGCGGACGACCGCCGGATTTTTACCGCCGATCAGACCCGGCCGCGCCTGGCGGTGATTGATGCCGCCACCAACGGTGTCCGCGCCTGGATTGATCTGCCCAGCGCGGGCTACGGAACGGCGGTGACGCCGGACGGACGCTGGCTGCTGGTCGCCTTGAACCGGATTAATCAAGTCGGCGTGATTGATCTTCAGACGCTAAAACTGGCGCGGACCGTGGCGGTGCCGAGGTCGCCGCAGGAAATTTTAATTCCGCCGGACGGCGCGTTTGCCTACGTCTCCTGCGACGCCAGCAAACAAGTTGCCGTCATCAACCTCAAGAATTGGCAAATGGCGAAGCCCATACAAACCGGCCCCGGAACAGATGGGCTGGCGTGGGCCAAGCGGACAGATTAAAACTTCACTGGCTCGCAGGAACACTTCCATTCGCGCCGGCCGTGAGCGACAGGAAAATTTCCTCCAGCGCACCGGAGGAACCGCTCTTCCGGCGCAATTCCTCGCGGGTGCCGACGGCGATGAGTCTGCCGCCGTCAATGATGCCGATGCGGTCGGCCATTTCCTCGGCGATGCTCAACTGATGCGTCGAAACCATCACCGTCATGCCCGCCCGCGAACGTTCCTTCAGGACATCTTTCACCACGCGGGCATGCTGCGGATCAAGGCCGACCATCGGCTCGTCAACCACGAACACCTCCGGATCGTGCAACAGCGCGGAGACGATGGCGACACGCTGGCGCGTGCCGTGCGAAAGTCCTTCGAGCGGACGATCCACAAACTCGGTGAGGTGAAACCGGGCGGCGAGCTCCCGGGCGTTTTTGGCGATGCGCGCGGCGTCCAGTTTGAACAACTGGCCCGTGAACCGGAAAAATTCCCAGCCCGTCAGCTTGTCGTAAAGAAACGGATAATCGGGAACGTAGGCCATCCGCCGGCGCGCTTCGAGCGGCTGCTGTTGCACGTCAAAACCGCTGATGCGCGCGGCGCCGGACGTGGGCTTGATCAGCCCGGCCATCAGCTTGATCGCCGTGGTTTTGCCGGCGGCGTTCGGCCCCAGCATGGCGAAAAATTCACCCTGCCCGATCTTGAGCGAAATGTCGTTGACGGCGGCCAGGTCGCCGAATTTTTTTACCAGGCGGTCAAGTTCAATCATGGTCGTGCCCACTCATCAATCCGGGCGCTGATGTTGCCGGGCAGATCCACCCGCAGCACCTCGCCCAGCGTGCTGCAATCCATGATGACATCGCGGCCGAACACGGTGGCGGTCAGCCGGTAGATCGGCACGGCTTCCGCCCCAATTTTGACGCGCGTGCGGCTGGCGTTCCAGGCCGGCGGCTGGTCGCCCCCCAGGGTTTTGAAGTCGGGCAGATCCCTCGTTCCCAGCAGCGGATCGGCCAGATCTCCGGCGAAAACATGGAGCAGCGCGGCGGGGCTTTGCAGATCGGCCAGGGTCAGGTCGCGCTCCACCGTCGCGCCGTCGCCGGTGATTTTGACGTGAACCGTCTGGTTGGTGGCGAGTGAATGGATTTCCACGACCGTCGGCCGCACGGTGATTTTCAACGTCAGTTCCTGCCAGCGGCGCGCGTTGGAAAAGCGCAGCAGCCCGTCGAATTTCATCCGGTTCGTGAAGTCGCCGAAGGACACGTTGCCGGCCAGATGAAGCTGGTAGCCCGCGCGTTTGACGAGGTTTTCAGGCGGCAGCTTGCCGGCGTCCAGGCCGGCCATTTCCTGCCCGATGCTCGTGGAAATTTCGCAATAGCCCACGCGGTCGCTTTTCTGATAGACGCTCAGGGACGAGGCGTCCGGCGCGGTCAAAATCTTTTTCCAGACCAGCGCGACCGGCACCGGGATTTCGCCGGCATGGGAACCATACTCCGCCCGCCAGAGCAGCGCATTCATCGTCAGCCAAAATCCGGCGATGGCGAGAAATGTCACGCGCGCGGTCATGGAGCGTTCATGGCTACGGGATTTTCACCGCTTGGCCGACCCGCATTTTTTTCGGGTTGATGTCGGGATTGGCCGCCCGGATCGCCGCCAGGCTGATCCCGGCTTTGCGGGCGATGCTGGCGAGCGTCTCGCCGGCCTGCACGGTGTGCGTGCGCGGTTTCGCCGCCGGAACAGGCTGCGGACGGGCGGACGTTGTCGGCGTGGAATAGGAATGATTCGCGGCCGCCGCCGGCTGTTCCTCTGTCGTCGGGCTGCCAGTTGACGGCGAACTGAAATTATTTTGCGCCACCGCCGGGCCGGCCTTGAGCGCGGCCTGCTGGGCGTTGTAATAGGCGCGCCATTGATCCACCTCGGCTTGCAACTGACGGTTCTTTTCCGTCAAATCTTCCAGTTGCCGCTGCGTGACCGACCCGCTGGGCAGCGACACCACGTTCGACGCCAATTGAATTTTGCAGCTTTCAATGCGCTGCTTGACGACCCCGATGTTGTCCGCCTTGGGATTCAGCCGGAGATATTCCTGGTAATGATAAATCGCCGCCGCCGGATCGGACTTCTTCGTGTCGAACAGGCAGGCGAGTTGGAAATGCGCGGCGGCGGAACGCGGATTGACCTCCAGCGATTCTTC
>Ga0164241_10005598_pt1 | contig 11691 bp, 11 predicted proteins | sample OricomyardsoilBY_FD_108780 | JGI IMG/M metagenome (GOLD analysis project Ga0164241, IMG submission 108780) | Backyard soil microbial communities from Emeryville, California, USA - Original compost - Back yard soil (BY) | ecosystem: Environmental > Terrestrial > Soil > Unclassified | place: USA... | reverse complement strand
GACTTGCCCGGCGCATACACCGCCTCGGCAACGCCGGTCCGCTGCCGCCTGGTGTGGTCCAGCCACAGATCCGCCTCGGGCACCACGTCGACACGGTCGAGGTCGGTCATGACCAGGATCCTGCCACTCGGGCCGGCCCGGCCGGCCGCCACTCTCGCCTGAGCAACCCGAACACCCACGAGTCCGACACGTCGCCGTTCACGACGCAGTCCTCCCGCAACGTGCCTTCGCGCACGAAGCCGATCTTCTCCAGGACGCGAGCAGATGCCACGTTGCGGGTGTCGGTCTCGGCCTGGACTCGGTTCAGGTCAAGCGTGTCGAACGCCCACTGCAGCAACCGGCGCGCGGCCTCCGTCGCGTAGCCCTGTCCCCAGGCGGCTTCGACCAGGCAGTAGCCCAACGACGCGCTGCGGTAGTCCGGGTTCCAGGCGGTCAGGCCACACCAGCCGATGAAGGCACCGTCGGAGACGCGCTCCAGAGCCAGCCGCGCCCCGGTGCCTTCGTCCGCCATCTGCCGGCAAGCCGCGATGAAGCGCTCGGCGCGCGCAGGCTCGCTCCACGGTGGCGAGTCCCAGTAGCGCAGCACGTAGGCGTTGCTGTGCAGTGCGTAGAGGGAGTCCGCGTCCGCGTCGGTGAACGGACGCACCGTCAGACGTTCAGTGTGCAACGTGGGAGTGGGCAGGGACATGTCTGCCATGTTGCCTTGTCGTGGGCCCTCGATAACCCGCGCGTTCGGACGTAGATTCAGACCGAACAGGCCGGGCGTCACTCGGCCCTTGAGATGCTCGTGCGGCGCTCGGCATCGAGCCAGGGGGCCCGCATGTCGCTACTGGACCAGAGAGATGCCCTACCGACCGAGCATCTGAGTCGCCGTGACCGGCGCCGGCAGCGCCGCGCCCTGCGTGATCAGGACCGGCTGGGTGCCAAGCTCGCGGAGCTGCACTGCATCGATGCGCTGCTTGCCGAGGCCGCGCACTTCGTCGAGAGGGGATGGATGCAGCACGGTTGGTTCGCCTACGTCCACCCGTCCGGGGATCGACGCATCGTCATCGGCTGCAGTCCACGAATCACACGCCGCCTCTCTCCCGAGCAGGTGATCTCCGCGTGCCTGGTCGGGGCGATCGTGCAGGCGGGTGGTGGCCCCTCGGAGGCCCGTAGTCAGCTCGTCCAGCGCAGCATCGACGTGACCTGGCACGCCACCTTCCGGGGGATGCGCGAGCCCGTCCGTTGGTGTCCTTCGCCGATTGAGCGTGCCGGGCACGTGATGGACCTGGTCCGCTGGAATGACCGACCCGGCCGCACGTCTCACGAGGCGGCCGCGTTGCTGGACCGAGCACGCCGCGTTGCTTCAGCCGAGACGGAACGGTCCATGGCCCACCGTCACACGGTGTGACCGGCCACTCAGGCGATCAGGGTCCAGACACCGGGGTTGTTGCGGGTGCCCGTGCCTCCGGTCCGTTTGGCACGCACGTGGTCGGTGTGGCGGATGGGCGCGTCGCACCACGGCGTACGGCAATGGCCGTCGCGTAGGCGGATCAACCGGGCCATGCTCGTGCCGAACTCGATCGTCCGGACGTCGAGGTTGACCAGTTCGCCAGAGGTGGGCGAGGTGAACAGGCGACGCAGCCAGGTCACCTCGTGTGTCGCGGTCGCGCTCGTCACGAGCTCCCGGGCGAGCTCTCCGGGGATCGGCCCGTAGCCCTCGACTCGGCGGTGCCGTCATCGACGCCGAAGAACGTCGTGTCGGTCATCACCAGTCCGACGGTGACCGGGGGCACTCCGGGTTGGAGTGCCTCACCCTCCCGGACCCTGCCGACGAACGTGTCGGCCATGACCTGACCACGGGTGCGCGGGTCACCTGCTGCACGCGCGCTGTCTGCTGCTGCCATCAGAGCGGCGTAGGCACCGACCCCATGGGCCACCGGCAGCAGCGCGGTCAGGTAGCACATCGTGTCGGGCGCGGGCCGGATCGTGACGGTGCGCTCGCTCTCGGCCCGACGAGCTCTCTCGACCACTGACTTGGGGTCGAGCTCGGCGGCAGCTTTGCGGGCCGCGGCGGCGAGCCCGCGATCGCCGTACGACTCGAGTCGCGCGACGTCGACACAGAGGTCGCGGTCGACCTTCCGACGGTCCTCGGCACTCAGGCAGGAGGTCTCGCGGGCGAGCAAGGTGGCGCGCCAGGCGCTGAGCTCGCCGCGCTGCATGGCGGCGAAGGCATGCGGCATGTCGGTCACGATCGCCCGGTCGACCGAGAGCCGGCGGGTGGCGCGAGCGGGGGGATGCGCCGGGCCAGCGCTATCTGCGCCGCCGCACCGCGGCCGACCTCGTCTCGGGCGACGCTCCGCCTCTCGTCCTCAGAGCGCACGGACGCCTCGAGGTCGACGCTGATCTGCGCCTGTGCGGCAGCGATCGCGCACGACAGCTCCTCCAGCCCACGGAGCTGGTCGACCCGCTCGGGGTCGCTGACGTCGCGGTCGAGGGCCTGCAGGGAAGCCGCCCAGGCTCTGAATTCGGGGACGTCGGCGGTCGACGACCCGCGCCGCTCCCCGCCACCCGTGATGTCGTTCCCCGAGTCGAACATGTGTTCGATCTCAGCATGCCCCTGCGACACCCATACGGCTGTCCACAGAGCGCTTCAGCTGTGCGAGACGGCCTCGCCGGCCACCCAGACTTCGGCCACGTCCGCCGACGTGGCGTGGGCGAAGGCCTTGGCCAGCGCGTCCTCGGGAGAGCTGGCGTGGCGGAGCAGGGTATGCAGCGGCGTGTCCGCCTGCGGGTGCAGCCAGAGGGCGTCGTAGGCCCGGCCCTCGGTGAACGACCCGATCGTCGACGAGAGTCCGAGCGCCGCGGCGCCGGCGGTCGTGGCGAGGTGGAGCAGGTGCGCGGACGTCAGCCGAACGCCGGCCACGCCTTGCGCCTGCTGGACGAAGTACGCCTGCAAACCTTCCTTGAACAGCGACAGTCCGGTGCCGGCACCGACGTCGGAGCCGAGGGCCACGGGGACGCCGGCGTCGAGGTGCGCACCCATCGGGAAGAGCCCGCTCCCGAGCGTCAGGTTGCTCGTGGGGCAGTGGGCCACCGCGGCGTCGGCGGCGGCCAGGACATCGAGGTCGTCGCGGGTCGGGTGCACGTTGTGCGCGAGGACGCTGCCCGGTGTCAGCAGGCCGTGCCGGGCGTAGGTGTCGACGTACGACGAGGCCTCGGGGAACAGCGCGCGGACCCGGTCGATCTCCGCGGTGTTCTCGTTCACGTGGGTGGTCAGGATCGAGCCCGGGACGTCGGCGAGGAGGGACGCGCAGGCGTCCAGCAGGTCGGGCGTGCACGAGAGTGCGAACCGTGGGATGACCGCGTAGCGGCTGCGGCGTACGCCGTGCCAGCGCTTGGCCAGGGTCAGCGCGTCGTCGTAGGCCCGAGCCGGCGTCGTGTGGAGGTCGTCGCGGAGGTCGCGGTCGCTGAGCACGAGGCCACTGGTGATCCGGAGCCCCGCGCGATCGGCCTCGGCGAACAGCGCCTCCGTGGCGTCGACGAAGTGGGCCCCGAACACCAGCGCGGTGGTCGTGCCGGCGTTCGCGAGGGCACCGACGAAGGCGCGCGCGACCTCACCGGCGTACGCCGCGTCCGCCAGCCGCGCCTCCTCGGGGAGGGCGCACTTCTCGAGCCACTCCAGCAGGGGCATCCCCAACGCACCGATGCACCGCAGCTGGGGGTAGTGGACGTGCGTGTCGACGAACCCGGGCAGCACCAGTCCACCACGCAGGTCGACGACCTCCGCGTCCAGATGTCCAGCGGCGAGTGAGGCGAACGACCCGCGAGTCTTGATCACACCTGAGTCGTCGACGAGCAGGCCGCCATCCTCCTCGGCACGAAGGACACCCCCGCGGAAAGGGTCGTCGGGGGTGTCGAGGAAGGTGCCGCGGAACACCCTCACGTGGATGCCTCGCGGCGAGCCGGCGCTGCTGCGCTCTCCTCGGCGAACGACTGCAGCAAGGCGGCCGCCACCGAGACTGCGATGGTCGCTGGATCCTTGCCGCTCAGGAAGGAGAGTCCGATCGGGGTGACGATGCTGTCGACGGCCGCGGGCTCATGGCCATCACCCACCAGCGTCTTGCGGAAGCGCGCCCACTTGGCCGACGAGCCGATCACTCCCACCGGTCCGAGATGCCCGGCCCGCAGCGCGGCGTCGAGCAGCGCGACGTCCTCGGCGTGGTCGTGGGTCATCACCAGCACGTGCGTGCCCGGCGGCAGCTCGGCCAGCACCAGCTCGGGCAGCACCGCCTCGTGGTGGACGTGCACCCGGGCGTCCGCGTCGGTGATCGGCGCCAGCACGTCGTCACCCAGCTGCCCGGTCCGAGAGTCGATGAGGTGCAGGTCGAGGTCGTGCCGGGCCAGGATCCGGGCCAGCTCGAGACCGACGTGTCCGACTCCGAAGATCGCCACGGCCGGGTGCACGGCGAGTGGCTCGAGCAGGACGGTCACCTCACCGCCGCAGCACTGGACGCCGTGCTCACCCTGAGCCTTGTCGGACAGGTCGAGGCTGAATGTCGTCGGAGCCTGGTCTCCCGAGGAGAGCATGGCCCGAGCCCGCGCGACCGAGGTGGCCTCGACGTTGCCGCCGCCGATCGAGTCCCAGGTGTCCTGGTCGGCAACGACCATCTTCGCGCCGGCGTCCCGAGGCGCGTGCCCGCGGACCGCGACCAGCGTGACCAGGACGCCGGGCCGGCGTTCTGCCCGTAGCTTCTCGACCGCCTGCAACCACCGCATGGCTCACGCCCCCGCCGGCTCGCGGGTGGACACCGTCCGACGCGCTGTCTCCAACGCCCAGTACACGGCCTCGGGGGTCGCCGGGCTGGGCAGCTCGACGCTGACGCCCGGGCGGCCGAACGCCGCACAGGCCTGCCGCAGCGCTTCGCGCACGGAGAATGCCAGCATCAACGGCGGCTCGCCCACGGCCTTGGATCCGTAGACGGCACCGTCCTCGTGGGCCTGCTCCAGCATCGCGACCCGGAAGTCCTCCGGCATCTCGGAGAAGCTCGGCAGCTTGTAGGTGCTCGCCGCCTGGGTCGTCAGCCGTCCCCGGTGGTCACCTTCGGTGGTGTCCCAGCGCAGGTCCTCCAGGGTCAGCCAGCCGACGCCCTGCACGAAGCCGCCCTCGATCTGGCCGAGGTCGACCAGCGGCGACAGGCTGTCCCCGACGTCGTGGACGATGTCCACACGACGCGTGCGGTAGGCGCCGGTGAACCCGTCGACCTCCACCTCGGCCGCGGCCACGCCGTACGCGAAGTACTTGAACGGCGTGCCCCGGAACACCGCGGCGTCCCAGCTCAACCCCTCGGTCCGGTAGTAGCCCGCCGCGAACAACGGCACGCGTGCGAAGTAGGCCTCGTGGACGACCTCCTCCCACGCCAGGTTCCGGCCCGCGTCGACCTCGACGAGGCGGGTCAGGATCTGCTCGCAGGCGTTCTTGATCGCGGCACCGTTGAGGTCGGCGCCGGACGACGCGGCAGTCGCCGAGGTGTTCGGGACCTTGTCGGTGCGCGTCGGCGCGAGCCGCACCTTGGAGAGCGGTACGCCGAGCGACGTGGCCGCCACCTGGAGCATCTTGGTGTGCAGGCCCTGGCCCATCTCGGTGCCACCGTGGTTGATCAGCACCGAGCCGTCCTTGTAGACGTGCACGAGCGCGCCGGCCTGGTTGAGCGCGGTGAAGTTGAACGAGATGCCGAACTTCACCGGCGTCACCGCGAGAGCCCGCTTCGTGTGCTCGTGCGCGGCGTTGAACACCGCGATCTCCTGCGAACGCCGGGCCACCTCGGCGGTGGTGAGCACCTGGTCCCACGCCGTCGATGCGCGGTCGGCGTGGCGCACCGGCTGGCCGTACGGCGTCTCCTGGCCCTCGGCGTAGAAGTTGCGGCGGCGCAGGCCGAGCGGGTCGATGCCGAGCAGTGGCGCGCACCGCCCGAGGATGTCCTCGAGCACCAGCATCCCCTGCGGACCGCCGAACCCGCGGAACGCGGTCTGCGACGTCTTGTGGGTCTTCGCGATCCGGCCGTGGATGCGGACGTCGGGGATCCAGTAGGCGTTGTCGACGTGGCAGATCGCCCGGGCCAGCACGGCCTCGGAGAGGTCGAGGCTCCAACCCCCGTCGGACGTCAGCGTCGTGTCGAGCGCCACTACGTGGCCGTCGTCGTCGAAGCCCACCCGCCAGGAGGCATGGAAGCCGTGCCGCTTGCCGGTCATCGTGAAGTCCTGGGTGCGGTTCAGCCGCACCCGGACCGGGCGAGCGGTGAGGCTCGCGCCGAGCGCCGCCACCGCGGCGTACCCGTTGGCCTGCACCTCCTTGCCGCCGAACCCGCCGCCCATGCGCAGGCACTGCACGGTCACCTGGTGGCTGGCGACACCGAGGACGTGCGCGACGACCTCCTGGGTCTCACTCGGGTGCTGGGTCGAGGACTGCACGAAGACGTGGCCGGCATCGTCCACCTCGGCCAACGACGCCTGGGTCTCCAGGTAGAAGTGCTCCTGCCCGGCCATCTCGGTCTCGCCCTCGAACACATGGGCCGCGCGCGCGAGCGCGCCCTCGACGTCGCCCCGCTGGGCGGTCGGCCGGGCGCCCTGGAAGCTCTCGGCGTCGATCGCGTCGTGGATCGTGAGCAACGCCGGCAGGGGCTCGTAGTCGACTTCGACCTGCGCCGCACCACGACGCGCGGCCTCGAGGCTCTCGCCGAGCACCCAACACACGGCCTGGCCGTGATGCATGACCTCGCTCGGGAACAGCGGTTCATCGTGCTTGACGCCGGAGTCGTTGACGCCGGGCAGGTCGGCTGCCGTGAGCACCCGGACCACGCCCGGCACGTCGTACGCCGCGTCGGTGTGCATGGCGGTCACGCGCGCATGGGCGTGGGGAGACTGCACCGGCCAGGCGTGCAACACACCCTTGGTGCGCGGGGTGAGGTCGTCGGTGTAGAGCGCGCGACCGGTGACGTGCAGCGCGGCGCTCTCGTGGGGGATGGTCTCGCCGACCACGGAGTTCTCGGGTCGCTGTGACAGCTCACTCACGTCCGGCCTCCGTCGGTCGAGCTTGTCGAGACCACGGCACTCTCCGCGAAGAGCCGCTGCAGCGACTGGCCGAGCATCGCCGAGCGGTACCGGGCCGAGGACCGCTGGTCGTCGATCGGGGTGCCTTCGGTGGCCAGGACGGCGGCGACCTCGTCGACGGTGTCCTGGCTCCACGGCCGACCGGTGAGGGCGGCCTCGGTCTCCAAGGCCCGGATGGGCGTGGCAGCGACCCCGCCCAGTCCGATCCGGACCGAGCGGATGACGCCGCCGAACTCGGGGTCCACGTCCAGCGCGTAGGCCACCGCGACGCTGGAGATGTCGTCGTACCGCCGCTTGGCGATCTTGTGGAACGCCGTGATCGGTGCCACTGGCAGCGGGATCACGATCTCCGTGATCAGCTCGCCGTGCTCACGGACGCTCGTGCGGTACCCGGTGAAGAAGTCGGACAACGCCACGCGGCGCTCGCCGTCCTGGGAGACCAGGACGACGTCTGCCCCGAGCGCGAGCAGCACAGGTGGCGTGTCGCCGATGGGCGAGCCGGTGCCGAGGTTGCCGCCCAGGGTGGCGCCGTTGCGGATCGGGCGGGACGCGAACTGCCAGAACAGCTCGTCGAGCACCGGCAGCCGCCCGGCCAGCCGGCGTTCGATCTCGGTCAGGGTCAGGGCCGCACCCAGGTGCAGCTCGTCGCCGGACCAGGTGAACCGGCGAAGCTCCTCGAGCCGGTCGACCGCCACGAGCAGGCTCGGTCGCGATGCACGCAGGTTGATCTCGACGCCGAGGTCGGTTGCCCCGGCGACCACGACTGCCGCGGTGTCCGACAGGAGGTCCAGCGCCGTGGCCAGGTCACGCGGTCGCACGAAGGCCGCTCCGTCGCTCTGGAGCCGGGTCTCCGGGGGACTCGGCGTAGCCGCGCTTCGGCGTACGGCCAGCGGGTCGGCGGCAGCCGGCTGGCCGAGCGCGTACGCCGCGTCGCGGATCGGCCGGTAACCGGTGCACCGGCACAGGTTGCCGCTCAGTGCATGGAGGTCGAAGCCGTTCTCACCGTGGGTTCCGTTCGTCGAGGCGGACGACGCTCGATCGGTTCGGTAGTACTCGGCCGCCATCGAGCAGGCGAAGCCGGGCGTGCAGTATCCGCACTGGGAGCCGCCGCGCTCGGCGAGCTCTCGCTGCACGGGGTGGAGGTCGTTCGGCGTACCCAGGCCTTCGGCGGTGACGACCTCCTGGCCCGACAGCGAGGCTGCGGAGATCAAACAGGCGTTGACCGACGTCCACTCCGTGCCCGGTGAACCATCTGCGGGTGGCCGGGCGACGAGCACGCAGCATGCGCCGCACTCACCTTCAGCGCACCCCTCCTTCGCGCCGGTCAGTCCGCAGTCGCGCAGGAAGTCGAGTGCGGTGGTGTGCGGGGTGGCGCCGTCGAGGGTGCGCGCCTCGCCGTTGACGATCACCGCTGCGTTCGTTGCGACCTCAGTCATCGCACCCTCCCGTCGCACTCGATGGCGTTCGCACCAGAGGCATGGTTGGGGGTTGTGCCATGTGCCTGCTGGTTATCCATGCGAACAACAGGCCGTCTCCCCACTGTACCCAGGCCCGGCCGTCCTGTCCGCCAACGCTGACCCGGCTCGTGTTGACCTCGCGAAGCGCTCACCCGGCCCGTGTTGGCGTGGACAAGGGCCGGGTCAGCGTTCTACAGCCGGAGCCGGGGGTGGCGGTTGACGTCCTTGTAGAGGAGGTAGCGGAAGGGGCCGGGCCCGCCCGCGTAGCAGGCCTGGGGGCAGAACGCGCGCAGCCACATGTAGTCGCCGGCCTCGACCTCGACCCAGTCGTTGTTGAGCAGGTAGACGCCCTTGCCCTCCAGCACGTACAGGCCGTGCTCCATCACGTGCGTCTCCGGGAAGGGGATGACGCCCCCGGGCTGGAAGTTGACGATGTTGACGTGCATGTCGTGGCGCAGGTCCGCGATGTCGACGAAGCGCGTGGTGGTCCAGGCACCGTCGGTGTCGGGCATCGGCAGCGGTTCGACGTCCTGCTCCTGGGTGACGAACGCCGGAGGCGCGTCGAGGCCATCCGCCCGCTCGTAGGCCTTGCGGATCCAGTGGAACGTCGCGCGCCGGGCCTGGCGGTTCCGCAGGGACCACGTCGTGCCCGGCGGGAGGTACGCGTAGCCGCCGGGTCTCAGGTCGTGGTTGCTTCCCTCGATGGTCAGGCGCAGCCGTCCCGACGTCACGAACAGCACACCCTCGGCCTCGGCCTCCGGCTCCGGCCGATCCGACCCACCGCCGCGCTCCACCTCCATCACGTAGTGGCTGAACGTCTCGGCGAAGCCGGTCAGCGGCCGGGCCAGGATCCAGCACCGGGCCTGCTCCCAGTGCGGGAGGTACGACGCGACGATGTCGGTCATCGAGCCACGGGGGATCACGGCGTACGCCTCGGTGAAGCGGGCCCGGTCGGTGGTCAGCCGCGTCTGCGGCGGTAGCCCGCCAGGGGGTACGGCGTAGGTCATCGCGCTCCTCTCACCAGCAGCCGACCGCGGGGCTTCCCCGCATCAGGGCCGATCTCGCGGCCCGCCAGGAAGGTACGCCGGATCGCGCCCTGCAGCGTGCGACCGGCGTACGCCGAGACCTGATTCTTGTGGTGCAACCGCGAGACGTCGACCATGAACGACTCGTCGGGCGCGAGCACCGCGAGGTCCGCGTCGGCGCCGATCTCGATCCGGCCCTTGCGCGACAGCCCGACGCGATCGGCCGGCGCCCCAGCCATCCAGCGGACGACGTCGGCGAGCGGGAGGCCGCGCGCACGGGCCGCAGTCCAGACCGCGGCCAACCCGACCTGGAGCGAGGAGATCCCACCCCAGGCGTGGCCGAAGTCCGGCACCTTGAGGTCGGCGGTGCTCGGCGAGTGGTCGGTGACCACGAGGTCGATGTCTCCGGCGGTGAGGCCGGCCCAGAGCAGGTCCTGGTTGGAGAGGTCGCGGATCGGCGGGCAGCACTTGAACTCGGTCGCGCGGTCGGGCACCTCCTCAGCGGCCAGAGTCAAGTAGTGCGGACAGGTCTCCACCGAGATGTCGACCCCGTCGGCACGAGCGTCGTGCAGGTCCGGCAGTGCGCTCGCGGACGAGAGGTGGACGACGTGGGCGCGCCCGTGCGTGGCACGAGTCGTGTCGATCACCAGGCCGATCGCGGACTCCTCCGACGCGGATGGTCGCGAGGCCAGGAATCCGGCGTACGACGACCCACCCGACACCTCCTCGATCAGGTGCCCGTCCTCGGCGTGGACGAGGAGCAACGCTCCCAGCCGGGCGGTCTCGGTCATCGCGGCCCGCAGCTGCGGCGGCGACAGGTGGGGGAACTCTTCGACACCCGAGTCCAGGAGGAAGCACTTGAACCCGAACACCCCGGCCTCGTACAACGCCGCCAGGTCGCCGAGGTGCGCCGGCACCGCCCCGCCCCAGAAGCCGACATCCACGTGGACGCGCCCGCGCGCGGCCTCCTGCTTGACCCGCAGCGCCTCGACGGTCACGGTCGGCGGGATCGAGTTGAGTGGCATGTCCACGATCGTGGTGACCCCGCCGGCGGCCGCGGCGCGGGTGGCGGAGTCGAAGCCCTCCCACTCGGTGCGGCCGGGCTCGTTCACGTGGACGTGGGTGTCGACGAGACCGGGGATCAGCACCTCGTCGTCGTCGAGGGTGACGGTCCGCGCCGCGGCGGGCGGCTCGTCGTACGCCGTGAGAGCGGCGATGCGCCCGTCGACCACGCCGACGCACACCGAGCGCTCGGCATCGTCGACGATCGCCCGCCGTGCAAGGAGGACGAGGTCGAGCTCAGCTGCCACGGTAGGTGGAGTAGCCGTAGGGGCTCAGCAGCAGCGGGACGTGGTAGTGGCCCTGGTCCTCGGCGACGGTGAACGTGACCATCACCTCGGGATAGAAGCCTCTCGGCTGATAGGTCGCCACGTCGAAGCGCAGGGTGTACGGCCCGGCGGTCAGGCCGTCCGCGAGCGACGCGACCCGGCCGTCGTCATCGGTGATCCCGGTGGCGAGCCGTGCCCCGGAGGCGTCGAGGAGCTGCACGGGGATCCCGGCCGCGGGCCGACCGACCGCGGTGTCGAGCACGTGGGTGCTGAGCGAGGCCATGGCGACCATCCCTTCGAGCCGGAGCATCGCGATCTGCCGGAGATTGTCGACAGTCTCCGCCCGCTCGGCGTCGTCGTCATTGCGCAGGCGGCGCTCGAGCTCGGCGAGCATCTGGTCGGCCGTCCGCCCCGCCGCGCGGATCAGGAAGACCCTGTCGAAGCGACGTTCGTACGCCGCGTTGCCCGCGGCGAGCCGCTCGGTCACTTCGGTCGAGCCTGTCGAGACCACGCCCGCCTGCTCCCTCGCGGACGCCGCGGCGTTGTGACCGGCCGCAGGTCGCTCGCCGATCCGAGGATGGCCGGCGAGCGCCTGCGCGAGCTCGTCGTCGGTGAGCGTCCGGGCCGCCTCGTCCGCCCGCGCCAGCAGCGCCCCCCGGTCGTCGTACGGGGCGTCGGCCAGCACGTCGTCCGCCCACCTCGGGACCGACAGGCACTCGAGGAGCTGGTCGCGGCTGACCTCCATCAGCCCATCCCCTGTGTCACAGCCCTGGGAGGTCGCGCCACGCG
>Ga0164241_10005597_pt1 | contig 11691 bp, 16 predicted proteins | sample OricomyardsoilBY_FD_108780 | JGI IMG/M metagenome (GOLD analysis project Ga0164241, IMG submission 108780) | Backyard soil microbial communities from Emeryville, California, USA - Original compost - Back yard soil (BY) | ecosystem: Environmental > Terrestrial > Soil > Unclassified | place: USA... | reverse complement strand
GTCTTGGCTATCAGGTCAGCTCTGCCGAAATTGTGCGACGCTTGGTGAACGTGGACGCTGTTGGCGTCAATGGTTACAAACTCGTGGTACCGGGAGATCCGGATCGCAGTTGGCTCTATCTAAAATCCAACGGACAGAGCCAAAACGCCACCGCCACCTGTCGCAACGCAAGCTGTAAAAACCGCATGCCCCCCGGCGGTATGCCCGGCCTGACGCAGCAGGAACTCGATAATTTACGTCAATGGATATTGAATGGAGCGGAAGCTCCGGTACGCATTGACTGATAACTTAACCAGTTTCACCCGGCTGTTCGCAGCCGGGTGACTTTGCTCCCATATACCCCATCCCCACCACCACACAATTCTGGTCTCTCTCGTCGAATTCTTTTAGGAATTCACCGATACCCCTCGCCACCTATCTTTAAATACGTGGAATTGGATTCCATAACCAGTTATGGGATACTCGATCCGCAGATTTTTCTGCACTGAATTTCAATTAAAATGGATAGGAGTTGAATAATGTTTTCAACAAAAAAATTAACGATGGGTATTCTACTGCTCGCAATAAGCCAACCCTATGCCTTTGCTGGTACCACCGACAATGGCCTGTTTTTAAACGGGGTGCGCTTTAATGGACTGACATACAACGGAGTCCGTTTCAATGCCCTTACCTCTAATGCTCTCACCTCCAACGCTTTGACTGCCAATGCGTTGAGTCGTAACGCATTGAGCCGCAATGCGTTGACCTCCAATGCAATGCAATCCAACAGCCTACAGACACCTGGCGAGGATGTGCTCAACCCTCTGGTTATTATGGCTGCCGAGCCTTTAACACGATAACGTCATGATCATTTCGATTGGTCGCCGATCCTTGCGGGTCGGCGGACTGTTCTTGTGCGGCATGATTTCGGCTGTGTCGGCTGAAGAGCTGCAATTACGTCATGATGCGCTGGCGCAAACTGAACAAGGCAGGCAATTATTGAAGTATATGGTTTCCTGTGCACTGCCCATCGGCAAGAGCGCAGCTGTTACGGTAGACGGTGACAAGTATCTCTTTCAAGGAGCCCTTGGCTTGGCACCCCACTGGACCGATCGTCCCATGACGGAACCAGAAAAACGTATATTGTCGGCATGCTTGGCTGCACATACCAATTTCTTTGGGAAACCTGTGCAAATTTCCCTGCGCAGCGATGATCCCTCCGCACCCCAAGGACTGCAAACCTCCGAAGAGGAACGAAAATCCTATCCATTTTTTGAAGGCGGATTTTTCGGCAATTATTTTATAAACCACCCGGTGAGCTACGTCTGTCTCGGCGACACTCCCACCGATCGCGAAGACCACCTCGCCAGCCTGCTTAGAGTCTGTTCCTTAGAAAGCGATATTGCTGGTGGGTACAGTCGTTGTGATTTTAAAATTGTCGGTCTATGCAAAGATAAACCTTTTATGCAGGAGGGGGTGGATTATACAAAGGAAATACTATGGGTATATCTGCCTGGGCCCTAAATACCTTGGCAGTTGCCAAACCCGATAAGTATCTCTTAGGAGCCGGGTCGTTTAAGCAGAATCTCTACGGTCAGATCTCAAACGCATGGCGCAGAGCCAGCAAGATCAATAAAAAAAAATTGGGCCCCGTTTTATAGTTGCGATTTTTTCAACTCCTCCACAATTCCATCCAACACTTTCATCCCAGCATTCCAACCCGAGTCGATATTCAATCGAGCTTTTCTGAAAGCCAAAACTTCCTCCTCTGTCGCATCAACAGGCGTCAATGAAAGATGCAACATATAGTGCTCGTGACAAGGCTCCAGTTTTATTGAGGCCAAAAAATTCGCGGGCCAAGCTTCCGAGAGTGGGGATGGCACTACATCCCAAGTTTTATTGGTCGATGAAAACAACCAGGTCAATCTTTCGTGGAGTTCAACTTCTAAATACCGGAATCTCTGAAAGAGCGAGTTGTTATCCCACTTCAACTCAATCAGGCAGTCGCCACCAGGACGCACATCCATTTTATGAATGATGGTTTGCACACCTGGGCCGTACCAACGGGAGAAAAGAGCGGGATCGGTCCAGCTCCGCCAAATGATTTCAACAGGAGCCTCGTAAAACCGTTCCAATGCGTATTCAGGAATACCACTCATAAATCCAAACCTTTCCAGCACAAATACGACTGCGGCGAGCGCTATGGAAGCCGCTCGCCGCAAAAGGTCTATTTTTAAATCTGATTACTAACCCATGGTGACAATTTTCGAGCTGAGCATGGAGCCATCACTGAGCTTTTTCACAGTAAAGAGCATGTCAGTGCTGCCAGCGGTCGATCGGAACTCGCCATCATTACCTTTGGCAAAGGTCGTATCCTGCTCGACGCCGCTGTATTCGGGATGGTTCATGTGAATCTCTTTACATAATGCGTCGGTCCATGCGAACTGGGTGAAGAACAGCTGATTGCCGTTCTGGGAGCAGCGCAGGTGTACGTGGTTAACACGACCGGTGTACCAGCCTGGGAAACAAGACCGGAAAAAAACTTCCCCGTCACTGTTGGTAACCTGAGACCCACGATGCCATGTGGCGGCCTTAGCTCTTGGGGCTCTCAAGGGATCGCTGGTGGTGCATATATTGCCGATGTTCCAATTGGGGCCGAGGTAAGTCGCATTTGCCGTGTTGCCGGAATACAAACCATCACAGTTGGTGTGCCACACCTCCACGGTAATACCCGCCGCAGGAGTACAGTTGGTATTCAATATTTTGAATGCGAATACCATTGGCAAGCCGAGTTCGCCTTCGGAAATATCCTGGCGATGATCCCGCAAGCCGAACAAGCAAGGTCCCAATGAAGGGCCTTTGTATACCTTACAGGTGGTGGTACTCGCCCCTTCAAACGCATTCAGAGGTGGAAATTCCGCCCGCATAGACGCGGTGCCGCCGGTCAGAGTCCAACCTGCTGGCGTTCCGCCAGAACTGGAGCTGGACGAACTGGAACTGCTGCTCGACGAACTGGAACTTGAGCTGGAGGAGGAGGAACTCGAACTGCTGGAGGAGCTCGAACTGCTGCTGGATGAACTTGAGCTGCTGGAAGAGCCCGTACCGCCACAGCCAAACATGGCCAAAACCGGAGCGGCAACAATGGCAGAACCAAAGGCTTTCACTAAACGTCTGCGTGAAGCTTCTGGAGTTTGGATGGATGAATCACGAACCTGGTCTTCGGAGATATGCTTGTTCATAGTTTTATCAGCATTTGGGGGATTTTCCGCATTTTAAGCGCATGGGTTCCGCAAAAGTGCGATCCAGTTGGCGATTTCCCTGATTATCATTCGGGGATATTTTTTTTTGATAACAAGTTTGCAAAAGCTTTGGTTTAACGGCGGGGTGTAGCTTTTTATTAACCGGCGGCTACATCGGGAATAACATTGCAATCCCGATTTTTATTCTTCGCCGCAAAAACCGATTCACATTGCCAGATGATTCCCATCAATAAACCATGACCTTTGCTCCCAATCGGATTTAATTTGATCATGCTCGACACTATTCCCTTCTCCCTGCTGGAACTCGCCTCTATTCGGGAAGGCAGCGACGCCAGCGAAACGTTTAAACATTCGCTGCGTTACGCACAGGCTGCGGATGATTTGGGATTCAAAAGATTTTGGCTGGCGGAACACCACAATATGGAGGGTATCGCCAGCTCAGCCACGGCCGTATTGATTGGATATATCGCCAGCGGTACCCGCAGAATGCGCGTCGGCTCCGGCGGCGTCATGTTGCCCAATCACCCGCCTTTGGTGATCGCGGAGCAGTTCGGCACCCTGGCGAGCATGTACCCGGACCGCATCGACCTCGGCCTGGGCAGGGCTCCGGGAACAGACCCGGTCACTGCCCGAGCGCTGCGCCGGGATGACCACGCGGCGGATGATTTCCCCACGGAAGTCGGTCTGCTGCAGCAACTGCTCGCGCCCATCATGCCCAATCAGAAATTAAAAGCCATTCCAGGCGCCGGCACCCAGGTACCCATCTGGTTATTGGGATCGAGCTTATACAGCGCCCAACTGGCCGCGCTGCGCGGCCTGCCCTACGCATTTGCCGGTCACTTCGCACCGCGTCTTATGCGCGAAGCCATTCGCCTCTATCGAATGCATTTTCAACCGTCCGAAACCTTGGCAGAACCTTACGTGATGCTGGGTTTGCCGCTGATCATCGCCGGAACGGAAGCCAGGGCGCAGCTCATCGCCACTACGGGAAAACAGCGCATCCTGGCCCTCTTTCGCAATCAACCTTTATGGTTACGACCTCCCGTGGAAACCATGGCGGGCCTGTGGACGCCGCAAGAGGAAGCCGGGGTGAATGAATTTCTGTCGCTGGCGGCAATCGGGACACCCACCCAGGTAAAAGCCCAACTGGAGGCGCTGGCAGCCGAGCTGGAAATCAACGAATTTATGTTCACCAACGATCTTTACGACCCCGATGAGCGCATTCGCGCACTTGAATTGCTGATGTCCATTAAAAATTAACTTGTTTTGAAAGGGAGCCGAACCATTCCGTGCTCCCATTGACTCCGATATTATTCGACCCTCGTTCAAGAATTTCACCGAGTCATGCGACCCACCATTAAACTGGCAAGACCAGAATTTCAGGAGACTATAAGAATGATCGCAAACCCTCGCAAAAACACGTTCAACCGTTTTGCACGTTTACTGGCCATAACCCTTGCCGCTTTGGGTTGTCATCTAACCGCTCCAGCCTTTGCACTGGACAATACGATGACCCCGATTGCCGTTCCAAAACAGCCAAACGCTATTGAATTGGGGACTGGCCCGCTACCGGATGCTGCGGCCCAGGAATCCTGGCATAGCCAATACGGCAGCTCGTTTGTGCGCAATGTTACCGTAGCGACCTTAACTCCCTTTTTACCCAAAAAACGCAAGGCCACTGGCGCGGCGGTTATAGTCGCACCGGGCGGTGGTTTCCGCACATTATCCATGAGCAATGAAGGTTGGGATGTTGCAAAAGCCCTTGCCGACAAAGGTGTAGCAGCGTTCGTTCTTAAATATCGCCTTAAACAAACACCCGCAGAAATGGCTGCGTTTGAGAAAGCCATGGCCGATATGTTTTCCGGCGCAGCACGCGCGAATCGTCCGCTCACAGAACAGGACCCAGCCATAGAATTCACGGCACAGATCGCCGATGCTCGCGCAGCATTTGCCTTGGTGCGCGAACGCGCCAAAGAATGGCGAATTGATCCTGATCGCATTGGTATGGTCGGATTTTCCGCAGGCGCAATGCTCACTATATCCACCACTCTGTATGGTCAAGACGCCAAACCTGCTTTTATCGCCGATATCTATGGTCCTCTGACCAAGGTGGAAGTCCCCGCTGATGCGCCACCGCTATTTGTGGCATTGGCCGCAGACGATCCATTTTTTGCCAACGCGGGATACGGCCTTATCGACAGCTGGCGCGCCGCCAAACGTCCGGTGGAATTTCATTTGTTTGAACAGGGCGGCCACGGTTTCGGTATGTATCCAAAAACCACGACCAGCACAGGCTGGTTCGATAGTTTTGTCCGTTGGCTGGATATGCACGGTTATTTGAAGCCTAAAAATAAATAGATCATTTCCAGAAGACAAAAGGCGATGCAATTGCATCGCCTTTTTTATTTTTAATTGCCATTTTATCCTTGAGCAAAATCAGGAAATCTACACTGGTAAAAATTGCGCCATACCTCGCAGCGTAAAAATCCATAGTTATTTTTTGGAAACTAAATTCCACTCCATTTTTATCTCTCTTGCAGATTGCCAGTTCAAATTTCCTGTGGCATACATGCCAGCAAAAATCCAGGGTTGCTGTAAGACATGATTGAGGCATGAGGAAAGGGAGCATCGCCGATCCACCCCTGAACCTCGCGCCGCAGGGCAACCCGGCGCAAAAAAAAGCCCCGCCGGATGGCGAGGCTTTGTAGCCGCACCATTCGGGTGAGCGTGACGCTCGGTACACCGTGTTCGCTAAGATCGCGCGGCCGTATAAGGCCATGCTGAGCGACGAGATTGAGGATGAGTTGGTTTGACCTATTCATGCAAGGCATGATGTTTCGCTAAAGCTTCGTCTTTCGAGCCAATCGCTGCTTTGCATTCGAAAACTGAAATTAATTCCTCGGCATTTAATTTTCGGGCGTAGTGCAAACACACCTGCTGAGCCTTTTGATCTCTTCCGCTGAAATCTAACATGAGCTTCTCAAAATTTAGATCTCATCACATAGCCCGAATAACTTGGTTGGCCATTAATTTCTAATCCGAGTTAACTCATAGCGCGTGTGAGCCGTCAATCCCAACAGAGTCTCCATTTGACCGACAGCCCTAACGATTTGGTAGATATCTAGATTCTCAATACTTTGATGCTTTTTGACATAATTGGCCAAATACACCTTTGATTTACACTTAACGCCATTACGCTGGCAGGCAAGATAGGCAGCGGATTCCGCTTCCAGCTCCATCTGGACCTGACTCATCGGCCACACACGCGGCGGGATATTGAGTTTTTTATTAGCACCAAGATGACCAAGGAACAAATGCCCGAGCTCGTGAGCCAGAGTACTGAACTGAACATTGGGATCATGATTCTGGTTGAGCCGAATCAAATAACCGCTGGGCTTCACAAACTCAATGGAGCCTGCTTTACGATCACCGCCATCAAAATAAACATGCTTTATACTCTTACGCCCCAATAGCACCATGAAGCGCTTCATCTTCTCCTGGGTAATCTCGCCGCTGGCCTGAAAGAATCTAACATCATCAGGCAGCGGATCACCCTCCGTATCCTCGACATCGTAAACCAGCGCCACGGGGCCAAATGGCCACAGGATAAGCAAAGGTCTTGCATCCCGTTTAGGGCGTCGATTAAAGCGCCTGCTCCAATCGAACGCCGAAGCTGCATAGCCTATTCCTGGCTTCTGGATTTGCAACAACATGGCGTTAAAAGGCGCAAAATTCCTGAGCTTTACTATGAAGTCGAGTAACTTCAGATAATCCGCGCCACTGTAATAAAGACGTGAATCTTCAAGCAGCTGATCCAGCAGCGAGCGGGCGGTCTCTGAATCGAACAGATCTGGCTGATTGGCCATGATTGGTCACTTAGATTTTAAGTGGTTACCGGAATTCGGCGGGTTCTCGTATAAGTATAGTTGCTACTGCGCTTGTTGTTTTCCGACACTCACAGGGACCTTCACCCTGCATATGCTCCGCTTAGAACGCGCTACGCCACCCAACTCGCACTCAAAGCTTCCGCCTATTCAAACACAAATCAATTGCCTCTTCCGCCTTTGTCGGGCGGGCATTTCGATTTCCGTAGGATTCGGCGGAGGATACAGAGACGTTACGAAGCATTTTTATACGCGTTTTTCATGTACATTCTCGCCACTTATATTTTTTATTGTCAGCTACGGATCCCCCATATATTAGTTCATTTAGGTGAACCACCCTCAATTAGGTATTAATTTTTACTCCAATATAAATTGGTTAAGTCGCTTCGCAATTAGATCCCTGCGCTTATCCAAAAACTCCGAATAACTTTTCTTATCAAGCAGTTGAAAATCGTAAGGTACACATTGTTTTTCGAACATTGTAGTTCCGTGCTCTTTAAGAATTTTTCTTCAAAATAATCAACAGGTGCTTTGTCGCTTACTTTTCGATTGGTGCCTCCGCCGATAAAGGACAGGTTGGCGATGTCGTTGATCTGACCTTTGTCGAAATCTTTTGCCAGATACGACTTTGGAAATATGTGATGGAATTGTAGTTGGTGCTGAGCACCTTTGTGATTTAGCGAAATGGCCAGTCGGGTGTGCCAATCGTTGGCTCCGTCATTCCGGAAAACCAAGAACATGGTTTTGAAGAGTCCTGAACGCTGCCTCCTGCCAACGAGGTCGTTTTTCTCAACTTCTATACGCCCAAATTGCTGCTTAAGATTGTCCAGCATGCCATCGACATCTTGCCCCTTCAAAATCGAACCAAGATCCTGATCCAGCAAAGATTCTGAAGAGCCACGACTATAGCGGCCTTTGGTGTTGGCAGATAAAAACCACGGCGTAGTTTTTTCTCTTGTTCTGGTTTTAGACTAAAACCATGTTGTTGACCATAGACTGCAAATACAATTAAAAATTAGGGTGGCGACAATAAAGCCATGCAATCGACACCAATATTGCTGCGAAGGTAATTTATAGTGTATTCAATTCCGTGCTTGGCTTTGGCAAGCGAATTTCCCCTCTTTCGATCATGCCCACTAAATCTAGAACTGATGCTTCTGCTTTTGCCATGATAAAGAAACCTTCCCGATATTTTTATTTTACTATCTACAGAATGTTCCAGGTTCACAGCCGCAAGGGTGACTGTCCTAATAGGTATGCACGCGGGAGCGTGGGAACGAGAAATAGCGAAAGTCTGAGCAAAGCCGTTAGGTTGTTAAATCCACTGCTCATCCCGCAAATGCTGCCAGGCTGACGCGACATGATTCGGTTTCATCAATTGCTTTTTGCGCGGGTTCCATCGCTGTACTTTTTCAAGGGCTGTCTCGGCATTGATGGCGCCTTCCTGTTTTGCCACCCAGTGAACGCTTGCCAACAGCTCCATACCAAAAGGAGATTGGAAGCCTTCTATCAATTTAGCCACGCGCGCCACACGGTCTTGCAGTTCATCGCCAGCGTTCACTAAAAAGTGCTTAGCCATATCCAGCGCCTCGCTATCAGGGCTGATAGCGGATTCCACCACGCCATCACCTACGCCGTGAATGTAATGGCCGTCCATGCGATCCAGCGCGTGGCGAAGTTGGTCGGCATAGGGGCCAAATTGCATTTTGCGGAAATCCAACTTCAAGTCTTCGCCGGCCTCCTGGAGGAAGTAGGCCAGTTTTTGTACTTCAATTTTGGATAACCCGTAATTAAGCGACTCATAACATTCCAACAGCGCCAGTATCGCCGCTCGTCCACGGGTCATTTTGGGGGCGGGGGTGTTCACTTCCAGCTGCGCCGGGGCAGCTTCGGCGGAAGGTTCGAATAATCTGACGGTAACATCACTCAGCGGAGCAAAGGCGCGCTCGATAACGGGTTTGACCAAGCTCCATTCCAGGCCACCGTTGCCACAACCCAAAGGCGGTATAGCGATGGAGCCTATATCCATGGCGCGAATTAGAACGACTAAGTCTTCTAACCCGGCCTCAATGTCTTTGAGCTTGGACGCACTGCGCCAGTGGCCTTTGGTGGGGAAGTTAATGATATAGTGCGGGGTAGCCAAAGCCCCAAGGTCGTGAACAAACATGCTGCCCAACTGAACCTGCCCGGCTTTGCAGGCAGCAGCGTAGGCTTTGTAATTCGAGGGCCATTTCTTTTTAAATTGCAGCGCTATACCTTTACCCATCACGCCGACGCAATTGACGGTATTCACGATGGCATCAACATCGTGCTGTTTCAGTAAATCGCCGCTGGTGGATTGGATTGTCATTGCTGCCCCGATTGCTGCTTTTCTTTCGTTTACTGGCCTAAAAAGTACCAATCTGTCATAACGTCGACGGCTAAGTTTACGCCAAACTGTCCCATCAGCGTGCGTACTTCAGCCGTTTTATGGTCATTGATTACGCCGATACGAGTGAACCATGCCAGAGGCACCTGACCCTTGATCAAAAACTCTGCCTGACGCTTTTCCATACGATCTGTGTATTTTGCTGGCTCGTGACGATCTTGGAAGTACTTGCAAAAGCCATCTAAACGCGGTTCTTCAGCCAGCAACGCCCAATCCACCACATCCTTTAGCACATGAGGATCGGTATAGGCCTCACTGTACTCCTTAGTGGCATTGCGATCATAAAACACAAACTCCACACCGTTTGCGACAACGGTTCTAACCAGCAATTCCAAATGCACAATGTCCTCTTGCCGGTATGGACAACCAGCCACCCTGCCATTGTGGATGGCGCTTAACATTGGGGAGCGCGGCGCAAAGTAGAAAGGCACATAGTCATGAATACACCCTCCCGGAGGATCCACCACCTGCCTTACCGCACGAGCCCCTTGTGCACCGGCATGGGCGATATTTTGGTAAGCGATGCCTGCCGCCTGAGACTGCTGTTTGCACAGCAAAGCCCCCCGTTCAAATATCGCCGCCAAATTATCTATCGCGGTGATATGAAACAGTCGGACAGGCTTGGGCATTGGCATGGTTAATTAACCGCCTGTTCAACCAAACTTTCCGTTAGGGCAAGCTGAGTGGCTTGGGCGTTTTGGATGTTGGTTTTTAGGGTGTCGCAGAGGATCATTAGTTCTTCGACTTTGGCGACTATGCGGTATTGTTCCTGCAATGGCGGGATTGGCAATAACATTTCTACGATCTTTGACAAATTAACAAAATTCATTGCAGATCCAGAATTACTTTCTGAAAGCATGTCTAAAAAAATTCTGGATTGCATGTACCTTAATACATAAACAGGCAACACAAATTTATTATGAACTCTAATACTTGTTATTTGGGGGCCGATGTTACAATCAGCATATACATTTTCGGTGAGCATTCCCACTGCCCCTGCTCTTGCCCCACGATTAGTTAACAATATATCACTCACTGTAGACTGAGCTTTCGCAAGTTCAGTATGTTTTTCAAACGAAATAAATTTAACTTTTTCACCTAATATTTCTCCATCTTCACCAATTGCCGCTGACGTAAGAAAGGGAATCCCGCAGCCTAAAAACTCACTAGCAGCTGGATAGGATTGGCCATAATTGCCGTCAATAATGCGAATAGAGATTGCTCCTAATGTTGACCACACCCAGCTGGGGGCCACATTGAATGGCTCATTTAAATCCACACTTGCCCCACGCAAATTAATTTTTCTAATTTTCCCTTCTTTAATTAAATGCTCCTTTTCATTGGCGATTTTTTTTAGGAGAATGCTCGCGGGTTCGTCGTTGGGGTTTTGGGGGACGAGTTTTCCGATTACGGCGAGTTGGAGGATGGTTTGTTTGAGTTGGTCTATGCTGTGCTCGGTGGTGAATAGGGTATCGAAATGGGTGGCGATGCGTTGCCAGTTATTTTGTAGGTCTTTGTGGTCTGTGCTGTTGGTTAAGGTGGCAAGCAGGGCTTCTACCAATTGGGCGTGGGCTTCGATATTGTCGTTTTGGGTTTGTTCCAATTGATCGCAAAAGGCCATGAGTTCATCGACTTTGGCGACTATGCGGTGTTGTTCGGCAAGCGGGGGGAGTGCGAAAATAATGTCGTTTATTTGAGCGGTACTTAAATTAGGAATAGCACTTCCCAATGATTTTTCTAGATTTTCTGCGATTTTGGTCGTGAGAGGAAAATAGAGGTAATTAGCACTAACTAGATATGGGGAAATTTTCCCAACTCTTTGATTCAAATAAAACACCTCATTAGAGGTGTTGAAACCAAGTTTTCCAGTTGTTGCACCCGACATGGCAATTAGAAGGTCACCAACTTCAACTCGCAAACTATCATCAAGATTCTCGACTACTGAATGATCTACCCGAGACATCGTGTCAGGCGTAAGAACTCCATTTTGTATATCTCCGATTTTAACAATCCCAATTCCTTGATCAGTAAAATCCGAACTCTTAAACGCATAACCATTTGTAAATCTGATTACATTTCCAAGCTTAACCCATTCCCAACCGCGTGGAGAATGAACAAGCCTGGAAAGTCAGCATAGAGC
>Ga0164241_10005596_pt1 | contig 11691 bp, 11 predicted proteins | sample OricomyardsoilBY_FD_108780 | JGI IMG/M metagenome (GOLD analysis project Ga0164241, IMG submission 108780) | Backyard soil microbial communities from Emeryville, California, USA - Original compost - Back yard soil (BY) | ecosystem: Environmental > Terrestrial > Soil > Unclassified | place: USA... | reverse complement strand
CACGTCGTCCTCCGTACGCCGGGCTTCGCCGAGAGCTATCCGTGGACCTATCCGCGCCGCGAGGTGATCGAACGGTGCGTCGACGTCCTCGCGGAACTGCTTGCCAGTGGGATCTCCACGATCGTCGACAACACGACCATCGATCTCGGTCGCGATGTCGAGTTGCTGGCAGAGGTCTCGCAGCGCAGCGGGATCACGATCATCGCCGCCACCGGATGTCATCTCGTCACGCCACGATTCGTCTTCAACCGGAGCCCCGACGCCTACGCGGAGCTGCTCGTCCGCGATCTCACCGAGGGTGTGGCGGCGACCGGTATCAGGGCCGGAGTGATCAAGTGCGCCACGGACCAGGACGGGGTGACGTCGGTCAACGAGACCATCCTCCGCGCCTGTGCACGAGCTCATCTCGCGACCGGTGCGCCGATCTCCACGCACTCGCACGCGGCCGGGCGGACCGGGCTCGAGCAGCTGCGCATCTTCGCCGAGGAGGGCGTCGATCCGGCCCGGGTCCTCATCGGTCACAGCGGAGACACCGAGGACTTCGACTACCTGCACACTCTCGCCGACACCGGCGCCTACCTCGGCGCGGATCGCTTCGGCGGGAACGTCTGGTGTTCGGAGGACACCCGCGTGAAGATCGTCGCCGAGCTGTGCCGGGGAGGCCGTGCCGACCGGGTGATGCTTGCCCATGACACCAATGTGTGGTCGGAGAAGGAACCGCCCGGCTGGCGAGAGATTCACCGCCCGCAGTGGCACTACCAGCACGTCCTCGGCGAGGTGGTCCCCGAGCTTCGATCGCTCGGCGTGGTCCAGCAGGACATCGACCGGATGCTCGTCGCCAACCCGGCCGCGTTCTTTCCCTACCTCCAGCAGACAGGAAGAGACTGATGACACTGACCGGCAACGCCCACTCGATCGACGCCGAGCAGCAGGCGATCCGGGCCATCCACGAAGCGAACGGCGACCGCTGGTGGCCGGATCTCGACCCGGTGCTCGAGGACAACGAACTGGCCGAGGCGTATGTGCGCTTCGCCCAGGTGGCTGCCGCCAAGGGTGCTCTGTCGCCGAAGGTTCGCGAGCTCGTACTGCTGGCCGTCAACGCTTCCACGACGACCTTGCACGAACCGTCGATCAACCGTCACATCCGCGAGGCCCTGCATCACGGCGCGAGTCGCGAGGAGATCGTGGAGGTCTTCGAAGTCGTCAGTGTCCTGGGCATCCACAGTGCCCACACCGGCCTGCCCATCCTGCTGGACATCCTGTCCGAGGAAGGGCTGATCGAGTCCGGCCCGCTGGATGAGCGGCGTACCGCGATCAAGGAGAACTACCTGAAGCGCCGTGGCATGTGGGGTGACGCACTCGAGGCGATGCTCGTGCTCGACCCTGAACTGGTCGAGGCGTACCTGGAGTTCTCGAGCGTCCCTTGGGAGCGAGGCGCGCTGTCGCCTGCGCTGAAGGAGTTGCTGTACGTCGCCATCGACGCCTCGGTCACGCACCTGTACGACCACGGAACGGCGGCCCACATGCAGCGGGCGCTGGCCGCCGGAGCGACCAAGGAGGAGATCGCCGGGGTTCTCGCGCTGATCAGCACCCTCGGCGTGCATTCGCTGACCTCCGGATTCCGCCTGTTGAAGGAAATCGGTGCCTGACACGCTGACTGCCTGGTGTCGGCCCCGACTGCCCTGCAGCTAGCCTTGAGTACCACAGATCGGGTGAGGTCCCGACTATCGGAATCAGCAGCCGGCTCGGCCTGAGGTCGGAGTACGTCGTCTGCCGGGGATGGAGCAACAGATTGCCCAGGGACGAAGAGGCGTCCACGAACACCTCGGTCGAGAATGCCTTCGCGGTGCTCAACCTGTTCTCGGGTGGAACCGAGGCGCTTGCGTTGAGCGATATCGCACGGCTGCTCGGCCTGCCGCTGAGCACCGCTCACCGCATCGTGACGACCCTGTGCGACGCCGAGTTCCTGTCCCAGCAGCATGCCGGAGGTCTCTATGTGACGGGCCTCCGGGTGCGCGAGCTGCTGAACGCCCTCTACAACCGCTACCCGATCAGGCGGCGGGCTGCCAGAACGTTGCGCGAGCTCGCCGGAACCACCGGCCAGGCAGCTGCCCTGTACGTCCCGTTCGGTGCGCACTGCCTGCGGATCGCCGGCGCCCAGGACCGGCAGCAGATCCACCGGCCGCTGCTCATCGGAGAGGCCTTGTCCCTGACCTCCACCCCCTGCGGCATGGTGCTCCTGGCCAATCCGGGCTCCGGCGGCCAGGAACCCCATCGGGAGCTCGCGGAGATCCGCCGTACCGGGTATCTGTCCACCACGACCGACGGGCTGCGCAGCGTCGTCTTTCCGTTGCTCGACGCGGAGGACCGTGCCTTCGCGGTGATCGCGGTGGAGGGCTCCACGCTGGAGTTCCGGGAACCGTCCCGCTCGAAGATCAACGGCTGGAGCGGCATCGTCCGCCGGTTGCAGGACCAGTGCCGTGAACATCCCGACTGGACGGTCACGCCGTTCGCCGGGATCGACTCCACGCACCTGCAGTTGCGCGAGAGCCACGCGCAGGACATGGAGGGAGCATCATGACGACGGCGACCTCGGGGAACCAGGCGACGGTGCGGGTGATGGCCATCCTGTCGGCGTTCCTCGACAACGACTCCGCCGAGGGCTCGCTGGGTGTCACCGAGATCAGCAAGAAACTCGGCATGACCAAGAGCATGGTGCACCGCGGTCTCAGCAGTCTGGTCCGGCATCAGTACGTCGTACGCGATGCGTCGGGAAGCCGGTACGAGCTCGGCCCGGCCGTCGCGCAGTTCGGCACCGTGCACGTCAGACCGCCCGACCTGCACGCGCTGTGCCGGCCGGCCGAGAACGCGCTGCACGCGTTGACCGGGGAGACCATCTCGCTCCATGTTCCGGTCGACGACGTCGTCGTCTGCGTCGACGGGATCGAGGGGCGCGGCCCGGTGGCTCGGTGGGTTCCGCTCGGCCGGAGCATTCCGCTGCACGTCAGTCCGGCCTCGCGGGCCGTGCTCGCGCACCTTCCCGACGACGAGGTCGACCTGTACCTCGATCGGCCGCTCAAGGTCTTCACCAAGAACACGCTGCACACCCGCGACGAACTCTGGGCGGAGATCCGCCAGGTCCGTGCCGACGGGTTCGCCCGGTCGTTGGGGGATCACTACACGAAGTCCACGGGTACGGCGATCGGCTTCCCGATCCTGGACGTGAACGACGAACCGCACGGTTCGCTGACCGTGGCCGGCCCGACGGACCGCTTCACCCCGAAGGTGATCGCGGAGTTGATGGACGACATGCTGGCCGAGGTCGCGAAGCTCAATCGCAGTACGAAGCTTCACCTGTCCGGACGGGAACCGGTCACCGCCCCCAGTTAGGGGATCGTGAGCACGACCTTTCCGAACGGCCGGCCGTGGGCCAGGTAGTTCTGGGCCCGGACCACTTCGGACATGCCGAAGACGGTGTCCAGGCTCGGGACGAGCTCGCCGGTCGCGAAGGCGTCGCCGAGATCGGCGTACATTCGTTGAGTCACGTCGCCGATCTCCGCAACGGTCCGGGTGCGGAAGCTGACCCCGACGAGGCTCAGCCGTTTCCTCGCGATCAGGTCCAGGTCCACCTGCGCGGTGGTGCCGCCGAGTCGTCCCACGCTGATGTACGTGCCGTTGACTGCGGTGGCGGCAAGGCACTGCGCCAGAACCGGACCGCCGACGTGATCAACCGTCACCGCAGCGCCCGCCCCATCGGTGCACTCCAGGACGAGTTCGGCGAGGTCGTCCTGACTGACGAGGTGGGTCGCGCCCAACCGCTCCAGATCGTCGGTATGGCGGCGCGTCCGAGTAGTGCCGATGATTCGGCGGGCACCGAGATGCCGGGCGATCTGAAGGCCTGCCAACGAGACGTTCGCGGCCGCGGCGGTGACCAGGACATCGGCCCCTTGTCCCAGCCGTCCCTGCGTCACCAACGCGTCGTGCTCGGTCATGAACGCCGCCGGAATCGCGGCGGCCTGCTCGTAGGACAGCAAGGCAGGAACGGGTACGGCGACCCGCTCGTCGACAACCGCGAGTTCCGCGAAGGCGCCCGGCGACAGCGCCATCACGCGGTCGCCCGGCACGAAGCGGTCGACGGTGTCTCCCACCCCGATGACCTCGCCGGCAAGTTCGAGACCGGCAACCGGGTACGACGTCTCACCCGGATGGGGGTACCTGCCTTGGCGCTGTGAGAGGTCCGCACGGTTGACCCCGGCCGCACGGACCCGGATCAAGACCTGTGTCGACGACGGAGCCGGGTCGGGCACCTCCATGATTTGGAGGCTGCCGCGGTCGATCACCACCGCCTTCATCGCGCCGTACCGATCAGAGCCAGTCCGGGTTCAGGTCGACCGTGGTTCGATCGTGACGCGCCAGCAGGTCGAGGTGCGTTCGGACGCGTGGCAGTTCGTAGCGATGGAAGAACCGGGCCGCGTGGCGCTTGCCGTTCCTCAGCGCGTCGTCGGCTTTTCCACACGCCAGCAGGAGTTCGAGCCAGATCCAGCCGACCACCGTGTGCCCGAAGGCGTCGAGATACACGGTCGCGTTCGCCAGCCGGTCCGGGTCGTCGCCGGCGTGGATTGCGCGGGTGACGTCACGAAGCTCGTTCCAGACACGGCCCAAGCTGCCCGCGAACTCCCGGGCCTCGTCATCGGCGTCCTCGGCCCTCGAGAGCGTGGCCTGGATCCTTCGCCCGAGCACGTCCAGTGCCCGTCCGTTCTCCAACCGGACCTTCCGGCCGAGGAGGTCGAGTGCCTGGATGCCCGTCGTACCTTCATGGATGGGGTTGAGCCGGTTGTCGCGGTAGTGCTGCTCCAGGTCGTAGTCCCGCGTGTAGCCGTAGCCGCCGAGCACCTGGATGGCGAGGTCGTTGGCGGTGACGCACCACTGGGAAGGCCAGCTCTTCGCGACCGGGGTGAGCAGGTCGAGCAACAGGTCGAGCTCATGTGCCTGGTCCTCGTCGGTGGTGATCAGCCGCTCGTCCACCAGACGTCCGCAGTAGAGCACCAAAGCCAGGGAGCCCTCCGCATAGACCTTCTGTGCGAGCAACATGCGGCGTACGTCGGGATGGTCGATGATCAGGTCCGGTTGGCCGGTGGGATCCGTCCGCCCGGGGCGGCGTCCCTGCCGCCGGGAGCGGGCGTAGTCGAGCGACTTCAGGTAGGCGGTGCAGCCGAGTGCGGCCGCTTGGCCGCCGACTCCGATCCGGGCCTCGTTCATCATGTGGAACATCTGGGCCAGGCCCTCGTTCGGTCTGCCGACGAGGTAGCCGACAGCGCCCGGGCGACCGTCGGGCCGGTGCAACCCCTCGCCGAAGTTCAGGATCGCGTTGGTCGTGCCGCGAAAGCCCATCTTGTGATTGAGACCCGCGGTGGCGACGTCGTTGCGCTCGTCGATCGCACCGTCGTCGTCGAGCAGGAACTTCGGGACCAGGAACAGCGACAGTCCACGGACCCCGGAGCCCGCACCGGCGATGCGGGCGAGGACGAGATGGACGATGTTCTCCCCGAGTTCGTGATCGCCTCCGGAGATCCACATCTTGTGGCCGTGGAGGCGGTAGGTGCCGTCCGGTTGCGGCTCGGCGCGGGTCGCGATGTCGGCGAGGGAGGATCCGGCCTGCGGCTCGGACAGACACATCGTCCCGTGGAACCGTCCGTCGAGCATCGGCAGGACGAAGCGTTTGACCTGCTCGGCGGTGCCGAAGCGCTGGACCAGGTTGGCGTTGGCGATGGTCAGGGCGGCGTAGGCCCAGGTAGCGACATTGGCTGCCTGGAACCAGGCGGAGCACGCCGTCGACACGACGTGCGGCAGTTGGGCACCGCCGACCGCGTGGTCCATGCTGCCGGCGATGAGGCCTGACCTGGCCAGGACGTCGAGCGCCGCACGTGGCTCGGGGATCATCTGCACCTGCCGGCCGTCGAAGGTCGGTTCGTGGGCGTCGGCCAGCCTGTTGTGCGGCGCGAAGTGGTCGCGGGCGATCGTCGCGGCCAGGTCGAGGACCGCGTCGAACGTTTCCCTGCTGTGCTCGCTGTACCGGTCGTGCCGGCAGAGGTCATCGGCGTGGAGCCAGTCGTAGAGCAGGAAGCTCACGTCGCCGGGAGCCAGCAGGTTCGAGGTCATCGCGTCTCGCCTTCGATCGCTATCGGGTGGTGGAGATACCGCCGTCGACGGGGATGACGGCGCCGGTGACGTACGAGCCCGCGCGAGCTGCGAGGAAGACCGCCGTACCGGCCATGTCGTCGGCTCGCCCGAGGCGCTTGACGGCCGAGAGCTCCAGCAGCCGGTCGCGATGCGCCTCGAACGTCGCCGCTGTCATCTTGGATTCGAACGGGCCCGGAGCGACAGCGTTCACCGTGATATTCCGGGGGCCGAGCTCGGCGGCGAGTACGCGGGTCAGGTGGTGGAGCGCGGCCTTGCCCGCCGAGTACGAGTAGTTCTCGTACTCCGGTACGCGGAGACCGTCGATGGAACCGATGTTGATGACCCGCGCCGGGTCGTCGACGGTCGCGGCACGGGTGAGCAGCGGCAGCAGGGCGCGGGTCAGCAGGAAGGGCGCCTTGAGGTTCAGGGCGAGAACCTTGTCCCACGCGTGCACCGGGAACTGCTCCAGCGGCGCACCCCAGGAGGCGCCCGCGTTGTTCACGAGAATGTCCAGTCCATCGGTCCGTCGGCTGATCTCGTCGGCCAGAGTGTCGCAGCCCCGCGGCGTCGAGAGGTCGACAGCGATCGCGTGCACCTGTCCTCCTTCGCCTGCGAGCTCATCTCGAGCCTGCCGGCAGGCTTCAGGTTTTCTGGATGCGACGACGACGGTGGCGCCGGCCCGCAGCAGCCCACGAGCGATCATGAGCCCGATGCCACGAGTGCCGCCGGTGACCAGGGCCCACTTGCCGTCGAGGCCGAACAGTCCGCGACGATCGGCCGCCGACGCGTCGGTCATATCGCCACGCCCCCGTCGACGGGCAACACGGTGCCGGTGATGTAGCCCGCCTCCTCCGACGCCAGAAAGGCCACTGCGGCGGCCATCTCGGCGGGTACGCCGAACCGCCCCAGCGGGATGGTCGCCGTGATCGCCTCGCGCCGCTCGGGTGGTATCGAGCTGATCATCCGGGTCTCGGCGTTCGGCGACACCGCGTTGACCGTCGTACCGAAGCGTGCGAGTTCCTTGGCGGCGGTCTTGGTGAAGCCCACGATGCCGGCCTTGGCCGCGGCGTAGTTCGACTGCCCGGGATTGCCGCGCAGGCCGGTGTAGGACGTCACGTTGATCACCCGACCGTACTGTTGTTCGCGGAAGTGCCGGACGGCCGCACGGGTGCACCGGAAGGTTCCACCCAGATGGACCGCCAGCACAGCGTCCCAGTCCGCGTCGGTGATGTTCCAGAGCATGGCATCGCGCAGGATGCCGGCATTGTTGACCAGTACGTCGATCCTGCCCGTGTCGGCGACGACGCGGCCGACAAGGTGCTCGACCTCGTCGGTGTCGGTGACGTCGGCGGCGACGCCGATCGCACCGATCTGTGCGGCGGTGTGTTCCACTTCCTGTTCGTCACGGTCCACCAGGTAGACGGTGGCGCCGGCAGCATGGAAGTGCGCGCCGACGGCCTGACCGATACCGCGTGCGGCACCGGTCACGACGACGGTGCGACCGGCGAAGTCGTGCGAGAGATTCGGCAACGGTGGCTCCGATCGATGAGAGTCAGGGTGGTCGCTCAGCTGAGACGCTGCAGGATCAGGGCCATGCCCATGCCGCCGCCGACGCACATCGTCTCCAGGCCGAACTCGCGGTCGCGGGACTGCAGGCCGTTGATGAGTGTGGTCGTGAGCCGGGCGCCGGTGGCGCCGAAGGGATGGCCGAGTGCGATCGCGCCGCCATGGACGTTCAGCCGGTCGATGTCGATACCGAGTTGCCGGTACGACGGGATCACCTGGGCCGCGAAGGCCTCGTTGATCTCGACGAGATCGATGTCCCCGATGGTCAGGCCTGCCTTCGCCAGCGCTCGCCGGGAGGCCTCGACCGGCCCCAGGCCCATGATCTCCGGCGAGAGCCCGGACACGCCGGTCGCCACGATGCGGGCCAGCGGGGTGATCCCGAGCTGGTGTGCCCGGGTGCCGCTCATGATCACGACGGCGGCCGCGCCGTCGTTGAGCGGACAGCAGTTGCCGGCGGTGACCGAACCGTCGGGACGGAACACCGGCTGGAGCTGGGCGAGGTCGTCGGCCGTCGTACCGGGGCGCGGGCCGTCGTCGCTGTCCACGACGGTGCCGTCGGCGAGCACGACCGGGACGATCTCGCGTTTGTAGAAGCCGGAGTCGAGGGCGGCCGCGGCCAACGCCTGTGACCGCACGGCGAAGTCGTCCTGGTCCTGCCGGCTGATCCCGCACAGTTCGGCGACGTTCTCCGCGGTCTGGCCCATCCCGATGTAGACGTCCGGCAGCGACCCGAGCGATCGCGGGTCCGCCCAGCTGTCCTGTTCACCGAGCGCCCGGCGGTTCGTCCGCTGGATGGCTTCGGCGAACATCGGGTTGCTGTGGTCGACGGGCTCCTGCGGATAGCGCGAGACACACTCGACGCCGGCGGACACGAAGACCGAGCCGTCGCCGGCCACGACGGCGTTGTGAGCCATCCGGGTGGTCTGGACGCTGGACGCGCACGCCCGGTTGACGCTGGACCCGGGCACCGAGTCGAGACCGAGTTGCACCGCGACCCGCCGGGCGATGTTCTCGCCCTGCTCACCGCTGTGCTCCCAGCTGCCGACGTACAGGTCGTCGATCTGGCCGGGATCCAGGGCGGGGACCTGGTCGAGTGCCGCGCGCACCGTCGCCGCCGCGAGGTCGTCGGGACGCACGTCGCGCAGAGATCCCTTGCGAGCCCGGCCGATGGGGGAGCGGGCGGTGGCGACGATGACGGCGTCGGGCATGGCGTCTCCTCAATGTGTTTCGTTAATTGGGCAACAGTCTAATATACGGAACACTCTGATTGACCCGCTGTCAAGAGCAGTGCTTCCATATAACAGAAGCACTATCGCTATGCAGAACACCTGTCGAGCTAGAAGAAGGAGAGCGGGCGCATGCGCTACACCCGGATCTACACGGACGACGTGGGCGATTCACACTTCGAGGACGTCACGGTCGACGGTGAGGAACGTCGATCGCCCGTGTCCGACGGCACGTCGGAGTACTCCGAGCCGATCCCGGCCCGGTCGATCGTCCTGCGGCGAGTGGTCACGCCGCATCCGGAGGCGCCGCACCGGGCGCCGCGGCGTCAGTTCGCCGTCCACCTGCGCGGTTCCGCCGAGGTCGAGGTGAGTTCGGGGGAGGTCCGGACGTTCGGACCCGGGGACGTCGTCCTGCTCGAGGACGTCGAGGGCGTCGGGCACGTCACGCGCGAGGTCGGTGACGCCGAGCGCATCACGATGTTCATCGAGCTCGCGGAGGGGACGGAGTGAGCCCGCGCGGAGCAGCCGTGGCCGAGGCGCTGGTGGGGTCCTGGTCGCTGGCGTCCTACCTGACCCGGAGCAGCGACGGAACGATCGGCCACCCGCTCGGCGACGATGCGGTGGGACTGTTGCTCTATTCGCCTGACGGTCACATGTCAGGGCACCTCATGCGCAACGGGAGACAGCCCTTCCAAGAGCCTCGCCTGGAGCCCGTCTCCCGGTCGGGTACCGACGACGAGGTGCGTCGCGCGTTCAACGACATCTTCGGGTACGGCGGAACGTACACCGTCGACGAGAAACAGTCCGAGGTCCATCACCACCTGGAGGTGTGCGTCCTGCCCGGGTGGGCGGGTCGCACCCTGTCCCGTTCGGTCGAGTTCGCCGACGACGGTGAAGCCCTGTTGCTGACGAGTGGCGTCCGTGTCGTCGACGGAGTCCGTCAGCGGGCCGAACTTCGCTGGCGGCGCGTCGGCCGCCACGCACGGGCGACTCACGAAGACCGAGGCTAGGAATGTCGATGCGCACAACCATGCAGAACTACCCACTCACGGTCGCGGCGATCCTGAACCACGGCGCCACCGTGCACGGTTCCTCGCTCGTTTCCGTGTCCGACGGTCACGGGGAGAGCCGGACGCGTCGCTTCGACGAGGTCGCGGAAACGGCCCGGCGGCTGGCGGCCGGCCTGCGGGCCATCGGTGTCCGACCGGGCGACCGGGTCGCCACGATGCAGTGGAACAACCTCGAGCACTTGACCGCCTACTTCGCCGTACCGGCGATGGGCGCGATCCTGCACACCGTCAACTTCCGCCTCGCCGTCGAGGACGTGGGCTACATCCTCAGCCATGCCGGGGACAAGCTGGTGATCGTCGATGCCGATCTCGTGGATGTGCTCGTCCCGGTACTTCGCCACAGTCCGCAGCTCGAGTGCATCGTGGTCAACGGCTCGATCGACTCATCGGCGCACGATGCCCTGTCCGCCAACGGTCGGCAGGTGTTGTCCTTCGAAGAGCTGGTGGCAGAGACGTCGGACTTCTCGTGGCCCGCTGTCGACGAGGATTCCGCAGCTGCGGTGTGCTACACGTCCGGGACCACAGGACGTCCGAAGGGTGTTGTTTACAGCCACAGATCGGTCTATCTGCATGCGCTCTCCACCACCACCGTGGCGGCGCTCGGCATCGGTCCGCAGGACGTGGTGCTCGGCGTGGTCCCCATGTTCCACGCCAACGGTTGGGGACTGGCGCACGCATGCTTCCTCAGTGGCGCCGGTCTGGCGCTTCCCGATCGCCACACAGGCGCAGCGGACCTGGTCTCCTTTGCCGGCCACTGCGGCGTGACGCTGTCGGCCGCGGTGCCTACCATCTGGTCCGACGTCTTCCGGTACCTCGAGGGGCATCCGACTGCGGGGGTGCCCTCGCTGCGGGTGATCTTCTCGGGTGGCTCGGCCGTGCCCGAGACGCTGATGCAGACGTCGCGTCGTCTGCTCGGGGTGGAGCTGATCCAGGGATCCGGGATGACCGAGACCTCACCAGTGGTCACCGTGGCCCATCCGCAGGCCGGTGTCACCGCGGACGACGCGGCGTACTGGACGTACCGCCGCTCAGCGGGCCGGCTGCTGGCCGGGGTCGAGGCCCGTGTCGTCGATGACGATGGCGTTGTCCAGCCGCGAGACGGCAACAGCGTGGGCGAGATCGAGTACCGCGGTGCGTGGATCACTGGTGCGTATTACCAGGACGCGACCGGTGAGTCCTTCCATGACGGCTGGTTGCGTACCGGCGACCTGGGCACCATCACTCCGGACGGTTATCTCGCGATCGTGGATCGCGCGAAGGATGTCGTGAAGTCCGGCGGGGAGTGGATCAGTTCGTCGAACCTGGAGGCGCATCTCCTCGCGCATCCAGCGGTGGCCGAGGCTGCCGTCGTACCGATGCCGGACGAGCGCTGGGGCGAGCGTCCGCTGGCCTGCATCGTCCCTGCGACCGGTGCGTCCGAGCTGTCGGTGGACGAACTGAAGAGCCATCTGGCGACGCTGGTGCCCCGATGGCAGGTCCCGGAGTACTGGTCTGTCGTCGCCGACCTTCCCAAGACGACCGTGGGGAAGTTGGACAAGAAGGTGCTGAAGGAACGGCAGCAGTGCGGGGATCTCGCCGTACTGCGGGTGATGTGAACAAGGGGGCCGGATCCGCTGGGATCCGGCCCCCGTCTTCAGGCTCCGAGATGT
>Ga0164241_10005595_pt1 | contig 11692 bp, 13 predicted proteins | sample OricomyardsoilBY_FD_108780 | JGI IMG/M metagenome (GOLD analysis project Ga0164241, IMG submission 108780) | Backyard soil microbial communities from Emeryville, California, USA - Original compost - Back yard soil (BY) | ecosystem: Environmental > Terrestrial > Soil > Unclassified | place: USA... | reverse complement strand
GGACCACAGTTCTGCGCCGGCCTCGGGAACGGGATCCTCCTCGGTTCTCTCATGTGGCGGTCCAGGCTGCTTCCTCGGCCGATGGTGATGTTCGGCCTCATCGGAGGCCCCTTGGCGCTCCTCGCCGGCGCCGGGGTGCTGCTGGGGGCTTGGGGCATGCACTCCGGACTACCCGTCGCGATGACCGCACCCGAGGCCATCTGGGAGCTCTCCCTCAGCGTCTGGCTGCTCACCAGAGGCTTCCGGCCCTCCCCGATCCTCACGGGACAACCAACGAGCGCCGTTCAGCGCTAGGAGCGCTCCGCGATCCCAGGATTTGCTTATTCAGATAAGGCTCACTTATTCTGATCTGTATGGACCTGACCGAGCGTGAGGAAGCGATCGTGGCGCTGCTGCGCCGCGACCCCTTGATCGGGTCGGAGGGGATCGCCCGCGAGCTCGGCACCACTCGACAGGCGGTCAACGTGCATCTGTCGAACCTCGGCAAGAAGGGCGTGATCCTCGGCCGGGGCTACATCCTCAGCGAGGGGCCGGCCGTCGTCGTGGTGGGTGGCGCCAACATCGACGTCAAGGCGCACAGCCTGGCACCGGCGACCCCGGCGACCAGCAACCCCGGCCGGGGGGAGATGACGCCCGGAGGCGTGGCCCGCAACGTCGCGGAGAACCTCGCCAGGCTCGGCACCCGCACCCACCTCGTCGCCTCGGTCGGCTCCGATGCGATCGGAGAGGGACTGGTGGCCGCGACCCAGGCGGCCGGAGTCCATGTCGAGCACGTACGCCGTAGCGCCGCCACCACCGGCACCTACACGGCCATCATCGACTCCGACGGCGAGCTCGTGATCGCGGTGGCCGACATGACCGCCACCGACGAGCTGGGCCCGGACTCCATCGACCTGGCCCGCGACCTGATCGCCCACGCCAGCCTCGTCGTGCTCGACGGCAACCCCGCCCCAGCGACGTTCGCCCGGGTCCTCGACCTGGCCCACGACGCAGGCACCCGGGTCATCGTCGAGCCGGTCAGCGTGCCCAAGGCCCGGCTGGTGGTCCCCGCGCTGAGCCCCGCGCGTCCCGTCTTCGCGATCACACCCAACGCCGACGAGCTCGCTGCCCTGACCGACCGGCCCACCCGCACCGACCGTCAGCTGCTCGGCGCCGTACGCCGTCTCCACGACCAGGGGGTCGAGCAGGTCTGGGTGCGACTGGGCAGGCGCGGCTCGCTGCTCAGCGGCCCCGACGGGCACACCTTCCTGCCCGCGGCCGACACCGAGGTCGTCGACGTCACCGGTGCCGGTGACGCCATGCTCGGCGCCTTCTGCCACGCACTGCTCGCGGGTCGAAGCCTCGAGGAAGCCGCGCGGTTCGGTCACGTCGCCGCCGCCCTCACCATCAACAGCCCCCACACCGTCCGCCCCGACCTGACCGCGCGTCTGGTCGACCAGACCGCTGCCCAGCACACCTGGCAAGGAGAATCCCGATGACCCACCCCCTGCTCCGTCTGACCGACGAGGTCCACGAAGCGCTCGCGGACGGCCGCCCGGTCGTAGCCCTGGAGAGCACCATCATCAGCCACGGCATGCCCTACCCCGACAACGTGGCCATGGCGACCGAGGTCGAGCAGATCATCCGCGACCACGGCGCCGTGCCGGCGACCATCGCGATCCTCGACGGCGTACCCCGCATCGGCCTCGACGCCGACGGCCTCGAGCTGCTCGGCTCCGACGACGGCATCATGAAGGTCAGCGTCCGCGACCTGCCCTACGTAGTCTCACGCGGCCTGCACGGCGCCACCACCGTCGCCTCCACGATGCGGCTGGCCGCGCTGGCCGGCATCAGGGTCTTCGTCACCGGCGGCCTCGGCGGTGTCCACCGCGGCGCCCAGCAGACCATGGACGTCAGCGCCGACCTCCACGAGCTCGGCACCACCGACGTCGCCGTGGTCTCCGCCGGCGTCAAGAGCATCCTCGACATCGGCCTGACCCTCGAGCAGCTGGAGACCCTCGGCGTCCCCGTCGTGGCCTACGGCACGGACGAGTTCCCGTCGTTCTACTCGCGCAGCAGCGGCCACGCTGCCCCGATGCGGCTCGACACGCCCGCCCAGGTCGCGGCCCTGATGCGGTCCAAGTGGGACCTCGGCCTCGCCGGAGGCGTCGTCCTCGCCAACCCGATCCCGGCTGCCGACGAGATCCCCGCCGACGAGATCGGCGTGATCATCGACCAGGCCCTGGCCGACATGGACGCGCAGGGCATCTACGGCAAGGACGCAACGCCGTACCTCCTCGGCCGGATCGTGGAGATCACCCAAGGCGCCAGCCTGACCGCCAACATCGCCCTCGTGCGCAACAACGCGGTCCTCGGAGCCCAGATCGCCACGGAGTACGCCGGAGCCTGAGACCGCGCCGTTCTCGACCTCGACTCGAGTTGGTCACGTATGTGGAGGGTGGCGCTCGAGCGCGGGCAGCTCCCCACTGAGAAACGCGTCGCCGAGGGCCGTCGGTCGATAGATCACTCCGCGTCCACTGCGACGAGAGGTCACCAGTCCGCCGCGTTTCAGCGCGCCGAGGTGATAGGAGATCGTTCCTGGCGAATGGCCGAGCAGCCGGCTGAGGTCCTTGGTGCTGCGAGGGTCCGCCAGTTGCCGAAGGATGGTGGCGCGGGTGCTGCCGATGAGCTGACCGACAGCGGCGGAGTCTCCACCCTGTGGTCGGCCCGACCACAGGGCTGCGATGCCTCGGGCGGCGTAGGTGAGGGCGGGCGTCCTGGGCCGCTCGGCGGCGTACAGCAGCGCACCGGCGTGCGCGGTGCAGGGGATGAAGAGGACACCGTCGTCGGCCCAGTCGACGATCGCTTCGAAGGGTCGCGGCAGGCTCAGCTGGTGACCGTCCCATCCGAGGTCCGCGCCGAGGCTGTCGAGCATCGCGGAGAGGCCGTGGTTGGCGATCAGGTCGGCGCGGTAGGCGATGTCGGCGTCGAGTACGGCGCTGGCGAGCGTCCACTCCTCGGCGATCGCGGCGTCGAAGAAGCGGCCGACGGCAGCGGCGGCCTCGTAGGCCAAGGCACGTTCGCCGCCCGCGGCGAGCAGGTCTTGGATCAGCTGCGGGGGACGTCGCCGCCATCCGAGGTAGTGCTGCTCGCTCTCGAAGCCCGCAGCGAACTCCGGATGCACCGGCCTGCCATCGAAGGCGAAGTCGAGCTGGTAGGCGATCTCCTCCTCCGGGGTGGCCACGATGGCCTCGACCATCCCGTCCCGGGACTCGCGGGGCCGCTGGGGGTGCGGCGTGAGGAAGTCCGCGACGTATCGGTGGTCCAGCGGGACGAGCGCATGCAGCAGGTCGAGCGTCCACCCGTCGAGTCGCGCCAACGACCGCGAGTACCACCGACGGGCATGCCGCGGAGCTCCGCCCTGTCGGCCGCTCAACGTGGCCACCACCTCCACGGCGGGCGACGTGGCGAACCGTGACCGGCTCAGGGTGACGGCGTCGGTCTCGATGCGAAGGGCGATGGCCTGGACTCCTGCGACAGGTGGCTCGGATTCTATCCAGCTCGAATGTGTGGCGCCATCGCCGGAGGCGGTCGACGGTGGCCAGACCAGACAAGAGGAGCACTCACCATGTCCGAAGTCCGCGTTCACAACCTTGCGATCTCCCTCGACGGTTTCGCCACCGGCGAACCGCAGACTCTCGACACCCCGTTCGGCCATGCCGGCGAACGTCTGCACCAGTGGATGTTCGATACCCGCTTCTGGCAGCAGATGGGCGGCAACCGCGGCGGCTCGGAGGGTGCCGACCACGCCTTCGCGGCGCGCCACGAGCAAGGCATTGGCGCCGAGATCATGGGGGCCAACAAGTTCGGCCCACCGGGCTGGCAGGACGACCCGGACTGGAAGGGTTGGTGGGGCCCGAATCCGCCGTTCCACACCCCGACGTACGTCCTGACCCACCGGCCTCGGCCCCCGATTGAGATGGAGGGCGGAACCACCTTCCACTTCCTCGACGCCACGCCCGCCGAGGCGCTCGAGCAGACCCGGGAGGCGGCCGGAGGCCTGGACGTGCGGATCGGGGGAGGCCCGACGGTGGTTCGCGACTTCGTGGCCGCCGGGCTGGTCGACCACATGCACCTCGTGCAGGTCCCGATCGTGCTCGGCCGCGGCGTCCGGGTCTGGGACGGTCTGTATGCCCTCGAGGAGAGGTTCGACATCGAGGCGACCTCGACCCCCAGCGGCGTCACGCACCTGACCTTCACGGCCAAGCGCGGATGAGCGCGCGCCCGTTCGCGCTGCCGGTCAGCCGGCCGAGCTCACGGCGCGTGGGCGCTGCCGGCGGATGGCGTAGGGGATTCCCCGGCCGACCATGGCGAATGTGGCGCCGATGCGCCGCGACCACGAGGGATCGGAAAGCGGCTCGGCCAGGTCTCCGATGTCCACGTAGTGCGACCGCACCTGACCGATGCCCTCGAGGTCCATCGGGACCTCGTGCATCGCGAGCTCGGTGGAGGCCGTGTCACCGTTGCGGAAGAGCTCGTCGGAGACGAGGAGGTACTCCGGTACCTCGACAGGGTTCTTGAGAAGTCGGTGAACGTAGATGACGTCGAGGCCGACCAGGTTCTTACGCCGCTTGATCGTCTGGGTGGCGGCCTCCCCGGAGTGGGCGACGAACTTGAGCTTCAAGGCGCTGGTCTTGTTGCAGCTCCCGCATGGGCACATGTTGAGCTCGATGAGCCGACGCTCCGCGTGAAAAGCCCGGTGCAAAGCGACCACCGCACCGGTGACGACGCTCATCGTCTGAGCGCCGTCCAGGCCCTCGACGTCACGCGAGAGGAACGCCGCGTCGCCTTCGATCTCGATGAGGTCGAAACCCCGAGCGGCGTCGACGACCTTGTCCAGCATGCGAGTGGTGGCGGCCTCCGCATGACCGAGGACGCTGCGATGGAACTGCATGTAGTCGGTGTAACCACCGATGTCGGCAATCAGCATCACGACTCGGCGCGTCGACATGTCGGTGACGCTAACAGGAGGCACCGGGTTGCGGCAGACCGTCTACTGCACGACGCGACTGCGGAAACGCTCCAGCTCCGACACGGGCAGGCGGGACCCAGCGGCGTCCAGCACGGACATCAGATCCTCGGTGGTCCGGCCGAGCCGCTCCGCCAGCACGAACGCGACGTCCGCCACGATCGCGGTGGCCAAACGTTCATGACTGGCGAGCCGGTCCTGGAGGTCTTCGGCGCTCCACTTGATCATCCGCACCGGGGTGCTCGCCCTGGCCGTCGCGTTGCGACGTGCCGATGGCACGAACATGGAGAGCTCCCCGACAACTGTCCCGGGGCCGAGCGTCGCCAGGACACGGCCCCGCTTCAGGATCTCGACGTCTCCCTCGATGATGGACGCGACGCCGTCTGCTGCGTCGCCCTCCTCGAACAAGGTCGAACCCGCAGCCGCATCGATCATGGCAGTCTCTCGGTCGAGCTGTTCCATGTCCTCGTCGACGACGAGCCGGAAAGGGCGCACCGTTCGGATCGCTGCTGACTGCACCCTGCTCACCCTAGTGTCTGCGTGAGTGTCGACAGGGCTGCAGGAATTATCCTGTGGTCCCGAGAGTCGTGGGCCCAGAAGAGGTGGTCGTGGATCGAGACGCAGCAGGGCTGATCGAGAGAGCGTCATGGATGCTGCGGCTTCCCCTCGAGACTCCCACCATCGCGTTCGCAGACGACCGGACGGGGTGCACGCTCTGGTTGAAGCTCGAGTACCTGCTGCCGAGCGGATGTACGAAGGACCGGATGGCGACGAGCATCGTTGCGCACGCCATCGAGTCGGGTGACGTGCGTGCCTCCACCGTCGTGGTCGAGGCGTCGAGCGGGTCGACCTCGATCGCGTTGAGCATGGTCTGCGCCACCGTCGGCGTCCGGTTCCGCGCATACATGCCGAAGACCGTCAGCGGCGAGCGAGTCCTGATGATCCGCCGGCTCGGTGGTGAGGTGGTTCTCACCCCGGCCGAGCAGGGCATGAACGGAGCGATCGGCGCACTGCTCGAGGACTCGCTTTCCAAGACGGATGTGTACGCCGTTCGGCAGTTCGAGAACCAACGCAACGTGCTCGCCCATCAACGCACGACTGGTCCTCAGCTTCTCGGGCAGGTAGGTCATCGGCTCGATGGCTTCGTCGCGGGCGTCGGCACCGGCGGCACCCTGATGGGTGTCGCGCTCGCCCTCCGGGAGCGCGGCCACGACACGGCGATCACTCAAGCGCTGCCGACGGCCAGCTTCACCCCGGAAGGTCGCCCGGAGGTCGTGGGCGGGATACCGGGCATCGTCGAAGGCATGAGCCGGCTCCTCGACCCCGACGCGGTCGGACTCGATGATCCAGTGAGCGTCCCGGAGCCTGAGGCCATGGCCACGGCGCGCGAGTTCGCCCGTCGCGGCCTGGCCATCGGCCCGTCGAGCGGGCTCAACATCGCCGCGGCACGAAGGCTCGCCGAGCGCCTCGGACCTGGCCATCATGTCGGCACGATCCTGCCGGACCGGATGGAGCGGTACTTCTCGACCGCACTGTTCGACGACGTGGCCGAGGAACTCTAGGACGGTGTCGGTCGCGAGGTCGTCACGTCTCCGGCCTCGTCATCGAGGAGCGACGCGCGGAGCTCTCGCTGCGGCAAGACCTGGGTGAAGTACTCGACACCGAACATCTCTCGGAGAATGTCTCGGGGGAACAAGGTCGGATCGATCGGGTACTGCGAGCGATGTGCGGCGGTCGCTCGGATCTTGTGGTCGACGAAGTCGGAGACGTCGACACACGTGTCCACCTTGGCGTCGATGCGATCCCCTGAAGGAAGAGACCTGGTGTTCACGAGCTCGGTCTGGCGCTGTGACTCGTCGGCCGCGATGGGTCCGGATGTCGAGAAGGTCAAGGTCGTGACGTCATCGGCCGCGACCACGTGAGCGTTGCGGGGCAGCGCCTTGGCAATGCCCTCTTCGCCCACGAACTGCCCCGTTCTCGAGATGCTGACCAGACTGACATCGCCGTCCTCGTCCTCTCGGCGGATCTCGACATGACCCGACAAGATGAGGTACATCGTCGTCGCAGCTTCCCCCTGCTCGATGAGGTAGGTCCCGGACGGGAACCACTCGACATTGACGAAATCCGCCGCGTACCCGAGCGCCGTCGTCTCGCGTGAGAAGACAGACATGGCATGCACGAAGTCCTTCGTGCCCTTGAAGCGGGTTGTCATCTCCACGACCCACTCGGCCAGTCGGTCGCGCAGCAACATCCTGCTGTGGGGCCGGTGGCAGTGGAACAGCCGGATCGAGGGAACCGAGGATCGCCTCAAGTAGCAGGCTGCGGTGACCGCCGCCCCGACAGCTACGTGATCTGGATGGCCGGAGAATCCGTCCGGTCCGAACGTGATCACCACATCGGGGTCGAACTCGTCGAGCATCCCGGACGCGAGCTCGACCAGAGCTTGATGGTCGATGTCTGCCAGCTCGCCGTCCGGATAGTCGAGGCATCTGGTCTCGGTCAGCCCCAGATGCTTGCCCGCGGCGTGGAACTCTCGCTCCCTGGCTGCGGTCAACGTCGCCCGGGTCGCCGCGCCGGCATCACGGATCTGACCGGCTCCACCCTTGGTCAACGACACGACGCGCACCTCACACCCGGCACTCGCGTACTTGGCCAGCGTCCCGCCGGCGCAGAGCGTCTCATCGTCGGGGTGCGCGAAGACGGCCAGCACGCGCGGAGGCCGCTCGCCGGTAGCACTCAGCGCGACGTTGTGCGCCACCGAGTCCACTCATCGCTCCACTTCCGGCCGCGATGCGCCTCGGCCATCTGTCCACTCCGCAGTTTACCGGCTGATCCACTCGAGCCCGTGCGCGGGTGCTGTGGCTGCGGACGCCCGCCGGTCGCTTCTGACCCCTCTCGACGACGAGTCGAATCCGACCCAGTCAGACACGCGCGTCGTACCGCGCCGAGTGACTCAGGGTCAACCCGGATCCAACTTTCCGTGGCTCCTCGGTCGTCATCGATCTGCGGGGATCCCAGGCTGGTTCGGTCAGCTCGGAAGCAGCACCTCGCACCACCGAAATGAAGGAAACGAACCATGATCCACCCACTCGACAAGCGCAGCGGGCTTCGGCGGCTCACCACCGGCACGGCCGCCGTGGTGGTAGGCGCCCTGGTGGTTCTCGGGTCACTCACCGCGCCCAGCGCTGCCGCAGGTGAAGGCAACGAACCCGTCGACCCGAGCACCTTGAACCCGCCCGTTCCGCCGGCGTTCAATGCCAGCTGCTTCAGGGTGGGGAGCCACATCTCCTGCGACCTCGCCTTCAGCGACCCAGACGTCGTCGACGAGCCGTCAGGCATCGTGTGCGACGGCACCGAGCTCCTGATCTCGCTGTCTCGTTCGGTCGTCGGCACGAGGCTGTACGACGCTGACGGCAACCTGCTGCAACGGCATTTCCGGGAGTCCCTCAACGGCACGTTCACCAACCCGGACACCGGTCTGTTCGCCTGGTGGACCCAGCGCGACACCGTCATCCACGACCTCTCGGTCCCTGGCGACGTCGCCTCAGGCATCGAGCACGTCAGTGGGCTCGGCACCCGGGTCTGGCTGCCCGGCGGGGGGACGATCATCAGCGACACCGGAACGATGATCACCAACACCGCCGGCGATGTGCTGAGTCTGTCCGGGCATCACCCGTTCTTCGACTACTTCGCACTGGGCGACACATCCGCCGTGGCCCCGCTCTGCGACGCACTCGACTGACCATCGGCCTCGCCTGCGGTTCTCCCGCACGCGGCGGAGCCGCTTCGAAGAAAGAAGAGGTCGATGGACGTCGCAGCAGCCACCAAACTGGTGTGCGAAGCCGGCACGGCCACAGAAACGTGGGGTCGGGAGACCGAGCCCGTAGACGGGATGGATTGGCCCTGGGTACCGGAGCCCGTTGAGGGAGGTGGGTCCAGTGCCCTCCGAATCCTGGTTCCGTACAACGGAACAGCGGCAGCACGAAGGGCGCTCGAGGTCGCGGCAGAAGTGTCTATCGGCCGACCCGCGCTGGCGTGGATCCTCTACGTGCGCCACTGGGACGTTGCGAGAGGTGGGACCCGCTTCTGCCTCGAGGACAACGACGAAGCACGCCGGACATCACATGCGGGCGTGGCCGAGCTACGGCGTCGAGGAGTGCCCGCGAGTGGTGTGATCAGAGACGCCGCACGCGAGCGCATAGGCCACACCGTCGTGGGTGAGGCCGTGCGGCTCGATGTCGGATGCATCGTGATCGGCACGCATGCGCACGGGAGGTTCATCGCAGCACTGACAGGAAGCGTCCCTCGACAGGTCACCCGGAGCGCGACGATGCCGGTCATCGTGGTCAGGCATCCACGCACCGCTCGCACCGAGCGTCTCGGCCGCTTCGACCCGACCTCCGCGAAGCCGCTCTACCCGGGCGCAGGAAGACAAGCCGGCAGCTGGGATTCAGGGTCCAGCACGGCGCAGCCTGGAAGGCCGTGACCGAGGCTGAGAGAACATTCCGCTCCGAGCGCGCCTGAGTGACCGACCGGCGCTGCTCACGGCAGGAGGGCGTGCGTGATCGTGTCCCGCAGGTACCGTGAGTACCGTTCGATCGACCAGCCACGACGCGTCACGATGAGCTCGTACATCTCCGGTGACGACAGGGCGAACAGCACGTCTCCCGCCTCCTCGACCGTGATCCCGTCCCGGACGCCACCGATCGCGTCCAGCGCCCGGGCGTTGTCCTGCATCCGGCGCAGACGCATGGCGTTCATCTCGTCGTAGAGCTCGGCCATCCGCGGATCCGACACCGCCGCGGCCCGCACCAGCACCATGATCGCGGTCCCCCGCGGCGCCACCTCGGTGGCGAGCCGGGCCCACCCCGACACCAGGGTCACCGGATCGGTGTCCCGCAGGGCGTCCGATCGGGTCTCGGCAGGAATCGGTCCGGCACCCTCCAGGGCGTTCTCGAAAAGTGCGCGCACCAGTCCCGGCTTGCCGCCGAACGACTTGTAGATCGTCTCCGGAGAGACGGCGCACTCGGCCGCGATCGCAGCCACCGTCGTCGCCTGGTATCCGTCCTGCTCCATCAGTCGTCTCGTGACGTCGAGGATGCGCTGTTGTCGTGCGCGCGCCGCGGCGCGGCGTCGGGAGCTGTCGTAGCGGCGGCTCTTGACGTGGGAGGACACGAGGATCAGACTCCTATTCGTTACATGGAACTGTAACGAATTGTTAGAGTGGATGAGCGGCATGACACATCCGGAGTTCCTGACCCGCCTCCTGGAAGCGACCAACGATCACGATGTCACCGGGATCGTCGCCTGCTTCTCCGACGTGTACGTCAACGTCACGCCCTGCCATCCCGCCCGAGGCTTTACGGGGCGGGAGCAGGTACGACGGAACTGGACGATGATCCTCGGGGCAGTACCCGACCTGGTTGCCGAGGTCAGGGCCTTCGTGGAGGACGGCGACACGATCTGGTCGGAGTGGGAGATGCGAGGCACGCGGCACGACGGCGAGCCTCACCTGATCCGCGGGGTTCTGGTGTTCACCGTCCGCAACGACCTGGCCACGCATCTACGCTTCTTCCTCGAGCCCGTCGACGACGCACCGGTGGACGCCGACCGTGCGGTCGCGGGTCTTGCGGGCGAAGGTGCGTCGTGATCGTCGTCGCGGGAGGCACGGGGAGACTCGGCTCGGCTCTCGTGCACCGGCTGCTGACGGCGGGTCGCGACGTCCGCGTGTTTTCTCGGGGCCTGACCGGCGAGGCGTCGGCGGGCGTCGACGTCGTGCTCGGTGACATCCGTTCCTACGCCGACGTGGAGGCGGCGGTCGTCGGTGCTGAGGTCGTGGTATCGGCGGTCCAGGGTTTCGCAGGGCCTGGTGGGGTCACCCCACGCTCGGTGGACCGGCAAGGAAACCTCAACCTGGTACGGGCCGCGGAACGAACGGGCGCGGATGTCGTCCTCGTGTCCCTGACTCACGCCGCACCGGACAGCGCGCTGGAGATCGCCCGCGAGAAGTACGCCGCCGAACAGGCTCTGCGGGCGTCCCGGATCGGATGGACGGTGGTGCGGTCCGCCGCCTTCTCCGAGCTGTGGATCCAGCTCCTCGAGGACACGGCGCGACGCTCACATCGTCCCCTGGTCTTCGGCCATGGCCAGTCGCCGGTGTGGTGGGTCAGCGTCGAGGACGTCGCCGCGGAAGTGGCCCGGCTGACCCTGGACCGTTCGGCCCGAGGCCGCACCATCGAGGTCGTCGGTCCTGATGGCCTCAGTCTCGAAGAACTCGCCCGGAAGGTGATGCTGGCGCGCGGATGGTCCGGCAGTCCCCGACGAGTACCCCCGGTTGCGCTACAACTGGGCTCCGCGACGATCGGCCGAGTGGTCCCCGCGGTGGGACGCCGGCTGCGGGCGGCGCTGGCGATGGACTCGCTCTTCGCCGAGAACGTCGCCGCCGTGGACGCGGCTGCCGGCCGCCGGAGCGTGGACGACCTGCTCGCGAGCGCTCGGCCCGCTTGAGCGGACCGTTCCACCGCGGCCGGGCTGTGGTCCTTCCACCAGATGCTTCCTCGAGGTCAGTCACGCCGCGCGTGGCGCTTGACGAGCACAAGCCGCGGCCCCGCCCGCGCCCCACCGTCGAGGTGCGCACGGCCGCCGTGCTCACCGCCGACTACACCGGCTCTCCAGCAACTGGGT
>Ga0164241_10005594_pt1 | contig 11694 bp, 4 predicted proteins | sample OricomyardsoilBY_FD_108780 | JGI IMG/M metagenome (GOLD analysis project Ga0164241, IMG submission 108780) | Backyard soil microbial communities from Emeryville, California, USA - Original compost - Back yard soil (BY) | ecosystem: Environmental > Terrestrial > Soil > Unclassified | place: USA... | reverse complement strand
TGGCGACTTCGTCCGAAGATGCGCAGTACTTTCCCAGCAGGAACTCGAGAACAAAGACGGGCACGTTCGCCCCGACTTTCACCTTCCTCACCAAGTCCTTCCGGACCACCTTGCCGGCGAACAACCGGTTTACCTTGTCGTCCAGCAGATCTCGCGCGGGGATGTCTACGTTGCTCATCTGGTGTGCTCGCAGTTCTGTTCAGGTCAGGAGGCGGACCGGGATGTCGCTGGGTGAGCGATACAGCTCGGCGTCCGTCGCAGGATCTTGGATGACGATGCGAAGCGAAGCGGCGGTGTCATCGCTTACCAGGAAGGCGACGGTGACGGGCTTGCTGGGTTCGATGGTGATGCAGCCTGTTGCACGGTCGAGGGAGCCACCGCTCACCATCCCGACCGCGCCGACTTGCCCGCCTTGGTTCATGAGCAAGGGGCGGACCTCGAGCGGCTTCGCCCCCAGCACGAGTTGTTTGCCACCGAGGGTTAGCTTGATGCTGAAGATGCGGTTGGTCACAGCCTGGGGCGCGTCGTCAACCGTGAGTGGGCCGGATGGGGGGCGGGCAGAAGGGCGGCCAAGTGTCCGCACCGTGAGCACCGGGATTACGAGCTCGGGCAGGGATGGGCCACCGTGATGAAACGCGAGGTCACCGCCGCATTTGAATACGCCGGAGCCAACGGGGAACACCATATCGAGATCCGAATCATACCCCAGGGCGGCAGCGCTCACGCGCACGCAACCCGCCGGAGTTGTCCCACCACGACCGATCCAGCATCGTCGATGGAGCTCGACCGTTACGCCCCCGGGGGCACCGATCTTCATCGATTCGTCGCGCTCTTTGGCAAAAAGGTGGCCATGATCCGATGCCAAAACGGCATTTTCGACGCCCACTCGCGCGAGTCGCTGAAGCGCGGCACTGAGGTCGCCCAGCACTTCGTCCATGATTTTGCGCGCCTGACGCGTCGTGCTGTTCTCGCCGGCGTGGTCGATTTCCTGGGAGCGGATAACCACTACCTCTGCCCCTTCGACCCTATTCTTGAGACCGGTGTGAGACTGACTGAGGAGCTCGTCCAAGGTCATGTCGACCAGCTTGGGTATTCGCGAAGCGATAAACTTCTTCCGAGCCGTAACGTCGGGCAGGAAACGGTCCTCGATGCGGGCGCCAAGTTTGCCTGATTGCTCGACAACCGAAAAACTCGCGGACGCGCTCGGGAGCAATGCGGCCATGCCCATTGGGGTAATGCTCGGCAAGCTGCCGACAGCGGCACGCAGTGCAACCTCGGACGACTTCGGTAGACGCTCGGCTAGCTCCGCCCCCATCTCGAACCGCATCGCATCGACAAGGAAGTAGGCCACCGGCTTTGGGCGCCCTGCCACTACCTCGCTGAAGATTCGAGTTTGATGGAGTGCGCCCGCGACCGTCCACCCAGCCGTCTTAAGAGCATTCGTGAAGCCCACCGCCATGGCTTGGCAGACGTCCTCGTAGGCTCGGCGAACGACGCCGAGCGGCCGATCTTCGGGTTCTTCATCAAGACCCGCGATCCACGCTTCCAGTCGCCGTTGGGCCTGGTCCACACGGAACCAGCCGTCCTTGCCGGTGTACGCCGCCAGCCAAGCTGCAGCATCGCCCGAAGTTCGACTGACAGACCCTCGAACCTCGTCGGCCACCTGCCCGAGCAGAGCCATATGGCGCGCCGCCTCCCACTGCGCCTTCCTGTTCACATCTCGATGAAGCCAGAAGCTCTGCTCTCGATCTGCAACGAGCTTCAGCGCCTGGTCAAACTTGCCGTTCGAGATAAGGTCGCCCGCGTGGCGAAGCAGCGCACGTTCCTCGAAGCGGAAGGTGTCGATGGAGCCGAGCGCGTCCGGAGGCAGCTGCGCATTCTTGAGCCCGAGCTCCTCCTGGACGCGGTCCGCGAGCGCCGCGTAGGTGTCCGCATGCCTGGTGCGCAGACGCCGCGCGAGCTCGCGCACAGCTGACGCTTCGTCCTTTGTTGTCGGCTTGGCAATGCTGTCGACCGATGCCGGGGCGTCACAGGACAGGTCGAGCCGGAACTCGCCGGCGAGAACGTAGCGCAGCGTGATGGAGCGCAGCTTCGCGAGCGGTGCATCGCCGACGAGGTCGAGCCCGAGGCGCGCCTTCACGAGCTTGCACAGCTCACGCGTCGCCTCTTTGCTCACGATTTCCGGGTCACGGGCGTCGCTGACGAGCCACGCCGTCAGAAGCCCATCGTTGCCGCTTGCTTCGTGGAAGATGCTCTTCAGGATTGATGGTGGCTCTGCACCAGAGTTGCCGGCCGCCGCATGGGCAAGGTCCGAGTAGGAGACTCTGCGCTCTTCCGGGAGCATCTCATCGACGACCCCCAAAGTGTATTTCTGTAGCAGTACTTCGCGGGCGTGCTGTCGCAAGCGGGGGCGCCAAAGGTAGCCCGCCTTCTCCAGCTCCATCAGTACGGATGCCTTGGCGTCGTGTTCGATTGCGGGGATATATACGACGACGGCATCGGGCTTATCCGCGCTAACGAGCGGTTCGACAACGGCGCGCAGCTCGAACATGGATCCCGCGTACTCGACGAGGAATGCGCTCGCGCCCGCGATAGAGACGGGGACAGGCTCGCTCACGGTCCGGGGCCCGCCGCGTACCTCCTCGACGAACGGCTGGAACTCGCCGCGCACGTCGTACCAAACCACGACTTGCCGGGCTTTGATCCAGTCCGCAAGCTGCTTGGCTACGTAGTCGTGAAGCGGATGCATCAGGCCACCGTCTCGGAAACCAGACGGCGGACTCCGCCGCAAAACGCGCTAAAGCTCGCCGAGGTATTGCGGGCTAAGTCGAGGAGCGGACCAACTCTTCGAGCGCCGTCTACCTTCTGATAGTCCTTGACGAGTGCTCGCAGGCTATCGACGGGACGGACGAGCTTGTCCGGGTCGCGAAACTTTTCCTTGTTCACGTGCTCTACGACTTTCGCGAGCTGAAACGCTTCCGAAAGAGCCTGCAAGTCCCCGGCTACCCAAGCCTCCAGCTCTCGGCAAGCCACCCGGATTAGCGCGGCTCGCCCCGAGGCCTGCACTAGCTCGGCTAGGCGTGCTTTGACTGCTCTGCAATCGGCGGCGTCCTGGTCACGCAGCACAACGAAGACCGAATCGGGCGCTTGCCAGCCACGGAGGCGTTTCACGAGCTGGCCCTCGAGGTCTTGCTTGCCTTCGAAGACGAGGTACCTAGTTTCTACGTTTGGTCCCACAAGCCGTGGCACTAGCCCTTGCAGCAAGGCCTTGGCCGAGAGTTCTTCAAGGAGGAATACGAGGGTCTTCATTCCGGATCGGCCCCCTCGAAGAGTCCCTGTTTCCAGAGGTAGCCGAGCTTGTCGCCGTCGCGCATGTAAGCAGCGACTTGCTCGTTGTCCTGTGCACGAAGGACCTCTGTGTAGCCTTTTCGCTTTACCAGCCAAAAGGCCTCTTCGAGCTCAACGGCGTTCAGGAAGTCTGGCGAGTGCGTTGAGACGAAGACCTGACCTCCGCGATGTGCGTAGCTCCGGAACTCTTCGGCGAGCTCAGCCAATAGCGACGGATAGAGCTGATTTTCGGGCTCCTCAACGCACAGCAATGGGTGTGGCTTCGGATCGAAGAGGAGCACGAGATACGCCAGCATCTTGATCGTGCCGTCCGACACGTAGCGAGCCAGGAAGGGGTCCTCAAATGCCCCATCCTGAAACTTTAGAAGCACACGGCCTTCCTCCGTTACCTTGGAGTCGACGTGCGCGATGCCAGGCACACGGGAGGCGAGTCTCTTCAAGATCTGTTCGAAGACGGCAGGGTGCTGCTTCTGCAGATACTCGATAACGAGCGACAGGTTCTCGCCCTCTCGTGACAAGTGTTCGGCGTATCCGGACTCTTGCTCCGGACGTGCGCGACTGATGTGAAAATCGCTGAGATGCCAGTTCTCGATCAGAGTGCCTAGCGCGACGGCGGCCGGAAAACGTTCGAACTGTGCGAGCCCCTTGATGGCGAGGATGTCCGGACTCCTAAGAGTCTGAGTCTCGCGTTTGAGCTCCTGCTCGTCGGACACCGAGTCCATTTCATTGGTAACCGCTTCTCCGGTGCCCCGCGCGAAGTCGATGAAATGCCAGGGCTTGCCGGCGCTGCCGCGCCGGTACTTGAGGATCTCACGCTCGACCACAGGCCGGCCGCCTGCTTCGTCGATGGAGAGCTCATAGGTAATGAGCTTCGCCGGTCCGAGCCCGACGTCCGCCCGAATCTTAAGTTCAATTTCAATAGGACCCGTGCATCCGCGCGCCCGGACTTCGTGCAACCCGCGACTTCCGCCTAGTCGCCCGAGTGCGGCGGAAACGTTGCTCGACATGGCGTCGCGTAAGAATGCGAAGACGGAGAACAGCGTGCTCTTACCAGTGCCATTGGCCCCCACGAGCACGCAGAAGGCCGGGATGTCGCGCAGGTGCACGTCACGAAAGGCGCGAAAATTCTTGAGGCGAATGGACTCTATCTTCATTTCCGTTTCCCTTTTCGCGGTGCAGCGGTCGTGGACCCGGGGGCGCTCAGCAGGTCGTCAATCGCGGACTTTACCGCGGCCGAGGTGCGTTCGCGTACGATCTCGTGCACGGGGTGCGTCGGCGCCTTGCGCATGGTCCATTTGCCGTCCGTGCCCTCGACCCAAAAGACGTCCTCGAGGCCGTGGGCGATGGCGAGGCTACGGTCCTTCGCGCACTTCGGGACCACGCGCTCGGGCCAGAGGTGCATGGCAAGGTGGGCCCAGTCGTACGTGCCCTCGCAGAGCGCGTCCCAGGTGGACTTCAGCTCCTTCTGCCACGACTTGTGTTGCGGAACGAGCCGCCAGAGCGGAGCGAAGTTGATGATCACGCCGTCGTCGAGGTTCGGGCTCCAGAGCGGTGCGACACGCTTTACCTCGTCGAGGAAGGCGCGCAGCTCTTCGACATGGGCCTCCTGCGCGGCGAGCTGCTTGCGTTGGGCGGCGGTGGCACCTTCGCGCAGCTCGCCCGTGAGTGCCTCGAGGCGTCGCTCCTCATGCGCGAGTTTAGGCGCCGCGCAGTCATTTTGGACGCGGAAGAACGTGTCCTTGCTGAAGGCGTGGATGTAGAGCCAGATCGAATACCTCGCGGAAGGAGTAGCCAGTTGCCAGTAGATTGGGGCGGTCCGCCCGCTGGCCCTGTACATCGTCAGGTGGTGTGCAAAGAACCCACGAGCCAGGTAATTTCTCAAAGGTTCGTCGCGCGCTTGCTCGTCAACGAGCCCGAACTCTCCGAGTCCTTCCTCCACGACGCGAGATAGGTGGTCGTCCACAAGTTCCGTGCTTACGGGTATCGTCGCGTCACTGCGTGCATTCCAACGTCCAAACGCTCGCCCGACCGTGAACGATACGAGTCTCGTGAGCACTTCGCTATTTGTCCACGGCCTTTGGCCGCCCAGGTTCTGGGAAGTTGAAGGGGACTCGTAAGAGCGATGTAGCCACTGTCGATCCTCGTCGGAGAGATCGTATGCCTGTTCGACTCTTTCATCGATTTGCGTAACCAGACTCGCGAGTTCCGACTCCGCATCAGACCACCACGATGCCGCATGAGAAGCGGACGAGAACCCCGCCAGACCAACCGGACTTCCAAATTGAACCTGCGTTTCATCGCGCGATGCAATTTGGCGCAGAATCGTCAAGATCCGTTCGACTAGCCCGGGCACTGTCGCATCTCCGAGCAAGGCCTCCGCGACTGGCGTCTGCTGTAGGATCCCGACGTGGTAGGCGTTGGCCGCGGTACCTGGCTCAGTGCGTGCGCCACCCAAAGACAGGCCAACAAGGAATCGAACCAAGTAAGAGTTGGACCACCCCAATAAGGTTGGTAGCGACATTTTCTGGGGAATCATCGCAGGAGACATTCCCGCGAACATGGTGCCCTGGGGAAGATGCCAGCAGTTGAGAGGCATTGCCGCTCGAAGGGGGTACGAAACGCCCTCACAGCCTTGCAAATGCACATTCCGCAAGTACGCATTCTCAATACTGCGCAACTCGTGCCCCTCACCCGTCCAATTGACAACCAGATCGACCCCCGACAAATAGGGCGAAAACTCGCCACCTTTGGCATAGGGCTTCCAAGTCGTTTCGGTGGCAACGGGCACCTCCCACCAAAGTCGCAGGAACCGGAAGTTGTCTCCAGTATCGCAGCCGCGCGCAGCTACGGCGAAGCCATCTGAAAGCTTCGGGAATCGCTGTAGGGCAATCTGCAGGGGCTCCGGGAGCCAGTAGGCGATAGTAGCATCAGGTAGCTCTCGAAATCCTTGGAGCGACGCGGTCCTCGTTACGAACGCGCCCGTGGCACACGCCGAACGAAGTGCGCGCTCCTTGTCGGCCGATTCGACGCATCGGGAAACCCACAATTCGCGCTCACCATCAGAGTGAAGAGGCTGCTCCACGACGATTGCTGCCACCTTGACTGTGGCAGCGTCAAGCACACCTCCACCGAGGTCGGCGATAGCTCTTAAGGGCGTACGTCCCAGCAGGACGCTGCGTCGAAGGTCGGAGAAGGACGAATAGAAGAGGCACGTGCTCGAGACAAGCGCGCCCAGCCGCCCCCCTGGCGACAACGTCGGCCGGGCGAGGAAGCCGGCATAAGCGTTGCCTGCAGCCTCGGGATAGGTTTCGTCAAAAACTCCCTGCGAGCGTTCCGGAAGAGCGCCAAACGGCGGGTTCATCAGCACCGTGTCGAATCGCTTCTCCGCGATGCCGAGGAGCGCCAAGCCATGCGCCGCCTCGTCGGCGAAGAGCCTTTGCCGCGTGCGCATCGTGCCGGCCTCCTCCCGCACAAAGCGGGCGAGTGCAGCGAGGATGCGCTCCTCCGGCGGGGCGAAGAGCTCGCCTTGCTTACGGGTGGCCGCCACGAGCTTCTCGACGCGCAAGAGGAGCCCCAGGTCCCCGGCCAGGTTCAGCAGCTCGACGAGTGATGAGAACACACGTCCGAGCTCAGCATCACCAAGCTTCGCCACGAAATCCTCGGTGATCTGCTTGTTGGCCACGAGCGGCTCGGCCACGATGATGTTCGAGCGGCGGATCTGCGCGCGCTCGGTGCGCCCGATGTCGAAGTCGCGGTATGCCCTCTGCGCACGCATCCACAGGGCGAGCTGAGCGATCTGCGCGCAACGCGGGTCAATGTCGACGCCGTGGAGGTTGTGCGCGAGCACGAGGCCCGGCACCGCCTTCCTGAGCGCGTCGAGGCTCGGGTAGTCCTCGGCGAGCGTCTTGGTCGTCGCTTCGCTTCTTGGGTTCTGCGGGTCGGCGTACGCCTCCTCGTACATCACCAGCAAGAGGTCGAACGCGTATAGCAGGAAGTGTCCGCTGCCACACGCCGGGTCGAGCACCCGTAGGTCGCGCGGGTCCTTCTTGGGGCGGGGCGTGAACTCCTCTCCTGGCTTGCGCACCATGTACTCGCACTTCTCGGCGAGCGCGGTCTTCGTGTCGCGCATCTCGTACCAGATGCGCCCAAGCGTATTGTCTGTGAGGAACTGGACGACGTAGCGCGGGGTGAAGAACTGGTTCCGTACTGCCAGCTCTCGACTGTTGCGCGGAGCCTGGCTCTCGTCGCGCATCTTCTTGCGTTCTTCCTGACCGTTGAAGAATTGGTAGAACCAGCCGATGGTCTCGTCCTCGCTCCACACGCCGGCAAGCTCGGTGCCGTTTAGGATCTCGAGGAGTTGCTCGAAGGTTGCGCGCTTCGGCCACAACACGCTCGAGGGATCGCGGCGGTCGAAGAGGACCTTCACCTCGGTCGAGAGCTCGTCGAAGAGGGACTCGATGTAGAGCCGATAGCCTGCGCTGTCGGGGAGAAGCGGAAGGCCCGGCGCCATGCCGCAGAACTCGCGGTAGCCGACGGACTGCTCCCCCTTGGTGATGCACTCCTGCACCAAGTCCCGCGCCTCGAGCATCTTGAGGGCAACGAAGCGGTTGAGCGTCGTGAACGCGGCGTCGCGCAGGTAGTCGCGAGCGGCGTCGGCAGCGATCATGCCCGCCGCGCGCTTGTGCTCGATAGCAGCGATGACGCGTTCGCGCTGGAACGCCTGGCGAGCCGAGAGGTGGCCTCCGGCCTTCGCGGCCACCGCGCCGTCGCGGTGCACGTCGAAATCGCCCTCGAGCTGCGCGGCGAAGTCCTCCTCCAGGAGCTTCCGCGCGCGCTGCGTGGCGCGTTCGATGGCGTGGCGTGTGTCTTTGTTCATCAGAATTACGTTCGGAACTTGCGCGCCCGGCTGCGGTTTACGCAATTCCTGGATGCCGCTACACGCCTGCAATTGTTCATCTATTTGCCCTCCGCAAGATCGAAATGCGTAAGAATTGCGTAAGAATTGCGTAGACGAGCAGTCATCCCGACAAGCTGCTCAAGCGTTGTCGTCACTGCACGATGACCTTCTTGCCGGCGCCGATGAGACGTGCGCACTCGTCGCGCAAGCCGTCGAGCGCGGCTTCGAGCTGCTCCTCGGTTTCGATGCCGCCCGCGAAGTAGCTGCCAACGCTGACGCTGACGACACGCTCTCCGTCGATGATGCGCCGCAGCTCGGCCGCCGCCCCGCGCAGGCGCCCCTCGCAAGCATCGCGATCCGCACGAAGCTGGGGGATCGGTACGCGCTCAGCACCACGCTTCTTGCCTCGCTCGAAGGGATCGGCGAGCCGGCGCTGTTGGTCCTCGTCGATCTCCGGCCAGCCCGGAGTCTTGATGAGCTGGTCGAACGCCTTGGTGTACGCGGCGACCCGGGCGTCGAGCGCCTCAGCCTCGCGGCGCGCGTACTCGGTCTCGATGGCCCTCGTGTGCTGCTCAATGGACGGGAGCTCCTTGAAAAACGTTTCGCGCGCGAGGAGGTCTTCGAGCGTCGAGGCACGCGTCCGCAGCTCCTCAGGAACATCCGACTCCTGACTCAGAAAGCTCCAGAGCTGGCTCTGCGCCTTTCGCGCGCGTTCGAGGTCGTGGAGGCGCGGCTCGTTGAGCACCTGCTCGAGCTCCATCGCACGCTTGACAGCCTCTTTGATGCCCCTGTGGCTGGTGTTGAACGTCGCAATGGCGTTGTCCTCGGAGCCCCGGAGGATAGCTTTCATCTGACCGAGGGCCCCGTCGAGCGCCGTGCCCCCTGGCAGGCGTTGCGCAGTGAGCGTCGCGAGTGCGGAGGCAACCGTGTCCTCGTTCCGCGCGACCTCCTTGCGGAGCTCGGCGACGATGGATCCCGCGTTCAACTCCTTCACTTCGATGCCGAAGGTGTCGCGGAATGCCTCGGAGGCCTTAACCAGCTCCTGGAACTCGATGCCCTTCTTCGGGCGAAAAGCTGCTTGCCGGAAGAGGTTGTTGTTCGAGAACGTTTCGCGCGCTTCGACGCCCGTCACGCTGTCGAGCGTCTGGCCCTTGCTTGTGGCTTCGATCTTCCCCGCGCGCAACAGGGACAGGACAAGCAGGCGCACTACCTCGAAATCCCAGCCGAACGGTTCCTTCGCAAATTCATCAGTGAGGTAGCGGCCGCTCGCGGTGTCGCCGTAGTTCGCGCGCTCGTCGATGCGGTCGAGCACTTCCTTCAGCGCCCCGCTCTCGGTGCGGAAGACGGTCTTGCCCTTCTCGTCGCGTAGAAGGCCGATGCTACCGAACACGCTCGGCAGGCCCTGAAGGTTCTCGGCTGTGAAGAGGGCGTCAGTGCCCTTCTTGACGTCCGTCGCCTTGGCGGCGGCCTCCTTGAAACGGTCAAAAACCTCGGGTAGCACCTGGCTGAGCACCTCGGCAGCCGTCTTGCCGACGTCGACGGCGCGATCGGTCGGGCTGCGGTCTTTGCCCTGGAAGTAGATGCGTCCCGACAGAGATGCCATGCGGAGCAGACGGCGAAGCTCGTCGTTGTGCCGGCGCAGGCGAACGCGCTCTTCGGCGATGAGGGCCGGCGTGTCTTCGCCCTTAACTTCTCGCTCCTTCCTCGCGAGCATCTCCTTGCTGCGGAACAGCTCGACGGTTTCGCGGTCGATGGAGTCGGTGAGTGCGATGGCCCAGAATACGTGCTTCCGCTCCTGCTGGCTGCGCGTGCGAAGCTCGGCAGCGAGCCCGTCGAAGTCTTTTCCGTCTTCGGCCAGGTGAACTTGGAACACCATATCACCGCTCGTGATCTCGCGGCCGTGGATGGCGAGGCCCGCCTTGAAGGTCTTGGTTTCAAAGAGCGTGTGCGAGGGCTGCGGCTGCCAGAAGACGGAGAGCACCTCCTGGTAGAGCCGGTGCGAGTCACCGGGCTTCGGGCTGATGCCGTTGCGCAAGCGCTCCCAATCGTCCTCGGCGGGCGTGGGGATGCGATAGCCGTCGTCGCCCTGGCGAACCTGATGGGCCGCTCCGAGGGCGAGCAGGGCTTCTTTCACTGGGGCGAGTAGCGAGTCACCGGCGACGCTGCCGTGCAAGGCGGCCGCGATGTTCTCGGCGCTGCGGTGGACGCTCTTGATGTACTGCAGCAGGCAAATCACTTTCGCCACCCGCTGCGCGAGCGGGTGCTCGACCACCTTCGAGATCGCTGCGATCTTCGCGCGTACCTCAGAGCCGATGTTGCCCTCGACGAGGTCGTACACTTGGTCGAGCCGAACGAGGTCGCCGACCTCACTGTCGGCGAGGTTCACGGCCGGGTTGATGAGGAGCTGCTGCGCAAGCTTGATAATGGTGCGGTTGGCGCCCCCGACGTGCTTGCTGGCGCCGCCCTGTGTACGCAAGCCCGACACGACCTGGATGATTAGGTCGACCTGGTAGGGGAGCAGGGGGTAAAGGTCGATGAAAGCTTCGCGAGTCAGCTCGGGGAGCCGAATCTCGGCGGTGAGCCGCGTGTGCTCGGTGAGGCGCCCGCGATGCTCGTCGAACAGCTTCCCAAGCACGGCTTGTGCGGCGGCGTTCTTCGAGAGCACGCGGCGACTGGTGACCTCGGAGATGTCGCTCGGCTCGAGGTGCACCTGCAGCGGGAATCGATCCATCAAGCGGGCGAGCTCGATCTTCTTGTCATCCAAGCCCGAGACAAGCTCGCCGAGCTTCTCTTGCGATGTGACGACGACCCAATGCTTGCCGCGACCCTTCACGCCGAGGCTCTGCACAATGGCCTGCAGGTCGAGCATCTTCTGGACGTCGCGAGCCACGAACTGGCCGACCTCGTCGACCACGAACATCAGCGAGAACCCTGGCTTTCGCCGCTTCATCAGCTCGGTTGCCCGCTCGGCCAGCTTACCCGGCGTAATGTCGGCCTTGTTTTTGACGGCTTTTACCCACGAGTCCGCGACCGGGTAGGTGTCGCGGTCGAGGCTGTGCAGCACCCGGCTCGCCTCCGAAAGCGCGAACGCGACCTTGCCCTTCTCCCTGCCCCACTCCTTGTTGAAGAGGCGCAAATACTCCTCTTCGAAGCGACGAAGCTGGTCCTTTTCCTCGAGGCCGATTTCAAGCTCCGACAGGTCGAGATCCTTTGCGTAGCCCAGGCTCTGCAGGAAAAGCCCGTACATGATCTCGGTCAGTGTTTGATTGCCGCTGCGGATGCCACGATCCGTCGAGACGTCGAAGATGACGGCGTGGGTCGGGATCTTTTCGTTGATGGCCTTGAGCACCACCTGGAGCTTCTTGTCGCCTGTGCGATGGGCGAAACGCTCGGCGGCCGACTCCCCGACAACTGACCGATTGGCGATGGAGAGACCGAACATCTTGGCG
>Ga0164241_10005593_pt1 | contig 11696 bp, 12 predicted proteins | sample OricomyardsoilBY_FD_108780 | JGI IMG/M metagenome (GOLD analysis project Ga0164241, IMG submission 108780) | Backyard soil microbial communities from Emeryville, California, USA - Original compost - Back yard soil (BY) | ecosystem: Environmental > Terrestrial > Soil > Unclassified | place: USA... | reverse complement strand
GCGCGCGTGAGCGTGGGCGAGTTTCCCGTCCCATACACGGATAAGTCGCCCAGGGTGGCTCAAGCTTGAGCGAGCGCGCGGACACCGTGGCGCTGCCGGGGTTCGATGCGGACACCGCGGTCGAGGACCTCGGCGGCGGCCGCTTCGGGGCGACGATGAGCGACCGCTGGTGGGTCGGCAAAGGGCCCAACGGCGGCTACGTCGCGGCGGTGATCCTGAAGGCGATCCAGGCGAGCGCCAGCGCCGAGCGGGCGCCGCGCTCGCTCACCGTCCACTACCAGCGGGCGCCGCAGGTGGGGCCGGTCGAGGTGGCCGTGACGGTCGAGCGTGAGGGGGGCCGCGCCAGCTTCCTCTCTGCCCGGATGACGCAGGAGGGGAAGGTGCAGGCGACCGCGCAGGCGGTGCTCTCGGAGAACTGGAGCGAGAGCGAGGGCTTCTCGGAGTTGACGATGCCCGACGCCGGCGAGCCCGGTGAGCTGCCGACATTCGAGCCCGCCGACGTCGAGGGCGCGCCGCGGATGCTGCAGAACTACCGCTCGCGGCTGGCGCTCGGCGCCCCCGCCTTCTCCGGCGGCGACCCCCACACCGGCGCCTGGATCCGCACCCGCGAGCCGCGCCTGCTCGACGCGCCGCTGGCGGCCGCCCTGCTCGACACCTGGTTCCCGGCCCCGTTCATCCGCCTCAAGCTCCCGGCCGGGGCGCCGACGATCGACTACACCGTCCACTTCCGCTCGCCGCTGCCGCCCCCCGGCGCCGGCCCCGAGGACGCCTACCTGCTCTCGTTCCGCTCGAGCACCGCCCGCCACGGCTTCTTCGAGGAAGACGGCGAGCTCTGGTCGGCTAACGGGACCCTGCTGGCACAGTCGCGCCAACTGGCCCTGCTGCTCGACCCCGCAAGTTAGGCAGCAACAGCGAGAGCAGCGCCGCCGCGAGCACGCAGGCGACCGACGCCCAGAGGCAGGCGCTGAGGCCCTGCCACTGGTAGAGCAGGCCCGAGAGCACGGTGCCGGAGAGCCGGCCGCCGGCGTTGGCCATGTAATAGAAGCCGACGTTCATCGCCGCCCGGTCGTTCTCGGCGTAGGCGAGGATCAGGTAGGAGTGGACCGCGGAGTTCATCGCGAAGACGACCCCGAAGGCGATGAGGCCGATCACGATCACCGCGGTCGGGTCGACGTCGAGTGAGAGGCCGATCGCGATCGCGGCGGGGAAGATCGCCAGCACGAAGGCCAGCCAGGTCGCGGTCCTGCCGTCGGGCTCGCCCCCTCCCGCGCCGCGCCGGCGCACGAAGCGCGGCGCCGCCGCCTGCACGGCGCCGTAGCCGATCACCCAGATCGCCAGGAAGCCGCCGGTCTGGATGAAGCTCCAGCCGAGCACGGTCTCGAGGTAGACCGGCAGGCCGACGACGAACCAGACGTCGCGGGAGGCGAAGAGGAAGACGCGGGCGGCGGCGAGGACGTTGACGGCGCGGTTGTTGGAGAACATATGGCGGAAGCGGGCGGCCGCGTCGGGGCGGCCGAGGTGCCCGTGCATCAGCCGCGCGACCGCCAGCAGGGTGAGGAGGGCGGCGGCGGCGAGGATCGCCATCGAGGTCTGGAAGCCGGCCACGGTCAGCAGCAGGCCGCCGAGGAAGAAGCCGACGCCCTTGAGCGCGTTCTTGGAGCCGGTCAGGACGGCGACCCAGCGGTAGAGCGAGGACTCGTCGCCCGCCGGGACGACCAGCTTGACGGCGCTCTTGGAGCTCATCTTGGTCAGGTCCTTGGCGACGCCGGAGAGCGCTTGGGAGGCCATCACGTAGGGGACGACCAGCCAGGCCGCGGGCGCGAAGGCCAGCATCGCCAGGGCCAGGACTTGGGTGCCGAGCCCCATGAAGAGCGTCGTCCGCAACCCGAAGCGCGCCGCCAGCCAGCCGCCGACGAGGTTGGTGAGAATGCCGAAGAGCTCGTAGAAGACGAACAGCGAGGCGACCGTGAAGGCGGAGTAGCCCAGTTCGTAGAAGTAGAAGAGGACCAGCATCCGGGTCGCCCCGTCGGCCAGCGTCTCGACCCAGTAGGCGCCGGTGAGGAGCGCGTAGTTGCGCCGGTCCCGGTCGCGGCTCATCTGGACCCGGCGGCCTTGCGGGCGAGCTCGACGAGGCGGTTGGCGTAGCCCCACTCGTTGTCGTACCAGGCGAGGATCTTCACCTGGGTGCCGTCGACGACCAGCGTCGAGAGCGCGTCGACGATGCCCGAACGCGGGTCGCCGCGGTAGTCGACCGAGACCAGCGGGCGCGTCTCATAACCGAGGATCCCGGCCAGGGGCCCGGCGGCGGCCGCCTCGAGCAGGCCGTTGACCTCCTCGACGTCGGTCGGTCGCTCGACCTCGAAGACGCAGTCGGTGAGTGAGGCGTTGAGCAGCGGCACCCGCACCGCGAGACCGTTGAGGCGCCCCTCCAGCTGGGGGAAGATGAGGCCGATCGCGGTCGCCGAGCCGGTCGTGGTCGGGATCAGGGAGAGGCCGGCGGCGCGGGCCCGGCGCAGATCCTTGTGCGGCGTGTCGACGATCGTCTGCGTGTTGGTGAGGTCGTGCAGGGTCGTGATCGAACCGTGGCGTATCCCCATCCCCTCCTGGATCACCTTGACCACCGGCGCCAGGCAGTTGGTGGTGCAGGAGGCGGCGGTGAGGATGTCGTGGCGGGCGATCGCGGCGTCGTCGTCGTTGACGCCGATGACGACGTTGAGCGCCGTCGGGTCAGCGACCGGCGCCGCGACGACGACCTTGCGCACAACCTGCTCGAAGTAGGGCCGCAGCGACTCGGCAGTGCGGAACTGGCCCGAGCACTCGAGCACGACCTCGACCCCGGCCTCGCTCCAGGGAACCTCGGCCGGGTTGGCGGCGGCGGAGTAGCCGAGGCGCCGGTCGGCGATCGCGAGCACGTCCCCCTCCCCCTGCGCGCTCTCCGACCAGCGGCCGTGGACCGAGTCGAACTGCAGTAGATGGGCGGCGGTGGCGGCGTCGCCCTTGGGCTCGTTGACGTGGACGAACTCCAGCCCCGGCCCGCCCCATGCGGCTCGCAGCGCCAGCCGGCCGATGCGGCCGAAGCCATTGATGCCAACCCGCGTCACGGCCCGATCCTAAGCATTGACAAACATGATTTCAATAGATATATGTAGATAGATGGCCGTCGATCTGGAGCTCGCCCCGAAGACCAAGCGCGGTGCCGGCGAGCCCTGTTGCGAGCCGGTCGTCTACCCCGATGTCCAGCGCGAGCAGGCGCAGCGGATGGCGGCGATCGCGAAGGCGCTGGGGGACCCGATCCGGCTGCAGCTGGTCGACGTCCTGCGCAAGCACGCCGGCAAGGTCTGCGTCTGCGAGCTGGTCCCGCTCTTCGACCTCTCCCAGCCCACCGTCTCCCACCACCTCAAGGTCCTGCGCGAGGCCGGCATCGTCGCCTCCGAGCGCAAGGGCCTGTGGGCGTACTACTACGTCATCCCCGCAGCCCTGGAAGAGCTGGGGGCCTGGCTGCGCTGACCGTCGACGTTTCGGCGTTGTAGACGCTGCTGTCAAACGGAGTCAGGGCTTCTTCGGCCGCGTAGCCGAGCGGCGTCAGTTCGAACAGTTCCTCGATGCTGCGCAGCAGTGAGAAGTGGTTGAAGTAGCCGCTCTCGTTGACCGTGCCGGGGGCGACGAAGGACGAGAGCAGGAGCAGGCCGACGCGGCCACCGCCGCCAGTCGGCTTGACCGGCCCCGGCGGGGCCGCGGCGACGGCTTCCGGGGGCAGGTTTGGATAGGCGGGACTGCTGCAGCAGGAGCTGAGGTCGGGAGTCGGCCCGGTCTGGCGCGCCTGGGCGGAGGTGATCGCGATCAGCCCGCCTTCCTTGTAGGCGGGCGATGCTTCGATCTCCGGAACCACCTGCTGCAGGAACGGTTCCGCCTCGAGCGCGCCCACCGGCGCCCCTTCGGCGCAGGGCAGTTCGCCACCGTCGTGGCAGTTGCTGGGCACGATGTAGGAGAGCGTCGGCGTCTTCGTCGCCACCTTCAGGTCCGCTGCCAACTGTTCGAGGCTGACGTCGCTCTTGGCGCAGGCGGGGTTGTCGGTCAGCGAGTGGAAGTAGACGAAGGGGTCGCGGGAGCCTTCCTCGCGCACGCAGGGAGCGAGGCGGCCCTCGACATACGCCTTCCAGGTCAGTTTCTTCTCCGCGAGCTGGCCGGGCAGAGTCGCGGTGGCGGCCGGATAGATGCAGCCCGCCCCTTCGACCTGGCCCGCGGGCGAGATCGTCCCGGGCAGGATGTCGGCGGGGACAGGGCAGCCCGCCGCCGTTTCCACGGTCGGCCCCTGGCCGCTGAGGAGGGCGATCTGGTTGGCGAGGGCGCCTTTCGTGACCCCATAGAAGTTGGAGAGCAACTCCCCCTTGGCCGCCAGCGTCCGGGACAGGTAGGGCGCCGGAGAGGTGGCCCCGAAGGCTTCCTCGAAGCTGTTTTCCCCGAGCACGACCAGGAACACGTGTTTGACCGGCGGCAGCGTTTCTTCTTCTTCGAAGAATTCCGGCGGCGGGGTCGGTTCGGGCGCGGGTTCCGCTGCGGGCGGTACCGCGGCCGCGGGTGGTGCGATCGGCAGGCTCGACGTGGTCGCGGGCAGCGGCGCCGGTTCAGACGCCGGAGTCGGCGACGGCGGCGCGCTCGCGACCGATTCCGCCTGCGGCGCCGGCTTCGGGGACGCTTCGAGCAGGATCGAGGTGAGGCCCGCGCTCTGGGCAACCTGGCTCGTCGCCGAACCGAGCAGGACGCCGAGGGTGAGCATCCCCATCACCGCCACCGCGGCGGCCCAGGGGGAGGGCATGAACCGACACTCGAGGCATTCATCGCGCTTGCCCGTAAGCGGCACGCCACAACCCGCACAGGCTCGGGCGCCGCTCTTCTCGCTGGCGCCGCTCTTCTTGCGGTTCTCGTCCTCGGCGGCGGGTGCGGTCACGCTTCAGCACAATCCTCGCCTGGGGCAGGGCCCGAGTTGTGAAGATCCTGGGTTCGCGACGACCCGGTCTCGCTGGGGCCTTCACAACTCTTAAACAACGGTGCGGGCGCGGCGGCCGAAGATGCGCCCCGTGAGCGATCAGTGTCCGTCCTGCGGCGCCAACATGGCCGTCGACCAGCGTTACTGCCTCGAGTGTGGGCAGCGGCGCGGCGACCCACGCCTGCCGTTCATGGACGCGGTCGTGTTCATGGACGCGGTCAAGCGCCAGCCTGAAGCCACCACCTCCTCCCCTCCCCCATCCCCCGAACGGCGCTCGCGGATGACCGCCAACGCCTCCCTGATCGCCGGCGTCGCCACCCTGGTGCTGGCGATCGGGGTCGGCGTGATGATCGGGCGCGAGGGCGGCAGCGGCAGCTCCGTCGCGGCGGCGCCGGCACCCCAGATCATCAAGGTCGGCGGTGGCGGCGGTGAAGAAGAAGCGGCGACCGCGTCAACCGCGGGCAACGAAAACGCCGGCGCCAAGGGCGGCAAGGCGAAGAAGGCCAAGGCGCCCGAGAAGGCGGTTGACAGCAGCGGCACCTCCGAAGCCGCGGCCGAAGTCCTCAAGCCGGCCGGCGATGTGAAGCTGCCGCCGCCAACCGTCCAGCCCGGAGGGAAGTGCGAAAGCGGTGCCTCCGGCTGCAAGGGCGGCGAATTCACCGGGGAATTCTTCGGCGAATGAACCTCCGACTCCCCAAGCGCAGCGCGCCGGCGCCGGCGCCGCCGAAAGCGGCCGCTGTCCCGCCCCCCCAGGGCAACCTGAGCGCGGCGTACGGACAGGAGTTCGTCGTCGACCTGCAGCGCCGCCGCGAGCAGCTGGTCGCCCGGGTAGCTGAGTTGCAGTGGGACCTCGGCGGCCTCGTCTATGAGATGACGACCCGCAATCGGGTCAAGGTCGACGTGCTCGTCAAGCGCGCCGTCGAGCTCCAGGACGCCGACGCCGAACTGAGCGAGGTCGAACGCATTGTCCGCATGGAGGAGACCGGAGCCTCCGGCTCCTGCGGATCCTGCGGGGCGCCGCACAGCAGCGGCGCCACCTTCTGCTGGCAGTGCGGCAACTCGCTGCTGCCGCAGGTCTCCGGCGACGCGATCCTGCGCGGCTAGCCGAAGCGGCCGGTGACGTAGTCGCGGGTGCGGGGGTCGCGGGGCTGGCCGAAGATCGTCGTGGTCTCGTCGAACTCGATCAGCGTTCCGACCGGCTTGGTGCTGCTGGAGTCGAGGCTGAAGAAGGCGGTGCGATCGGCCACACGCGCGGCCTGCTGCATGTTGTGGGTGACGATGACGATCGTGAAGCGGCCTTTGAGGCTGTGCATCAGCTCCTCGATCGCACCGGTGGCGATCGGGTCCAGGGCCGAAGCGGGCTCGTCGAGCAAGAGGACGTCGGGCTCGATCGCGATCGCGCGGGCGATGCAGAGTCGCTGCTGCTGGCCGCCGGAGAGTCCCAGGGCGCTGTCCTTTAGTCGGTCCTTGACCTCGTCCCAGAGCGCCGCCCCGCGCAGGGCCTTCTCGACCCGCTCCGACAGCCCTGACTTGAGGCCGAGGTTGCGCGGGGCCCAAGCGACGTTGTCGAAGATCGACTTCGGGAACGGGTTCGGTTTCTGGAAGACCATGCCGATCCGCCGCCGCACCTCGACCTGGTCGACGTTGCCGCCGTAGAGGTCGTGGCCGTGGTAGAGGATCTGGCCCTCGATGCGGAAGCTGGGGACCGAGTCGTTCATGCGATTGAGGCTGCGCAGGAAGGTCGTCTTACCGCAGCCCGAGGGACCGATCAGGGCGGTGATCTGGCCACGGCGGATACGCAGCGAGACCCCGGACAGGGCCTGCTTGGCGCCGTAGGAGACGGAGACGTCGCGGGCGTCGAAGACCACCTCCGGCGCCAACCGCACCTGGCCGTTGGCGCTGGCCGTGATGGCGGCAGCGGGGGCCGGACTCGGGCTCTCGCCGCGCAGCCTTACCCGGGGCGGCACCGCCGGCTGGCTCGCCTCACCCTCCTGGACCTGGTCAAAACCGCTCATGAGGCCGCCTTTCTGCGGTTGCGCGCGAGCAGGGCCCGGGCCCCGACGCTGGCGAAAAGGATCAGGGAGACGAGGACGAACGAGAGCCCCCAGGCTTCGGCGAACCCTTCCGGGTTCGCTTCTTCGGAGAGCTGGAAGATCCGCACGGGCACATTCGGCAGCGCTTCCAGCGGGTTCAACGAGTAGCGCGAGGGGTCGAAGACGGAGGTGGCAAAGATCAGCGGCGCGGTCTCACCGGCGGCGCGGGCGACGGAGAGGACGGTCGCCGTGAGGATCCCGCCGAGGGCGCTGGGCAGGACGATCCCGAGCACCGCGCGCCAGCGGCTCACCCCCAGTGCGTCGGCCGCTTCGCGCAGGTTGGAGGGGACCAGCAGCAGCACCTCCTGGGTGCCGCGGGCGATCAGCGGCACCATGATGATCGCCAGCGCCACCGAGGCCGCCAGGCCCGACTGCTGCTTGTGGTTGACGAGCAGGCCGAAGACGAAGAGGCCAATGATGATCGAGGGGAGACCGTTCATCAGGTCGAGGGTGAGGCGGATCGCGTGGGTGCCCCGCCGGCCGGCGAACTCGGTCAGGAAGAGGGCGACGAGAACCCCGACCGGCATCGCGATCACGGTGCCGATACCGACGATCACGGCGGTCCCGACCAGCTCGGGGCCGATGCCGTCGGGGGCGCCCTTGAAGAGGAAGCCGAGGTCGAGGGCGCTGGCGCCGCGACTGACGACGGTGAAGATGACGACCGCCAGCACGGCAACGGCGAGCACCGCGGCGCCGGTCGCCGCCGACTCAGCGAGGCGGCTGACGAGGCGGCGCCGGCGCAGGTTGCCGCTCGGCGTCAGCGGCGCCGTCGGGTCGAAGTTGGCGCTGCCGCTCATCGCGCCGCCGCCCCCTGGAAGCTGAAGCGCCTACCGATCCACTGCGCGATCAGGTTCGAGGCGAGGCCGATCACGAGCAGGATCACACCGAGGTAGAAGAGCGAGGCTTTGTGCATTTCCGTCAGCGCGCCCGGGAACTGGTTGGCGATCCGGGCCGCCAGCGTGTCGCCGGTCTTGAACAGCGAGGCCTGGATCTCCGAGCCGGCGCCGATCACCTGGGCGACCGCGATCGCCTCACCCAGGGCCCGGCCGAGACCGAGCAACGAGGCCGCGACCACGCCGGAGGCGGTCGACGGCAGCACCACCCCGCGCACGACCTCCCAGCGCGTGGCGCCGAGAGCGCTGGCACCGTCCTGGACGTCGCGCGGTACCGCCAGGAAGAGGTCGCGGGAGACCGAGGCGATGATCGGGATCACCATGATCGTCAGGATCAGGCTGGCGGTGAAGATGCTCGAGCCGGTCGTTTCGGGGGCGCCGAAGATCGGGATGAAGCCGAGCTTGTCGTGCAGCCAGGGCTCAAGCGTCCCCTGCACGAAGGGGGCGAGGACAAGCACGCCCCAGAAGCCGAGGATGACGCTGGGGATCGCCGCCAGCATCTCGACCAGCGGCGCCACGATCCCGCGCACACCCGAGGGGGCGAGCAGGCTCAGGTAGAGGCCGATCGCGACCGCGATCGGGGCGCCGAGGAATAGCGCCGCGAAGGAACTGACGGCGGTCCCGAAAATCAGCGAGCCGGCGCCGAACTGGCCGAAGTTCGGCTGCCAGGTGGTCTCGGTCAGGAACCCGAGCCCGTACTTGGAGATCGCCGGACTGGCACCGTCGACCACCTGGTAAGCGATCAGCACGATCGTCACCACGCAGAGCCCGGCGGCCAGCAGGCAGACGCCATATAGGGCCCGGTCGCCGACCTGATCAAGTCGCTTGCGGCGGCGTGCGGAGCGAGCGGAAGCGTGGCCGGCCCCGCCGAGGGCAGTTGGGCTGGTGGTGGCGTCCACGGCCCGCAGCGTAGTGGAGCATCCCCCACTCCTTGTTACGAACTTTCACACTTACTGTCACATCTTTGTAACACCACTGCTTTCACGGGATTGACACATATGTGTGATTTTCGACCCCCAAGCTATGCCGCGCCCGGGCTGCACCCTTGCGCCCGCCAGACATCGAACAAGTCGAAAGGAATTCTCTTGAATCGCATCAGGTTGCTTGGGGTGGCCATCACGGCCGTCTTGGTTATGGCGACGGGAGCCGCCAACGCTTCCGCCGCGGGACTCACCGGAGCCGGGTCGACCCTGGTCGCGCCGCTGATGGCGAACTGGATCAACGGCTTCGAAATCAAAGAAGGCATCCAGGTCAAATACGGGGCCGTCGGCTCTGGGGCAGGCATCGCCCAGATCACCGCCCGCACCGTCGACTTCGGCGCCTCCGACGCGCCGCTTACTCCCCAGCAGGCGGCCGCCTGCAACGGCTGCGTGCAGGTCCCGTGGGCCCTCTCGGCCACCGGCCTCGGATTCAACGTCCCGGGGGTGAAGAAACTCAACCTCTCCGGACCGGTCATCGCCGGGATCTACTTCGGCAAGATCACCAACTGGAACGATCCGAAGATCAAGAAACTCAACCCCTCGGCGAAGCTGCCGAACCTGGCGATCACGCCGGTCTTCCGCAGCGACGGCTCCGGTGACACCTACACGTTCACCAACTACCTCTCGAAAATCAGCCCCGCCTGGCGCACCGAAGTCGGGTACGCGACCACGGTCGGCTGGAAAGCGGGAGTCGGCGCCAAAGGTAACTCCGGGATCACCGCCACGGTGGTGAAAACCCCCGGTGCGATCGGCTACATCTCCGCCTCCTACCTGATCGCCGCCGGCCTCGGCGCGGTCGCCGTCCAGAACAACGCCGGCAACTTCGAGTTGCCGAACCTGAAAAACATCGAAAGTGCCGCCGCGACGGTGAAGAGCGTGCCGCCGAGCAACGAGATCAACATCACCAACCCGCCGAAGAAGGCGACCACGGCGTACCCGATCTCGACCTTCACCTACGCCATCGTTCCGCACGACGCCCCGCAGAAGGGCTTCGTCCAGCAGTTCCTCAGCTACGCCATCACCAAGGGACAGGTCTACGGTGCCGCGCTTGACTTCGCGCCGCTGCCGAAGGTCGTCCTCAGCGCAGCCAAAAGCACGATCGGCTCGCTCTAGAACCGCCCGCCCGTTGCCGCCTAGGCGAAAGCCTGGGCGGCGCGGCGGCGCAGGTCGGCATTGAGCATGCCGGTGACCTCGCTGGGCTTCTCCCCGGCCGAGGGAACCGCGGCGCCGATCAGGCCGCTGGCGCGGAAGCCATACAGCGGCGCGACGAAGCCGAGCTCGCGGATCTTGCGGACCAGGCCGACCGCGTCCTTGGTCTCGGCGCCAGGGCCGCAGAGGACGATCGCGGTCGGATCGAGAGCGCCCAGGGCGCGCTCGAGGCGCTGGTCGCCGAGCTCGTTGGAGAGGACGAGGACGCGGAAGCCGGCGCGACGCAGAGCGAGGTCAAGGGCCTGGGTGTGGACCTCCTCGGCGTCCTGACCGTGACTGGAGTCGAGCAGCAGGATCCCGGCCGGGCGCGAGGCGGCGGAGGCGAGGCGGCGGGCGCCGTGCAGCCAACCGGTAGCCCAGCGGGCGGCGAACTCAAGCTCAGCCTCGGCCTCGGGGTCGGCGGCAAGCTCATCGATCGCCGGCAGTAGCAGCTCCTCGACGGTGCGCTCCAGTGGCCGCAGCGCCAGGCTCTCCTCGATCGCACGGTCGGCGGCGCTCTCATCGAAGCTCTTCAGCGCGGCGAGAATCTCGCCGCCGCTGGCCGGCGCTGACTGGCGCTGGCGCGCCAACTCAATCGCCGAGGAGATGTTGCCGGTCTGGGCGAGCGCGTCGCGCAGGGTCTGCAACTCCATCAACTCGTAGTTGCGGTGGTTGCCGACCGTGCGCTTGGGCACGGGGTAGCCGTAACGGCGCTCCCAGCTGCGGAGCGTGTTGGGGCTGACACCGAGCACTTCAGCCGCTGCGTTGGTCCGGATCCCTGGCATCTGCGGGCATCTTCGCACCGCTTTCGCGGGTTTACATCAGTTATGGACAGATTTCCGGAATCTGTCAGCGATCTTGCAAGGCGCCGACGCCCACCGGCTGCCCCACCGCGCGTGCCCGCCACATCGCCGCATCGGCTTTGTGCAGCAGCTGTTCGACGTCGGTGCCGTGCTCGGGACAGGCGACGACGCCGGCCGAAACCGAGATCCGCAGCCCCCCCGCCCGCTCCAGCTCCTCCAGCTTGCCGAGCAACCGCTCGGCCATCTGCACCGCTTCGACCGTCTGCAGGTTGGGGGCGAGGACGCAGATCGCGTCCTCCTCCAGCCGGAAGGCTTCGTCGACGATGCGGATGCTGTCGCGCAGCGCCGCGCCGACGATCGCCAGCACCGTCTCCTGGCCGCCGCCGGCGTCGCCGTTGCGCGTGTCCGGCCCGGAGGCGTCGAAGACGGCGAGCGCGAAGGGGTGGCCGTAGCGACGGTTGGTCTCCGCCATCTGGTCGAGGCGGCGGCGCATGTGGCCGGGCTGGTAGAGACTGGCGAGCTCCCGCGGCTCAGACGCCTGGGTGGGGGCGGGCGCGGCAGGGACGGGCGCGGCGGACGCGATCGGCACCGAGACCACGGACTCCGACGACTCGAAGGCGGCATCGACCGCGGTCGCGGTCACTGCCCCGAACTCGGTGGCAAGGCGCTCGGCGGCGCTGGCGAACTGCTCGGGCCGCTCGGTGCCGAACTCATCGCGCAAGCTGGTCAGCAGCGATGCCTGTAGCGAAGCG
>Ga0164241_10005592_pt1 | contig 11697 bp, 8 predicted proteins | sample OricomyardsoilBY_FD_108780 | JGI IMG/M metagenome (GOLD analysis project Ga0164241, IMG submission 108780) | Backyard soil microbial communities from Emeryville, California, USA - Original compost - Back yard soil (BY) | ecosystem: Environmental > Terrestrial > Soil > Unclassified | place: USA... | reverse complement strand
GAGCCGTCGAGCAGCGCCTCGGTGGCCTTCACATCACCCATCAGCGCGGGGGCCGCGGACCACAGCAGCGCCACCGCACCGGACACATGCGGTGCCGCCATCGACGTGCCGTTGTAGACGCCGTATGTGTTGCCGGGAAGACTCGAGCGGACCGCTACGCCGGGAGCGCTGATGTTCGGCTTGATCTCGTCGTCGGCGCCCGGTCCTCGAGATGAGAACCAGCCGATCACGCCGTCGGAGTCGTACGCGCCGACGCTGTACGCACCCACGCTGTCGCCCGGGGTACCGGCGGTGTCGCAGCCGAACTCGCCGTCGTTGCCGACCGAGAACGTCGGGAACATGCCGGCCGCGACCCAGGAGGCGATCGACGCGTTGTACCACGGATCCTCGTCCGGGCCGTTCGGAGCGCCCCAGGAGTTGTTCACGATCTGCGGGCGCAGGTCCGGCCGCGGGTCGTGACCCGCCTGGTCGGTCGGGGCCAGGATCCACTGGGCGGAGGCGAGCAGCGCGAAGCTCGAGCACGACTGCGCGGTCTCGCAGCCCTTCGCCGTGATCCAGCGCGCGCCGGGCGCGACGCCGATCTTGTTCCCGGCGCCCGCGTCACCGACCATCGTGCCCATCGTGTGCGTGCCGTGGCCGGAGTTGTCGCAGGGTCCGCGACCCTTCGCGCAGACCTGGGACGGGTCGTACCAGTTGTAGTCGTGGTCGAAGGTCCCGTCACCGCGATTGCCGCGGTACGACGCGACCAGCGCCGGGTGGTCGTACTGCACGCCGGAGTCGATGCTGCCGACAACGATGCCCTCGCCGCGGGTGTGGAAGTCGCTCCAGACCTGATCGGCGTGGATCTGCGCGACGCCCCATTCGACACCGGCGACGGCGGCCTCTGCGGTCGCCTTGGTCGGCTCGGGCAGGGCGAACGTTCGGGCCGCGTCGAGCCGGCTCACCTCCTGCCGGGCGGACAAGGTCGCGGCGAGGGTGGCCGATCCCTTGTAGACGTAGATGGCGTTGGCCACGGAGAACGAGCGGTAGGTCACCCCGGCCGCGTCCAGGATCTTGCGGGTGGAGCGCTGGCTGGATTCAGCGGTGGCATCGAGTTTCTTCAGGACCTGCTTGCCTCGCGCGGCCCAGTCGGTGACCTTGCGGGCACTTCCGAGGTCGGCTGTCGCCCCGAACGACACCACGAAGTCCGCCTCACCCGAGGCGTCCAGCGAACGTCGCAGGTCGTTGTCCACCTTGCGCTCGGCCACAGCCGCCGGCCCCGGTACGTCGGGTGGCGCGGCGCGGCCGGGTAGCGCGGTGAACAGGCTGGAGACCACGGCGATCGTGACGGTGGTCGCCAACAGCCGGAATCCGGTGGTTCGTACACGCATCGTGACGGTCCTTCCATGGCCTGCGGGCGGGGCATGGCCCGTGACAAACTCACCATGGGACAGCGGCGACGGTAATCCGTATCCACTACGGACTTTTGCTCAGCGACTGGCGGGAGGGCGGTTGACGAACACGGATCCACGCGTGGATGCGCGGCGCCCGGCCTCGTCCCGGCTGGTCGGGCGAGACGAGGAGCTGGACCGGCTGGCCGCCGCGGCGTCGGCGCCGCCGGCGATCATCGTGGTCGAGGGTGAGGCCGGGATCGGGAAGAGCCGGCTGGTGCGCGAGTTCCTGGCCATGCTGCCGGCGCGCCGCCACCTGGTCGGTCTCTGCGATCCGGTTCAGGAGCCCTTTCCGCTCGGTCCGCTGCTGGAGGCCATCGGAGGAACCGTGGCGGCCCTGCCGGACCCGGCAGGACTGAGCCCGGTCGTCGGCGCGCTGAGCGCAGTACTGCCGGAACTGGCTGATCGCCTGCCGCCGTCCCCGCCGCCACTCGGGGACCATCGCGCCGAACGGCACCGGCTGCTTCGTGCCGCGGTGACCTTTCTCGGTGAGGTGGGGCCGGCGGTCCTCGTCCTGGAGGACGTGCACTGGGCGGACGACGGCACCGCGGAGTTCATCGCGTTCCTGGCGGCACGGATGCCGTCCAACCTCGTTCTGGTGGTCACGGCGCGCGGCGAGTGGCGTGGCCGGTTGCCGATCTGGGAGGTGCTGGCGAGGACACGCCAGACGCCGCCGATGCGGGTCGAGTTGCCGCCGCTGGCTTTGAACGACGTGGGTGCACTCGCTGCGGAGCTGCTCGACTCCGGCGAGCTGCCCGAGCGGTTCGCCGTCTCGCTGCACCACCTCACGGCGGGGATCCCCTTCGTCGTCGAGGAGGTGGTCTCGAGTCTTCGCGGGGACGGGACCACGACCGCGGCACCCGCGACGTCTCCGCCCGGATCTGACCTCGCGCTCGACGAACTCGCCGTACCGGCTGCGTTGCGAGATGTCATCCAGCCCCGGCTGGATGCTCTGGACGACCGGACGCGGGAGATCCTCGGTGCGGCCGCGGTGATGGCGATGACGCCGGACGAGGAACTGCTGTCGCGAGTCGTCGGCTGTGAGGCCGAGGTGGTCGCCCGCGCGTTGAGCAGTGCCCTGCGCGCCGGTCTGCTGCACGAGGACGCGGACGGCCGGTGCCGGTTCCGGCATGCGTTGGCCCGGCAGGCGGTGTACGAGGGTCTGCCGGCTCCGACCCGTCGCTGGTTCCATCTCCGCGTCGCCGAGGTACTCGACGGGGGCACGGAGCCGCGGCCGGTGGCACGGCTCGCTCATCACTACCGGCTGGCGGGCCGGTTCGATGACTACATCCGCTGTGCTGAGGCAGCAGCCGACCTGGCGATCTCGCACGGTGACGACGCGGCCGGCGCCCGCTTCCTCCTCGACGCGATCGACTCGGCGGTACTCGGCCAGGACGACCGTGTCCGGCTGGTCGGAAAGCTCGCGGAAGCAGCTGTCCATGGACTCGCCCAATCCGAGGCGGTTCCGATCCTGGAAGGCTTGTTGACCGGATCCGACCTGCCCGCGTGGCGTCGCGGCGAGCTGCGGTTCATGCTCGGGCGCCTGTACCGCCAGCAGGGCGCCGCGCGGCGCGGATACGAAGAGATCGAACGCTCGACCGCCGACCTGACCGAGCGGCCGACGTTGCTGGCCCGCGCGCTCGCGATCCTCGCCGTACCCGAGATCAGCACCGATCGGCACGTCGACGAGCACATCGCCCGCAGCGTCGAAGCGGCCGCGGTCGCCCGCAGGTGCGCCGACGACGGAGTCGATCTCGCCGTGGCGATCGCCACTGTGTCCCTGTGCCTCGAGTTGGGCGATCCCCGCGCGGCCGCCCTGATGGACGAATGGCTGGCCTCGCCGAAGCTCCTGGCGGACCCGCGCGAGCACGCGCGCGCCTGCCTGAACTGGGCCCAGGGCTGTCTCCATGCCGGCGATCCGGCACGGGCGGAGTCGCTGCTGGAGGCGGGCCGCAAGGTCGCCGCCGGCGCCGAGTACCACCGGGCCAGCAGCGTGGTGGAACTGGTGGCCGCGTCGGTGGATCGAGCGGCCGGACGGTGGACCGGGCTCGCGGATCGCTGCCGGGAGCTGGTCCGCGAACCGAGCCACTTCGTCGCGGCGAACCTGGACAGTGAGTTTCTGCTGGCATCGGTGCTGGCCGTGACCGGCAATCCCGACGAGGCACGAGACCGGCTGCGGGCGGTGGTCGACAACGCAGAGCAGTCCGGGGTGCTCTGGCCGCTGGTCCCGGCTCGCGCCGCGCTCGGCCGGCTGTTGCTGACCGCCGGCGACGCGGCCGGTGCGATCGCGGAGGCGCAGGCCGGCCTTCAGGTCGTTCGCGTCAAAGGCAATTGGGTCTGGGCCGGCGAGACCGTACTCGTCCTGGTCGAGGCGCTCGAAGCCCAAGGGCATCCGTCGACCACCGGCGACGACGTCGTCAGCGAACTGGCCGCTGATCTGACCGGCCGCTCCGCGCCTGCGGCGGAGGCGTACCTCGCACACTGCCGAGCGATCCTCGGACGATCGTCGGACTCGGCCGAAGCGGAGCGGTCCCTGGCCCATGCGCGTACAGAGTTCGCCCGCCTCGGCCTGCCGTACGAGTCGGCGCGGGCCGCCGAGCTGCTGGGTTCCTGGACTTCGTCGTACGACGGCGGCACTGGACTGCAGGCCGCGTTTCGGATGTACGCCGAGCTCGGTGCGACGCGTGATGTGGCCCGGGTCCAGCGGGCGCTGCGCGAGGTGGGTGTCGCCGTGCCGTCGGTACGCCGCGGCGGCCGGCGTTCGTACGGATCGGACCTGTCGCCGCGCGAGCGGGAGGTGGCGATGCTCGCCGCGGACGGCCACACCAACTCCGAGATCGCGGACCGGCTGTTCGTGTCCCGCCGGACCGTCGAGAGCCACGTGGCGAGCGCCTTGCGCAAGCTCGGCGGCCGGACCCGTCGCGAGCTGCGCACGCTGATCCGGCCCGACGCTCCGGAATGAACGCCGCTGCCTAGGTGTTGACGTGTCAACCTAGAATTCTCAGGACGACATGGAAGCAGATGGGAAGTGGGGCGGATGAGCGACCTCTTGTTCGGGCTCGACACCTTCGGGGACATTCCGGAGGGTGACAACGGCGAGCTCGTGTCCGACGCGGTGGCGATTCGGCAGGTGGTCGAGGAGGCCGTGCTGGCCGACCAGCTCGGGGTCGACGCGATCGCGCTGGGGGAGCACCACCGGCCGGAGTACTCGATCTCGACGCCGGAGACCGTGCTGGCCGGCATCGCGTCGCGGACCGAGCGGATCAAGCTCGGGTCCGGTGTGACGGTGCTGAGCTCGGACGATCCGGTCCGGGTGTTCCAGCGGTTCGCGACCGTGGACGCGCTGTCGAACGGGCGGGCCGAGGTGATCCTCGGGCGTGGCTCGTTCACCGAGTCGTTCCCGCTGTTCGGGTACGACCTGCAGGACTACGACGTGCTGTTCGAGGAGAAGCTGCAGCTGTTCGTGCAGTTGCTCGACGAGAAGCCGGTGAGCTGGAGCGGGACCACCCGCGCGCCGCTGGACAACGCCGACGTCTATCCCAAGACCGAGTCCGGGCGCCTGACCACCTGGGTCGGTGTCGGTGGCTCACCGCAGTCCGTCGTACGTACGGCGTACCACGGGCTGCCGCTGATGCTGGCGATCATCGGTGGAGCGCCGGACCGCTTCGCGCCGTACCTGGATCTGTACCGCCGGGCCGCCGAGCAGTTCGGCACCGTCGCGCACCCGGTCGGGATGCACTCGCCGGGATTCGTGGCCGAGACCGACGAAGAGGCGAAGGAGATCTACTACCCGCGGTACAAGATCATGCGCGACCGGATCGGCGCGCTGCGCGGCTGGCCGCCGATCAAGCGGGAGGAGTTCGACCACGAGGTCGAGCACGGCTCGATGTACGTCGGGTCGCCGGAGACTGTGGCCCGCCGGATCGCCGGTGCGGTCCAGCGACTGGGCGTCGGACGGTTCGACCTGATCTACAGCGCCGGCCCGCTGCCGGTGAGCGCCCGGCTGAAGGCCGTCGAGCTGTACGGCAGCAAGGTCATCCCGATGGTCCGCGACATCCTGGCCGGCTGACCCATGACGAACCAGGCAACCACGATCGCCATCCTCGGTGCCGGCAAGGTCGGCACCGTGCTCGCCCGGCTCGCGGTCCAGGCCGGCTACCGGGTGCTGATCGCCGGATCCGGTGACGTCTCGAAGATCGCGCTGATCGTCGAGATCGTCACACCCGGCGCGGTCGCGATGACGGCGGCCGAGGCGGCGGCGCAGGCCGAGGTGGTGATCCTCGCGCTGCCGCTCGGCAAGCACCGCTCGATCCCGGCCGACGAGCTGCGTGGCAAGCTCGTGATCGACGCGATGAACTACTGGTGGGAGATCGACGGCATCCGCGACGACCTGACAGATCCGCGGACGTCGTCCAGCGAGATCGTGCAGGAGTTCCTGCCCGGGTCACGGGTGGTGAAGGCCTTCAACCACATGGGGTACCACGACCTCGAGGACGGCGCCCGCCCGCACGGGGCCGCCGACCGCAAGGCCATCGCGATCGCCGGTGAACCCGTCGACGCGTCCGCGGTCGCGGAGATCGTTGACGCGCTCGGCTTCGATCCGGTGATCGCCGGCCCGCTGGCCGAAGGGATGCGGTTCGAGCCCAACACCGAGCTGTTCGGCGCCAACGTCGCCGCCGCCGAGGTCCGCGCGATGCTGTCCCGTTTCCCGGACACGCCTCGCGGTCAGGCTGTCGCCGACGCCCGATCGCTCCCGGATGAGTCCCGTCTCACAGCCTGAGCATGCATACAGGCGGGTACCAGACGTGCACGGAGAGAGTCAGCACGTCGCAGGTTCGGAGGAGTTCGTTGTGAAAGCAGTTCGTTCCGGGGGCAGTAGTGGCACCACGCCGCGCGTGGTGCGTTCCGCGGATCGGCCGACCGATGTGAGCGGGCCGTTCGTCTGTGGATGGTCCGCGGTCGGCGAGTGCGCCGTGGTTCGGGTGGCGGGCACCGTCGACGGTGTCAGCGCGTCGAGCTTCGAGAGCGAACTGCGCCGCGTCATCACCACGAAGCGACCGACCCTCGTGGTCGATCTGCGCCGGGTGAACCACATGGACCAGGCGGGCGTCGAGGTCCTGGGCCTGGCCGGTGACCTGGCCGTCCAGCATGACGGATGGCTGCGGATCTCAGGCGCGGCGGCGTGGCTGGCCGACCTGCTGTCGGAGCTCGGTGAGCGCATCCAGCAGTACCCGACCCTTGCGGAAGCGCTGCCGTCGTACCGACCGGCCTGATCACGAACTGTCCTGGTGCAGCCCGACCGCGGCGACGATGATCGCGACTGCCGCGAGTTCGGCCGTCGTCGGGATCTGGTGCAGCACGATCGCGCCGATCACGGTCGCGGTGGCCGGGAGCAGCGCCAGCATCAACGCGAACGTCGACCGGCGCAGCCGCGCCATCGCGAGCTGATCGCTGACATAGGGAATGACCGACGAGCAGATCCCGACGCCGATCGCCGCGGCGAGCAACGTCAGGTCGGAGAACGCCGGTGCGGCCTGTGTCACCCCGACGGGCAGCGCGATCACGGTGGCGATCCCCATCGCGAGCGCCAGTCCGTCGATCCGGCGCAGCCCCTCGACCCGCGACACCCGATGCCCGAGTACGACGTACGCCGCGAAGAGGAGCGCGTTGAGCGCAGTACAGATCAGGCCGACCCGGTCGTGGGACAACCTGATGTCGGTGAGGATGTAGACCCCGGCCACCGCGAGTACGAGAGCCAGCAGGTTCCGCAGACTGCGCACCGCGATCGCGGCCAGGACGATGATCGGCGCGAACTCCGCCGCGGCGACCGTGCCGAGCGGCACCCGGTCGATGGCCAGGTAGAAACTGCAGTTCATCACCGCGAGGACTGCGCCCCACCCGGCCAGCAGCCTGCGCGTCGCCGGGTCGAGTGCTCGCCATGCCCGCAGCGGTCGTCGCCAGAGCCAGAAGATCGCGCCGGCTGCGGCGATGCGCAGCCACGCGACCCCGAGCGGCTCGATCCGGGCGAACAGCAGGACCGCCATGGCCGGTCCGAGGTAGTGGAAGATCGCGCTGACGACGAAGTACGTCTGCGCGGGGACCAGGTCGGCAACCGGTGTCGACCTGGTCCTTCGCACCACTCCACCCTAGGAACCGGCGCTCCGGGCGACCATGTCGTTGCGGCAAGCAGAACCTGTCTGATGCCTTCACTTCGATCACCGGAGTCCACCGTCACTTCACGGCTGGAAGGTCAGCGCCGTACGACGGAAGCCCTTGAAGGTCAGGTAGAAGCCGACGGACAGCTCCCAGGCGGCGATGGGAAGAGTGGCGAGCAGCGACCAGGCGGACGTCTGGGCGTTGTGGCCGAAGAAGGTCAACAGGTTCGCGGTCAGGAGCAGAGGCGCGCCGATCAGGCCGATGGCGGGGATGAGGCGGGGGACCAGCCGGGACCGGTACAGGACGGTGCCGAACAGGATGGCGTTGAAGGCGGCCATGCCGGGGCCGAGGAGGAAGGTCCAGTCGCGGACGGCGACCAGGGCCTGACCGGTGGCGACATCGCCGGCCTGGTCCTGCCGCAGGGTGACGACGGCGAGGATGCTGACCACGCCGATCATGATGACGGCGGCCTCGAACATGCGGGACATCACGAACCCGAGGGACAGCGACTCGTTCACCCGCTTGATCACCGGGAACACCGCGACCGCTGTGCCCACGGCGGCGAGGGCGTTGACGAAGTCGAGGAAGCAACCCCACAGCACGCGGGTGTCCTGCCCGGCGCTGACGATGTAGTCCGGGTTGTTCAGCACCGGACTGAGCAGGAACAGTGCGGGAAGCGAGGCGGCGAACGTCAGAAGGTACAGGATCCCGCCCGCCCGGGCGTTGTTCCTGGTCGGATCGGCGGTACTGCGGTCGGCGGTGGCGGTCGATGCGGTGATGGTCATGTCAGTCTCCTGAGGTGTGAGTCGCCGGGTCCGGGTCGATCTGAGCGACCGAGAGCAGCGGCAGGCCGATGTCGCGCAGCTTCTGCAGTACTCCGTGCAGAGCAGCCTGGTCGGCGACGCGGCCGTGGATGACGGTGGTCCCGTCGGTGCTGCTGGTGACGGTCAGGCCGTCGAACCAAGAGGCCCATCGTGGATGGAGCTGCCCTTGGAGGCGGATCTCGTACCAGGCTGAATCGTGCGACATGCCTGGAAGGTAGGAGCCGATGTGGTGACCGGGCATCACATCATGTGGTGATTCAGCGGGTGAGCAGGTTGAGCTGATGCGCTCGCCGGACCGCGCTGCGCCGGTTGTTGACGCCGAGCTTGGCGTAGATGTGCTTGGTGTGGGTGCGCACGGTGTTCAGCGACACGACGAGCTCGCGCGCGATCGAGGGGCCGTCGAGCTCCGACACGAGCAACCGGAGTACGTCGAGTTCCCGGTCGCTGAGCGGGTCGACGAGACCCGGCTGAGCGGCGGCCGGCGGCGCGGCCACCCGGCCCGCGTCGAGCAGTCTGCGGGGATAGGCCCAGTCGGGCCGCCTCCGGCCGAGCGACGCCAGCAACGAGCTCATCGGCGATCCCTCGGCGATGAAGGTCCGGACGTAGTCCTCGGGCTCGGCGAGTGTCAGTGCTCGTTCCAGCGGCTGCACGTCCCCTTGGGCGATGGCTCGAAGTACCAGGACCTCGATCACGGTCCCGGTTCGACCGCCTGCCTCGGCGGCCGACTCGAGCCGTCCGAGGAGGCGTACGGCGTCGGTGCGGGCGCCCTCGGCGATCAGGATCCGCGCCAAGGTCACGTGTTCGTACTCGCGTAGGTAGGAGAGCTCGTCGTCCGCCGACAAACCTTGCCGCCTGACCCAGTCACGGGCCGCGGGCAGGTCGCCCCGAGCAGCCTGGACTCGCGCTCGGAGGGCGGCGATCGGACGGACGTTCGGTGAGAAGTCGCCGACGTACACGCGTTCCGCGGCGTCGAGCAGGTCGCATGCGCCGGCCGGATCGCCCTCTGCCTCCCGGATCCGGGCCAGCGCAACGCGCCAGCGGTAAGGGTTCTGCGGCAGTCCCGCGCCCATTTCCTCGCTCAATCGCAGATAGTTGCCGGCGGCATCGAGATCGTTGCGCTCCCACGCGATCCGGCTCAGCCCGACGTACATGTCCGCCGTGCCACGCAGGCCTCGGCCGAGGTCGAGGGCATGCTCGAAGGTGCGCTGCGCCTGACGGAGGTGGCCTTGGGTTGTCTCGAGGTCGGCCAGGGTGATCGAGCAGCCGAGGACGTCCGCGAGATGCCCGATGCTTTGCAGGTCCTGCGCGGCGGCGGTGTAGCCGCGGTGCGCGTGCTCGAGGTCTCCGCCGGCCCAGGAGGCGAGGCCTGACAGGGCAGAGGCCGCCGCCGTGGTGAGGCGGTCGCTGTCAGCGGCGCGATCCAGCGCAAGTGCGGCGTGCTCGATCGTGCCGGCCGGATCACCGGAGGCGAGCGCGAGCGCGGCCCGGTACGTCTCGATGGCGCCAGGCAGGCGTTGGACCTCCTCGCGGTCGACGACCACCAGCTCGCCGGGAGGGCCGGCCAGCATCCGCTCGACGTCGGACAGCCGTTGCTCGACGCCCTCGAACTCGTTGCTCGACATCAGCGCCCCGACGAATCCGATCGCCAGGACCGGCCGATGCCGCACCAGTTCGTCGGGAATGTCGTCGATCCAGCGCCGCAGCGTGGCTTCCTGCCGCTCCCGCCGCAGCTCTGGGGCGGCCAGCTCGACCAGGTCGGCGGCGTGCTCGACATCACCGGAGGCGAGGGCGTGCCGGACGGCCGCCACGGTCTCGCCGGCTTTCTCGTACCAGCGGCCGGCGCGTCGGTGCAGTTCCGCCACATCGCCGCGTTCGTCGAGCAGATGCGTACGCAGTACGTCGGCGAAGAGGTGGTGGTAGCGGTACCACCGGCGGTGGTCGTCGAGAGGGACCACGAACAGGTTCTGGCGCTCGAGCGACTCGAGCATCGCCTTGCCGCCGGGCTGTCCCGTCACGGCGTCACACAGCGGCCCGGTCAGCCGGTCGACCACGGACGTCTCGAGGAGGAACCGTCGTACGTCGTCCGGCTGGAGGTCGAGAACCTCGTCGAGGAGGTAGTCGACGACGTACCGGTCGTCACCGGCGAAGCCGTCGATGAAGGCGGCCGCGTCGTCGCGGCCCTGCAACGAGAGTGCCGCCAGCCGGAGGGCGGCGATCCACCCCTCGGTGCGTCCTTCGAGCGTTGCGATGGCCTCCGCGTCGAGATCGAGCCCGGTCAGCTCGTTGAGATAGACGGTCGCCTCGTCGACGGTGAAGCGCAGGTCTGCGGCGCGGATCTCGACGAGCTCGCCACGGGCCCGAAGGCGGGCCAGAGGAAGCGCGGGGTCTGCTCTGGTGCTGATCAGCATGTGCACCTGCGGCGGGAGATGCTCGACGAGGAACGTCATGCCGGGACGGATCTCCGGGCCGTCGGCGAGGTGGTAGTCGTCGAGCACGAGGTCCAGGTCGTCGGGCTGGACGCTGAGTTCGTTGAGGACACCGGCCAGGACTGCCTCGATCGGCGCCTGACCTGACTGGAGCAACACCAGCGCGCCTTCGGCGACGCCCGGCGCGGCTCGCTCCAGGGCGGTCAGGACATACATCCAGAACGAGGCGGCTTGCTGGTCGCTCTCCTCGAGGGAGACCCACGCGGGTCGCGGCCGCTCGGCCAGCCAGGCCGACGCGAGCGTCGTCTTGCCGAAGCCGGCCGGTGCGGAGATCAGGGTCAGCCGTACGTTGTCGCGGCGCAGCAGGTGGTCGTCGAGGCGGGGGCGGGACACGAGACCCGAGCGGTTGCGGGGCAGGTAGAGCTTGGTCTCGACGAGGGGATTCACCATCTGACCTCCCCTCGTCGACGTCGTTGGAACGAGCGTAGGGCAGTGGTTGGCGAAACTCAGGTGCGTTCTGTCGGTGGTCGCCGTTACGGTCGGTGGAGTGCTGACTCTGCTGCGGTATGCACTGCGCGTTGCACCCGGCAGCACCGCCCTGACCATGGGTCTGGCGGTGCTCGGTTCAGTGCTGGGCATGGCGGTCACGTTGCTCACCGGACAGGTGGTCGGGGCCGTTCCCGGGGTGATCGACGAAGCACCCGGAGCGATGTCGTTCGGGGCCTTCAGTTGGCTGCTCGCGGCGCTGCTGGTGGTGTTCGTCCTGCAGAGCCAGACACCGGCGATCCACCAGGTCGCGACGATGACGATGGACGCGGCCCTCGTCCGCGAGATCGGCACCGGCATCACCGAGCCGTTGCT
>Ga0164241_10005591_pt1 | contig 11698 bp, 11 predicted proteins | sample OricomyardsoilBY_FD_108780 | JGI IMG/M metagenome (GOLD analysis project Ga0164241, IMG submission 108780) | Backyard soil microbial communities from Emeryville, California, USA - Original compost - Back yard soil (BY) | ecosystem: Environmental > Terrestrial > Soil > Unclassified | place: USA... | reverse complement strand
GCGGCCGCCGCCGAGGGCGACGATCGAGGTCGCGGCGGCGCGCGCGGCCTGGACCCGCGGCAGCAGCTCGGCGGCGATCTCGTCGACGCGCCCGGCCGGCGCGTGCAGGACCAGCCCGGCGGCGGCGACGACCTCCGGCGCGGTGGCCTCGCCCCGCTCGGTGGTGACGAGCACGTACCCGGTGCCGATCAGCTCCCGGAACGTCGCGACGCTCCCGCGGCCGAAGCGGATCGTCCGGTCGCCGTCCTTCCAGGTGAAGCCCTCCATGGACCTCACCCTATGCCAGCGCCTTGTCCTCGTTCCACGAGTACGCGTAGGCGGGGTCGTCGGCCTCGCGCCACAGCGTCGTCAGCTTCAGCGGCCGGAACGTGTCCCACATCACCGCCAGCTCGCTCGTCGACTTCGCGCCCAGCGCCTTCTCGACGGTGCCGGGCTGCGGGCCGTGGGGGAGGCCGCTGGGGTGCAGCGTGATGCAGCCGACGTCGACGCCCTTGCGCGCGGCGTAGTCGCCGTCGGCGTAGAACATGACCTCCTCGGACTGGATGTTCGAGTGGTGGTACGGCAGCGGCACCGCGGTCTCGTCCCAGTCGAGCATCCGCGGCGCGAACGTGCAGATCACGAAGCCCGCGCCCTCGAACGTCTGATGCGCGGGCGGCGGCAGGTGGAAGCGGCCGGCGCGCGGCTCGAAGTCGAGCGCGTTGAACGTGTACGGGTAGACGTAGCCGTCCCAGCCGGTGACGTCGAACGGATGGCGGTCGAGCACGTACTCCTGGATCCCGTCGCGCACGCGCAGCGCGACGGGGAAGGCGCCGTGCTCGTCGTGGGTCTCGAGCGCCGCCGGCGGGTGGAAGTCGCGCTGCGAGTACGGCGCGTGCTCGAGGAGCTGGCCATAGCGGTTGCGGTAGCGCTTGGGCGTCTCGAGCTCGCCGGGCGTGTGGAAGCAGAGCCACTGCTGCTCGGCGCCGGGGTCGGGGACCCAGCGGTGCGTCGTCCCGCGCGGGATCACGACGTAGTCGCGCTCGCGGTAGGCGACGGTGCCGAAGACCGTCTCGAGCGTCCCGGAGCCGCGGTGGACGTAGACGACCTCGTCGCCCTCGCCGTTGCGGAAGAAGCCCTCCATCGCCTCGGTCGGCTTGCACACCGAGACCTCGAGGTCGGCGTTGAACATCAGCAGCCGGCGGCCGGTCAGCGCGTCGCCGCCGGGCGCGATCGGCCTGGTGTCGGCGAGCCGGTGCACGTGCGTCTCGGGCACCCACTCGTCGCGCACGATCGGCGTGAACGCGCCGACCTCGTCGAGCCGGCACGGCGACTCCAGGTGGTAGAGGATCGACTCGTTCCCGGAGAAGCCCTCGTAGCCGAGGACCTCCTCGACGAGGAGCTTGCCGTCGCGCCGGGTCTGGGCGTGGCGCTTGGCCGGGACGTCGCCGAGGCGGTGGTAGCGCATCAGAGGTTCCCGCGCAGCGCCTGCTCGCGCTCGATCGCCTCGAACAGCGCCTTGAAGTTGCCGTCCCCGAATCCGCGCGCGCCGTGGCGCTCGATGACCTCGAAGAAGATCGTCGGCCGGTCGCCGACGGGCTTCGTGAAGATCTGCAGCAGGTAGCCCTCGTCGTCGTGGTCGACGAGGATGCCCTGCTCGCGCAGGTCGGCGAGCTGGTCGATCACCGCGGGCACGCGCGAGGGGACCTCGTCGTAGTAGGCGTCGGGGATCGTCAGGAACTCGACGCCGCGCCGGCGCAGCTCGGCGATCGTGCCGACGATGTCGCGCGTCGCGACCGCGATGTGCTGCGCGCCCGGGCCCTCGTAGAACTCGAGGTACTCCTCGATCTGCGACTTGCGCTTGCCCTCGGCCGGCTCGTTGATCGGGAACTTCACGACGCCGTTGCCGTTGGACACGACCTTCGACATCAGCGCGCTGTACTCGGTCGAGATGTCCTTGTCGGAGAAGTGGAGCATCTCCCTCATCGCGAAGACCTCCTCGTAGTAGGAGACCCACTCGTCCATGTGCTCGACGTTGCCGACGATGTGGTCGATCGCCAGGAGCATGCCGCTGTCCTCGCCGCGCTCGCGGGGCGCGTAGCCGGGGAGGAACGGCCCCGTGTAGTCGCTGCGGTCGACGAACGTGTGGAGCGTCTCGCCGTAGGTCTCGATCGTCGCGAGCCGGACGGTCCCGTGCGGGTCGGAGACCGCGTGCGGGGCGGTGACGCTCGTGGCACCGTGGGCGATCGCGTGGTCGTAGGCGTGCGTGACGTCGGGGACGCTGAGCGCGATCACCTTGACGCCGTCGCCGTGGCGGTGGTGATGCGCGGCGATGGGGGAGTCCGAGCTCATCGCGCCGGTGAGCACGAGCCGGATCCGGCCCTGCTTGAGGACGTGCGACGCGCGGTCGCGGACGCCGGTCTCGAGGCCCGCGTAGGCGACCTCCTCGAAGCCGAACGCGTGGGCGTAGTAGTAGGCCGCCTGCAGCGCGTTGCCGACGTGCAGCTCGACGTGGTCGATGCCGTTGAGGGGCATCGGGTCCTTGGCGCGGGTGGCGGTCGTGGCGGCGGGTGCGGTCGTGTGAGCGCTCATGCACTGAATGATCCGCCCGTTCAAGCGCCGGCTCAACTACTGTTCGTTGCGTATGGACGCCATAGACAGCCAGATCATTGCTTTGCTGCGTGAGAACTCGCGCCGGTCGTTCCAGGACATCGGCGGGCGGGTCTCGCTGAGCCCGCCGGCGGTCAAGCGGCGCGTCGACCGGCTCGAGTCCAGCGGCGTGATCAAGGCCTACACGGCGGTCGTCGATCCGGCCGCGCTGGGCTGGCGGACGCACGCGTTCGTGGAGCTCTACTGCGAGGGGCGCATGGCCTCGGCGGAGGTCCGCGCCGCGGTCGACCACCACCCGGAGGTCGTGGCCGCCTACACCGTCGCCGGCGAGGCGAGCGCGATCCTCCACGTTCGCGCCGAGGACACCGCGCACCTCGAGGCCGCGCTGGAGCGGATCCGCGACGCGAAGGGCGTCGTGCGGACCCAGACGCAGGTCGTGCTCTCGACGCTGTTCGAGCGCCCCGTGACCTAGCCCGCGGCGACCGGCGAGGCCGCTGCGGGCGCCGCCGCCGGCGCGTGGATCCGGCCCATCGTGATCGCCAGCAGGCAGGCGACGACCGCGGTGCCGACGATGAACGTCCAGCCGCGCTGGATCGCGTCCAGGGTCTGGCCGGGCGCGGGCGTGCCGATGATCGCCACGAGCACGGCGACGCCGACGGCCGAGCCGAGCTGGCGCGCCATCCCGAACACGCCGACGCCGGTCGCGAAGCGCGCGGGCGGCAGCGACGAGGCGGCGGCGCTCGACAGCGTCGGGATCGTCATGCCGACGCCCGCCCCGCCGATCAGCATCGCGGGCAGGAACGTGCTCGCGTACGCGTGGGTCTCGGTGATCGTCAGCAGCCCGAAGAGGCTGCCGGCGCCGAACACGAGCGCGCCCGGCACGGCGAGCGCGCGCTGACCGACCTTCTGCGCCAGCCGCCCGGAGGGGACGGAGAAGATCGCGGCGGTCAGCGGGCCGGGGGCGAGCATCAGGCCGGCGGTGAGGACGTCCTCGCCCCACACGCGCGTGAGGAAGAGGACGTTGCCGAGCAGCATCGCGGCGAAGCCGGCGAAGAACACGAACGCGGCGACGTTGGCGGCGGCGAACGAGCGCTCGCGGAGCAGGTCGATCTCGACAATCGGCGTGTGGTGGCGCGCGCAGCGGGCGACGAACCACGCGAGCAGCACGACCGAGGCGGCGAACAGGCCGACGACGCGCGCGCTGCCCCAGCCCCAGTCGGTGCCCTGCACGATCCCGGCGGTCAGCGCGGCGACGCCCGCGACCAGCGCGCCGGCGCCGACGAGGTCGGGCATCCGGCCGCCGGCCGGGTCGCGGCCCTCGCGCAGGATCCGCAGGCCGTAGAACCCGGCGATCAGCCCGACCGGGATGTTGACCAGGAAGATCCAGTGCCAGCTCGCCTGCACGAGCAGCCCGCCGACCGGCGGGGCGGCGGCGCCCGCGACGGCGCCGGTCGCGGCCCAGGCGGCGACGCCGATCGCGCGCTTCTCGGGCGCCAGCTCCGGCAGCAGCAGCGCCAGCGACGTCGGCATGATCGCCGCGGCGCCCGCGGCCTGGACGACCCGCGCGGCGACGAGCAGCCCGACCGAGGGCGCGGCCGCGCACAGCGCCGAGCCGAGGCAGAACAGCGCGAGGCCGCCGATGAACACGCGCTTGCGGCCGATCAGGTCGGCGAGCCGGCCCGCGGGGATGAGCAGCGCGGCGAGGACGATCGCGTACGCGTTGAGCACCCAGGAGAGTGCCGCGTCGCTCGCGTCGCCGAAGTCCTTCTGGATGTCGGGGAACGCGATGTTCACGATGAACAGGTCGAGGCTCGCCATGAAGACGGCGGCCGAGACCACGAGCAGGACGCGCGTTGGTTGCTTCATGAAACTGACAATAGCGAAGCCAGTTGTTTGACGCAACGCACGTGGCTACCATGAAAGCAGATGTTGAAGTCCACCTACGAAGGCCAGAACTGCTCGATCGCCAGTGCGCTCGAGGTCGTCGGCGAGCGGTGGACGATCCTGGTCATCCGCGAGGCGTTCCTCGGCACGCGCCGCTTCGACGACTTCCAGCGCAACCTCGGCATCGCCCGCAACGTGCTGCAGACCCGGCTCGGCCGGCTGGTCGACGAGGGGATCCTCGAGCGCCGGCCGTACCAGGATCGCCCGGTCCGCCACGAGTACCGGCTGACGGAGAAGGGCATCGACCTGTTCCCTGTCCTCCACGCGCTGCGCTTCTGGGGCGATCGCCACTCCGGCGGGGAGCCGCCGGTGATCGTGCGCCACCGCGGCGAGTGCCAGGGCGTGATCGACGACCGCCGGATCTGCGAGACCTGTGGCGCCGAGGTCAGCGCACGCGAGGTCGTCGCCACGGCCGGCCCGGGCTACGTGCCGCGCCCGGAGCGCGCGGCGTAGCCTCGCGCCGCACCGTCCCCGCGACGGACACGACGATCACCGCGGTCGCGAGCAGCGTCGTCCCCGGCACGACCTCGTCGAGGATCAGCCAGCCGAGGAACACCGCGACGACCGGGTTCACGTACGCGTACGTGGCGACCTTCGAGATCGGCGCGTTGCCGAGCAGCCACGTGTACGCGGTGTAGCCGACGAGCGACCCGACGAACACGAGGTAGGCGAGGCCGAGGAGGCTGTCGAGCGAGAACGCGTCCGGGTGGACGTCGCCGATCTCGCCGGCGCCGGCGCCGCAGATCAGCAGCACGATCCCGCCGGCGAGCATCTGCCAGCCGGTGGCCACGAGCGGATCGGCGGGGACGCGCGCCCGCTGGGCGACGAACGAGCCGAGGCCCCAGGAGGCCGCCGCGGCGACGATCAGCAGCGAGGCGCCGAGCGGCACGCCTTCGGGCCGGTGGCCGGGCAGCATCAGCAGCCCGACGCCGAGGAAGCCGAGCAGCACGGCGGCGAACGTCGCGCCGGAGACGCGGTCGCGCCCGAGCGCGCGGAAGACGACGATCCACAGCGGGACCGAGGCGACGATCAGCGCCGCGAGGCCGGACGGCACGTCCTGCTCGCCGACCGTCACGAGGCCGTTGCCGCCGGCCGCGAGCAGGATCCCGACGAGCGCGGTGATCGCCAGGTGGCGCCGGCTCATGCGCAGGCTCGCGAAGCCGCGGCGGGCACCGACGGCGACCAGGAGCAGGGCGCCGGCGAGGACGAACCGGACGCCGGCCCCGAGCAGGGGCGGCACGGTCTCGACCATCACGCGGATGGCCAGGTACGTCGAGCCCCAGATCACGTAGACCGCGGCCAGCGCCACCCACACCTGCCACGGTGGGGCGGGTTGGGTGGCGCTGGGACGGCCTGTGAGGGGCAAGCGGTGCGCTGCTACGCGGCGGCGCGCCCGAGGCGGGCGAAGCGGCTGCGGCGCGGCGCGGCGGTGACGACCGTCTGGCGCGCGGCGCGCAGGCGGAGCAGCGCGACGGCGTCGGCGGTGTGGCGGAAGGGGTCGGCGATGACCCGCCCGTCGGTGAGGTCGAGCGCGGCGACGGGGGTGCCGTCCAGCTCGGCGACGAGCGAGCGTCCGCGGAGCGGGCGCGTGGAGTCCAGCGCGGCGAGTCGGCGCAGGACGGTCTCGTCAGACGGGCGCTCGGCGCGGAGGACCAGGTCGTGGATCATGGTGTTCATCTTGTGGCCTCCTTCGGGAAGTCGGGTTGTGCTGCTTTGCGGGGCGTTCGTTCGTTCGTGCTGTTCCAGTGTGAGGCCTGGCTGCTGGAAGTTCAAATGATGGTTAGTAGGGCCAGTGATAAGCTGTACTAATGCTCGACGTACGCCGCCTCAGGGTCCTGAAGGAGGTCGCCGCGAAGGGGTCGTTCTCCGCGGCGGCGGAGTCGCTGGCCTACACGCAGTCGGCCGTCTCGCAGCAGATCGCCGCGCTCGAGCGCGAGGCCGGCGTGACGCTCGTCGACCGCTCTGCGCGTGGCGTCCGGCTGACCGACGCGGGCCGCGTGCTCGTCGGCCACACCGAGGCGATCCTCGCCCGCCTGGCCGACGCCGAGTCCGAGCTCGAGGCGCTGTCGGGACTGCGCGCCGGCCGCCTGCGCCTGGGCGCCTTCGCGAGCGCGGGCGCGACGATCATGCCCGCCGCGATCGCCTGCTTCCGCGAGCGCCACCCGGGGGTCGAGGTCACGCTCGTGCCCGCCGAGCCCGACGACGCGATCGTCGCCGTGAAGGCCGGCGACCTCGACGTCGCGCTCGACATCTCCACGACGTGGTCGAAGAGCGACGGCGACGGGGTCGAGCGCACGCACCTGCTCGACGACCCGATGTACCTCGTGCTCCCGGCCGCCCATCCCGCGGCCGAGCGCCGCAAGGTCCGGCTCGAGGAGCTCGCCGACGAGTCGTGGATCCTCGGCTCCGTCGACGCCTCGTGCCCGGACAGTCAGATCCTCGAGCGCGCCTGCCGCTCGGCCGGCTTCGAGCCGCTGATCGCCTTCAACTCCGACGACTACAACGCGATCCAGGGCTTCGTCGCCGCCGGCGTCGGGGTCTCCCTGATCCCGGACCTCGCGCTGATCAGCGTCCGCGACGACGTCGTCGTCCGCTCCCTCGGCGCCCGCCCACCGCTGCGCCGGATCGAGGCCCTCACCTCCGCCACCGGCTACGTCTCCCCGGCCAAGCAGGCGATGCTCGACATCCTCGTCGAGGTCGGCACCGACTTCGCCGGCCGCCGCGAGACCCTGCGCCTCGCGGCGTAGCCGCCGCCGGCGTACGCGACCTGGGCCGTTTCACTGCCGCATACCGCGAGCGAAACGGCCCACGTCCCGCGTCGCAGCACTTCGCGGCGAGAACGCGACCACGAGGTGTTGCGCAACCGCGACACCTCCGCGGATCCCAGACGTGGGCTCTCTGATGCACGCAGACCGTGCGCGCGGAGAGCGACGACGCCGCGAAGCGCCCCTACACCACCACCACGCCCATCAGCTCCCCCAGCCCATCGGCGCCGATCACGACCACGTCGCTGGGCTCGAGCCAGCGGCCGCCGTCGAGCGGGCCGAGCTCGAGGAGGCAGCCGCCGTCGAGGGTGCCGGAGCCGAGGACGTCGCCGGGGAGGAGCCGGGTGTCCTGCGCGGCGTGGGCGACGAGCTGGTCCCACGTCCAGTGCTGCGCGCGCGCCGGCGAGCGGGTGATCTCGGTTCCGTTGACGGTCACCCAGGCCTCGACGTCGAGGCGGCCGTCGTGCCACGGGAGCTCGTCGGGGGTGACGAGCCACGGGCCGAGGGAGGTCGCGAAGTCCTTGCCCTTGGCGGGGCCGAGGCCGACGGTCATCTCGCGGCCCTGGACGTCGCGGGCGCTCCAGTCGTTGAGGAGCGTGAAGCCCGCGATCGTCCCGTTCGCACCGACGATCGCCGCGATCTCGAGCTCGAAGTCGAGCATCCCGGTCCCCGCGGGGCGCGGGATCTCGGCGCCGGGTCCGTAGGTCGCGGCGGGGTTGGAGAAGTAGAAGACCGGCGCCTCGTACCAGGCCTCCGGGATCTCGCCGCCGCGCCGCTTCCAGCCGGCGGCGACGTGGCCTTCGAACGTGAAGAAGTCGCGGACGCTCGGCGGCAACGGCACCGGCGCGAGGAGCTCGACGGCGTCGATGGAGTGCGCCGCCCCGGTCTCCTCGTGCCCCTCGCCGGCCAGCCACGCGAGCATCGAGGGAGCGGCGAGCTCCACGACGGAGCCGTCGCCCTCGAGGCGCCCGACGCGCGCCGCGGGGGTGGGCGCCGCGCCGCCGTCCTCCGTCGTGCCGGCGGCGGCGCGGAGGGCCGCGGAGGCGTCGCCCGCCGCCCGGTACGTCACCAGCCGCGCCATGCTCAGGCCGCCGCCGTCCAGAGCGCGTCGTCGCCGATCGCGTGGCGGGTCGCGCGGCCTTCGGCGACGGCTTCGATCAGCGCCTGCTCGGTCGCCGCGGGGTCGGGCCAGCGGAGGTGCGGCGTCATCACCGCGGCGACCTCGGCTGTCGTCAGGCCGTCCGGGAACGCCGCGAGGACCTCGACCGCGTCGGTCGCGGGGGCGCGCCGCTCGAGCTCCGGCGCGAGGTTCGCGACGAACGCGTCGTAGGTCTCGACCGGCTGGAAGCCGCCGGCGTCGAGCGACCTGTCGCCGACCGTGAAGATCAGCGAGGGCGCGGTGTAGCGGACGGGTCCGTCGCTCGTGGCGTGGCGGCCCATCGCCTCGGTCGGCGAGCCGGCGGCGGTCCGCACGAGCGCGCGGTCGGCCTCGTAGGCCTCGCGCACGTCGGCGTCGTCGAGCGCGGCGACGATCGCGTCCGCGTCGATCCCGGCCACGTCGGCGATCGCGGCGCGGATCCCGTCGTCGGTGTCCATCAGCAGCGTCGTCGTCATCCAGCCGAACTGCAGCGCGCGGAAGACCGCGTGCTCGCGGCCCGGGTGCTTCAGGCGCGTCGCGACGATCGCCCGGCAGCCGCGCGACGTCGCCATGTTGCGCTCGCGCACGTCGACGCTGAACGGCATCCCGAAGCGCCGGAACATGATCCGCGAGACGGCGCCGCGCGCGGGCGTGTAGCCGCGCGCCGTGTACTGGTCGGCATCCTCGGTGAGGCCGATCGTCACCAGGCGCCAGTCGAGCTGATCGCCGAAGCGCCAGCGGAGGACCGCGAGCGCCGGACTGGACGAGTACGCCCACGGACAGCCGGGGTCGGTCATGTGCAGCAGGTCGACAGACATACGACCTGTTCTACACCCTGTGCCAGGTACGCTGGCGCCCGATGTGCGCTGACGCGACCCGGAGGGCGCTGGCGGCCTGAGCCCGGGGGATCACGTCTGCTGCTCCTACGGCACGCTCACCGCCGACGAGGTCGCCGAGATCGCCGCGCGGGCCGGGTTCGACGCGCGCGCCGCGATGGCCTCGGGGCAGATCGAGCACCTCGACGTCGGCGCGCTCGCCGAGCTGGCGACCAACAGCGTGCTGCACGGCGGCGGGAGCGGGACGCTGCGCACCTGAACCAGGTCGCAGACCTGGTTCAGGTGCGGACGTCGCCGGCGGGCACCGTCGTGCGCGTCCACGTCTCCGGCGGGTAGCCGGAGGCCGCCTCGAGCGGCACGCCCGCGAGCTGCCCGCCCGGGCAGTCCTCGCTGCTCACGCGCCGCCGCGGGTTGCGGATGCCGGCGAGCCCGAGCACGCCGCCGAGCCCGACGAGCGCGGCCGAGATCCCCATCCCCACGCGGAACGCGTGCACGGCGGCGTCGGTGGTCGCGCGCTCCACCGCCCGCGCCTCGTCGGGCGCGAGGCCGGCGACGTCGGCGCGCGCGAGCGTGCGCTCCTCGACCTTCGCGACGATCGCGGTGGCGGGCGCGCTGAGGCGGCGGCCGTCGAGGTGGTCGTCGATGCTGCTCGTGAACGCGGCGGTGACGACCGCGCCGAGGGCCGCGACGCCGAGCAGCCCGGCCACGCGCGCGACCGCGTTGTTGACCGCGGACGCGATCCCGGCGTTGTTCTCGTCGGCGTCGGCGAGCACCGTCGCGGTCAGCGGCGCGACCGTCATCGAGAGCCCGAGGGAGAAGATCAGCAGCGCGGGGAGGAGGTCGGTCGCGTAGTCGAGGTCCGCGCCGAGCCGCGCCATCAGCACCAGCCCGAGCGCCGCCAGCAGCGGCCCGCCGCCCATGAACAGCCGCGGCCCGAAGCGGTCGGCGAGCCGCCCGGCGCGCTTGGAGAGCGCGAACATCACGAGCGTCGTCGGCAGCGTCGCGAGGCCGGCCTGCAGCGCGTCGTAGCCCGCGACCTGCTGCAGGAACAGGCCGAGGAAGAAGAACAGGATCGACAGCCCGGCGTACATCGCGAGCGTCTGGACGTTGCCGACCGCGAAGTTGCGGCGCCTGAAGAGGCCGAGCGGGAGCATCGGGTGCGCGGTGTGGCGCTCGCGGACGATGAACGCGGCGAACAGGAGGATCCCGGCGAGCAGCGGCAGGAGCACGTCCGGCGCCGTCCAGCCCGACCGCGGCTGGCGGATCAGCGCGAACACCGGCCCGGCGAGGCCGAGCGCGCACAGCGCCGCGCCGAGGACGTCGATCGGGACGCGCGGCCCGCTGCGCTCGCGCTTGGGCACGGCGATCGCGACGAGCAGCAGCGTGATCGCCACGAACGGGACGTTGATCGCGAAGATCCAGCGCCACGAGGCGGCGTCGACGAGCTGGCCGCCGATCAGCGGCCCGATCACCATCCCGATGCCCGACCACGCCGTCCACGAGCCGATCGCCCCGCCGCGCTCGTCGGGCGGGAACGCGGCGACGATGACCGCCAGCGCGCTCGGGGTGAGCAGCGCGCCGGACACGCCCTGGAGAGCGCGGGCGACGACGAGCACCTCGATGCTCGGCGCGAGGGCGCAGGCGAGCGAGAGCACGCCGAAGCTCGCGACGCCGACCGAGAACACCCGCCGCTCGCCGAACACGTCGCCGAGCGAGCCGCCGACGAGGATCAGCGAGCCGAGCGTCAGCAGGTAGGCGTTGGAGACCCACTGCTGGCCGGCGAGCCCGCCGCCGAGGTCGTGCTCGATCGCGGGGAGCGCGATGTTGACGACGGTCGCGTCGAGGCCCGTGACGAACGAGCCCATGATCGCCGCCACCAGGGCGAGCTTCTTGGTGCGGTCGGTCACGCGGACATCTCGCCGACCACGCTACCTCGGAACGCCGGCGCGTGAATTGACGATGAAGCTCCTGAACGATTAGGGTATTTCGACATGAGGGTCACCCCGGACGACGCCCGCTACGCCACGCTCGTACGCGGCTTCAACCTGCGCTGGGTCGGCACCCCGAAGTACGTCGAGCTGTGCACGAGCCCGGCCGACGTGGCGACCGCGGTGCGCGACGCGCACGCGGCCGGCCTGCGGATCACGGTCCGCGGCGGCGGGCACTGCTACGAGGACTTCGTCTCGGGCAACGCCGGCGGCGCGATCCTCGACCTCTCGCCGATGGGCGACGTGTACCTCGATCCCGACAACGGCTGCTACTGCGTCGAGGGCGGCGCGACGCTGTGGAACGTCTACACGCGGCTGGAGCGCGAGCACGGGGTCACGCTGCCCGCGGGCTCCTGCTACTCGGTCGGCGCGGGCGGGCACGTGCCCGCCGGCGGCTACGGGCTGCTCTCGCGCCTGTACGGGCTGACCGTCGACCACCTC
>Ga0164241_10005590_pt1 | contig 11698 bp, 8 predicted proteins | sample OricomyardsoilBY_FD_108780 | JGI IMG/M metagenome (GOLD analysis project Ga0164241, IMG submission 108780) | Backyard soil microbial communities from Emeryville, California, USA - Original compost - Back yard soil (BY) | ecosystem: Environmental > Terrestrial > Soil > Unclassified | place: USA... | reverse complement strand
TATATTCCTACCAATGTTATTTCCATTACGGACGGACAGATATTCCTGGAATCCAATTTATTCAACGCTGGTATCCGTCCTGCTATTAACGTTGGTATTTCGGTTAGCCGTGTGGGAGGTAATGCCCAGATTAAATCCATGAAAAAAGTGGCTGGAACGCTTAAACTGGACCAGGCTTTATACCGTGAAATGGAAGCTTTTTCCAAGTTCGGTGGCGACCTTGATGCCGCTACCAAATTGGTAATTGATAAAGGAGCCCGTAACGTAGAGATTTTGAAACAACCGCAGTACACTCCATTTGCTGTAGAAAAGCAGGTTGCTATTATTTATCTTGGTACAAATGGTTTGATTAAAGACGTAGCTGTAAAAAGAGTACGTGAATTTGAAGACCATTTCTTATTGGAAATGGAAAACAAATTACCAGATGTACTTGCAGAGTTTAAGAAAGGTAATCTGCCAGAAGATGGATTGAAGAAAATGGTTGAATTAGCAAAAGGATTGATACCTCAATACAAAGCGTAATAATTATATCTTCTTTTTACAAAGCGGCCTATATGGCCGCTTTTTTATTGTCCGTTGATTACTCGATACTGTCTATTATAAAAAGATGTAATAGTAATTTATCAGGTCATGCAGTATAAATACTATTTTATTACTAATGTCAGCATATTGATAATCAATACTAATAGTAAAAACACTACAGAAAATACTATTTAATTCGAGAAAAAATCCGCGAAAAACTTGTAAGTAAAAAAACTGCGTATTATGTTTGATCCAGATTCGAAGAAACCCTAGAGCAAAACACGTAATCCGATCATGAAACTAGCCGTAATTCTCGCAGTGCTTTTTTTTCAGCAAGTTTCAATTTAAAAAAGTCGGTTTTTCATTGCAACAGGGTTCACCCAATGCCTTAGGGAACCATATTTATCTGAACCCTAAATGAAACGCGATGAAAACATTTTTACCCTTTAAGAAAACAATGCTGCTTGCTGTTATTATTACAGCAATCTCTTTCAACCAGAACGTAATGGCCCAGTCTGCCCTTACTAACGGTTTGAATTTTGTAAATCCCCAATTAAAAACAGCTAATTCGACAGATAAGAAAGTAGGTGCTGTTTATTTATTTTTAAATGTAGGAAGCGGCATTGATGCCACAGTAACTATCGATAGCCTTGTTAATGGTGCTTCCATTGATGAAGTGGATGATAATGCAGATGGTACTGGTTATAAAGCGGCTTTTCAACCGGCCATTAAATCTGGTAATAGCGGAGCTTCCTATGCAGTATTCACTGTTCGCTTTTTTCAATCGGGTACTACGACTCCGGCCACGATACGCACACCGGTACAAAATTTTTATGCTACTCCAGTTGATATAGATGGTAACAATACATTACATGAATTTGTAAGAGTGCATGCAGGTACAGGAAGTACAGCAAGCTATATGGGTACTACTACCTCACTGGCGCTGTCAAAACTTTCAACCGGGTTTTTCTACGGTGTTGAGATAGCGAGCGTGGAGAGAGCAGGAATAGATACGTCTTCATTTGCTAATATGTTCACAGTTACCAATACGAATATTGATTCCTTTAAAGTAGCGATGGGAATGATTACTACTAATAACAGCAACACTTCAAGACAGTTTAGCTTATATATGAAAGGGTTTGCTATTCCGAATAAGATTACGCTGCCTGTAGAACTTGTAAATTTCTCTGCAACCTTAAAAGATAAAACTGCAGATTTAAAATGGATAACTGCTTCTGAAAAAAATGTAAGCCATTTTGTTGTAGAAAAAAGTACAGACGGGAAAAATTACAGTGATATAGGAACTGTATTCGCTTTTGGCAATACTACACAAACACAGAATTATAATTTTACTGATAATGCAATTGATGTATCGGCAGCTACTGTAATTTACTATCGTTTACGTTCGGTAGATATCGATGCCAGAGTGCAATACTCACCTGTACGACTGATACGCATAGCGAAGCAAACAGAACAAACTATTTCTATTGTAACGTATCCTAACCCTGTAAGCAATGAAGTGAGAGTAACAGTGCCTGCAAACTGGCAGGGTAAAAAGGTGAGTTACCAGATACTTGACAACCATGGACGGATCATTATAAAAACTGAACCCACAAACAGCAGCCAGACAGAGACTATCAATGTGGCAAACCTTGCCCCTGGTATTTATATGGCCAGCGTAAGCTGCAATGGCGAAACTGCTACGCAGAAGATCATTAAAAGATAAACTTTTTCAATCGAGGGTTCAAGCCGTTCCGGGAAACTGGAACGGCTTTTTTTATTATTGTCTGAACCATGATTTTGAATGATTAAATGCATTTCGGGATAACCTTGTTATTAGACAAAACATTCCCCTTCGTGTAATCCGCAAAAAATTCGTGTTATTATTTTGTCATCTGCATTATTACCCTGCCTGTCGGCAGACAGGTATCATCTTCTGTTGCCCACCCGGATGAATCCGTTCGGACGGGTGTCACTCGCTTCATCCCTGTCTGCCGACAGGCAGGGTTCTGTAATCTATTCAGCATTTATAGATACATACCCTTTGCAGCGAGCCAATCGTTTTAAACGGTGGGCTTATGTTCAAACCTACTACTCTCGGTAAAACATATATCTCTAACAATTATTAGAATGCTCGATTCAATCTTACATATCATATATTCCTCCCAATCTTTATAATCCCATAAATCCTGGTTCAGAAGAGTATGTACAAAAAAATAACAGCCCTCTGTTAAAGGGCTGCTTCTCTTTGGAACTCTGATAGTAAAAAAATGTGATCGGCTCGGATCACCCCTCATTATTTAGTCTGCTTTTTTAGTAACAATAGCATCAGAATAAGTAATGCTATTGTCTTTATGCAGGATTTTAATTCTGTAATAGTTAGTAGCGGATTTTTTGCTTTCGTAAAAAGAATAATAATCCGTGTCAGCTTTTTCAGTACAAAACACCAATGCTGCTGTAGTGTACAATTTGCCGTCTTTACTTTTCTCTACTTCAAAAAAATTGCTATCCTGGTTAGCTTCCACTGTCCAGTTTAGTTCAATATGTTTTTTTTGAATCTTGTAAGTGAAAGCTGTGATTTTGGAAACAGGAGTGCTGTGGTGAAATGGTAACTGGTAGCTTGTAAAAGGGAATGCATTGCCTTTCATGGATGGCAGGAAAACTCCCGCAGCAACCGATAAACAGACAATAGCTTTTTTCAACGTTTAAATTTGTTTTAGGTAATACAGATTTCGAAATAAAACAGAAATATCCTGTACCAAAATCAATCGTAAATATACGAGTTAAAAATGTGGTTTTCTGTATCTGAAACAAACCTACTCCGAACAGCGTTTATATACAATAGTTGTGGATAAGATTTTTAAAATTTTCCCACGTATTTTTCCCATAAGAACATTGATATATTTGATTAATAAACGGTTAGAATGACGCCAGTAATACAAGTAAATAATCTCACAAAACAATTCGGGGTAATAAAAGCCGTGAATGATCTTTCCTTTTCAGTTCCTGCTGGTAAAGTGTATGGTTTTTTAGGGCAGAATGGGGCCGGCAAGTCTACTACAATACGAATGTTGCTTACATTAATTACGCCCGATTCAGGCGATATTGAAATATTCGGACTAAATCTTAAAAAGCACCGCAAAGAGATATTGCAAAACACCGGTGCTGTTATTGAACGGCCTGATTTATATAAATACCTTACCGCATACGAAAACATAAACTTATTTGCTGCTATCAGTGGAGTAAAAGTGCCACGCAGCCGATTGATGGAACAATTAGAAATGGTAGGCTTAGCGGAACGTGCGAATAGTAAAGTGAAAACTTTTTCACAAGGAATGAAGCAGCGCCTTGGTATTGGAATAGCGCTTGTACATAATCCGCAATTGATAATTCTTGATGAACCAACCAATGGTTTAGATCCGCAGGGTATTGCAGATATACGCAATCTCATTTTACATTTAAGCAGGGACCTTTCAAAAACAATTATTGTATCTTCTCATTTACTGAGTGAGATTGAATTGATAGCCGATTCTATGTTGATAATAGATAAAGGAAGAAAGGTGGCTGAAGGAAAAGCTGAGAACTTGTTTGATCCATCGGAAACGATAGTCGAAATAAAAACAGATGACAGCGAAAAAGCCTGGCAAAAAATTCAGCAGTCTCCATGGAGTTCATTATTGCTCGAAAAAAGAAGCCATTCTGTTTTATTAAAAATGCATCGTAACCAGGTACCGGTAATTATGAAAGAGTTAGTATTGCTAGATATACAAATGAACTCTTTCTATTCAAAAAATTCATTGGAAGATTATTTTCTCTCACTAACCTCCGCCAATCAGCATGTGGAAACTTTTAAAAATTGAGCTTTATAAAATATTCAAGCGGCCACGCACGTATATCGCATTCGGCGCTATCGCAGCTATCGTTTTCCTGATCCAGATTGCTTTAAAGTTTGATGGAAAAGCGTATGTAGACCTTTTGATGAATAACCTGAAAGATTCTTTTGAATTTTCAGAAGTATTCAAAGAAGATTTATTAAATGGTTACCTTATCTGTTTTGTAATATTAAATACATTGCTGATTCAGATGCCTTTGCTCGTAGCATTAATCGCCGGCGACTCTATAGCAGGGGAAGCGAATATGGGCACGCTTCGTTTATCATTGACAAAGCCCATTAGCAGGGTAGAGTATATGCTCACAAAATTTGCAGCTTCAGTTATCTATACTATTGCATTATTAATATGGATGGCTATTCTTGCTTTATTCGGCAGTATGTTAATATTCGGAACGAATGATATTGTCATCCTTCGTTCAGAAGGTGTAGAGCAGATTCAAAGTTTTGATGTAATGTGGCGCTATGTAGCAGCATTTGGTTATGCTGCCGTAGCATTAACTACTATTGCAGCGCTTGCTTTTTTATTAAGCGTGTTTGCAGAAAACTCTATTGGGCCCATTATTGCTACAATGAGTATTGTAATTGTATGTACTATACTTTCAGAAATGAATATCCCTATTTATGACCGTACCATTAAACCCTGGCTGTTTACATCCCATATGGTAGCATGGAAAGGTTTTTTTTATGTAAAGGCAACGGAAGAAGGAGTGACGATTGACGGTTCTGTTGAGAATTTATCCGCTATTTTCCGAAGCCTTATGATACTGGTGGGGTATACTGTGTTATTTGTAACGAGTGCTATATGGGTATTTAAGAAAAAAGATATTTTAAGTTAAATAATATATGAAACAATTTATTTTTCTGTGTGTGTTTATAGTTAGTGGCTTATCACTAAGTGCTCAGTCTGCAGAAGAAGTAGTGCAGCAGGTAAAAGCGAAGCTGGATAAAGTAAACGATTACCAGGCAACGGCGAGAATGAAAACGAATGTTGTTTTTATAAAAGCCCCTGTTGCTACAGTAAATGTATATTTTAAAAAGCCAAATAAGTTGCGAATAAGAAACGAAAAAGGAATTTCATTTATACCGAAAGGGTCTGTGAATGTAAACCTTGGAAATATTTTTACAAATACAGGCGCTTATGATATCATCGATGTCGGTAAAGAAAACGGGTTACGTATAATTAAATTATTGCCCCGCGATGAAAATGCAGATGTGGTATTAGCCACGCTTTATGTAGATGAAAAAACAATGCTGGTTAAAAAATCCAAAACAACCACGAAAGAAAACGGAACATATGAACTGGAGATGACTTACGGAAAGTATGCTGCCTATGGCCTGGCAGATAAAGTAATTTTTACATTTAATACTAAAGAATACAAACTACCCAAGGGAATTACTCTGGATTATGATAACGGCAGTTCCAAAGAAGCGGAAGAAAATAAATTGAAAAACAAAAAAGGGAAAGTAGAACTAACCTACACGAACTATGAATTAAATAAAGGAGTTCCTGATTCTGTGTTTCAATAGTTATTCTTTTATTTCTTCGTCTTCCATTCTTGCAAAAACTTCCGGGTTTATTTTCTTTAAGGGATTAGCCCTTCCTTCATCATAAGCCGCCCGCTGGTTAATTATATCAATACAATCAAAAATAGCAGTGATGAAAGAAGAAGTATCTGCTTTATCTTTTCCTGCTATATCAAACGCAACGCCATGATCAGGCGAAGTACGTACAGCAGGAAGGCCTGCCGTATAGTTTATGCCATCACCTGTTGCCAGTGTTTTAAAAGGAATAAGGCCCTGGTCATGGTACATCGCTAATACAGCATCAAATTTTTCAAAACTTCTTCTCGCAAAAAAAGCGTCTGCACTGTATGGCCCTATTACAAGCATATTATTATTCTTTGCTTCTTTTATTGCAGGGCGAATGATTGTTTCTTCTTCATTGCCGATCAATCCTTCATCGCCGGCATGTGGATTAAGGCCAAGCACTGCAATTTTGGGTTTATCAATTCCAAAATCTCTTTGCAGGCTTTTATGAATGATCTGTAGTTTACTTACAATTTTTTCTTTTGTAATATGAACTGCTACTTCTTTAACAGGAATATGTTCTGTAACAAGTGCCACGCGGAAATTACCGGCACACATCATCATTACTACATCATTCACCCCAAACATTGTTTTCAAAAAAGGGGTATGCCCGGGAAAATTAAACTCGGTAGATTGAATATTCTTTTTATGAATAGGTGCCGTTACTAATCCATCAATTTGTTTCTGCTTAAGGGCAGCAACAGCCGATTGCAATGACAGGATAGCATATTTGCCACCAGTATCTGTTAACTGTCCGGGAGTAACTACAATCTCTTCTTCCCAGCAACTGAATACATTTACCTGCTTATGATTGAGTTTTTCAAATTCGTGGGTGCTTTGATAATTAAAAGCAGCGTCGGGCATTGCTTTTTTGTAAAAATTAATCACCTTATTAGAAGCGAAAATTACCGGCGTGCATTGCTCAAGAATGCGCTGATCAGAAAAGGTTTTAATAATTAATTCCAGTCCAATGCCATTAATATCTCCGCAGGATATACCAATTACTGGTTTTTGAATAGTACTCAAGTGATTTAGTTTATACAGCGAAAATACTGATTTAGCAGCATAGCTTCTTCAAATGGTTAACCCGGTAATTATAAAAATAAAAAGCCCGCCGGATATTTATAAACCAGCGGGCTATCAATTATATATAAGAAGGCTAATTTCTTTTTATTACCCTTTTGGTAATTACGTCACCTTTGTTTTCTATTTTTAAAGTATATACTCCTTGTGCAATACCGGAAGTGTTATCAATACTCAAACTATTTATTCCGGAAGATATCAGAAAATTTTTTCTGATAACAGGTTTGCCGGACATATCAATAAGTGTTACTTCAATTTTAGAATTTTCTTTTGATGTGATATCAAAGTATAAATTGTTGTTGAACGGATTAATGACATTTCCAAACCCAAAGTCAGGATGGCTGTTATCGATAAGTATAATTCTTGAATATTGTTTTTTGCCATCAGGGTTAACCATCACAATACGGTACCATGTTTTTTGTGTAATCGGCGATGGATCCAGGAATGAATAATAATTTTTCTCACTTGTATTATTATTAAAGCCATTAACTCTTCCTACTTCGTTGAATATTGTTTGATTGCTGCTTCTTTCAATGATATAAGTAATTTGCTCATCTTCTTTGGATGTTATCCATGAAAGGCTTGCTTTGCTGTTAACCAGTTTACCGTTGAAAGAAAGAAGAGTAGTTTTTAATACCGGGTTACAATCTATTACACTCAACGTTACAATGCTTGAAAAATCAGTAGAGATACAATCACTACTTGATAAGTTGGAATTTGTAGTAGCAGTAATTAAACGATATAAATCACCCCCGTTTGCTAAAGTGGCATTGGCTGGTGGAATTGTATAGCTGGATACATATTCATATAGTGATCCGTTAAGCGTTGGCGTTACAGGCCCGAACGCACTGGTAACATCTGTCCAGCTACCTCCGCCATTTGTACTACGCTGCCATTTATAATAATTATAGTTATTAAAATAAGACCTTACAGTATCATAGATCGTAAGAGGGTTTGCAATACAAACATTGGGTGTAAGGGATGGGGAATAACTCATATTCGGGAAGCAGGTAGCCACGTTAATATCATCCAGCGCCCAGTCGTTACCACCACCACCAGGAGCAGTGTTGCGGATAGACATAGTAAGTGTTCCAGGTGTAGAGCCTGTCAGGTAAGTAAAACCTCTTTTCACCCACACATTGGCATTGTCCTGTAATGTTTGTGCAATATTAGTATTCGGGTATTGAATTTGCCCCGTAGTATAATAATCTATTCCATTGATATCAATCGCAAGGTTTGGCTGAACACCTGAAGAGTCGTTGGTTGCTGTTGGCAGATAACCTGTACTTGTAGCCCATCTTCCCAGCGAATCTGCGCCACATTTTGCACAAATATTTTTTACCCAGAATGAGATTTCAAAGTATGTATTAGGACAAAGATTACTGATGTTGTATTGAAATGCAGTATCTGTTTTGTAAGCAGAGTTTACTACAAGCATATACCCGCAGGGGTTAGAGGCACTTCGTGGTAATGTAGTATCACAAGCCGGATTACCAGCAGAGAGATTGGATGCACCCGTATGGTCACCTGTTATATCCCATACCTGATGCACACGCCGGTTACTGTTTTTTGGCCATGTATTCAAAGCTGTATAGTTTGCTCCGCCTGCACCTGTATTATTGCTTACGCCATAATAATAATCATTGGGAGAGCTTGCACCGAATAGAGAATAAGTATAACCGGGTACATTAAAAGAAGCTGCACGGTCTTTTAGCACGCGGCTGGTAGAAGGTGACAGAACTGCGTTACCGAAAGTACCACCATATTCATCTGCGATAGCATTGGAGGGGGAAAGTGCATTCGGGCACAAGCCCGGTGTTTGATAAACAACAGCACTTCTTGGGCCAAATGATAATGTTCTCAAAGTAGTTGTAGCAGAGTCGCGGGCGGTAAAATAGCCACCACCCAGATTAAGGATGGCGCCAAACGTAGTATCAACAACTACCCGATAAGTAGCCATTATAATGGAATTGGCTGAGGTACCCGAACCAATTCGTGGAGCTGAAGTTTGCCTTATTTTTCCCCTGGCAGTACCTGTTGAGCCTGTTCCCATATTAATCCGGATAATAGAATCGCCGGCTGAAGTATAAACATAACCACCATCAGTATCGAAATTATCAGTGAAGGCTACAGGAGCTGCCGCACTTGTATTATCCCAACGGTATATTTTCCCTTCATTTGTTTTAGTAGCAATAGAGCCGGGAACAAAGCGTACTCCTTTCGGAAGTGTATCTATAAAAGAAATACTATCTATTGCAAATGTTCTTACAACTAAAGTAGCGCGTATTTCCAGTGTATCACCTACTGCGATAGTTCCCCCTCCTGAAAGTTTACTGATGTTGGCATAGCTCTTTCCGTAATCGAGAGTAGCGGGTGCAATATCTTTTATACAAATGGTAAAATCAGAACTTGCGCCAGTATTACTATACACTCTTATGAGGTATTGATTGCCTACCACAAGCCCGGTGAATATCGCTCCGTTTGTACCACTTGCATTTGAACAGGAACCTACCTGGCTAAGTGTTCCACCACAGGAAGCAGCTGTCATCAGTTGTACGTAGCCACTGGTTAAACCAGAAACACGAATAGTATCTGAAATGGCAGAAGCAGTAAAAGAATACCATACATCAGGGTTTGCTGTACATGCACCTGTAAAAGCGCTATAGCTTGCGCCTATTACTGATCCATCCACAGGAGTACAAGCAGTTGATGAAGGCGTGAGAGGTGTTGCGTTTGAACAGAGGTCGTTGGCTGGGGGGGTATATTCTGCCCAAGTGATAATACTTGTACGATTATCATCTTCTGTTCCTGATTGTCTTTGAGAAACAGCAGGTAAAACAGCAGGTAATGCCTGAATATTATATGCAGAAGAATGTGATTGATCGGAACCACCAGGATTTCTATATTGTTCAGCCAAACTTGCTTTGCTCCAACCACCGCCGCCAGAAAAATTAGTATTAGGCCAGGTGTTGTCGTCGGGGCTTGACCAAAAGCCCATCGTTACTGTATTCGGAATAGTCGTTGTACGACTTGCTATAGTTACAGTACTAACTCCATCGGGAGCAGTATTTGTTGCCCCAATATGTACTCCCCACACTTTAGCAGCGTTAGATGGTCTATACACGTACATTACAGCAGTTATTGGATTTGTTCCGTTGCCACCAGTTATAATAGGATTTGCTCCCCATGTCCCAGTATATTCACACCAAAAAATTCCATAACTCTGGGGAGAATTGTTTACTGTTATTTCTGTATTCCATGTTTGACTGGTAGCAGCTTGATTTTGAATTGACAAGGTCGAACCTCCCCTGTAATGCGCATAAATGATTACAAGATCACCGGCTACCATGCTTCCTGGAGGCACTACTGTAACAGTAGTAGTTGTAAGCGATCCGTTATCAGCAGGGTTCGATGATACTCCGAAAAAAGATTGCGCTTGCGATCGGGATGTGTTTATCAATGAATAAATGATAAACAGCAATAAGGTTCTAACAACAGATGATGGCTTCATAAAAAATTTGGACTGTAGGTTAATTCACAGCATTATGGACAAGCAAAAAAACAAGATTTACAGTTAAGAGTCAATAGTAGATACACTTTGAAATACTAAGTGTATTTACTAATAAAAAGAGAGTAATTATAGTATTGACTTCTTTATCATCCGTTTGTACCTTGCAAAAAAATCCACTATTATCTGAAAAACTTCCATCCAATGAAGAACCTAGTTGCATTATTATTTTCTATCCTTTCTATTACTTTTTTCGCTTCCGCACAGAACGTTACCGGAAGCCGTATGAAAGAAGTTTTTAAACCGACTACTCTTTCTGCCAGCAATGTGTTGAATGATCCCTGGGAAATTGCTTATGGCCCTGATAACTTTTTATGGGTTACAGAATCGAAAGGCTATAAAGTATACCGTATAAATCCAAGTGATGGTACAAAGACTACGGTACTGGATCTTAACTATAATAGTACAGACCTTACTGCATTTGGAGCTGATAGTTTACGAGCCTTAAATTCAGGAACCAGCTTGTATGCAGATGGTACAGATGGAGATACAAACCCGGATAAATGGCCACAAGGAGGATTAGCAGGCCTTGCATTACACCCCAGTTTTTTAAATCCAGATAGTGCATTTGTTTATGTATCCTACATACATCGGTTTTTAGGAGGAACGGCTGCGAGTGTTAATGGAGGAGTAGTTACTCCAGCTGCGACAGCAGTCGGTAATTTTTACAGAAATAAACTAGTAAGATTTAAGTATAATAGTGTTTCGGGTAAACTAGAATCACCAGTTGTATTATGCGATACATTACCTGGAAGTAGCGACCACAGCTCACAAAGAATTATAGTAGCCCCGGTATATAAAGGAGGGCCTAACTATGTATTTTATGCCTGTGGCGATATGGGAGCTGGCCAATATGAAAACAGGTACCGTAAACAAAATGCGCAGAATGTAAATTCTTATGAAGGTAAAATACTAAGATTTAATACAAGCTCCGATGGCGATGCTGGTGGCAATGCATGGATACCAAATGATAACCCGTATGGGGCAAGTAGTGCCGTATATAGTATTGGTATCCGTAATAACCAGGGATTCGCCTATGATACTCT
>Ga0164241_10005589_pt1 | contig 11699 bp, 10 predicted proteins | sample OricomyardsoilBY_FD_108780 | JGI IMG/M metagenome (GOLD analysis project Ga0164241, IMG submission 108780) | Backyard soil microbial communities from Emeryville, California, USA - Original compost - Back yard soil (BY) | ecosystem: Environmental > Terrestrial > Soil > Unclassified | place: USA... | reverse complement strand
GGCAGTCAACTCCGGCCTCGAGGCGCTCGATGCGCTCATGAAGCAGGAATTCGCGGTGGTGCTGCTGGACGTCAAGATGCCGGGCATGGACGGCTTCGAGACCGCCGAGCTCATCCATGACCACCCGCGGTTCGAGACCATCCCCATCATCTTCGTGACCGGCGTGCACGTCACGGAGTTCGACCGGCTCAAGGGCTACAAGGCCGGCGCCATCGACTACGTTTACATCCCCGTCATCCCGGAAATCCTGCGCAGCAAGGTGGCGGTGCTGGTCGAGCTCTACACCAAGCGCCGGGAGCTGCAGGGCGTCAACAAGGAACTGGCGGAGTCCAACAAGGCACTGGCGGACGCCAACTCGGCGCTGCAGACCGAGAAGACGCGCGAGCTCGAAGAGCTCAACGGACACCTGCGTCGGGCCAACGATGAACTCTCGCGATCGAACGAGTCGCTCGGGAACGAGATCCGCGAACGCATGCGCGCCGAGAGCCTGCTCAAGGAAGCGCTGGTCAAGCGCGACGAGTTCCTGGCGATGCTGTCGCACGAGCTGCGCAATCCACTGTCGCCGCTGCGCAATGCCTCCCACATGCTCATGCAGGGCGAAACACAGGACCCGAAGATCATCTGGTCGCGCGGGGTCATCGAGCGCCAGCTCAAACACATGATCCGGCTCGTCGACGACCTGCTCGATGTCTCACGCATAGCGCGCGGCAAGATCGTGCTCGTGTCGGAACGGGTGAACGTGGCGGAGATCATCGCGGCGGCTGTGGAGACCGTGCAGCCGCTGCTCGAACAGAAGCGGCAGAAGCTGGAAGTGCAGAACGGCGATACCAGCATCACGGTCCGCGGAGACCCGGTGCGGCTCAGCCAGATCGTGGGCAACCTGTTGCACAACGCCGCGAAATACACCGGCGACGGCGGCAACATCGTGCTGACTTCGTGTTCGAAGGACGGGATGGCCCAAATCTGCGTGCGCGACACCGGCATCGGCATCTCCCAGGATTCGCTGCCGCACATCTTCGAGTTGTTCACGCAGATTCCGAGCGAGCGCGTGAACACGGGTGGTGGCCTCGGCATTGGCCTCGCGCTGGTGCGCGCACTCGTCGAACTGCACGGCGGCGACATCAGCGCCGCGAGCCACGGCATCGACCGCGGTAGCGAGTTCACGCTGCGGCTGCCGCAGTTCACGGAGCAGGAACCGAAGATGGATGGCGCGGCCGCGGCTCCCGTGGCGGATACCCTCGCGCAGGTGCGACGCAACATCCTCATCGCGGACGACAACCAGGATGCGCTCGAGAGCCTGGCGTTGATGCTCAGGCTCGAGGGCCACGAGGTCACGTGCGCCTCGGACGGCGAAGAAGCACTGGCGCTGGCCGGCCAGCGGAGGCCCGAGATCGTGGTGCTCGACGTCGGCATGCCCAAACTAGACGGCTGTGAGGTCGCTCGCCGCATTCGCGCCGAGAGCTGGGGACGCGATGCCGTGCTGGTGGCGCTCACGGGTTGGGGCCAGGAAGTGGATCGCCGCCGTTCACGCGAAGCCGGGTTCGACATGCACCTCGTGAAGCCCGTCGATCCCGCGACCATCTGCGAAATGCTGGTCAGTTAGGTTTATTTTCCGGAACAATTTCACGGAAGCCGCCGCTTCGGCGGCTTTTTCCTTTCCGGCCGACGGCCTGACAATATAGCGTCCATTGCTGGGAGGCAGTCGACATGGCGCTATATGCGTTCGACGGTACATGGAACTCGGAAAAGGATGCCGGTGCGTATGACCGCAATACCAATGTGGTCCGCTTCAAGGATCTCTACGCGGGCACGAAGTCCTTCTACAAGGGCGTCGGGACCAAACACGGTTTCCTCGGGAAGATAGCCGGCGGCGCCTTCGGCGTCGGCGGGCATGAAAGGATCGAGGAAGCGAAGCGCGCCGTTGCGAAGCAGTTGGCCGGCGGCGACCGCGACATCGACATCATCGGGTTCAGCCGGGGCGCGGCGCTCGCGGTACATTTCGCCAACGTCCTGGCGGACGACGGGGTCCGCGTCAATGGCGTCCGGGAAAATCCTCCGGTGCGCTTCCTGGGTGTCTGGGATGTGGTCGCGGCATTCGGCATCCCCATCAATCTCGGGTTCAACTTCAATCGCATCAATCTCGGCTACAAACTCGGCCTGTCGAAGGGCGTGAAATATTGCTACCACGCGCTGGCGCTCGATGAGTCGCGCCAGGCATTCAGGCCCACGCGCGTGCGGGGCGGTTGTGAGGTGTGGTTCCGCGGCGTGCATTCGGATGTCGGCGGCGGCAATGACAACCACTCGCTCAACGACATCACCTTGCGCTGGATGCTGCGCAAGGCGATCGCCTCGGGTCTGCCCATGCTCACCGACTGCGTCGGCACGGCGTGCACGCGTGTCGACGTGGACGGCAAGATCGGCAACAACTTCGATCCGATCCACAACCGCCCGCGTGAGCCCAAGGCCGACGACCGGTTTCACTACACGGTGGCAGCGCGCCCCAAGCACGTGAATCCGCCGGATCCGTGCACGCGCGAAACCGAAATATTCGAAGGTCAACCCTGGAATCCCGCATGAGCGACTCGAACGGTGATGATGTCGTCAACGTCTTCGACAAGTTCCTGCTGGAAGAACGCCTTGCCCTCAAGCTGCCCTGTGGCGAGGACGAACTCGCGGCTCCCTGCGGTTCCGCGCTGGCGATTTCGGGCGGCGGCATCCGCTCGGCGTCGTTCGCGCTCGGCGTCATCCAGACGTTTCTCAATGAGAAGCCCGGCAATGCGCCGGCGGATTCGAACGAAACCTGCTTCGACCGCTTCGACTACATGTCCACGGTTTCCGGCGGCGGTTACATCGGCAGCGCGGTCTCCTGGCTCAAGCATCAATTCGCCAGGGACGGCAACTGGCGCACATACCTGGGCTCCAGCAACCTGGGCGCGCGCAGCGCCGAATTCATGGCGGATGGCGTCGAAGGCGTGGACGGCAGCAAGTTCACCTGGCTCGACTACTTTCGCCAGCACGGCAACTACCTGAAGCCCTCGAGCATGTCGACGATGTCGCTGGTCGGCGTGGCGTTGCGCGGGATGCTCATCACCTTGTCCGTGTACACGGCGATCCTCGCGCTGATCCTCTGGGCGATGCAGTCGACCGGGGTGTTGCCGCCGCCAGCCGGTGCAGCGGCCTGGTCCGAGAATCCCCAACGCATCGAATCCATCCTGCTCTTCATAGGCCTCATTGCAGGCGGCGCGTTCCTGCTCTTCGGCATCGCCAGCTGGCTGGGCAGCATCCCCACGCGGGCCACGATGGCCATCGGCTGGATCCCGCCACTGTTGTTCGTGATCGCGGGTGTGTGGCTGCTCATTCGCAACCCCGATGGCAGTCCATTGACCCCCGGGGATGGAGTTCTCTCCGAAGGGTTGTACTGGCGCTGGCCAGTGGCCGTTGGCTTTCTGGTCGCCGCGGGCGCGTGCCTGGTTCTTTTGTGGTGGGCCAAGGACGACTACGACCAGGTGCGCAACGGCTCGCACGTGGTGCACAAGTGGCAGTACCGCGTGCGCATCATCTACCAGCAGGTGCTCGGGCCATTGCTCACGGGCCTCACGTTGCTGGTCGCCATCTGGAGCGTTCCGCACGTCTATCAATTCATCTACACGAACGTGGGCGGCGCCTTTTCGGCTGGCTTGTCCAGTTCCCTGCTGGGCGTTGCCGGCGCCATCTACCAGTTCATCGCGGGCCGGGACAAGAAGTCGACTTCGTCCACATTCTCCACGTTGAGAATCCTCGTCACGTCCATGCTGCTGGTGTACGGCATCCTGCTGGTGGCGTATTCGATCGTGCAAGCGGGCGAGACCCATCCGGTGCACATGTTCGGCAACGAAGTTCCGTTGCTGATCGTCATCGGCTTCGCGGGCTTGTTCGCCGGTTTCATCGTGAACGCCAACTACATCGGCATCGGGCGCATGTATCGCGACCGGCTGATGGAGCTGTTCATGCCCGACAAGGAAGCCGTTCGCGAGAACCAGTGGCGCCGCGCAGGCAATGCCGACCAGTTCGACATCGCCAAGCTCTGCGACGACGACGGAACTCCGCAGAGGCCGATGCATCTCGTGAACTGCAACGTGGTGATGGTCGGTGCGCGGCAAGACCGGTTCCGCGGCCGTGGCGGCGACAGCTTCGTGCTGAGCCCCAAGTTCTGCGGCAGCAGCGCCACCGGGTGGATGGAGACCAGCAAGCTCGGCGACGGGCATTTCACCCTGGCCACGGCCGTTGCCTCGTCAGGCGCCGCGGCCAGCCCTCATGCCGGGGTGGCCGGCCGCGGCATCACGCGCAACCCGCTGGTGTCGCTGCTGCTGTCCCTCACGAACGTGCGGCTGGGCTATTGGGTCCGCAATCCGCGCGCGTCACGGGAACCGAAGACCTGGCACAAATGGTTTCCGCCCAACTTGCTCGCGCCGGGCATCCGCCAGGGGTTGTTCGGCAGTGGAACCACCGAGAACGCGTTTTTCATCGAGCTCACCGACGGCGGCCATTTCGACAACACCGGTCTCTATGAACTGATCCGCCGGCGCGTGAAGATCATCGTCCTGTCGCAGGGCAGCCAGGATGTCGGCTACTCGATGGACGATCTCGCCAACGCCATCACGCGCGTGCGCGTGGATTTCGGCGTGCACATCCGCTTCACGAGCGAGACCTATCCACTCGACACCCTGCGTCCCGGGCCCGACCTCGGCAGCGTCGTGAAACGGGGCTGGGCGCTCGGCACCATCAAGTACCCCGGCACCGACAAGCAGGGCATCCTGCTGTACCTGCAGGCCTCGCCCATCGCGGCGATGAACGCGGACACCGTGTCGTACTGGCGCCGCAACATGGACTTCCCGAATCAAACTACCGCGGACCAGTTCTTCGACGAGGAACAGCTGGAGGCTTATCGCGAGCTCGGCATGGCCATCGCACAGACCGCCGTCAAGGCGCTCAAGGGCGACCATGAGCCGTGGGACGAACCCATGACGGCGCTGCGACGCACGTTCGGCTGGTAGATGGCCTAGAAGGCGATGCTTGCCGTCTCCGTCGGCTTCACGGCCACGGGCTTGCTCGCGGCGCGTCCCTTGATGCGCACGGTGTGATTGCCCGCGGGCACGGCCACGGCATCGCCACCCACCATCCCGCTCGCGAGCACCTGGCCCTGCGAGTTCAGAACTTCGAAACCGGGGCGCAGCGCCGCCGTCAACGACTTGTCGAGACCCGCGGCGTCCTTGGCATCGAAGAATGCACCGCCACCCGCATCAGACCAACGGCGGAACGTCGTCGCCAGCTTCTCGTCATCGAGCGCAAAACCCACGATGCTCACGCGCGTGCCGATGCCGGCCTTGCGCAGGCGTTCGATGGCCGCGGCGGGATCGCCGCCGCAGGTTTCCTCGCCATCGGTGACGAGCACGATGAGCTTTTCGCCTTTGACGCTCGCGAGATCAACGGCGGCCTTGTCGAGCGAGGCGCCGATGGGAGTCTTCGCGCCGTTCTTCGCAACGAGCGCCGCGATGCGCTGGCCCACGGCCGCCGGATTCAGCGGCGCCACGGGCACGTCGAGATCCGTCTGGCAGGAATCCACCTCGCGACCGAATACGCGGAACGCGAACGGGGTTCCTGCCGGGATGGTGGAGGAGGTGAGCTTGGTCAGCGTGCGCTTGGCGATGTCGATGCGACGCTCGGCGCCCAGCTTCTGCAACATGCTGCCCGAGGCGTCGAGGATGATCTCGATGGCGCCGGACTTGTCGCCGGAGTTCATCGTGACGGCAACCTTGCCAGGTTCGTTCTTCGCCGGTGTCACCGTGATCGATGCGCGCGCCAGCGTCACGTATTGCTCGGCGGTGGAATAGCGTAGTTCGTATTCACCGGGTGTGAGCGGCGCCACGAGGTTGCCGGGATTGTTCTGGGGCGTGGTGTAGAAATAGGAGCCGCTGTAGGTTCCTTCGCGCGCGCCTTTCGCCACGATGGTGACGTAGTTGCGCGAATTGTCAGGACCTTTCCAGCTCGCCTCGAAGTTCTCGCCGGCCACGACCTGGGAAGGACCCGTCACGGTGCCGGTGACGGCGCCGACCGAGATCCTGGCGCGCGCCAGCGTGTTGTATTCCTTCCCCGTGGCATAGCGGAGCTCGTAACTGCCCGGAACGTCGGGCGCCGTGAGCTCCAGTGTGCTGCCCGCGCTGGTATAGGCATAGCGTTCGTAGGTTTTCTCGGGAGTGCCGGCCTTCACCATCGTGATGAAATCGCGCGGATTGTTCGGGCCGGTCCACGTCAACTTGAAGCTGGCGCCTGCGGCGACCTGGGCGGGTGCAGTGACCGAAGCGCTGACGCCTCCCACCGTGAAGGCCTGGCGGGCAATCACGGTATCGCCCACGCCGAGGATGTATCGCACCTCGTAGTTGCCGGGCTTTTCGGGAGCCGCGAGCTTCAGCGGGCTGCCGTCGCGGGAATATTTGTAGTCGAGGTATAGCCGGCCGCCGGGCGTGGTCTCGCCGACGGCGATGTAATCGCGTTCGTTGTTAGGGCCTGTCCACTTCACTTCGAAAGTCGAGCCCGCCGCGACGGAGGCGGGCGCGCTCACCGTGGCGCTGGCGCCCAGCAGCTGGAGGGGCTTGGCCACCAGTGTCTTGTATGGACTCGCCGCCGCGCACAGGCGCAGTTCGTAGTCGCCGGGCCTGGCGGGCATGGCCAGCGTCAGGCTTCCGGAGCCCGTGACGTATACATAGGCGTCGTATTGCCCTTCGCGCGCGCCCTCGGGCACCACGGTGACGAACTCGCGCGGATTCCCCGTGCCGGTCGCCTTGAATGTGATGGTGGAGCCCGCGGTCGCCGTCGGCGGCGTGTCGAGCGTCGGCGCGGCGAGTGCGGTGCCGCTGCCCGACAGTGTCAGGGCAAACAGCGTTGTCGCGGTCAGGAAAGAATGCATCCGAGGACTCCTCGTTCACTCATGGATTCATCGACGTGAGTTCATCGACGTGAAAGTGTAAGAGTTTCCCCGCGCGCAGTGTTGCAGAGTACAGTGCCGCGAGAAGAGATACAGGGAGGGTTGGGTATGCCGAAGCCGGTCAGTCGGGTCTCCCCGGGCCGAGGTCTCGAATGATGCACGACGAACAATTGCGACCCGTGCTCGAGCGGCTGCTGGCGACCCGGCGCGCGAAAGTCGAAGACACGCAAAGCGGTGCCCGCAAGGGCCTTCGAGTGCTGTTCACCGGTCACTCGGGCAAGAACAAGCTGCTCGCGGCGCAGTTGTTTGCGCACGAGCTGTCGGTGGACCTTTTCCAGATCGATCTCAGCCGCATCGTCAGCAAGTATGTCGGCGACACCGAGAAGAACCTGGACGCGTTGTTCAAGGCGGCCGAAGCGTCGGATGCCGTGCTCCTGCTCGACGATACTGACCATCTGTTCGGCGAGGACTCAGCGGATACCGAGGACTCGGGACGTTTCCCGAACCTCAACGTCGCGCAGCTCAGGCAGCGCCTCGAATCCTATGACGGCGTCGTCTTGTTAGGCGCGGACGACCCGAAGCACATCGATCCGAAGCTCGCCCGCCAATGCGACGAAGTCGTCGAGCTCGCTGACGACTGAGCGATTGAGGCTCCCACGCCTGTAGTCCGCACGGCTGACAGCCGTGTGGTCGTGCGCCTACGCGGCCTTTGGCCGCAACCCTGCATCTCGAAAGACGCGTTACGGCAATGATGCCCTCCGCCGGCACCGAATATCGGTGTCAACTACGCGGAGATATCGATGCTTCATTACGCAGTCATATTTTTCGTCATCGCGCTCATCGCTGCCGTGTTCGGCTTTGCCGGCATTGCCGCGGGCGCAGCGGGAATCGCGAAGATCCTGTTCTTCGTATTCCTGATCCTTGCCATCGTCAGTTTCATCGCCAATACGGCGCGGAGATAAGAGGTTCATATGCAGAAATCGAAAGGCTTTTTCAGTGCGGTCGTGATGGTGGTCACCCTGGCGATGGTTGCCTGCGCGTCCACGCGCACGCAGAAATCGGCGGGTGAGCAGGTCGACGACTCGGTGACCACGGGCCGCGTGAAGGCGGCGCTCATTGCCGATCCGGTGACCAAGGCCCACCAGATCGACGTAGAGACCTTCAAGGGCACCGTTCAGCTGAACGGCTTCGTCGACACTTCGGCCAGCAAGGAGCGCGCGTCGGAAGTGGCGAAGAGCACCAAGGGTGTGACCGCGGTTCGCAATAACCTGACCGTCAAGACGACGGAACGCAGCGGTGAACAGACCGTCGACGACGGCGCCATCACCGCGAAAGTGAAGTCGGCTCTCGCCGGGGATCCGCGCACCAAGGCGCACCAGATCAACATCGAGACCCGCGAAGGCGTGGTGCAGCTCTCGGGCTTCGTCGACAACTCGGAAGCGAAGTCGACGGCCGAGGAACTGGCCCGCGCGGTGGATAACGTCAAGTCCGTGGACAACGAGCTCGACGTCAAGAAGTAGTCCGCAGTCATTACCCGGGATGAGCCCGGGATGAGCCCGGGGATGAGCCCGGGGTTGAATGATACGGGGCCGGGGTGAGAGCACTCCGGCCCCGCTCGTCTCTACCAACGCTCCAGGAGATTTCCATGAAGTCTGAAAATCGCATCGAGAAGTTCACCACTCACTGGCAACAGAATTTCGAGAAGGAGCCTTACTACAGCAGCCGCTACTCCTGGGACGATTACGACCCCGCGTACCGGTACGCGTACAAGTCGTACGAGGAGAACCCGCATGCGCGCTTCGACGACCTGGAGACGCGCCTGGAGGCGGGGTGGGATATCGCCAAGGGCAAGTCGAAGCTCGCGTGGGCCGACGCCAAGCAGGCCATGCGCTCCGCCTGGGACAGCATCGAGCGCGCCATGCCCGGCGACGCCGACCGCGACGGCCGATAAGACGTGGTTGGTGCCGGGTGGGGAAAGTGGGGAGTCGCTCGCTAACAGTCGGCGAGCCTGGCGATGACTCCCCACTTTCCCCACCCGGCACCCACTAAAGCCAGTACTGGATTGGCAACCACAACCATTCCTTGAGCCGTTCACGGAAGCCGCGCTTCTTCCAGGTGGCTTCCGTGATTTCCTTCGAGTCGGCGAGGTCGGCCTCGAACATGCGCGACATCTGCGCCGCGAAATCCTCGCCGATCACGCACACGTTGATCTCGTTGTTGTGCACGAAACTGCGCCAGTCGAAATTGGTGGACCCGATCGACGACCACACGCCGTCGACGACGATGCTCTTGGAATGCAGGAACGCATTCTCGAGTTCGTAGAGCCTGACGCCACTCTCGAGCAACTCGTCGTAATGCGCGCGGCCGGCGTAGAACACCCCCGAGAAATCGCTGTATGACGGCAGGATGATGCGTACCGCGACGCCTCGCCGAGCCGCATCCTGGATCGCCTTCTCGAGTGTGTCATCCGGCACGAAGTACGCCATGGTGACGTCGACATTGCGTTGCGCGTAGGCCAGCACCGAAAGCAGCATGGCGTAGATTTCATTGGTGTCGTCGTCGGGCGTGCTGGCCACGATCTGCACCAGCGTGTCGCCGGCCACCACCGGCCGGGTTTCATCGGGCGGGGCCGCGTCCGCGGCACACTCGGCATCGCGCCACGTGCCGCGAAAGAGCCCTTCGAGCTCTCGCGCCGCGATACCTCGAATCGCTATGTGCGTATCGCGCCATCCTTCCTCCAGCGCCTTTTTCTTCGACAGCCCGCGGTTTCGCGCCTGCCTGGACGCGATGTGATACGCCTGGCTGAAGTTCACGCCACCGGCGAAGGCGATGTCGCCATCCACGACGACGATTTTCCGGTGATCGCGATGATTGACGCCGGAGAATCGATCATCGAGGGGATTCAGCGGATTGAACGCGCAGAGCGTGATGCCCGCATGCTGGAGCCCAGCGAGGAACGCCTCATCGGTCGTCATGGAACCGATGGCGTCGTACAACACCGAGACGCGCACGCCACGCTTCGCCGCCTGGGAGAGCAGTTCGCTCAGCTTCCGGTCACCCGATGCCGCTTCCTCGAAGATGAAACTCTCGACCAGCACGTAGTGCTTCGCCCGCTCTATGGCTGCGAACATCGCCTCGTAGGTGCCCGGACCATCGATGAGCAGGCGCACCTCGTTGCCGGTGATGAGAGGCGGTGCGCCGATGTCGCGCATGGCGGCGAGATGATAGTCGAGCAGCCGGGTATCGCCGGCGGCCGAGAGCTGGCGCGTCACTCGCAGGCGTTCGGCGCGGCTCACCATGCCGTTCGCACTTTCGATGTCGACGGGTGTGCGCGACCGCGACAGCGGCAGCGTGCGCGCGAACTGCATTTCGGGGAGGACGTGGCATCCGGTCAGGGAGAGGGACGCCGCCAGCAGGACAAATGCTGCGAGACATTCCGTCCACCAGCGAGGGAGCCGGTGGACGGATGGCCCGGTGGTCGCATGACGCGAAGTCTTCGAGGGGAGGGCTCGTCGCGTCAATCTTCCACTTCTCCACTAGACGCTGGCGAGTATCCCTGCCTGCGCGTTGCAGCGCGCCCGGCAGGTGTGCCATCGTGGCGTCGGCTAACTCCTACAACCCGTGCACTGCAAATCCGAATGTGACCTCGCAGGACAGGGTCCATTGTGTGACGCAAAGGAAAACCCATGCCCGAAACCATCCAGAAGACAGTACCCAAACCGGAGCCGAAGAACGCCGTGGACCCGACAATTGCAGAACTGAACCGTATCGTCGAAGAAGCCGAATCGCTGCTGACTTCGCTGAGCAAGCAGGGCGGTGAAGCCGCCGAAGCCGTGCGCGAACGGGTGAACCAGACCTTGAACCAGGCGAAGTCCCGGCTGGCGGCCACGGCGAGCAGCGCCGAGGAAGTCGTGGAGTCGCTCGCGGACAGGGCGGACGGTTACGTCCGCAGCAATCCCTGGCAAGCCGTGGCTTTCGCCGCATTGTTAGGGGGTGTCATCACGTTGCTGATCACCAAGTCGGCGAATCGTCAGTGACCGATGAGATGAACGAAGCGCGGGACGAAGCGCCCGACGACGATGAACCCGGCAAGGCGCGCGCGCTGACGCTGCACATCCTGCGCATGTTCGAGACGCGCATGGATGCGGCCGGCATCGCGCTGCAGACCGAGGCCCACGCGTTCTCATCGAAGCTGCAGTTCCGGTTGCTGGGAGCGGCGGCCTTGTTCCTGGCGCTGTGGGCCGGCATCGTGCTCCTGGCCATCGCATTGCCCGAGCACCTGCGCATCCCGGTGCTGTCTGGTGTCGTGGCCGCGTTCGTCATCGGCGGTGTCTGGGCGTTCATCGCGGCGAGCCGCTCGGCCACCACCGGCGGCGTCGGCTCGATGGCCTGGTTCCTCGACAACCTGCGGCAGGATCTCGACGTGCTGGCGCGCAGCCTCGCGCAACGGCGTCATCGGCCCGCGGAGGAAGTGGCCCCGTCAACCGAGCCACCGCCGCCGGCCCCGGAACCGCCTCCGGCGGCAAACGAATCTCGCGGGGGCAGCTCGAATGAACTCGCCGCTTGATCGCGCACAACTGCTCGACGCCGAGATGCGCCTGCAGCGAGCGTGGCTCGATCTGTCGTTGCGCGAGATGTCGAGCGACGTACGCAGCTCACCCTGGTCGTTCATTCATTCACTCAAACTCGGCAAGCTGGGCCTCTCGATGCTGAAACACCGCTCGTTGTGGATCGCGGC
>Ga0164241_10005588_pt1 | contig 11700 bp, 21 predicted proteins | sample OricomyardsoilBY_FD_108780 | JGI IMG/M metagenome (GOLD analysis project Ga0164241, IMG submission 108780) | Backyard soil microbial communities from Emeryville, California, USA - Original compost - Back yard soil (BY) | ecosystem: Environmental > Terrestrial > Soil > Unclassified | place: USA... | reverse complement strand
GTTGCCAGACGGACACTGACGAATCGGTGCCCACAAGACATACATTGAAGTAACTGTTGTCGATGCGGTCTGTAGGCTTCGAGTTGGATTACTTCGCCCATATTCTCACTTGGTGATTGCGCCGTAGATTCCCTTATAACTGAGAACAGCGTGGGCTACGTTGTCGTAGACCACATGATCCCTTGAATGATCGACCGCTGTGACATTGTCATCCGTCTGAATGACAGTCTTCGCATCAATGAAGATGATGAAGCGGTAGAAACTCATCTTGAGACCGTCTCGTTCCACTTCAAAAGGCATCAGTCCTCCCGAATATAGATTGCCTGAGTCTTCGCTTCACCGATGATCTTGACACCTTGGTTGATGAATGAACGTCTCAGGACGCACATGATCTCTTCCTTCGATGTCTCGTACACCTGTTTAAGGGTAACGTCTTCACCGTAGAAAGTCTTGGCGTCCACTTCGAGTGTAATGGTCACTCGTCCGTAGACTCTATTGGCCATTACTTCTTAGCCGCCAGGATTGTGCATGCGCTTGTGGCACCGTCCACCCCATGTGCGCAGGCAACAGCGACCGGATCAATTCCCGCACGGAGGTCTTTGGAAACTTGAATGTGAGTGTTAGCGACACAGCCGCCGATGACAAGTGCTCCGACGACACATCCTGCCGTACCAATCTTCCATACATTCGTCCAGAAAGTATTTTCATCCACTACATGTCCTCCACGGACCGAAAGCCAATGGCACGAGGGTGCCGAGGTAAGTCTTTAATCCCATGGGCGAAGTATCGAAACTTCAACCATGCCCCTAGGTATTTGTCTTTGTTGTCCCAGATCTCCTTTCGCTCTTTGTGATTGAAGTTCCCTGGGGCCACCTGAAGGTTCACGAGCTCTCCCCTCCAGGGGAATGCCACGATGAACTTCCCGGTCGTACCTGCGGGGACCATTCCGGCTTTAGCTGAGGAACGTTTGGCATAACCCAACTCGTCGCGTTCCTGAACGTTTGTGTTGGTCATCTGCTCTTCAAGATCCATAAGGACACCCTCAGTGTCCTCGAATCGCTTGAGCTTGTAGATGATGCCCTCGTTGATCGTCGCGCGGCCTGTCTTGTAACGTGACTTGCGGCCTCTTAACATTATACCCTCGTAGCCTTCTTCCAACATACGTTCTTCGTATGCCAGCAGATGCTCGAGGGTCTGGATAGTTTCCTGAGGAACAATCTTGACGTTGTGCTTTTCCTGAACACGATCCTGCAACATCAGCAGTCGTGAACAGTACTCATCGAAGATATTCTGAGTATAGTCGAAGATGTGGTACGTCAATTCACCTGGCTTGTCCGTGGACATCACATGCGACTGAGTACGGTTATACACGTCCGCGTCGGTGGAAGATCCCTCGATCAACTCACCGTCGCAGTACTCCAGGTACGAGAACTCATCTTGCACCTGGAGAGAAGGGAGTGGCTTTGCCGTTCGTGACAAAACCACTCCCCCACGTACATAACCTCTGATCCCATCAAGCTTCGGCGACGCCAACAGCGGGTACTGGAGTTTGTCCCAATACTGCGGATAGGTAGCCGGAACTTCGCGAGGCGCCAACAGAGGTTTGAACGTCATTAAGTCCTCTTTTCGTATTCCAGATTGAACAGTTCAGACACTTGCGTGTAAGTAATCCCATCGATAGAGAATACCACCATGTTTTGGTGAGTGGTCAAATCGATGGCCACAGTAATCACAATCACCAGCTTCCCTGTGCGACGATGCCAGTAGAAGCCGGGAAATACAACTTGGTCGTTCATGCGTTCTTACACAGGGTGACACAGATGACACCGCGGAAGTTTACAGGATAACCGAGGACTTCCCAGCCCTTGGCCTCCCACGCACGAATACGATCCATGAAGCGATCCATACGCGTCACAGACTCTCCGATGCAGTGATAGTACTTCATTTGATCGGGCACGCACCGCTGGCGCACTCATCAGCAGCTTCGAAGTTCACGTCGCTGACACCATCGATGATGGTTGTGCTGGCGACGAGAGCGTCGAATTGTTCTTTGGTGATCTCTTCCAACGGTGCCTGGATGAATCCATGCTCACTGTGAAGAAGGAAGGAGAGACTCTTATGGTGATGCTTGTAGTATCGCTTCAGATATTCCCGAATAGCCGGGACCTCTTCCTTGCGATAATAGATCGTGCAGGACACGGAGTTATCACTCCAATCTTCCTGCAGACGACGGATTTCTTTGAGCTGATCGATCGCGGTCATTTCCTTCGCCAGCTTCGTCCCGTCCGGGTACCTGAAGGGGAAAGTCACGACCACAGTGCCGTAGTCCTCGGATCCATCGAAGTTCTTCATGTATTCGACCGGATAGCCGGCCTTCTTACACGTCTCGACGAGACTGTGGTCAGCCGCAATTCGAATGCGGCGATACATGTATTGCGCATATGCAGGATGGATTCCAGGAGTGACTCCGGGCAGCAGCGACAACGTACCTGAAGGTTTTACCGTGGTCAGCTTGATCGAACGATTGAAGTGTTTGATGTCGGAGTACTTTTCATCGAACTCACGGAGGTATTCATAGCCTTCGGAGAGCCAGGAGTTCTGCTCTTCCGTTGCTTGGAGGATACCAGTGAGACCGATGCCCATTCGCATGTTCTTGTTGACGATAGCCATCGTCTCAGGATGATGCGACTTGAGAGTCAGAGAATGTTTGTTGACACGATAGAGCAGTTCCAGTACGTCCAGGAACTCCTCCTTTGACCGAATGTTCGGGAGAAACACTTCCGCGAGACAGCAGGTCTCATAGGGGGCCAGCGACTGCTCTGCACACGGATTGTATCCTTCCACTTCCGGATCGGGATACTCGTCTTCTCCGAGACGTCCCACAGAACGCGACAGCGGCAGATTGATGAGGCCGTACGGCTCACCTTTGCCCATGTAGCCTTCCCAGAAGTAGTCGTGGAGATCGTCAATATTCTCCACTGCGACACTATTGTTGGACATTGCACGCCACGAGGGAATGCTTCCGATGTCCCATCGCTTGGCCAGCAGAAACTCGACATCATCCGGATCGCCGATTGCGATCTGAGCGGAACGACGAACGTTGCCGGCCACAATGATGTGCCCGATGATGTTCATGATGTCCAGAGCATCGATCGGACGAATCTTCTTTCCACGACGACGCAGCAATACCTCGGAGATCTTGCCGATACCCCAGCACAGATCCTCGGGACCACTCGCGACGCCACCGAAGCCCTTTATGGGGCTGCCCTTGCCACGCACCACGGAGGCGCAGTACGTGAACGTGCCCTTCTCTGGTTTGTCACTCAGGAACGCCGCCTTGAGTGTCTTCGCCAGCAGTCGGACCCAGCCCTCGCGACTGTCAGGGATGATGAAGTCGGCACCGTTGTCGTTCACACGCGTCGGCGCGCTGAACCACTCACGGACCGCAGGGAGCTTGTTGACATGCTTCCTCTGGATGTTGTAACCGACACCGCTGCCCAGGGCCAGCATGTCCATTGTCCAGGTGAAAGGCACGAGAGGCGAGTCCACCACAGTGAACGCACAATTCTGCAACGATGACAGACCGAGTTTGTCCACCGTTGCGGTTCCCAGCTGCCACAAGAAACGGCCAGCCACGGAACACTTGAGAGTCAGGAAATACTCACGAAGACGTTCTTCTTCGTCGGGCGTGAATCCACAATGAAGCTGTTGGTCACATGCCTTGATAACGCGCTCGACAGTATCCCGGAACTCTTCAGTCGGACTCGTCGGATCACCTTCCACCAGCTTGCGTGCATAGGTCCGCTTGTAGGTCAGGTACCCGATCGTCGACCAGGGAGTTACGTAATGATTCATGAATTTCCTTTCGAACGAAGCCACAATTCTCGATACACTTCTCGCATTGCGATGTCGGCTGCTGTGCCGAATCCACTAGGGACGCTGAATGTGTGTTTGAAATCATCAACGAAGCGTGCGAATGCTGACTCACCTCGGAGGCCTGAACACTCATACACTTCAAAGGACTCATGAAAGGAAATCAATTGTAACGTCGTGAACTGTCTGACCCAGATCTGAACGGCGGTCATTGCGCATCCACCGAGACGTATTCCGTCCTCGTCGGAGTCGCCATCGCGAGTCGTCCCGTCTTCAGATCATAGATGGCACCTGTGACAGTGCCCGTCAAGCCGGTCTTACGTGCCTTCACGACACGCATGAGGATCGTATTACGCTCCGTTTCATTCTCAGAAGTCATATTACGAGAGAACGCGATGATGTCAAATGACACCTGCTTAACGGAACCTGAACCACGAATATCGTCGATGGACGGCAGACGACCCTCCTCGAATGACTTGGTACCGGACTGAGCCTTTCTCAGATGCGACACCAGACCGATCCATACGTTGTGCTTCTTCACAAGCCGCAGGAGGTCATTCATGATCTTATCTTGAGCTTCATTACCAGTCCGATCTTCGAGTCCTTCGGATACTAGAATGGTAATGTGGTCGATGAAGATATACTTCGCACCCGACAGACACATATACTCCAGTTTACTCATGATCGAACCGTCGTCAATGGAGCCCTGATGGTCGAGCAGGATGAAGCGGTCATTGTCGAAGACCTGGTCGAAACCGGTCTTGAGCTCGTCCAAAGGAATTTCAATGTCAGCGCTGTTCTTATGCAGCTGCATTGCGGCCAGGTTGCGTGCAGTTTCCGCAGGAGATTCTTCCAGAGATACAATACCGATCTTGTGATCTGCGATCTCCTTCTCGTTCAGCCACAGCTGAATCTCACGCAGCATCGTGGTCTTACCTGCGCCGGTACCACTGATGAATAGCGCGATCTCACCGAACCGCATTCCCTTCAGTTTGCTGTTGAGTCCGTCCAGACACGGCGGATAAGGAAATACCGGCGTGTTGTTATAATTGACGAGAGATTCCCAGATCTCGGCCTTGTCGATGATGCCTGAGGGAATGTGCTTCGCAGCATCCCACATACACTTGATGAGAGCATCTCCACCCAGCGTCAGAAGAACCTCGTTGGGATCCTTCTTGGGCAGACGAGCGACCTTCACCTTGTCGATACCGATGATCTTAATTGCTTCTGCAGTGGCTTCCTGACCAGCTTCGTCCTGGTCCAACATGAGAATGACTTCTTCGAATGATCGCAGCCACTCTCTGTTCTCGATCAGAGCTTTCTTTCCGGTCGCACTCGGCATCGCCACCACAGGATAGATCTTCTCGTATTTATCCTGATTGGCTTGAGCGACACTCATCGCGTCGATCTCACCTTCAGTGATCACAACTCGCTTGCCGCCGGACTGGAACTTGTCCATACCAAACAACTTCTGGTTGTTCGGGCCGACCCAGCTGAAATCCTTCGGAAGACGCCGGCACTTATAAGAGCCTTCTTCGTATGGATAATAGTGAGCTGCGATCTCTCCTTCCTGATTGTACTCGACACGTACCTGGAAGAACTCTGCGACTACCTTCGTGATCTGTCTCTCGACGAATCCACGAATGGGATATGTCGCGATCTGAGCCAGACGACTGGACGTCACATTGTTGGGGACTGCGGGACTATGCTTCTGAACCGGAGCAACCGGCTCGACACCTTCCAACACGTCCTTCTTGAAGAATGAATCACATGAGAAACAGTATGCGGTGCCATCATCATAGATCTGCATGGCATCAGACGAACCACATTCCGGCCCAACGCACGGCTGGTTACGATGTGCAATTGCTCCCAATTAAACCTCCTGAAACGCCATGGCAGCTGCCAGGCGATCTTTGTGTCTCTGACTGATGGGCTCCTTAACAGCCCATGAAACTTTCTCAATCCGAGTATTGTACCAGGTCTTACTAGTGGGAGCTTCAACGAAACACAGTGTCCATGTCTCAGCATACGACAATGAACCCAGGGACTTGTATTGTTCCAGACAGATGAAATCGAACTCTTCACTCGGTCGGAACTTGAAAATATCGGCCATAGTCTTGGAAGAAGATTTATAGTACAGCCATCCGTCACGTACCGGACGACCTCTATCGAGTGTGATGAATTTCTTCTTACCAAGGTAGAAACGTTTTAGGACGTTATCACGGACCAGATAGATGAATCCGATGTGAGGCGGCCCCATCTGTTCCGGGAACTTCCAGTGTCCGTTGTAGGCCATACCCAGCTCAGGTGCCATTGCGACAACACGTGAACCAGTCGGGACACTACCTTTGAACTCGCCCATGACGAGCTTCCATGATGGCGATACGGACAGCCCTTGCGATGAGATACTGCGAGGTCTTTCTCATGGCTTCCAGCTGAGCTTTTCGCTCGGCAACCTTCTGAGCCATGAACTTAGTGGGTTGCATAGATGCCGCCTTGATCAACTGGTTCGTTGGCAATTCGTACGAGAACGTCCCCATGACAGGCGTGGGGAGCACACCAACACCCAAGGATCTTTCCCTTAAGCTCGCGCTTGGCTCTGGCACAAAGATCGGGCCTAGCTCTAATCCACTCTTCGTACTTGGTAATAGCCTCTTTGCGACTTTTGCACTGATATTTCGCAAGAGTTCTCGGAAGGTGCGAGAATGGGTTTCCCCAGACTGATGGTCGTCCAATGTAGACATGGAAATCATTCACCTTGCAATGTACTACCAACCGCATAATTCCCTCGCAACCGGCCAGTCTTTGAAACTGAAATGGTCAGTAGGGGTCTTCATGATGTGAATCAGCTTTCCATTCAGGAGCAGCTGATCCTTCCAATCGTCACCGAAAGCCGCGATATACATTCCCACAACCGTCTCTTGAAGCTCGGCTTCGGTCTTGCAATCCATAAGGGCTTTCTCAGCCTTGACGGGACCAATTCCCGGAAGACCTTTAATGTTATCAACTTGGTCTCCACTGAGGAGTTGTTGATAGTACAGACGCATTGCCTCAGCTGGCGACACGTGAACGATTTGTTTCGCTCGCATGCGATAATGTGTACCTGGTATGCACAATAGGTCTTTGTCGATTGAGCATATGACGAAGTCTTGTCCTGCTTGTTCACATTGAACCGCCCAGATTCGGAGTAGATCATCCGCTTCCATATGTTCCGCAGCCACAGCCATACCGCGAGCGATCGCGATCTTGCGCAACTTGGGAACCACGAAGTTGGTCTTAATGGGATCACGAGTACGAGTCATCTTGTATTCCGGATACAGATCTCTCCGGAAGTTCGTGTCGCCTTTCATTGCCATCAGATAGTCAGATGCATACGTTGCTTCGAGAAGTTCCAGGAGGTCACTTTCGAAATGATCGTAGCACTCTTTGGCATATTCCATGTCTTCATCTTGAGTGTAAGCTCGAGACTCACGTGCTCCTGTATCATCCAGACTCACCACTTGAAAGCCATCGGTGATACCTGCGTCTTGACGAGACTTGCAGGCCTGGAAGCAGAGCACATCACCGTCAATTATGGCGATCAATCTCGTGCCTTTCTCGGTAGTTCTCTGCGGGAATCCAGCGACCGTCTTCGGTCATCAGCTGACATCCCGCGAAAGCTTTCCATCGATAGTCGTAGCCGCTGTCCAACCAGCTCTGACGACATTGATACTGCTTGCCCAATGAAATGAGCGCCAAGCTCACACCTAGCGTGAGCGTGACTGCCAGCAGTATTCCTTTGTGTCTATCACTCATCCATTACTCCACATGGGACTTCATTGATTTCTTCGATCTTTTGCACCTTGTGCGGAGGAGTATCGAGACAGCCATCTCTGTGATACTGCCAGGTCTCGCCATAGCGATTCCAGTAATACCAGGCAGCAATAGCACCAGTCGAATTGATCTGATATTTCCACCAAGTAGGTCTGTCCGCCAGGTTACCACTATAATGCGTCGCCCCCGAAGGGGCTCGCACCTTGAGTCTTGCCACAACAATCATTAGTGGACCTCAAGCCAGTTGTTACCGATCTTACCGCTACCATCCATGATGGTGACGCCATATAACTTCGGTGCTTCCGCAAAGGACGTTCTCCCGATTTCGGAAGCACGTTCTGCGAACTCTTCAGGCACCTGGAAGTCAATTTCGTCATGCATGAAGATACACGGAATGTAAGGAATATTCTCTTCTTTCAGCTTCTTCATCGTCAGCATCAGCGCCGACGAACAAGTTATCTTCTCGAGCGACTGGAGTAGGTAGACCAGAAGTTTGTGGAACGAATCCACGTAGATCCTGTGACCAACGATCGACGGGATATATCCATAGCCGAATTTCTGGGTACTTCCGAAGATCTTTTCCAGCTTGTCGATGAGCGCCTTGAACCCTGGCACTGCACTAAGGAAACCATTTCGCAGTCTGGTACCAAGCTTGCCATCGCTCTTACCAAAGATGTAACTCCAAAGCTTCGGCCCCTGAGCACCAAATAGGAACGCGTAGAGGATCCGCTTCGCTGCCTCACGGTCAACCTTTCCATTCTTGATGGTGAGCAGGTCTGTGCGCAGGAGGAGTCTTGAGTCGATTCCACGAACGATCTCCGTCAACAGATCAGCATTGAACTGATGTACGTCGCCATGCAGAAGCAGGTCGATGTACTCCTTGTTACCCAGGTAGTGAGCCAGACCACGAGCCTGGTTACCTGCAGAGTCACAACCGATGAGCTTCCAGCCCTCTTTACACTTGAACAGTGAGCGCATCTCCTTGCCCCACTTGGACTTCGCCCGAGGCACATTGACGATGATGGAGTGTCTCGCACGCATACTGGGAGTTCCAATGGTGAAACACTCACCATGTAGATTTCCATTCTCGTCGATGTTCTCCAACCACGTCTTCACGATACTGTATCGGGACTCGATCGTGTTGTACTCCTTGTAGAGTGCGCCGTCGCCTCCCAGGAGTTCCAGGTCGTCATCCACGATCTTCGGTGAAGTCTTCACCTTCTTACCAGTCTCAGGGTCTTTCTTCGTGTTCCACTCTGAGGGCTCCCATCCGTTTCTGAATAGGAACAGCTTAACGTCGTCCGTTGAGGACAACTTCAATGGCACAAACTCCACTCGACAGAAGGGACCGAGGACACGCCTCTCTTCTCCATCGAACCCAGAACAAGGGTCAATCCCGAACCAGTTTGCAGTGTGCACATCATAGAAGCCAGCCTTGGTCCACTTGGGCTTCTTCTCTTCAACGACACCCTTGTGTTTATCCTTGGGTACCGCCTTCATGCCCAGACGTGGTTCCAGCTTAGAACGAATCTCAGTACGTTCTTTGTCGAGCTTGTCAAAGAGTTCCAGTGCAGCTTCCACATCGAACGGCCAACCCTGAAGTTCAGCTTGCGCTGCCCAGGTGGACGTATAATGCTCCGCTCGCAGATAATGAGCCAAAGGAGACTCATCGTTGACCTTCGGGACTTTTTCATTCAACGTGAAGAACTCGTCCAGAAGGATTCTGTAGACTTCCACATTGATTAGAACGTCTTGTTTGCAATACTCCAACATCTCATCGGAGTACTGATTGAAGTCAGGTTTGGCGTGCTTCGGCTTACCCAAGAAGTCACCCCAGGCCTCCAATGAGTGGCCGTCATGGCCGAATCGTCGATAGTTGAGCACTTGAGACATGACCAAAGTATCTTGGACAACAACGGTATCCGGTAGCTTATAGCCGTAGAGCTTCTCCAGTGCGGGAAGGTCATAGCCAAGAATGTTATGTCCCACCAGCAATTCTAACTGGTCAAACACAGCCATCCACGCGTTGTCATCTTCCAACCAGACAACCAGCTCTTCAGCATCCAGATCGTACGCCACTGTCATCCAACGTCGGGTAACTTTCCTGAGAAGCTCATTAGCCTCAATGTCGAATACAAACCGTTTTCTCATAGAATGTTCCCAATGTAAATACAGTCTTCCGGTGCGAGTGCTCCCAGCACCCATACACAAGGTATCCCGAAGGAGTGGCCCACGCGGGCCACCACTCCGTATTGGATACCGTGGATTGTTCTCCACCGGATGGGATCACCAACCTTGATCATTTCAACTCGAGCAACCTCGGGATGTCATTCACGCGGATCGGCTTGCAGCCATTCTTGCGGAATGCCACCAGGAATTTGAGATACCACAAGGACTTTTCCAGTTCCTGTGTGGGATCGTCCTTACCACCATTGCGGTCCAGGTACTTTCGAATCTGAAGCTCCAGAGCACCTTCGAACACTTCCGGATTACGGAAGCGTGGGAGATACTGCTGCGCTTCGAGCCACTGAAGACTTTCGATCTCCGGCCCGGAGAAATACGCTTGATAGTGAGAAGGATTGATCATATCCTTCTTCGGAGTGAATCCCACCAATTTGATCCGGGGATTCTTCTTCAACGATCGCGCCATTCTGCTCTCCGCTTGTCGGGTTTCCATGCGCCCACACGTTCCAGGGCAACACGATGTTCTTCGAACTGTTCCCGCGTATCGAGAGTCTTTTTGTATTCGCCGTCTTTGAAATACATTGCGTAGATGTCGTCTGAGTTCTTCTTGTAAGTCTCAGCTTGCTCGAAAGGCATGGAACCTATTAGGACGTGCAGTCCAGATGGTAACACAAGTTTCCTGTCGAACACTAGATATGTGCGCCTCATAAGGGAGGGGAGGTCCGAAGACCTCCCCACCTTAATTAGAATGCGCTCGAAGGCTTCGGCTTCACGCCCGGAACGGACGGAGACGGAGCTTTCGGAGTCGTTGCAGCGGGAGTCTCTGCGGCCGGAGTGGCAGCAGTGAAGCCTTCCTCGCCACCTGCGTCGTCCTGGTCTGCCTCTTCCGAGGGCATACCTTCGGTCTCCTGGAACTCGTCGTCCAGATTCTTCGGCGTGAACTTCACGAGCTTCACGATCTGAATACCCATGAGGACCGCCACCTTGCCAGACTTGTCGGCCTTCTCGTATTGGAAGATACGAACATTGCCGATAGATCCATTGCCGATGATGCGCGGATCGAGAGGTCGCAGTGCGTGGTCGATGACGTCCACCGGTGAAGAGTCCGTGCCGTCACGCTTCTTGATGCGCTTCTTCAGGTTCAGTCGGAAGTAGGGTTCACCTTCATCCGGAACCACGGCCTTGACCGGCAGACCGAGGGCCTCCCAGGCCTTCTTCTGATTCCGATCAGTCGTACGGAGCTGCACTTCCCAGGTGGGATTTTCTTTGTCGAAACGCTTGTTGGGACGCTTCGGGTCGACCTTCGCATAGAACAGCGCGCAGTTATTCAGCATTGCCATTGTCTTGATTTCCCTTGTTTGGTACGTACCCACATTGTGGGTTAAAGTAACTAAAATGGCGATTCGTCTTCGCCGTCTGTTTCTTCCTCTGGAAATGCTTTGTCCCACTCGTCTTTTGTGACGCCCGTCTTGATGAACTCGCGTTCATCCGCGTTGAGCTGTGGCATCGCGTCTTGGATATACATCCCGGCCATCCACTTATCGATTTGCTCTTGTGTGACATTCAGTTCCAAAGTCCGGGTGATCCCGGAAATAATGGACTTACGTGTGATCTGCATGATCAGTCTCCATGTGGCTCTCAGGCATCTTCTCGTAATGGTCGCCCAAGGGAAGGCAGTCTGTTGAGAGCCCTGGGTTTGTCAAATGGTTCGTCCGCAGGCGGTGTCGATACCAGCGTGACGTCCGTCCGTCGCGCCGCATAGCACACAAACTTCATCATACAATGACGAATCACTGTACCGTGTGATATGACCATTCCTGTCAAACAATT
>Ga0164241_10005587_pt1 | contig 11701 bp, 10 predicted proteins | sample OricomyardsoilBY_FD_108780 | JGI IMG/M metagenome (GOLD analysis project Ga0164241, IMG submission 108780) | Backyard soil microbial communities from Emeryville, California, USA - Original compost - Back yard soil (BY) | ecosystem: Environmental > Terrestrial > Soil > Unclassified | place: USA... | reverse complement strand
TTTGCTAAAAGGTTATACTACAGTTTCTCAAATATTGAAAAGTTTTATGTGGGTAACATAAAGGATTATACCCAGATAAAGGATTACCCAAGAGAGCCAACTGGATTTGATAACCTTCTTAATAAGCACCTATATAAAGCACACACGGGAGGCTTGGTTAATTTACTGCACTATGGAGATGCAGTTTCAATGGCTCATTCAATGGAGAGTCGTTTACCATTTATGGATTATCGGCTTGTAGAATTTATATTTACTCTTCCGTCGGACTTTAAAGTTCATGAAGGAATGGGTAAATACCTTCATAGAATCGCAATGAAAGGAATAGTCCCGGATTATATACTCAACAACCCGGTTAAATTCGGATTCGACTCCCCCCTCGCCCATATATTTGCAAATAATGATGAAGGCTCAGCGAAGTCGATACTTTTGTCAGACACATGTCTCAATCGTGGACTTTTTTCCAGGCAGGCTCTGGAAAAAGCATTTGAAGATCAGAAAAAGTCAGGAAATGATCAATCACGTATACTCTATCGAATGCTAAGTGTAGAGCTTTGGTTTAGAGAATTTATTGATAAGACGGATTAAATAAAATAATTATAATCCGTCGGTGTCACCTTCTGCATCCGGCAATGTTTAATGTATAGTAAAAGAACAAATAACCTGAATTCTTATTTATAAAATTTGAATGAAGCCATTATGGAAAATTTATCTATCCCCGATATTTCTATTATAGGATTGCAATTTTTTTGACATAGAGAAATGAGGATATTACATTGTTGTTTAGCCCAGTTTTATATTGATAACTATAGCTATCAGGAAAATATTTTACCACGGATGCACCAACTTCAAGGCCATGATGTGGCTATACTTGCATCTACAGAGACTTATATAGGAACTGAATTAGGCTACCTGGAACCGAGTTCGTACAAAACCAAAGATGGAATTCCAGTTACCAGGATTCCATACGTAACATGGTTACCTCATTTCCTTGCAAAAAAATTGAGAATTTATAATAGGGTAGGAAAAGTTGTAAAAAGTTTTACTCCTGATATTATTTTTATTCACGATTGCCAGTTTATCAGTATTAAAGAAATTGCAGGTTACGCGAGGAAACATCCGAATATCAGGATATACGTAGATGGCCATACAGATTTTATCAATAGTGGAAAAAACTGGCTATCTAAAAATATTTTGCATAAATTAGTTTACAAATGGTGTGCGAAAAAAATAGAACCTTACACGAGAAAATTCTATGGCGTATTGCCGGTAAGAGTTGATTTTTACAAAGATGTTTATGGAATTGCCGACGAGAAGATTGAGTTGCTTCCTTTAGGAGCCGACCTCACTGCGGTGGACTTGAGCAAGCGCGGAGAAATAAGAAACGCAATCAGAAATGAACTTAATATTGAGTATACTGACTTTGTAATTGTAACGGGAGGTAAAATAGATAGACGAAAAAATATTCACCTTTTAATGAAAGCAGTGAATGACCTTCATTTAAATGATATGAAACTTATTGTCTTTGGTACGGCTACAAAAGATATGAAGGATGAAATTGAAGAATTAATTTCTTCACCATACATTAAATACATTGGCTGGATTGAGTCGCAAAAAACTTATGACTATTTATTAGCAGCAGATGTGGCCATCTTTCCGGGCACTCATTCTGTTTTATGGGAGCAGGCAGTAGGAGTAGGATTGCCGTGTGTTTTTAAAAGATGGGAAGGAATTCAACATGTAGATCTTGATGGAAACTGCTTATTTATTGATGATGGATTGTCTGAATTGAAAGAAAAGATAATGTTACTATATGAGAATACAGATCTTATGTCGAACATGAAAAAGATATCATTGGATAGGGGTGTAAAAGATTTTTCGTATTTTGAAATAGCGAAAAAAGCTATTGAATCATAAAAAATATAGATTCGCTAATAATTCATTTTTAAGATAATGAAATGCCTTCAATAACATGAGCGATAATTTAGAATATGTAAACTGTCCATATTGCAATGTAGCCGATGGACAGGTATGGGCTAAAGAGAATGGTTTTAGCGCCATAAAATGTGACAATTGCAATTTTATTTATGTAAATCCCAGACCTAAGCGATCACTTATTAAACAATCGGTAGAAGAGGGTATGCATTCGTATTTATCAGATCCACGCTCAAAAGTGACAAGGAGGATTAAGACGAAGATTAATATTTATGAAAGAAAATTTAGCAATTTACTTCCAGATGTCTGGCAGAAAAAGATGCCGGTAAGTTGGTTAGATGTCGGTGCCGGCTTCGGAGAAATTATTCAAGCTGTTAGCGCTCTGGCTCCCGCAAATAGCAGCATAGAAGGCATAGAACCAATGAAGCCGAAGGTAGCACTTGCAAGAAAACTTAACTTGAACGTGAAGGAAGGATATTTAGAACAAGTAGATAAAACGTTCAATTTTATTTCTTTTATAAACGTTTTTTCGCATCTTGATAATATTGATGATTTTTTAAAAGAATGTAACAATCACCTCGCCGATTCGGGAGAATTGATTATTGAAACCGGTAACATGGCGGATCTAAAATCCGCATCAAATGCGCCGGGAGAATTAGATCTGCCAGATCATTTGATGTTTGCAGGAGAAAAACATATTATTGGTTTTTTGGAAAGAAATAATTTCGAAGTGTTAAATAGCATTTCTTATCGGCGGGATACACCTTTGAATTTTATTAAAGATGTGATTAAAAAATTAATGGGCAGATCCGTAAATCTTTCCATCCCCTATACCTCAGAATACCGGACTATAATTTATCGGGCCAAAAAATTACCTTAATTGACAAGTTATAAAATAATGATTAAAAGAACTTACCAAATCTGCACCAATTGTGTAATGGACACTTCCGATTCAAAAATCACTTTTGACGAAAAAGGTGTGTGTGACCATTGCAATGACTTTTATACCAATGTGCTTCCTAACTGGCATACAGATGATCGCGGACGGAAAGATTTGGATGAAGTGGTGGATAAAATAAAGAAAGACGGGGAAGGGAAAGATTTCGATTGCATTTTGGGAATGAGCGGCGGAGTAGATAGCTCTTATCTTTTACATCTTGCCGTAACCCAATTGGGTTTAAAGCCATTGGTGTTTCATGTGGATGGCGGCTGGAATTCGGAACTGGCGGTGCATAACATCCAGGTGATGATCGAAAAATTGGGCCTTGATTTATATACTGAAGTGATCAACTGGGAAGAAATGAAGGACTTTCAGTTGGCATTTTTTAAGTCGGGCGTTCCACACGTGGATATTCCACAGGATCATGCCTTCGTTGCCACACTTTATAATTTTGCTGATAAGTACAAAATAAAATATATCTTAAACGGCGGAAATATTTCTACCGAATGTGTGCGTAATCCAATGGAATGGCTCTATTACGGAACTGATATGGCCCAGATCAATGACATCATTAAACGGTTTGGGACGGTGAAGATGGAAACCTTTCCGTTTAGTTCTATCTTCAGGCACAAAATTTATTTAAGATATTTGAAAGGCGTCCAAGTAATAAAGCCTCTGAATTATATGCCTTACGTCAAGAAGGATGCCTTAAAATTGCTGGCCGACACCTACGGATGGACTCCCTATCCGCAAAAGCATTTTGAATCAAGGTTTACCAAATTTTATGAAGGATACTGGCTACCGGAACGTTTTGGATTTGATACAAGAAGAGTTCAATACTCAAGCCTTATTCTTACCAAACAGATGACCAGGGAAGATGCGCTCGGGAAGCTGAAAAAGCCAGCTTACAATCCCGCTACCATTGACGATGAATTTAATTACATCGCTACCAAATTAGGAATTACACCGGCAAAACTTCGGGAATATTTTAATATGGAAAAGGAATCTTATACAGATTATAAGAACCATGTTTCGGTGTTTAAAGCAGGCGCGAAGGTTCTTAAATATTTAGGCGTAGAAAGGTCAATCAAACGATGATAACTATTATTAATTACGGTTCAGGCAACATCAATGCGATTGGCAACATTTATGAGCGGCTAAAGATTCCTGTCAGGATTGCGAATAATCCGGAAGAGGTAAGGGGTTCCAAAAAGATTATTTTACCCGGTGTGGGTGCGTGGGATGAAACCGTTTCTATGTTGGACCATTCAGGTTTCAGGACGGTACTAGATCATGAAGTTGTTGAAAAAAAAATACCGGTATTAGGAATTTGTGTTGGCATGCAAATTCTTTCTAACAAAAGTGAAGAGGGAACACTCCCCGGCCTGGGATGGATAAACGGTGAAGTAAAAAAAATAGATAAAACATTACTAACACAGAAACCAACCGTTCCTCATCTAGGCTGGAACACTGTAGAACTGGCCAAAAGTAATGTGCTCTTTGATGGGATTGATACTGAAGAGGGTTTCTATTTTATGCATAGCTTTTATTTCGAATGTGCCAGCGATTCAGATGTGCTCACCCGAACCTTTTATGGTAAACACTTCGCTTCGTGTGTAAATAATAATAACGTGTATGGGGTACAGTTTCATCCTGAGAAAAGTCATCATAATGGTGTTAGATTACTACAAAATTTTGCAACACTCTAATGCTTAGATCGAGAATAACCCCATGCTTATTGGTACATAAAAAAGGGTTGGTGAAGACGGTGGGTTTTAAAGATCCCAAATATGTGGGAGATCCAATTAACGCTGTAAAAATTTTTAATGAAAAAGAAGTAGATGAATTGATAGTCCTTGACATTGATGCGTCGGTAGAAGGACGGGGCCCTAACTTTGAGTTGATTAAGAATTTGGCCTTTGAATGCAGAATGCCTTTTTGCTATGGGGGTGGCGTTACAACCGTAGAGCAGGCCAAGAAAATCATAAAGCTGGGAGCAGAAAAAGTGGCGTTAAGTTCAGCAGCTATAAACAATTTTGAGATCCTGGGGAAAATTGGAAAAGCCGTCGGCATACAAAGTGTGGTGGTGGTATTAGATGTAAAAAAGAAGTTATTGGGCGGATACGAAATATTTATTCACAACGGCAAGAAAGCTACCGGTATTAAGGTGAAAGATTTTATTCAACAGTTAAATGACACAGGCGTGGGAGAGATCGTGATTAATTCAATTGATCGCGATGGAAAAATGGAAGGCTATGATTTCGCCCTCATTGATATGGTGCGTGAAGCAACTGACGTTCCTATCACGGTATTAGGAGGAGCGGGTAGTTTGAATCATATGAAGTCTGTTATTGAGAGGTATAAAATCATCGGAGTTGCTGCGGGAAGTTTGTTCGTATTTAAAGGCAAATACAAGGCAGTTTTAATCAGTTATCCAAGCAAAATGGAAAAAAAAGCATTATATCAACATCATGTATGAAGCAAAGCATTCAATCCTTTAAATTGAATACCCATAAAACTTTATAAAATACAATGATCATAAAAAACAAAATACTTCTCATTACCGGTGGTACTGGTTCCTTTGGAAACGCCGTGCTGCATCGTTTTCTTGATACCGATCATTTTAAAGAAATACGCGTTTTCAGTCGTGACGAAAAGAAACAGGATGACATGCGGAATCAATTAAAGAACGAAAAACTAAAGTTCTACATTGGTGATGTACGCGATTACGCAAGCATTGAAGCAGCCATGCGCGGAGTGGATTATGTATTTAATGCAGCAGCGCTAAAGCAAGTTCCTTCCTGTGAATTTTTTCCTATGGAGGCTGTAAGAACCAATGTTATTGGTTCGCAAAACACTATAAATGCAGCTATTGCGAATAAAGTGTCAAAAGTTATTTGTTTAAGCACTGACAAGGCTGCTTATCCGATCAATGCTATGGGCATTTCTAAAGCTATGATGGAAAAAATAGCCATTGCTTCATCAAGAAATGTTCCTGAGAATGAAACGACTATTTGCCTGACGCGGTATGGAAACGTAATGGCCTCGCGTGGTTCCGTGATTCCGCTCTTTCTAAAACAAATAAAGAATGGTGATCCTATAACGGTTACAGATCCTAACATGACCCGCTTTTTAATGTCTTTGACCGAGGCGGTAGATCTGGTGTTATTTGCTTTTGAGCATGGACACCAGGGCGATCTGTTTGTGAATAAAGCGCCGGCAGCAACCATACGTGACCTGGCATTGGCTTTAAAAGAATTATGTAATGCCGATAATGAAATAAAGGTAATTGGTACACGGCACGGTGAGAAATTATATGAAACGTTGTGCACGCGTGAAGAGATGGCAAAAGCAGAAGATATGGGAGAATTTTACAGGGTTCCCGCGGATAACCGGAATTTGAATTACAACCGGTATTATTCTGAGGGAGAAACGGATGTTTCTGCAGTGGAAGATTATCACTCTCATAACACACGGCGGTTAGATGTAGAAGGTATAAAGAAGCTATTGATGGAACTGCCTTTGATCAAAAAAGAAGTGTTTGGTAAAGACGTGCCGCAGATGCCGGGATAGGGGGCGTTGGAAGTTGGAAGTGGTGAGTAGTGACAACCGTCAACCGACAACCGACAATTGGCAACTCACAATTCACAACTCACAATTCACCACTCACAACCAGTGATAAAAACTTCAACTATCATACAAGGAGGCAAACATGAAGATGCAAGGGGAAAGCTGATCTTTTTCAATGATTTTGACATGGCGGCGGTAAAACGTTTTTATGTTATCCAGCATCCAGACATGGAAATAGTGCGTGCATGGCAAGGACATAAACAAGAACAAAAATGGTTTTATGTGATTGAAGGCGCTTTTAAACTTGTATTGGTTCAACCTGATAACTGGATGGATCCTTCTGATAGTTTACAAACAGAGGAATTTATTTTACAAACGGAAAGGAATGAAATCCTGCATGTACCGGGGGGCCTTGCCAATGGTTTTAAAGCATTGATACCTAAATCAAGAATCATGGTTTTTTCTTCGTTTACTGTCGAGGAATCTGGAAACGATAATTTCCGGTTTGATGCTAACAAATGGTATGACTGGAAAGTATAAATGGATGCATTTCAAAATATCACCTGTTTTTCCGTCTCATATTATCCTTAGCCTGTCGAAGGGAAGAGAGGAAAAACCGATAAAAATCGATTTGAAATGGACCCATGTAAACAATATTTTTTTAAACAACAATAGCAACAGATGTTGAAAGTAGGAATTACCGGGCAGGCGGGGTTTGTAGGGAAACACTTATACAATACCTTAGGCTTATATCCTGAGGAATTTGAGCGAATAGATTTTAAAAGAGATTTTTTTGAAGATGAAAGCAAGTTAAATGAATTTGTATCCGGATGTGATGCAATTGTTCATTTGGCTGCTCTGAACCGGCACAATGATCCAGAGGTAATTTATGATACCAATCTCAAATTGGTTACGAAGTTGATTGATTCATTAAAGAAAACCGGCAGCCAGGCACATGTAATTTTTTCTTCGTCCACACAGGAAGAAAAAGATAATTTATATGGTAAATCCAAGAAGAAGGGACGGGAATTATTGGCTAATTGGGCCAGCGAGTCGGGCGGCAAATTTACCGGAATGGTTATTCCAAATGTATTCGGACCTTTCGGGCACCCCAATTACAATTCTGTAGTGGCTACCTTTTGTTACCGGTTATCACATAATGAAACCCCGGGAATTGAAGTCGATGGCAATATGAAGTTGATTTATGTAGGCGAACTAGTGGAGGAAATGTTGAAAGAAATCCGAAGTGGTAAAAGCACGGATGAAGTATTCATCCGCCATACTTCAGAGAGTAAGGTGTCAGAACTCTTAAAGCTTCTGCAAAAATATAAAGAGCAGTACCAGGATAAGGGAATTATTCCCGAATTGAATACCCGCTTTGAGACAAATCTTTTCAATACTTACCGCTGCTACATGGATGTGGCTAAATATTTTCCTGTGAAATTTACGGAGCATAAAGATCCGAGAGGAGCTTTTGTAGAAGTAATCCGCCTCAATGTCGGTGGGCAGGTGTCGTTTTCAACCACGGTTCCCAATATTACAAGAGGCAACCATTTTCATACAAGAAAGATTGAACGCTTTGCCGTTATCAAAGGAAAGGGGCTGATTCAGTTAAGGCAGATTGGAACAGATAAAGTGCTTGATTTTTATCTTGATGGAAAAGCGCCTGCTTATGTGGATATGCCGGTTTGGTTTACGCACAACATTAAAAATATCGGGGAAGAGGATCTATATACTATCTTTTGGATTAATGAATTTTTCAACCCGGAGGATTCGGATACATATTTTGAGGGGGTGTAGGAGAGTTAGTATTCAGTATGCTAACTACTTTGATCATTAAAATCAGAAAAGAACAACCATTGAGAACCAGGCACTAAATGCTAAATGCAGAATGCTAAAAAACTGAACACAGAAAACCAAAAACATATGAAACCAACACTAAAAGTAATGACGGTGGTAGGTACGCGGCCGGAGATTATCCGCTTATCAAGGGTGATGGCGGCTTTGGATGCTTCTGAAGCCATTGATCATATCGTGGTTCATACCGGGCAAAATTATGATTATGAATTGAACCAAATATTCTTCGATGATTTAAAGATTCGTAAACCGGATCATTTTTTAAGTGCTGCCGGAGCAAATGCTACAGAAACAATTGGACAGATACTGATTAAAATTGATCCTCTGCTGGAACGTGAACAACCCGATGCCTTTTTGGTGTTGGGCGACACAAATAGTTGCCTTTGTGCTATTCCCGCGAAGAAGAGACGCATTCCTATTTTCCACATGGAAGCCGGCAACCGGTGCTTTGATCAACGGGTTCCTGAAGAAACCAATAGAAAAATTGTGGATCACATTTCAGATATAAACCTTACCTACAGTGACATAGCAAGGGAATATTTACTTCGTGAAGGTTTATCTGCAGACCGGATCATTAAAACCGGTTCACCCATGTTTGAAGTATTGAATCACTATATGCCTTCCATTAAATCTTCTGATGTGTTAGCGAGATTAGGTTTGAAGAGAAATCAATTTTTTGTAGTGTCGTCACACCGGGAAGAGAATATTAACAACGAGAAGAATTTTAAGGGATTGATCGATGGCTTGAATTTAATAGCCGATACCTATCATTATCCCGTAATCGTAAGCACCCATCCCCGAACAAGATATATGATTGATGAAAAGAAGGTTGAAGTCCGGCCGGAAATACAGTTTTTAAAACCGCTGGGATTTAATGATTATAATGCCTTACAAATGCGGTCGTTTGCTGTACTTTCAGATAGTGGGACTATTTCAGAAGAATCTTCAATTTTAAATTTTCGTGCGTTAAATATTCGCGATGCGCATGAAAGGCCGGAAGCGATGGAGGAGGCTTCGGTAATGATGGTTGGTTTAAATCCTGAAAGAATTATGCAGGGGCTGATTCAGTTACAATATCAAAAAACAGATGAAGAAAGGAATTTCAGAAGAGTAGCAGATTATTCAATTCCTAATGTTTCTGAGAAAGTGGTAAGGATTATTTTATCTTATGTAGATTATGTAAAAAGAGTGGTATGGGAAGTTGATTGAGAACGTTGCACCCTATCGTCCCCTACACGGGTTGATGCCCGCCACTATTCGTCCCGTATCGGATTATATATCCCATTGCGGGCTTTTTTGTTTAAAAAAAGAAAGACTAACAAACCTGAATTTATTATTGTTTCTTCCTTATCGTTACTCACGATATTAAATGGAGTGCGTTTAAAAAGAAATTTCATTCAAAACTTATTTTTGAAATCAGAGATATATGGCCATTGACTTTAATCGAAGAAGGTGGATATAGTCCTGCAAATCCATTTGTAAAAATCCTTTCGGGCATCGAAAAATGGGGATATAAAAATTCGGATTTAGTTGTTGGCACCATGCCAAATATCTCCGAGCACGTTAATAGTGTCTGCAAAAAAGAAATGAATTGCGCCTGTGTGCCATTTGGATTTATATTAGATGATTACAAGGAAATGCTTGCACAGGAAGTGAACAACAATCGGTATGCTATTCCGGCAAATAAGTTTATAATTGGCTATGCAGGTAGGCATCGGATTGTCAAATGGATTAGACACTTTTATTGAAGTTATTAAAGAATTAAAAGACAACAAATTCATTCATTTTGTTATTGCGGGAAACGGTGGTTTGCGGGAAAAATATTTGAAGGATTTGGAGGGATATAACAATGTTCAGTTTCTCGGCAAAGTTGAACAGAAGGAAGTTAAAAATATATTGGCTAAATGTAGCATTTTATATTTTGCTGCTCTTAAAAGTAAAGTGTGGCAGTACGGTTGGTCTCCTAATAAACTTATTGATTACATGATATCCGGTAAACCAATATTAGCGTCTTACAGTGGCTACCAGTCAATGATTAATGAGGCGAATAGTGGGATTTTTGTTCCTGCTGAAGACAAAGAATCTTTACTTAAAGGAATCAATATTATGGCTTCCATGCCCCAGAATGAACTGGAGGCTATGGGGACGAGAGGAAGAGAATGGTTGATTGAAAACAGACAGTGGGAAACACTCGCTAATAATTACATATCAATTTTGAATAAATTGGCTTTCAATAAAAAACATTAAAATATCACTAATTACTAAATAAAAAAAAATGTGTGGAATTTTTGGAATTATATCAACGCAAAGTGTCAAAAAAGAAGAATTACGATTTTTGGTTGACCATTCACTACAACGGGGAAAAGATTCAAGTGGCCTTGTTTATACTCAGGGAAATGAATACCATGTATTTCGTGCTGATTATACGATAAAGAAATTACTAAGACAAGTCAATCCATATCATAGTTCATTTGTCATGGGACACAGCAGATTGATAACAAACGGGTTGTCTGACAATCAACCGATAGTCAGGGATGGAATTTGTTTAATACACAACGGAATTGTAGTCAATCATGTAGAACTTTGGAGAAAAATTGACAAGGATAGAAAACTTCAAATTGATACGGAAGTTATTGCAGCTATTGCAAGCGACTACCTGGAAAAGGGAGAACAGTTAGAAAATATCCCTAAAAAAATACTTGAATTATGTCGTGGTGTAGTTGCGTGTGCTATGGCCATTCCTAAATTAGGTAAATTATTACTTTTTTCAAATAATGGTAGCTTATACATGGGAAGAAAAGAAGAAAGTATATACTTTGCTTCAGAAAATTTTCCACTCGATCAAATTGGTTGTAAGGAAATCCAACAGATAAAAGAAGCGATTTTCATAGATATACAGACAACAGATAGGCCAATTAAAATTATTGATAACGTCAATCGTAAAACTGACTTGATCCCCAGCTTGCCATTAATATCGAGTGAAGAGAAATTGCTGATATTTCCAAAACCTGAATTAAAAAGGTGCACTAAATGTATCCTCCCTGAAACAATGCCGTTTATAAATTTTGATTCTGAAGGAGTATGCAATTATTGTAGAAATTACAAGCTTAGAAATGTTCCAAGACCTAAAAAAGAGCTATTTGAATTAGTCGAACCATATCGTCGTGCAAACGGAAATGATTGCATTGTTCCATTTTCCGGCGGCCGGGACAGTTGTTATAGTTTGCATCTAATAGTGAATGAGCTAAAAATGAAGCCGGTAACTTATACCTATGATTGGGGTATGGTAACAGATTTAGGTAGAAGAAATATTAGTCGTATGTGCGGTGAATTAGGTGTAGAAAATATTATCGTCGCAGACGATATTGCAAAAAAAAGAAGAAATATTGAGAAAAACTTACG